>Ga0157370_10000182_pt1 | contig 79172 bp, 34 predicted proteins | sample C35metaG_FD_113463 | JGI IMG/M metagenome (GOLD analysis project Ga0157370, IMG submission 113463) | Corn rhizosphere microbial communities from Kellogg Biological Station, Michigan, USA - C3-5 metaG | ecosystem: Host-associated > Plants > Roots > Rhizosphere > Soil | place: USA: Michigan...
AAGCTGTATGTCGGCGTCGGCTCCAACAGCAACATCACCGAGAACGGCCTCGATATCGAATACCGGCGTGCCGATGTGCTCGAGGTCGATGTCGCCACCGGGGCGAGTCGCATCTATGCGGCGGGCCTGCGCAATCCCACCGGTTTGCAGTGGGACCCCGTGAGCAACTCACTCTGGGCCATCGTCAACGAGCGCGATGAAATCGGCGCCGACCTCGTGCCCGACTATCTCACCTCGGTGAAGGAAGGCGGTTTCTACGGCTGGCCCTATAGCTATTACGGCCAGCACATCGATACGCGGGTCAAACCGCAACGGCCCGATCTCGTGGCCAAGGCGATCAGGCCGGACTACGCCATCGGCTCGCATGTGGCGCCGCTCGGGTTGCTTCTGACGCAGAGCAACGGTCTGCCTGCGAAGTATCACAACGGCGCTTTCATCAGCGAGCACGGCAGTTGGGATCGTTCGCCGTTGAGCGGATACGAAGTGGTCTTCGTCGCGTTCAGGGATGGCAAACCGGAAGGTAAGCCGGAGACCGTGGTGAGTGGCTTCCACTCCAGCGACGAGAAGCAGCTGTATGGCGCGCCCGTGGGCGTCGTGCAGGACAAGGACGGTGCGTTGCTGATCGCCGATGATGTCGGTGACACGGTCTGGCGTGTGACGGACGCGGCACGCTGAAGAAACGGTCGGGGCGATACAAGACGGGTCGGGTCATGCGCGTTGAGCCGGCCTGGCTGTGCGCCGCGTCGCATTCCGGGGTGGTCACGCGGGGCTGACGCGCTACTGCAACATGGATAGTGACAATCGGGTACCGGCCAACACCGGCCGGACGACGTGAGGCCAGGGCATGCCCCCTATCGACGATGTCAAGCGACGCCGATTCCTCAAGATGGGTGCGGGCACCGCGGGCGTCGCAGCGCTTTCAAGCTGGCCCGGTCTGATCGAGAAAGCGCTGGCGCTCGAACCGCACAATCCCACCGGTACGCCGGGTCTGGCGGATATCGAGCACATCATCGTGTTCATGCAGGAGAACCGGTCGTTCGACCATTACTTCGGCATGCTGCCGGGTGTGCGCGGTTACGGCGATCCGCGACCCGTTCCGCTGCCCAGTGGCAACTACGCCTGGTACCAGCCAGAAGGCCTCGACGCGGCAAGCCGCGGTTTCAGCGATCACGTGGCCCATGCGGCGTGGACGCAACCGAGGGGCTGGTACGACACCGATCGCGCCGCGCAGTCGACGAATTACGTGCTGCCGTTTCGCCTGAACGCGCCAGGCAACGTGCAGTACCAGTACATGGCCGATCTGGATCACAGCTGGAAGGCTTCGCAGCAGACCTGGTCCAACTGGGACACGTGGTTGCCGCTGAAGAGCCGGCAGGCGATGGGCTTTCTCAACGCCGACGACCTGCCGTTCTACTACCAGCTGGCCAACGCGTTCACCGTATGCGACGCCTATCATTGCTCGATCTTCGCGGCGACCGATCCGAACCGGTTCTGCCTGTGGTCGGGCACCGTGCCGCCGCCGATGAATTTTCCGGACAACTACGGCAGCTGCGGTTACGTCGCGGACATCGCCTGCGACATCAACAAGGACATCACCCCGGCGATGCTCGGCCAGTCGCCTGAGGCGAGGAACGCGGCGGTAGCCGCCGGTATCGCGGACTGGAAGACCTATCCGGAGACGCTTACCGAGAACGGCATCACCTGGAAGATCTACCAGGAGTACGACAACTACGGCGATAACTACCTCCAGTACTACAAGAATTTCCGGGTCGATAACACCGGCAAGCCGATCGATACCTCGGACGATCCGATGTTCCAGACCTTGTATCGCCGTGGGCGCGTCTTTGCGCAGCCCAGTGGCAAGACCGGCGACGCGCTGGTCGCGCAGTTCGCGAAGGACGTCGCCGCCGGCATGGAGCCGGACGATCCCGCACCCGGTGAGGTGAAAGCGGGCCTGCCGCGCGTCTCGTGGATCGTGGCGCCGTCGGCGTTTTGCGAGCATCCCAGCTCATCGCCGGGCGACGGCGAGTCGTTCACCGCCAGGTTGCTGGACGTACTGGTCAACGACCATCCGGAGGTCTTCCGCAAGACGGTGTTCCTGTTGATGTACGACGAGAACGACGGCTACTTCGACCACGTGCCGCCACCGGTTCCGGCGACCAGCGATGCCTATGGCGAGATGACCCTGGAGGATGCCGGAGCCGCGGAAACCATGGATGCGATTCCGGTAGGACTCGGCCCGCGCGTGCCCATGGTGATCGTGTCGCCGTGGACCGCCGGTGGCAAGGTGCATTCGCAGCTGAGCGACCATACCTCCGTGATCCGCCTGCTCGAAGCGTGGTCGGCGGCGAAGGGTCTGTCGAATCAGGGTCGCGAAAAGGATGCGGTGCGTTGCGATGCCATTTCGCCGTGGCGACGTGCGGTCTGCGGCGATCTCACGGAAGCTTTCGATTTCCGGCCGTCGCTACCACGCCGTATCGATACGGCGACGCATTTCCGGAACGGTACCGAAAGCGCGGCCGTGCCCGCGCCACAGGTCTTCCCGGTCCAGGCACCCGCCACGCGGGCAGCCTGTCGTACGGACTACGCCTTTGCGGCGGACATGCGGGTCGACGGAGGTCAGCTGGCGCTGCGCTTCGCCAATACCGGGGCGATCGGCGTCGCCCTCATCGCGTTTCATCAGCCGATGTCCGCGGCGCAGACCTCCGAACACTTTACGATCGAGGCCGGAAAGTCGCTTTCAGCGGTACGGCCCGTTGCCGACGACGGCCGTTATGACGTCGCGATCCATGGTCCCAACGGCTTTCTGCGCGAGTGGCGAGGCGATCAGCGGGCCATGGGGTCCGCAGGACTCGCGGCGGAAGTCAGTGCTTGGCATCAGGAGTGGAAGGGCAGTCTCTCCATTCGTCTCGACAACCGGGCCAGCGACAAAGCGTGCGTGTTTCAGCTGGGCGATAACGCGTATTACGAGAATGGACCGATGCAGGTGCGCGTCGAGGCCGGTTGCGAGCGGACGATCGAGTGGCAGGTGAGCCGTGGCTGGTACGACGTCGCGGTGCGCGTCGCGGGGCAGGCGGGTTACCTGCGACGCATGGCTGGCTATGTACCGCAGAAGCTCCGGGCTCCGGTCACCGACCCGGCCATTGGCAACGACCGGATGTTCCACGCGCTGGTGTCGATCCAGGGCGAGGGCTATGCGGGCCGTCGCTTCGACTACGCGGTGCCACCGTGGCACCACCGTCCGAAGAACTGGATCGGCGTGTTCGCCGCGGGTTCGGAGCCCACGAAAAAACACCTGCTCCGCTGGGTGTATGCGCCGCGTGGTGTCGGCTCGGTCATGCTGGCCGACGCGTCGGGCGATGCGCTGCCGCCTGGCCGCTACGAAGCGTGGTACTTCTTCGACGACGGATACACCGTGCTGGGTGGCAGGCCCATCCCGTTCCGCATCTGACGTCTCTGTCTGCTCGTCTAGGGTGTCGCGCTTGCGTCGACCCCCTGGACCAGCCGCTTCGCCAGCCGCGGATCGCGAAACTGGTCCAGCCACCAGGCGAGCGCACGACCTTCGTGTTCCTCCCGCCATGCCACGTACAGCGTGTTGGGCTCGCGCGGATTGGCCACCGTCTTCTCAATGAGGCTGCCGTTCTTCAGCAGGCTGAGGATGCGGTCGCGCGGCAGCCAGCCCACGCCCAGGCCTTCGCGCTGGGCGCGCATCTTCGCGCGCATGCTCGGCACCGCCAGCGTGGGCTGGCCGCCGACGACGCCGTAGCCGCGACGCTGGCGGCGCGACGAATCCGCGACCACGATCGCCCGATGGTGGGCCAGGACGTCCTGCGTGAGAGGGCTCGTTTCCTTCGCGAGCGGATGGCGCGGTGACACGGCGAAGACCCAGTCCATGGTCCCCAGTTCGAACCAGCGCAGCCCCGGAATGGCCGGTGGTTCGTTGGTCGCGCCGACGATGAGGTCGGCGCGACCGTCGGCCAGGGCTTCCCAGGTGCCTCCCAGGACTTCGTGGGTTACGCGCAGCGTGACGCCGGAACCCAGTGCGTCGAACGCACGGATCGATGGCAGCAGCAGTTCGAACTCGAAGATCTCGTCCGTAACCAGCCATAGCTGTTCCTCCCAGCCGCCGGCGATCTGCTTGACCCGCTGAGTGAGGCGGCCGACGTCCGCGGCCAGTCGTGCGGATTCCTGAGCGAGCAGCTGGCCGGCGGGTGTCAGCTGCAGACGATAACGACGCCGGTCGAACAGCAAGGCATCGAAACGTGCTTCCAGCTGCCGCGCAGCGTGCGAAATGGTCGAAGGCGCCTTGCCCAGCCGGCGTGCTGCGCGCGACAGGCTGCCAGCCTCTCGAATGGCCTCGAGCAGGGCAATTTCATCGTCCGAAAGCATAAGACGTTCGACCCCTTCGAACGAGTGCGTCGAAAGGATGGTACGGCAAAAGACACGGCACGGCGCAGCATGCTTCCATCAACCACCCCACGGGAGTCATGTCATGAACCGTTTCAAAGACAAGAACGTTCTGGTCACCGGCGGCACCACCGGCATCGGCTTCGCGGTGGCTCAGGGCTTTATCGCCGAAGGGGCGCGGGTCATCGTCACCGGACGGGACCAGGCGGGTATCGACCGCGCCGCCGCTGAACTGGGCCCGCGCGCTACCGTCATCCGCAACGACGCCGGTTCCATCACCGATGCCCGTGCGCTGGGCACCACCGTGGCCGACCTCGGGATCAAGCTGGATGCGGTATTCATCAACGCCGGTATGGCCCGCTTCGCCTCGCTGGCCGAGGTGGATGAAGCGTTCTGGGACCTCAGCTTCAATACCAACATCAAGGGTGCTTTTTTCCAGATCCAGGCGCTGGCACCTCACCTCAATACCGGTGCATCGATCGTGCTCAACGGCTCGATCAACGCCCACATCGGCATGCCGAACTCGTCGGTGTATGCGGCGACCAAGGCGGCGCTGATCTCGCTCGCCAGGACCTTGTCCGCCGAGCTGATCCCGCAGGGCGTACGCGTGAACGTCGTAAGCCCGGGCCCGGTGCAGACGCCGCTCTACGGCAAGCTCGGCATGGATGCGGCGACGCTGCAGGCCACCGCGGACAGCATCCAGTCCCAGGTGCCGATTGGCCGCTTTGGCCGTCCGGAAGAAGTCGCCGCGACGGTGCTTCACCTGGCCTCGCCGGAGTCGGCTTTCATCGTCGGCACCGAGATCATCATCGACGGCGGGATGAGTCAGCTATGAGCACGCCGTCCACGATGAAAGCGGCCTGGATTGCGGATGCCAGGTCCGGCGATCTCACGATCCACGTGGGCGAGACGCAGGTGCCCGCCATCGGCGACCGCGTCGTCGGCCTCATCCACTTCTGGCGCAACGGGGCTGCGGCCGAGCAGGCCAGTGTCCTGCCGTCAGAGGTCACCCGGCTCCCTGACTCGGTGACCGCCATCGAAGCGTCCACGCTGCCGATCGGCGCACTGACCGCGTGGCAGGCGCTGTACGACTTCGCGGGTAAAGCCGGGTGAGACGGTGCTTACGGTGTCACGGGACGAAGCAGTCGAGGCACCCAGGACCGGATGACGCAGGCCAGGTTGCTAAAAGCCCACGCGCGAGCATGCGCGCTCGACCGGTCGCCTGATGGGGGCTATCGCCTGCTCTTGCCGACAAAGCCCAGCGCTCGCACCCATTCGGCATCCCTTCGTTGCGTGTCGATGCGTTGCCGACGGTAGTGTTTTTCGGCCCGATCCTGTAACCACGTGACGTAGCGGCGCAGGACCCGACCGCCGCTGCGTTCACGGCGTACGGTCGCCGCGACCAGTCGCCGGACAGCGGTGGGCGCGAAGCGCACGAACAGCTCGTCGTCGACGCTGACCACAGCCTCCGTGGATCCCGGATTGCCCTGCCGTGCACTGCGCCCGAACAGCTGACGGTCGACGCGGGCGGACTCGTGAAACTCGGTCAGGATGACGTGCAATCCGCCCGCCGCTTCAGCTTCGGGTTCGAGCTTGATGTCGGTGCCACGACCGGCCATGTTGGTGGCCACCGTGATTTTGCCGGGTGCGCCAGCGCGTCCCACCGCCTCTGCTTCGTCCTTGTCCTGCCGCGCATTGAGCACCGCGTGGTCGACGCCCTGTTCGGCAAAGATCGTTGCCAGCTTCTCGGACGCCTCCACCGAACGCGTGCCTACCAGTACCGGGCGTCCCTGCGACGCCATCTCGATGGCGCGGCGCGCGACGGCTTGCCAGCGGAGCTCGGCGTTGGCGCAAACGGTATCGCGTAACCGGCGTCGCCGTGTGGGCTTATGCGTGGGAATGCGCGTCACGGTCAGGTCGTAGCTGCTCTTCACTTCGTCGGCGACCTCTTGTGCCGTGCCGGTCATGCCGCCGAGCAGAAGATAACGGCCGAAGAATCGCTGGTAGGTGATCTGCGACAGCGTACGCCGCTGCCCGGTGATCTCGCAGCCTTCCTTGCACTCGATCATCTGGTGCAGGCCGCGCTCCCAGGTGCGGTCGGGCATGACGCGGCCCGTCGACTCATCGACGATCTGCACCTTGCCTTCCGCGAGGATGTAGTGCTGGTCGCGCTGAAAGCCGTGGATGGCTGACAACGCTTTCTGGACGAACTCCTCGCGCCACATCCGTGAGCGCCAGAGCCCGTCCCATTCGGCGGCACGCTGGGTCGCTGCCAGCTTCCCGGCCGTGGTCAGCCAGATGTCGCGATGCTGGGATCGGCGATAGTGGATGCCTTCATCGAGCGAGCCGGCGAGTTCGATCGCACGCGTGTAGACGGTCGGGTCGAGATCGTCCGGCAATGTCTCGGAGATGATCAACGGCGTGCTCGCCTCATCGATCAGCACGCTGTCCGCCTCGTCGATGATCGCGATATGCAGTCCACGGAGGATCGGCGGTTCGGCGGCACGTCCGCCCGCGAATTCGCGCAGACGCTGCTGTGTACGCGACATGTCACCGAGTGCGATCACATCCTTGAGGTAGTCGAAGGTGAGTTCCTTGTTCGACACGTAGGTGATGTGGCAGGCATACGCGCTGCGGCGGTCGGGAATCGACATATCCTGCAGTACGACGCCGACGGTCAACCCGAGAAAGTCGAAGAGGGAGCGGTTGTGCTCCGCGTCGCGTTCGGCGAGGTAGTCGTTGACAGTGACCACATGGGTCGCCGCACCGGTGATCGCCGCGGAGCAGGCGGCCAGCGTCGCCGCCAGCGTCTTGCCTTCGCCCGTGGACATCTCCGCCAGGCGCCCCTGCAGCAACGTTCGACCCGCCATCAGCTGGACGTCGTGGTGGCGCATGCCGAGGGTGCGCCGGGAGGCCTCGCGAATCAGCGCGAAAGCGGCGGCAAGTCGTTCGTCGGTAAACCCCTGGCCGCGCATACGCTGTGCTTCTTCCGCCAACTGACGTCGCAGCGCATCGTCGTCGAGTGCCCGCGCGGCATCTTCGCGTGCATTGGTCGCATCGATGAATCGTCGGACGGAGCGGCCTTCCAGGCGCGGCAAGCGGGCGAGCCACGCTCGCAGACGACCCTCCCAGACGGAGCGTTTCGGGTCGACGCGTTCGAGATACGGACCGTCGCCAAGCTCGATATCCCGGCCGGCGAGCAAGGCCCGTACATCAGACATCGAAATGACTCAGGAACACCTGCCGAAGGCGGCGCAACCCCTGCCAGGCCAGTGGTTCGCTGCCGTGTTCGAAGCGCACATGGGCGCGTTCGCCAAAGCGCGGCCGGGCACCCGAGGGCAAGGCCAGGTCGACCACGAAGACGCGCTGCAGGGTCTTCACGCCGTTGGTGTCGTTCGGATTGGTCGCCACCGTGCCGCCCGCGTTGAGCCCCAGTGCCGCGGTGGGGAGTTCATCGACACCACCGGGGAAGGCACGCGTCACTTTCGTGGCCCATGCGTCGCCCAGTGAGCCGGCCAGACGCAGACCCACGCCGGACAAGCGGCTGTGGACCAGGTCGATATCGTCCTGCTGTACGACCGTGCGCACGATCAGCTCACGCTCCTGCAGGACGTAGCCGAGCAGTTCGCCTTGCTTGTAGTAGTGGCCCGGCATGTCTTGTGCCGTGCTTACGATGAGCGTGCCGTCGTCCCCGGCGAAGCCCACCAGCCGGGCCACCTTGGTTTCGCTGCGGGCCAGCGTTTCTTTCGCCTCATCCAGCTGGCGGCCCGAGATAGCGGCCTTGGCAGGATCGGTGAAATGCTCCGCGTCATAGCGTGCCTGGGCTTCATCGCGCTTGGCCCGATTGACCTCCACCTCGGCGCGGAGCTGCGGGTTCTCCAGCGTATAAACGGGCTGGCCGCGATGCACGGTGCTGCCGGGCGCCACGAGCCAGCGCACGAAGAAGCCATTGCCGCCGGCATGCAGCATCGCTTGATCGGGTAGCCAGACCACGCCCAGCGAACGGCTGTACATAGGTAGTGGCAGGCAGAGCGCAAGCAGCGCGACAAAGCCGATCGCACCGATCGTCCGGCGCAACGCGCGCTGGCGCACGCGCTGCAGCGAGCCGGCGGACGTCACGTGCTTCCAGCCCTTGCGCAGCGGTGAGCCGATCAGCCCCCAGGCACTCCACAGCGCCATGAGTACGCCGACGAAGAAATACTTGTTGGCGACCGCAAAGATCACCGAAACGGTGACGAAGGTGCGATAGCACCAGGCCAGCGGGGTGTAGAAAAAGAGCCAGCGTTGCTCCGACGGCGTCTCATCCGGACGCACGGCGTCGCTGGAACCGAAGGCGTGGCGATCGAGCAGGTAGGTCCACCAGGTCTGCCCGCGCTGGGCAAGGTTGGGAATCTCGATCAGGTCGGAGAGGATGTAGTAACCGTCGTATCGCAGCAGCGGATTGCCGTTGACCACCAGGGTCGAGACGCCGCAGATCACCATCACGTTGAAAGCGACGCCGCGCAGGATGCCCGGCTCAGCAGCCAGCCAGACGTGCAGGGCGAGCGCGGCGAGAAACAGCTCGACCAGCATCCCCGCCGCGGCGACGATGGCCCGCCGGTACTTCGATGGAAAGGCGGAGGACGATGACGCCTCGACGTACGGCACCGGCGCAAAGATAAGGAACATCAGGCCGAGCTCGCGTACCGAGCCACCCCAGCGTTTGGTGGCGAATCCGTGCCCGAGCTCGTGAGCAAGTTTCACCACCGGATAGACTGCAGCCATAACCAGCAGATTGCTGCCGGAGAGCACGCGGTCGGAGAGGTTCTCGGTGAGGTCGTTCCAGTGCTCGCCAGCGAGGAAAAGGGCAGGCAGCACCACAAGAGCCCACAGCGCGGCGCCCCAGGGGCCGAAGCACCAGCGCACGTAGCGGACGAAGCGGGTGAGGAACCGGTCAGGATTGACCAGCGGAATCTTCAGGCTCATGGGATTGAGCAGCCACTGGCGGATCGTGTCGCTGCGTTTCTTCCGCTGGCGTTCCAGCAGCGAGGCCGAGTCCGGCATGGCATCGGCTTGTAACAGGTCCGCGGCGTGCAGCTGGGTCAGGAGGTCAACGATCTCCGGCTGTGTGCAGGCATCACGCACGTCGGACGCGTTGGCGCGCTCCCACAGTGTCTGGACGGTGGTGCGACCGTCCATGCCGGTGAGAAACGCATAGGCGGACGCCGTGAGCCGGTAGACCTTGCCACCGGTCTGGTCCTGCACGACGTACCACGGGCGACCTCGAAACAGCATGCGCTGCACCCCGGCATACGGCATCAGCCGCGGTTTCAGCTCCGCGACGCTGTGCCAGCTGGGACTGAACGGGGTGCGGGCCATGCGTCAGAGACCCCAGGTCCACGCCTGCAACCGCAGCCAGTCGACCGCGTTGTGCAGCAGCACCCAACCGAGCTTGTGCCTGCCCACTTCGATCTTGGCGACGCCCTCCATACCGGGCAGCAGGCGCTTGTCCGGCGCATCGAGCGTGGCTTCGACGCGATAGAGATTCTTGCCGTCCTTAGCGGTTGCCACCGGCATCACCTTCACCACGTGAATCGCCACCGCGCCGCCGGCCATGCCGTTGAGCATGAGTTCGCCGCGCTGCGCGTCGCGAATGGGGCCGATGTCACGCTCGTCCACCTCGAGGATGATTCGGTAACTGTGCAGCGGCGCGATCTCGAACAGCTTCTTGCCGGCCTCGACTGGCGTTCCCGCCTGCTGGGACAAATCACCGGAAACGACCACGCCGTCATATGGCGCGCGTACCGTGGCACGCGCGATCTTGTCGTCGAGCAGGTCCTGCTGTGCCTGTGCTTCCGCGAGCTGCGCACCCGTAACCTGGATCGCGCTGAGGTCGTGCTGGGCCATCGCCTCCCGCAGCTTGTTGTCGTACTGGTCGCGCTCGCTGGCCCAGCGAATGCGTTCGACCCTCAATTCATGATCGTCGAGTTGCGCAACGGGCTGGCCCTCGCGGACGGTGTCGCCGGCGCGGACCAGACCTTCAGCGAGGAAGCCTTCGAAGGGCGCCGCCGCGACACGCTGCACTTCACCTTCGGTGACTGTCTTCGCCGAGATCCGGTAATCGACGGGCACCAGAGCGAGGATGAGGCCGAGCAATGCGACCAGCGCCGCGATCGCTTTCCAGACGAGGAAGCGCGGGCCCGCGATGGCCGCCCATACGCGCCTTGCCTCGTCACGCATGCGCGCCACCGAACCGCGCTCGGCCAGCATGCGCTGCTCGGTCACGGGCGCAACAAGGTCGGCGAACGTCTCGAGCCAGCGCCGCTCGGCTTCGGTAAACGGCGCCTCCCGTTCCAGCGCGATAAGCCCCACGATCCGCTGCTGATGCACCACCGGCAACGTCACCACGTGCAAGCTACCGGTCCGTCGTAGGAGCGCGCCATGCGCGCGAAATCCCCCCGCATCCCCCGAGGCCTCCACAATCTGCGCCAGATCAAACGCCTCCGCCATCGCATCCCGATACGCCTGAACCAGCGGCGACGACTTCTCGAACGTCGCCGCCTCGGACAACGCGACCAGTCGCACATCCGCATCGCGCACCAGCCCGACGGCCACGCGCGTCGCGGCGAAACGGCGGCGCAATTCGTTCGTGAGGTCAAACAACGCCTGCTGAAACTTCGTGTGGCGCAACGCGACAGTCAGCGTGTGGACGATGCCCGTGGCACGCTCACCGGCTTCCGTCGCCATGTCCTGGTCGCGCCGGGCCAGCAGGTTGGTCAGCCACGCGCTGCCCCAGTGCACCTCGCGCAACAGCGCGGGCAGGGTGGCGGCATCGTTGATCATCTCGAAGACGACCGTGCCGGCCACGCGATCGTTGGCCTGCACGGGGATGGCGACGTGACTGTGGCCGACGGGCTCCGTCGCCGGCGCAACCACCACTCGGCGCTCCGCGAGCGCCTTGCCGGCAGCCTCGCTCATGCGCGACATGTCCGCATCGGCGGCCGGCCAGACTGCGATGGGCACGTAGGTCTTGCCGTCGGCGGCTTCGACGAGCACCGCCGCATGACGCAGGCTGACGAATCGCTCGCAGATCAACGCGAGCCATGCGTCGCAGAAGACGTCGGACGATCGCGCGGTGATAAAGCGGTCCCACGCAGGGAGCACGGGCTCGTTGGCCACGGCATCGTTCAGCGGTTCGGGTAGCGCGTTCATGGTTGCGCCTCCGACGCGACGGTGGGGACGGTATCCAGATCGTTGCGTGTCGGGATAAACAGCGCATCGAGCTCGTCGACATCCGTGCCGGTGAGATCGCCCGTGGCGGCGCGCAACTTGATGAAGGACACGAGCTGCTGGTAGCTGCCTTTACGGCGGTCCCGGCGTGCAGCCGCCATCTGCTGGCGGGCCGTGAGCACGTCGGCCTCCGTACGCACGCCGTGTTCGCTGCCGCGCGTCGCCAGCGCCAGGGCCTTTCTTGCCGAGCGCAGCGCGACATCGGCCGCCGTGACGTGGGCACGGCCGGACTTCCAGCCAAGGTAGGCGGTCTTCACGTTCATCACGGCCTGCCGCCGCGCGGATTCCAGATCGTCGCGTGCCTTGTCGCGTAGTGCGATGGCTTCGGCGACCTTGGCGTTCTGGGCGCCACCGGCATACAGCGGGATGTTGAGCTGAAGACCGAAGGTGAACGTACGAATGCGATAGCCCTGCTGCCCGGGAAAGTTGCCGACGTTCTGGTCGTTGTTGCCGTACGTGGCGACGATGTCGAGCGTGGGCTGGTGACCGGCGCGCTGTTTCGAAATCTCGGCCTCGGCGGCGGCCAGTGCGGCCGCCGCCGCACGTAGCGACGGGCAGTGTTCGTCGATCTGTTCAACCCAGCGGTCCATGCTGTCGCCGACCAGATCGGGTATCCGCGCGTCTTCACGCAGCCACGGCTGCTCCAAGCCTTCGGCGCTACCAATCCACGGTTCGAGGGCGGCGAGCTTGGTGTCGCGGTCCATGACGGCCGAGACCGCGTCCGCATCGGCCTGTTCGTACTTGGCCTGCGCGTCCTCGGCTTCGGGTATCGACTTAGCGCCCAGCTCCGCGCCCCGCCGGGCGATGTCCCACTGTGCCTTGAGGGCATCGCGCTGCGCGTCGCTGAAGTCGACGACGTCGCGCGCTTCCATCAGGTCGAACCAGCTCGTAGCCAGCTTCGCGTAGAGCTGTTGCTCCGTGTCGGCCATCTGCCAGTTGGCCTGATCGCTCGCGTGGCTCGCCTGGTCCAGCGCGACGCTGTTGGCTTTTCGCCAGAGCGGCTGGTTCAGGCTGAGCTGGCCGGTGTGCGCGTGGTACGTGTCATGCAGCGTCGGCGTGCGATCGTCCATCGTGTTGTAACGCCGGTTGTTGCCGTTGGTACTGGCCGTGATCGAGATCTGCGGCAGCATGGCGCCCAGCGCCTGACGCTGTCTGGCGCGCGCTGCGACGAGGCTGGCGCGGGCCGCGTCATAGCCGGGTTCGTTGTCGTGGGCGAGGGCGAAGAGTTCACCCAGCGACACCACCTGTGCCGGCGTCGTGGCACGGGCAGCGGGAGCTGTCAGAAGCAGCAGGCCGAGGATGGGTAAGCCGTAACGAAGCCAGCCCCGCGCCAAGCCAACCCGCGCCCCGACCGGAGCGGCCACCAGACCGTGCTTGGACAACCGTTGAACCCGCACCTCAAATCCCTTCGCCAGGCGCAGGGGGAGGCGGCCCGTCTTGAGCCTGACGACGCGACGCCGCGTGTCCGGCAAGGACGGACGCGGATCGGACGTTTTGTGAATTTCCCCCTGTACGGCCGGCATTTTCGCACCCCTAAGGTGGCGTGCCAAGTGCGCCTTCACGACGCTACAATGCCCTACGGTCCGCCGAGGGCGCCGACCGGAAACAGGGGAAAACAATGAAACGGATGCTTTGTGCGGTCGCCCTGGCGATCGCGGTCACCGGCTGCCAGACGACCGGTCACAAAATCACGCAGATCGATATCGGCGCGAGCCGCGACCAGGTGGTGGCCACGCTTGGGCGGCCGGATTCGGTGCGGACCGTGGGCGATTTCGAAGTGCTGAACTATCTGGACCGGCATCGCACGCGGGTGTCGATGGGGCACACCGATTATGCGGTGGTGCTGCTGGACGGGAAGGTGAGTCAGTTCGGGCCGGGGCAGGTGAGGCGGGATGGGCTGCGGTCGGTGGTGATTGATTCGGGAGTTCGATGAAGTGAAGCGATTCGTTTGGGTTTTCATGCTTCTGTGCTTGCTGCCGGCGGTGGCACAGGCTGGAGATCCCCTGAATGAACAGGAACGCCTTCGCTCCGTTCTGCAAAGGGAGGTTCCAGACGATGACCTTGGCGCCTATGAAAGGCTATGGGCGCTTGAGGCCGCGAGTGGCCAGGCCTATGCGCCTGCATTGCGTACATGGATCTGGCGACGCAGCCTGACCGCCATTGATGGCTCACCGCGACCGCCTACGACGGTGAAAGAAGCCATTGAATCACCCATGGCCGATCAGGCAGCGTACCGCAACGTGGCGCAGGCCTATCTGACCAAGACGTTTTCCATTCGATTCGGCGTTGACGATGCAACCGGTCGGCCATCGGGTACTACCCGTGAGGCACCGGGCATTTTCACCAGGCGATCTTCAAAGGAAGTGTTCGTGAAGGCGACGGTGCAGAATAAAGGTCCAATAGAGGCCCGCATTCGCATGCGAGTCGCTCATGGAGACGTGGATTTGAGGTGCAATCTCTCACAGGTGAAGGCGGGCATGACGATTCCCGTTTGGTGTGCCACTGCACTCGGGCACGGCAGCGTAGATCGGCAACTTGCCGGGATCGATGCATTGCTGAACTCACCAGATGGCGTCGTTCCCGAGGCCGAGATTGACATCGGTTCACCCACTCGCCACGTGACGCTGGCGAATGACCCCACCCTCGCCACCGACTGGGAAACGACCCTGAGAGAGGGTGATCCTGCGTTCTCGGTCTATCATCCTCCCACGCCGCCAAGTCAGATCACGACGGAGAGTGGTGCGCCACGAGCGGCTTGGGCCATGTTGGTAGTGATCGCGATCCTTCTTACGACCGGCGGCACGGCACACTACCGTTCGGCAAACGGGCCCGTCGTCTCGCGTGGATGGTTCGTCGGGTACATGATGCTCGCCGCAGCGGCCGTTGCCTTGGGAGGACTCGATCAGAGTACGGGCGCCCCGATGAGTGGCGTATTGTCCGTGCTGGTCGAGATAGTCGTCGGGCTTCCCTGGTCGATCTCTTTGCTAACGGCGGCTAATCATCTGCCAAATGGGTCGGGTTTTCCTTGGCTCTTCGTCGCTGGGAACGCGGCTCTACTATTTGTCTTGAGCACGCCTGGACGTCGGTATAAAGCGTGCTGACGGTCAGGTCTGAATAGCGCCGAGCGCCCGGCGGGGTGAACATCATTTCGGGCGGCATGTTCGTGCTCGACTCGAGCGGTGGCGTCCACCGTGACATTTTCGAGACGTGTCACCGTTGAGTCACGGCCGCGCGAATTCCCGCGCTTCCAATAAAGTAAGCACCACCACCCACGACTCCAAGCGTAGATACTTTCACGGACAGACGCGTCCCATCATCCGGCATATCAAGGGGCTGGTTGACATACGATCCCAGAAGTCGCCATGTCGGTCCGGAAAAATCGACGACATGACCGATCGTGTCCATTCTGCGCGCGACCGGAAACCAGCCGATGCCAGGTCGTACTTCGAACACCGGCGAGACCAGTTCAACCGACATCAGCTTGCCGTCGTGGCACCGTAAGCGGTCACCGACACGAACCGCTCGAGTCGGTCGCCAACCGTGCTGCTCAAGCCAGAAGCCCTGGTTCGACGTTGTGAACGTCGTTGTGGATCGGCCTGGAGTGGCGGGATCAGCGTACATAAGCGCGACCATCGCATCGCAAGGAGTTGCTGAGACGTGAGTGACAGCGGTGTACTCGTTGTCGGCGCCATCCTCGTTGGGAGGCGCGAGAAGTACATCTCCGATGCCGATCTGGTCGATGGGAACCCGGCCAGACCTGGTCCATACGGGGGTGCCGGCAATAAAGCCGGTGGTGTGTTCAGTTCCCACCGTATTCGTATCCACTGTCGAAATAGCCGATCTGTTCGACGCTTCTTTCCATCATCCAGATGCCTACCCGCTTGCCGCAGTCGACAGGGACGATCAGATACGTACGGTCAGCGATGACGATACCGGAGGGCATGTTCGGTATCTCGCCAGCGCGACGAAGCTTTCCGTGGTCGCGTAAGAAGACGGCCTGTGAAGTCGTTGCGCAGTCCTCATCGCCGTTGCCGTCGGGGAGGCGTCGCCTACCTGCCATGAAAAGCGAGGGTGAACCGTCTGGCAGGCTAATCGTTTTGATCGCCGTAGTCTCGAGGGACGGGTCGATTGCTCGTAGAGACCCGACATCCGTGGGTGCGGCTTTAGTTATTGAGGGTTTGAGCAGCTTGAACGCGGTCGTCGAGAGCACGACCGGGAGCGCAAGGCCCTGACCCGCGCCACCGAGAGCTGCCGAATCGACTCCAAGGACCGCGACTGTGTCCCCCTTGACGACACCGTTGCAAGCGACCGGGTGGGTTGCACCAGCTGCCCATACACCACCGTGATTCGCGCAAGCAGCGAACAACGCATCGGAGCCGTCGATTGGCACGAGAACTCCGTAACGTCCGGGTTTTTTCTCGGCTCCATCGAAGTCCACGGGCACGCCGAGGTAAAGGGGGCCAGAGTGGTGGTAGCCGTGGGCGTTGTCGCAACACGGTTCGTCTGCGACCGCCTGAAAAGGGATGGCGCAAAGCAGGAGCGCGAGGGAAAGACCGGCGACGAAGATGGGACGTTTCATGGCACAAGCCTCTCGGTCGGAACGTCGACGAACCTGCCGCCTGGACCGACCATGCGGATGGCGTTGAAGCCAGCGGTCGATGCTGGCTGGCGAAGCCATTCCGTGAGCGCCATGACGAAGCCATGCGGCAGCGTATCCAGACTGGCGTCGCTGGACCAGATGAGAAGCGAGCGGCGCGCGGGCACCTTCGGATCCTGGTAGAAGAAATGGATGATCGCGCCCACGACCACGCCGTCATTTGACGCCCAGATGAGGCCTTTTTCGTCGCACGATTGTGGGCGGCACGAATCGACCTGTAGCGAACCATCGCTACGCTCAGCCGGCCAACCCTGTGACGTGGTCGCGGCTACCGCGTAAAGCAGTGGTTCGGGTTGATCGCCTTTGCTCATGCCGAGCTACAGATCGACCTTGGGGACCTCTGCTTCCAGTGGCGTACGCCACCGCTTGCCGAGTGCCCCAATGTAAGTGTGTGCATGTGCGGCGTCCGAAAGCAGGGACCGCGCGCTCCCGTCTGAGGTTCGGTCGGTAGCCGATACGGCACTGCATAGGAGAGCAGTGAGTATGAGAAGGCATGGTCGAAATACTAGTGATCTGCTTCCGGGCTTCATATTTTTCTTGTCTCAGGGGAACGCTTCAGGCATCCGTCGTGTCAGTAGCCGAATGATTCGAAGGTAGCGACCGGGGTTTTGTCGATCGGAATAGCGGGCCCAAAGAAGCGTTCGTCCTGAAGCATTCCCGCATAGATCACTTCATCAGCGTCGCAGTGCTTATTCTCGAGAAGCATTCCTTCTCGTTCGATAAGTATGCCGCCTCCCTCCGTACCGTCTTCTCGCCCGTATGACGACGAAAACGCATCGTGATAGACGGTGTAGGTCACATCGGCGTTCTTCATGCGGAGAAATTGCATCGTTCCGCGTCCCATATTGCCGCGTCTGCCGCCCGACGCAATAGCCTTCGCCGAGACGTCGTTCGAAGGAAACGTCAGATCAAGGCTCTGACTAGACGATCCGAATCTGTATTGAAGTGCTCCGAAAGGGTTTTCGCCTCGAGACGCTGCGCATACGGCGACCTTCTTCCTCTTGATATTGCACGCAAACATGATGGTCTCGTTCTCTTTGCACAACGTACTTTCGACAACGTGACCAAAGTAGGTCTGGCACTTTACCTGTGCGGAATGCAAGGCGAGAACGAGAAGCGCCAGAGGCGCTAATGCATGCGACAAATACCTCACTCCTCGCGATTCCGGAACCGATGCCGCTGGGGCCGTAGAAAACACCCTCGTCCCAACGTGACGCCCCTATCGCGGTCCCAGCCATCGCCAAGGTCAGGAGGGCCGCCGCTATTCTTATCCAGGGAGCCGCCAGCCAGCCGTGTCTTGCCGGGACGCTCGTCGAGCTTATGCGGGACCGTGATGATGCAAGTGGTACCAAGTTGAAGCAGCGGTCGGACATTGCCATGGGTGCTGTTCCATTGCATATCTGGCTCATTCAGCTGAACATCGCGCCAACTGCCTGGGAGCGCAAGCTTGGCGTGATCGACAAGGGGCTTGGCGAAAGCATCGTAAGTCTAGATGTAGATAATCTTCGGCCTTCCGGTCAAATCTATCTTCCCATTTCCGTGCTGAGCATGCTCATGGCGTCGTTTTCACTACTCGGTCTTTGGGCGGGTCGCCACCCGGTCTCCGGCAGGCGTCGACTTATCCCACGCTCACTGTTTGTGTCTTACCTGGCGATGGTTGTTCTCATGCTGCTTCTGAGCATTGTGGATCGCCCAAGTGCGGGACCAATGGGCGGAACGGTGACTACGCTTGCGCAAACGGTATTGGCATTTCCGTGGGCCGTTTTTCTCGCCCAACCTAATGTGGTAGTGCCCGGCGACTCGTTTTTGCTTCTCTTCTTAATCGCAGGCAATGCGATTTTTCTCTTTGTTTTCAGTTCGAATGGTCGCAGCTTTGGAACGTCTGAAAAAGCTGCGGCAGGCGACAGATGAGGGGTTGATATAGCCCTGGACTGACAAAAAAATGGTCTACCAATGGCGGCCGCCTCTCTGGGCGGCCGCCATCTCCAGAATCAGTCTCGTCGAACTACAAGCCCCGTCTGCAGCGATAGCAGATCGAAACCGAAGAATGACAAGCCCGGGGCGGACGCATTCCAGCCATCCGAACCGCTCGATGCTCCCTGTCCTGACCAGTCGATCACCGGCTGAGCCGATCCGCCCAGATTGACGACGATGTAGCCGCCAGTTCCGGCATATCCGATACCCGCCGACGCTCCGAAAAGAATGGACATCGCATTGCCGCACGGTGGGTTCTTCGACACGACCAACGTGATCGTCGCGCTGGCACTGAGCTTGCCATCGCTCACCGAGTAGCTGAAGGCGTCCGTACCCGTAAAGCCCGACTTCGGCTTATAGGTGTAGCTGCCATCACGATTGCGGGTCAGTGTGCCCTTGGACGGATTGGTCAGGCTGAGCGTCAGCGCGTCGCCGTCCGGATCATCCACCAGGCAGTCGAAGTCGATTCGCACGCTACCGTCTTTCTGCACCTGGAAGGATGCGTTCTGGGCGGTCGGTGCGCGACTCGCCCTTTGCACCGTGATGCTGACCATGGCTACGCCGGACTGGGCTTCGCCATCGGTTGCCCGGTAGCTGAAGCTGTCGGTGCCATACCAGCCCTTGTCTGGCGTGTACGTGTAGCTGCCATCCGCGTTGATCGTCAGCTTGCCGTGGGTTGGCTCACAGACGAGCAGGGCGGACAAGCGGTCGCCATCGCTGTCCGTGTCGTTCGCAAGTACGTCGATGCGAACCGCCGTCCCTGCGGTTGTCGACGTCTTATCGTCCTTTGCGATGGGCGCGTGGTTCGGCGCGAGCACGGTGATGGTGACCGTGACGGGTCTCGAATCCAGCGAGCCGTCGGTGGCGGCGTAGGTGAAGCTATCCATACCCACAAAACCGGATTTTGCCGTATAGCTGAAGCTGCCGTCGCGGTTGCGCGTGAGGCTACCGTTCTTCGGCGAGCTGGTCAGCTTCGAGGTGATGTCGTCGCCATCGGCATCCTTGTCGTTGGCGAGCACATCCAGGCGAGTGGCCTGACCGGCGCGGACCGTGAAGGCATCCGCCGTGGCGACCGGTGCCTGGTTCACCTTGGCCACACGGATCCAGACCATGGCCGGATTGGAACGGAACTGACCGTCGTAGGCCTGATAGGTGAAGCCATCCAGTCCATACCAGTTGGCGTCCGGCGTGTAGGTATACGTTCCGTCCGTATTGAGCGACAGCGTGCCATGGCTCGGTCCGCAGATCAGCAAAGCCTTGAGGTCGTCGCCGTTGATGTCCCAGTCGTTGGCGGTCGGGTCGATGCGGACGGAGCCGTTCTCCTTGACGTCGACGACGTCATCGAAAGCCAGCGGCGGCAGGTTGGGGCCTAGCACCGTGATGGTGACCGTCGCGGTGTTCGAGTTGGCCTTGCCGTCGTTGGCGACGTACGTGAACGTGTCGGTGCCGGTAAAGAACAGGTCAGCGCAATAGCTGAAGGTGCCGTCCGCGTTCTTCGTCAGCGTGCCGTGCTTCGGGCCGTTGATCACCGTGGCCTTCACTGTGTCGCCATCCGCATCATGATCGTTAGCCAGAACGTCGATGATGGCGGTCTGGTTGTTGTGAGTGCGGACGCTGTCGTTGGACGCCACCGGAGCCTGGTTGGCTGCGGATACGGTCAAGCGCACCGTGGCTATGTTGGACAGCGACTTACCGTCGCTGGCCTGATACGTGAGGGTGTCTGTGCCGGTGAAGCCGCTGTCCGCCACGTAGGTCAGCGAGCCATCGGCATTGCGGGTGAGCTTGCCGTGCTGCGGACCGGCAACCAGCACCGTGGTGAGTACTTCACCGTCGGCATCGCTGTCATTGGACAGCGGATTGATCACCAACGCCTTGCCCTGAACAGCGGCGTAGCTGTCATCGACAGCGACCGGTACGTGGTTGGTCTGACGGACCGTGATCGTTACCGAGGCGATGGCGGAGTCGAGTTCACCGTCATTCGCGACGTAGGTGAAGCTGTCGGTGCCGTAGAAGCCAGTCGTGGGTACGTACGTGATCGTGCCATCGGCATTGACTGTCACCGTGCCGTTGGCCGGCTGACCGACGATGCGCGCGGTCAAGCCTGCATTGACTGCCTTCGGCATATCGGCATTCAGGCCGGTGGTGTTGTCGATGTCGCTGTCATTGGCGAGCACGGCGATGACGACGGCCTTGTCCTGGTCAGTCTGGGCAGCATCTTCGCGCGCGGCTGCAGCGTGGTTTACGGGAAGCACCGTGATCGACACGGTGCCCATAGCCGATGCGCTGCCATCGTTGACGGCGAAGCTGAAGTTGTCGGTCCCCGCGAAGAGGGGGGAGGGTACGTACGCCCATGTGCCATCGACATTTGCGATAAGGCTGCCATGCGATGGTCCGTTGACGATGGTTACGGTTACAGCATCACCGTCCACGTCGCTGACATAGTCAGCCAAATCCAAGATCGCCGTGCCGTCCTCGTTAACCGTCAAGGCTCCATCTATCACCGTCGGCACATGGTTCCGGTGCTCGATGGAAAGCGTCACCGTCGCCGCTTCGGAGACGATGTCACCAGCAGCGAGCACGTACGTGAAGCTGTCCTCTCCTACGTACCCTGGCGCAGGCACGTAGAGGAGGCGCCCCGCTGCATCCGCCACCAGCGCGCCGTGCGAGGGCTCGGTTAGTACGTGGGGCACGAAGCCGGGGGGGGCGCTGTCGTTCCCGAGGATATCGATTGCCAGAGAGTCGTCTTCTCCCACTCGGAAGGTGTCGTCTACCGCAAACGGCTCGGCAACAAAGCCGATATCAGAGATTGTTGCGCTGCTGTCCAGTGCGCCGAAGCCAACGAGATTGAATGCCAGTAATAGTGCGGTGCCACGAGGCATCGAGCGAACATCGAGAGTATACGTCCGTGTGCCATCGGGGTTGGTGACTACATGAAGACCACTAGCGAGATGGCTAATGGCGTTCGCTTGCAGATTCAGCGCATCATCCGTGGCAGAAAGATCGATATCGCCAGCGACCGAATGCCGAGTCGCGGCATTCAGGATCACGGCCTCGAACGCGTCTCCGGGCATTCCGGTCTGGGTTCCGAGAGCCAGTTGGCTTACCGTAAACCGCAGATATGCATCCCCCGCGGCCACCAGAACGACGCGCTGGGCGAGGCTCTGGGTGAGCGGAGATTCCGCGAGGCGAATTGTTCCAGACTCTGCAGATCCTCTACCGTTGATGCTCCAGTCAGTCGCGGCGGAAGGGAGGTCCCCGCCAGTTTGCGCAGCGATCGTCGTCCGGGAAACAAACGACGTCGACAGGCTTGCGGTCGTGTCGTCATCTGCAATTTCCACACTCTGGTTAGCGTAGGTATTCGATTGCAGCGAGCTTGCTTCCGACGCCTCCTTCGGAGATGGGTTTTTGTGCTGTCCTGCCGTAATGAAGTGCACATTATCCAGGCGAAGCGTCCCGCCGCTTCCGGCGATGAGCGCTTTGCCGCTTGCATCAACGAGCGTGAATCGAAGACGCCCGATGGCGTTCGCGACCAACTGTGTCGGAACTGTGATTGTTGCCCATCCTTCGCTGTTGAAAGTCAATTTTTCGAAATCGACCGCGTAGTCGAATGCCTTGGTTTCTCCATCGACGCCGCCTGACGAGCTAAGCCAAGAAACGTGCAGCGTCTCGCCAGACGCGAACGGCTGTCCCAAGGCTATCTGGAATTGTACGGATGAAGGTTCCGCAGGCGCGACCATGCGGTCGTGAGTCAGCGTGTTTTGGTCCTTCTGACCCGTCAGCTGGAAGCTCAGGTCATAATCACCGTTCGTGTTGGCAAGAAGAATTGAATACACGAAGTTGTATGCCAGAGCCTCGTCCAAAACGTCCTGTATCGGAGAGTCTTCGTCGTGAAGCGTCGTGCCGAAGGCGATCGACCAGCCTCTGTCGGTTCGGAAGTCGAGGCCGAGCAGGTTACGGACCGTATCGGCGCTAGTGTTCATCTTCCCGAACAGCTCGCGCAGGCGAGCACCCAGCGTGGCCGCTCCATCCGGCGCGATAACCGAGAACACCTGATTGAGAACCGAGCCGATCGATCCGTAATGATCGGTGCCGCCGGCGGCATAAAGACCGGAGGCGACGGCCGTGCGCACGAACGCGTGGCTTGCGATATCGGCCACAATCTTGGTGTAGTTAGCGGTAATCGCTTGATCTAGGGTCGGCTGAATATCCTGTGTGATGATGTTGTAGAGCTGGCTGACGGTCGCGTCGCCGACATTGGGCAACGCCTGACCCAACTTATACTTGAAGTCCGATTCGTCCCAGTTGTTGCGCAGGGAGAATGCCTGGCCCACCGTCTCTCGAGCGTCGTGCCCGCTGGCCCCGCCGCCGGTTTCCTTGAATGCATCACCGTTGTCAATGGACCAGCCGGGGACGTCGTAGCTATTAAGGAATCGCCCGTCGATACCGTTACGGCTTTGCTCGAACGTTCCGTTGAAGATTTGCGTTCCGTCGTCCTTTTTCTGTTGGCCGTTCTCGAACTCCTGAAGATTCGTCGGCTTTGTTGACGTACCTTCGCCGTGCAGAACGTCCACAATCGGTCGCTCAGAGTTGTTGTAGTCCGAAGCCGGCTGCGGTTCGGCGCCGAGGTTGTTATCGGTCAGGCTTGGTCGTTGTGCGAAGCCTCCGCCTAGCACCGAATAGAACCAGCCCTGCTGTCCACCTTCAAAGGAGATCGCTGAGCGTGCATCTTCGCTGAGCAACTGCGCCTGAATTCGCTTCAGAAGGTCTGCAGGGCTCTTCGTGGCCAGATCCGTCCCGGTCTCGCGTATCGACAGATACCAGGGTCTGCTGTTGAGGTTGACGCCAGCGATGGTATTGATGCGGCTCACAGTGGTGCTCGAGTACGCGATGGAGTCTGCGAACGAGCGCCAGAAGGGTTTTGGATACGTGACGCCGTCGTCCGTGCTCTTCGGCACACCTGAGAGATTCAGAGCCACCGTTCCTAGGTACCAGTCTTGGATTTGACTGTGCGGCCCGGCCTGGATGGCGGCCGTGCCGGCACCGATGCCGTCGATGATGCCTGTGAACCCGGGGTAGTTGGTCAGATCGAAGTCGATGTTAGCGCTGCTGAGCATGACGTGCTCCCCGCCATAAAGCTTATGCAGGTACGTCCACTTCTCTCCTTTGGCAGGAGTGTCCGTGCGGTGATCCGGCTGCTTGTTGGTATCCCACAACGAGCGTCCATTCGGATTGAATGTGAAGGCGAACTGCACCTCCCAGGCCTCGCGCTCGTAGTAGTTGTCCACGAAATCGATGCCGCTCCAGTTGATGACGTTGGCGTCGGCAAAGTCGTCGTTGAGCAACTTCAGGAGATTTAGCGAATCCTGATCGAAGTCATGGATATCCATATCCGTCATCTGGAGGTTAAGCGGCTTGATGCCGTGCTGCAGCAGTCGCTGTGCGATCTCCGAATTCACGATCGTGCCGCGACTGTGGCCAATGAGCTGCATGGGCGCACCTTCCAGGGCGTCGATTCCCAGTCCCATCAGACTAGCAAAGATCGCGTCGGCTGCCGCTTCGCTGAAGCCGGTGGTCGACATCCCAGACTGGGAGTACCAGTCAGAGACAAGGAAAATCGGTTTTCCTTCACGCCGATAGCGTTCGAGCGCAGTCGCATTGTCCGATGCCGTGGTCGAAATAGGGTGTGAGTACCTGACGTCGTTTTCGCGAGCGTCGTATTCCATCCACATGCCCGTGGCTGGATCGTAGACAAAGAGTCCCCCGCCGGTCCGGAGAGCCATTTCCCGGGCGATGGTAAACCCGGTCGCCTCGATGGCCTTGCCGTCTTCTGTGGCGGGCTGGTAACCGTGGGTTACAAGGGTGATGGAAGCGAAATTGCCTGGCGCTGCGCGGTAGGAGGGCGTTGTGAAGGCCCACGAATCTGACGTAGGTGCCTGACCTGTCTTCTCGAAATATTGGAATCCCCAGTAATACTGTTGCGATGCGGTCAGTCCAAATCCAGCGATGGCGCTGGTATCGAACGTGAATTTGAGCTTGCCGTCGACGAGTAATCCAGTGACCTTGACGGTCAATGTGCGCCCCGCGTAGGCGTCCTTACGATGAGACCCGTCCGGGAATTCCGGCAGCGCGTTAAGAATTGCGTTATCGGTTATTGTCTGGGGCTCCATCGGGAACAGTCCTGTTCCTGAGTCGTAGATGCTCACGTATAACCAAGCATCGACCGTCGTCGAGCCATGAGGATCGATCGTCCAGGTGAACGTCGGCGTGATCAGCTTGTTGAAATCGGTGTAGCTTTCGATGCCCTGGACCTTGTGGTCGAGCAACTCTGGATTCAGCGGCTGAGTCGCAAGGCCGTAGGTAAAGCCGATTCCCTCGAGCGTCGGCAGATTCGGATCCGACGGCGAAGCGCTACCGTGTGCCGGTTGGTCAATAGGACGGACATCCGCAGTTCCATCACCGAATGCCTGCTCGGCCAGCTTGATCAACAAGTCGGCGTCGTAACGCATCAGGCCAGAAGCACCATCCGCGTTGAGCAACTGGGCGAACAGGTACTTGCCATCTGGGGTGAGTGCAAGGCCGCTGAGCAGACCCTCGTCGATCGGTGTGGTCGCGCCAAGGTAGACAGGATTGCCATCCAGGCCAAACGGGTCCCGGATGATGCCGATCTTGCTGCCAATCGATCGCTTCAGCACATCCTGGATGATGTCGCTGTCACCACCGAGAGTGAGCTTCTGCTTGCTGAGGTTGTAGTCGGCGACATAGGCATATTTCAGATCCGCACTAATGACGATGCCCGACGCCTGATTGATATTTTGCCAGTAGGTGTTGGCGGTATACCCGGCGGGCGCCATTGAAATCAGCGGTTTGAAGCTGCTGTCGGTCAGGTTGCCCTTCGCGTCGAACGTCAGTGTGAGGGCCGCGATGCCGTCGTTGAAGCTTTGCGCGTTGGAGATCAGGAAGTACCGTGGATCGCTGGATTCCTGAATGTAGAGAGGCGTGACGCCGTCGTAGTTTCCTTTACCCGCCAGCGAAACTTTCACCTTGCCGTCGTTCTTGCCGGCGGTGGAGGTATCGATGATCAGGATATTGCCCTTGGTTTTTTCACCGTGTGGATAGAGCTCGAACTGGTCGAGCGGTACCGTCGCGATTAGATAGCGACCATCGGTGCCCGCGACCGTCAGGCCGTAGATTCCAAAAGGCATCATGCCTGGGTCGACGTCGAGGCGCACTGCCTGGCCGTAGGTATCTGACAGGACGTCGATGTCGATCCGGTACAGACCTTCCGAGCCCGTGCCATAACGATCGCCCAGCGCCACATACAGGTAGGTCTTGGCCAGAGTGATCGACGTGATGTTCATGGCCGCGTTATGGCCGGGAAGCGCGAATGTCTTGTAAATGTTGAGCGACGCCGCATCGATGGCATAGACGACGCCACTCGCGCCCGCCACGTAGGCCGTGGCGCCGTTCGCCGAGAATATCGCGGAGTCGACTCGCCAACCCACCAGATTCAGCGCGTTGCCATCGGCATCCGTAGCGATTTGCTTGATCTCGGCAAGGCCGCTGCGGACAAGGATCTTATTGCCCTGACCGACGACGGTGAGGTTCTGAAGCGGCTTAACCGAGAATGCCTGGCTGGCGAACTCCTGAGTGTTCTCCTGCTTTACGCCGCTGGGGAACGACTGTGTCACGGTCACCAATACAACGCTGATCCGCATCTGTGCGAGCGGCAACCCGGCGGGCACCTTGATATGCAGGGACCCTCCGGCGTAGTCGGCAGCCGAGAGGCGGACATCCTTGACCGATCCTGAAGGGCTGACGAAGCGCGCTACGATGTAGCCGAGTTCCTCCCGAGCAGGCGGCTGGAGATTGGCAACTACGACATCGAATGCGTCACCTGCGTCGTTGAGGGTGGCACTCGTGATGATGGGTGTTTCTTTCGCGTTCGGCTGCGTGATGTCGGGAATCAGATCGTCGAGTTTCAGCTTGGGCGCGGCAGGGTCGGCCGTCGGCAGACTCAGCGTCTGCTGGTAGACGGCACCAGAACGCATGGAGTAGACGATGATGTCCGTCGGCGATCCGACGACGAAGCCGAGGGAATCCAATGCCATGTAGGCCAGCGGATTGGCGAGGAACATTGCCGCATTGGTAGCGGCGTTGTACAGCATCTCAGGCCGTGGTCCGACCACGAACGAGCGGCTGCCCGATTCAGGGTCCTTGCTCACCGACACGACGTAGGTGCCACTGCCGACAACGCCGCCATACGGCGGGGACGCCGTATGGATGTAACCATCGTCGCCGACGCGACCGCTTTCCACAGCGAGCCAGACGAAGCGTTCAGCGCCGGTGTCATCGATGAAGGACGTGTATTTGTAGAAGTACGCGATGTCGCCCGTTGAGGCCTCGGCGGGTGCGCGGATGGCTATCTGTGCCGGTACGCCGAGCTGTTGCCCATCCAGCGATAGCTCAAAGGCTCCGGCGTACGAAAACTGAGCCGGCAACGAGGGCGGGGCGAGCGGAAGATCCGCGGCGGGCACCGCCGTGATGGCGACGTCCACCGCCGCAGACAGGCTGTCGGGCGGAATTTGCGCCAGCAAGCCATCGCCACCACTCACGATGGCCCCCGTGGCGGGATTCACGTGCTGCAGCCCAGCGGCTGGCACCGCGAGCACGCGGACCTCGATATCGCGCTGTAAACCGTTGCGAATTACCGTGACGATCGTGAAGCCAGGGCCCACCGCGGTAATCAGCCCGTCGGCGCTGACCGTAGCGACGGCCGGGTCTTGGACGCGATACAGCACACCGGTCGAAGCCGCCGACTGGTCTGGACCGGTGCTGGCATCGATACGGATCTGACGGGTTCCGATGCTTTCGACGAGGCTGACCGCTCCCGGATAGACGTCGAAGCTGGCCGATGCATCGATCTGGTACAGCAGGGCGTCGAGGTCCGTCGCACCGGCACGCAGGACAAACGATGCCTGGATCCCGTTCGCGCTGATCGTGATCGTGGCATTACCAACACCAACGACTCGCAGGATGCCCCGTGCATCGACGGTGGCGACGGCCGAGTTACTGCTGGCGTAAGTCAGGTAGCCTGCGGGAAGCACGACGTGTGCCTGGTCGGCGAACTCGCCGTAGGTTGTGAACTGAAGTACCGTGCCCACGGCCAGGTAGCCAATGGACCCTGAGTCAATCTGGGTCAGGCGCGCGTCGCTGACATTCACCTTCAGGGTGATCGCCGCCGATGTACTGAAGCCGTCGTCCGCGACCACGGTGACGCTCGCCGCGCCGGTATAGGCTGGGCTCGGCGTGAATATGACTGACAAGCCATCCTGCGAGAGGCGGGCGGTGCCCCCTGTTACACCCGTGATACGCCAATAAACGGCGTCACCCTCGAGATCCGAGGCCACCGAACCGAGCGGAATGCCAACCGGCAGGTCGCGATGTGTCGTCGTGGGTTCGAGTGCTTCAGCGGCTTGTGGCGGCAGGTCGGCGCGGAAGCCGTAGTTGGCGTAGAGCAATTGACGATCGCGGTCGTCGACGAGACCATCGCCGTTGATGTCTACATGGCCCTGCGCTGCGGCATACGCCGCACCATCGGCGCCATCCACCTTGCCGTTGCCGTCGAGATCGCCCGCGAGCGTAATGCGCACGTCCGCGTCGCCTGCGCCGCGCATATGAATCCGCTTCAAACCGGCTGTGTCGGCGCGAAGGATATAGGTACGTACGCCGTCGATGAGAGTGCTTCCGATGACCGTCACGCCCTCGCCGTCGATGGCTATATCCGCTGCCGACTGCACCGTGACCGCGAACAAGACGGCACCCGTCGCGCCAGGCGCGCGCACCGTCGAGGCAACTTCCGTGTCACGCACAGTGAACCCGAGTGTGATCCCGGATGTACCGATGTTGCCGGACCATGCATTGGCGTCGGGATTGCCCATCCAGTTCGCGACCGTTCCGAGGTTGGCGTCGGTAGGGCCTACAAACGGTTTGCCCGCCGGGTCATAGCCATAGGCCGCGCCCATGCCGGCGCCATCGAGCGCGCGCACGAGCTGCAGGCGACCGTTCCCATCGTATTGGTAGACAAGGGTACGCCCCGCTTCGGTGGTTACCGGGCCCGTTACTTCGATCACGCGGTTCTGCGTGTCGCGGAAGAAGTCCACGCGCGAGCCGTCACCGCCAACCAGCGCGACACCACTATCCGCGACCAACCAGCGAACGCCGTCACTGAAGGTGATGGATGTGATGGCCCCTGTGGCGTCCAGCGCATAAGCCGTGCCGTCCGGGCCCATCAGAACATAGCCGGCAGGCATCCATGGGAGGCCGGTCACCTGATCGTACAAATGTCCGCCGATGCGTTGCAGCGGACGATCGCTGTCGAGCGACAGCGTGTAGCCCTGGCTACCGCTGAACGACACATGGTAGGCAACCGGCGAGGTGCCGCTTCCAACCATGGGCGATGCCACCGTGCTCAAGTCGAACGTCAGGTGCGCCATGCCCGAGCCGGCGGCCTGCACGTTTGCCGGAACGTCGATCCACAAGCGCGCACCTTCGCGCCATGCGCTGCCTGCCGCTGTCGATTGATCCGAGGTAAGGGACGCGGATAGCAACTGGATATTCCAGTTGCCCAGATCCCCGGCCGTGCCGGGCGAGCGGTCGAGTTCGAGGGCGTGGCCGCCCAGGATGAAACGGCTGTCGCTCACGACAGAGGCAGGCGTCTTCGCGGACGAATCGATCTCGATCGAGCGGTCGATCTCGCTGATGCGGCCGGTGAGGTCCCACGCAGTGAGGCGAAGGACGTACATACCATTCGCAAACTGTGCAGGATCGAGACTCAGCAGTGCCAGCGTCTGATCCGAAGACGTCGCTTCGAGGTTTTCGCTACGGAGTGACGTCCACAGCTGGGTTCCCGCACGGGCGATCGAAAGCTCGTAACCCATGAGCTGGGCTTCCGACACGTACGCCATTACGTCGGTGCTTGCGTTGATGGTCGCGGGACGTGTGCTGGTGGTGTCGTCCAGCGTTCCCGTCCATGAGAGATACGGGGCGGCGGTATCCTGAGGGTCGCGAACGCGCAGCTGGCTGATCTTGGAGGAGATAAAGCCATCGGCATCGACCGCCGTCACCCGCACTTCGATGAGACCGGGCGCTACGGCAGCAAGGCGCATGCGTCCACTCGCGTCCAGAGCGACGCTGGTCCAGTCCGCGAGATCCATGCCGACACCGCGAACTTCGACGCGGGTCTCGGCGATGGCGCCGAAGCTAGACGCCCGAACGGTAACCGAGATCGCCTGACCAGGTATGACCGGGGTTCCGGGGACGGCATCGATGAGGATCGACGGGCTGAGCGCACCCGCATCGGCCACCACGCGCAGGGTGAACGTCTTCGTGATCTGGCGGAAGCCATCGTCAACGATGGCTGTGACGACGACGTCACCGATCTGTCCTGGACCGGGAATCCAGCGAAGCACGCCCGCGGCACGGTCGTAAGTGGCACCTTCCGGAAGGCCGGCGAAACTGACGACCAGAGCGTGTGTCTGAGCGTCGCCGTCGGGATCTACGGCGTGGATGCCCGAGCCACTCGCTCCGCTGCCGCGGATGACAGGCAGCGCGATGGCTTGGCCCACCACGACGGCGTGGCTCGATACCGTAAGCGATGGCACTCGGTTTGTGTCGAACACGCGCACTGAGACCGTCCGCGTAGAACTGAGCAGGCCGTCATTGACGACAAAACGGAAGATGAAGTCGCGGCTGCCGGCTGACGCGTTATCGACGACGTCATATCCGGGTGCCCACTCAAAGTTACCTGTGCGGGGATCGAAGGACGCCCCGGCGGGCGTACCTTCGTCGAAGACCATGTTGATGGAAACGGCGTCGTTATCGAGATCCGTGGCCTTGACAGAGAACGACAGCAGGCCGCCTTCATTGACGAGCTGCAGTGGCAGGGGCTGGATTTCTGGCGCGCGATTCGTGTTGGCAACATGGATCTCGACCATGCGGGTCAGGCTTGTCGATCCGTCGCTGGCCACCAGCGTAACGCGATAGACGCCGGGCTTGGTAAGCCCGGCGTTGCCGCCTTGCGCAGCCAGAAAGCCAGGAGTCCAGCCGAGTTTGGCTCGGCTTCCGTCGGCCGAGGGCATCAACACCATGCCGTCGGGCAGGCCGGTGGCGCGCCAGAAAAGCGCGTCGCCGTCGGTGTCATTGGCGAAAAGCGTGACGTCGAGGGGTACACCCTCGTTGCTGCTCACCACGATCACGCCATCGCCGGCAACGGATGTCCCGTTGACCTGGGCGTCAAGCAGCCCTGGTGCCTGGTTCGCGGCGCGCACGACCAGTCGCAGCGTCTGGCGAACCACGTTCGGCACGGGAGAGGTCGGCGGCGCGACGCCGCTGTCGGCGGGTGGCAGGCCGCTGTCAGTCACAACAAGCGTGATGTCGTACGTACCGACCTCGGCATCGGTGGGCGTCCATCGAAAGATCGGAGTGCCATAGACATCGCTGCCGAGGAATGTTGCGCCTGCCGGCAGGCCTTCGGCACTGTAAGTCAGGTTGTCCTGGTCGGGATCGCGCACGCTTACTGGGAGGCTGAATGCCTGTCCGGCAACTGCGACGACCTGGGGCGGCAGCATGAAGCTGGGCGGCTCGGTCAGAGAGCGGACGGTCACAACGAAGCTGATGGTCTGAGTGAGCACACGTGTCGGATCGCCGTTGCCGTCGTCGCGCGCGACCACGGTAATCGTGTAATCGCCGCGCGTGTTGTCACCTGGCGCGAGGCGCAGCCTGCCGGCGAGATTGCCCTGTCCGTCGATGTCGCGCGTGAACGTGGCGAAGGCGGGAAGTCCGTTGATCGTGACGTCGACCACGCTGCCGTCGACGTCCGTGACGGATACCGGAATCTCAATCACGGCACCCTTGTCGACGAAGACGTTGGCGATAGGCGCTATGACGGGCGCTCGGTTCGTGTCCGCAACGACGATGGGGATGAGCACCGTGCTCGATGCTGCGACACCCGTGTCGTCGCCCGTATCGGTCGCGGTGACCTTGATCTGGTAGGTGCCAGCCTGTGTGTATCCGGGAGTCCAGCGAATCTCGAGCGTTTCGGCATCGAACGCCGCGCCGTCCGGCAGCCCCTCGACGGCGTACGACACCGTCGGTGCGGAACTTCCGTCGACGTCGAGCGCGGCACCCGTTCCAATACGTAGCTTGGGAGCAAAGGCAGGATTGTCGGGATCGAAAGCAAATACGCTGATCGACAAGGCGCCACCCTCGACGACGTTCCAGGTGTCGCCAAGGTTCGCTGCGAACGTAGGTGCACCGTTCGCGTTGAGCACGTCGAACGTTACCTGGCTGGTCGCTGTGCGCTGCTGGAGACTGCCCGACGTGGAGGTGTAGGTCACCGTGAGCACGAAACTCACCGTGACGCTGCCATGCTGGCTGTAGCCCGGCGTCCAGGCGACCCAGCCTGTGGCGGCGTTGATCGACATGCCCAGCGGCAGGCCGATGGCACTCCAGCTGAACGCGCCCTTCGTGCCGTCGCCGACATCGAGTCCGCCCGGCAGTGCGCCGATCATTTGTAACCCGAAGGCTTCGCCCTCGCGCAGCGTCTGCTTCGCCACGGGCATGATGGCCGGTGAGGCGAGCGCCTGGACGACCGTGATGTTGAAACGTTGGGTCGTCGTGACTTTGCCATCGGTAACCGTGACGGTCACGTTGTTATAGATGCCTGCCTGCGTATAGCCCGGCATCCAGGCGATGGTGGAGGATGCGGCGTCGAAGATCGCGCCGGGCGGAAGATGGCTGACGGACACGGTCAGGCGGTCACCGTCCACATCCGACAGGCCGAGTGGCAACACAAGGGGCGAACCTTCGGCGACCGTCACATCCGTCACGCCGGTAAGAACCGGTGCGTGATTTCCGCCTGTCACCGCGATGTGATACGTCCGCAGAGCGACGCCGCCGCGACCGTCCTGCACCCGCACGACGAAGGTCGTGTCCGCTGCCGCGGCAGCGGAAGGGATCCAGCTGAAGTTGGCGACTGAGACATAACCGCCGGTCGCGTCGGGTGTGGATGCGTCTACGTCGGTGATCGACAGGCCAGCAGGACCCGACACAAGTTCCCAGTACATGGCGTTGCCGTCGGCATCCCGGGCCTGGATCGATCCGCTCCAGGCCTGCCCAGGTGTCGCCTGAGCAACGAAGGTCGTGCCGTTGCTCGTATCGGCGTTTACGTCACCCAACGTCGGCGGAAGGTTGGCTGACGGTACCGCGTAGATGCCATGGCCCAGGTTAAAGCGGGCTAGCGAAAGCAAGTCGCCTGGGCCGCGCGTCGCACCCGGCACAACGGTGACAGTGAGTCCCGCCAGGGTCGCCCCGGGCTGGAATGTGCCGCCGGTGGCGGCCAATGCCGCGCTGAGGTCGACCGTCCACAGGTCGCCTGCCAACGTACCACCGGCGACTGTACCGTCGAAATAACTGCCTGGATCGATCAGTAGCGTCAAGGGACCGTGCAATACCTCGCTGCCGATGTTGGCAAGGGACACCTCATAGGTGAGCGCGCCGCTGACATGATCCGTCCGCGCATTGTCGAATGTGAGGGACACTGCATCGGCGACATTGATCATTGCAGTAAAGCTTGTAGCGAACGCACTATCGAGCGGCATGTCCAGCGCATTGCGCAGGCCAGTGTCCACAGTAAGCGCATAGTGCCCAGCCGGGAGACCGCCAATGTCCAGGTAGGCTGTATGTGTCGTCGCATCCCAGCGCACGGTGGCGGGATGCAGGCCGACGGCACTGGTTTCGCTGGAAAGCAGGGTGTAGTGGGAAACATCGACGACGCTATTGCCATTGTTGCCGGCCAGCATGTCCTGGTCGAACACAATGGCAATCTCGGAAACCGGCAACGGCACCAACGCCCCATCCGGCACGCTCGTCGCAACCACCTTCGGCGCATGCGCCGGCGCAATCTCATCCAAATGGTTCGTCTGCGCCACAAGAATCCGACCATCGCTCGTCGCGACGATCGCCTCCGCCTGCGTGCCGCCACCGGCAAGCTGCAACACCCGGCGCGAATCCAGCTCGATCATCCACGTGGTCGAACCACGCGTCGTATCGGTGACACCCGCGACCGTCACGTGCTGAGCCAGCGACCCCGACGCAAACAGCAACCCTTCAAGCGGCGTCCCCGCCTGACCAAACGCGATCGACGAAACCACACCCGTCAACCGGTACTCCAGCTCCGCACGACCCACCGTCTTCCCGCTCATCGGGAAGCTGACGATCTCCGTGCTGCCATTCGGATCGGCGGAAGTGATGGAGCTACCGCTCCAGCGCACACCCCACAGACGACCGTCCGGACCGAAGGCAAGGTCGCCAACGCGCGTATTGCTGAAGTGCTGCCAGACCGCAGCGGCATTCGTCTCATTCGGGTGGAACACCTCGATGCCACCACCCGACGACACGTAAATGTCGCCGTTGGATGCAATGGCGAGCGCATGCGTCAGCGGCTGGCCGCTCGGGCCCTGCATGCGACGCAGGATCGCGCCGCTGCCGGCATCGACGTGGATCAGCTCGTTACCTGTCATCACCCACAGCTGCCCGTACGCGTCGACGGCCATGTCGAGGACCGGGCTGTCGAGGACGAACAGCGGCGTGACGGAATGACCGCCGTCCTTGCCGACCTTGAACACTTCGTTGCGCTGCGCACCGGCGCTGAACAGCACGCTGTGGTCCGCGAGTTCGACCATCGCCATGGCGCCGATATCGGCGGAACCGGCAGCGAAGCCATCCGCGAAACCGCGTGCCGTAAACGGCGAGAGCACGTTGCTGTAGTCACCCGCGTTCGACGTCGCGACAACACCCGGCAGAAGCTGCGAAGCCTGCTGGAAGAGGGTGTTTTCGGGATAGTCGCGATCGGGGGCCGCCGCCGGGGTACTGGGGGTCTGTTCCAGTCCGGGCGTGACGCCCAGACCATCCAGCACGCTCTGTCTGCCGCCGTCGTCCGGCAGCACGGCGTTGGTCACGCTGGCTGCCTCACGGTTGCCGGCGTTGTCGGTCGCCACGGCGAGGAACTCGTACGTGTGGCCGGCTTCACCGGTGAACAGGGCCTCGGTGCGATCCGGTCCGACCTGACGCTGCCAGATCCGGAAGTCACCGCCGTCGGCGGCGACATAGACGGTGACGAAGCGGATGCCGCTGGCGTCGTCCTGGGCCGTCCACTTGACGTTGTATTGCGGTGCTCCGGCGCTGTTGGCGCCAATGCTGGTGACGGTCACCGTGGTCTTCGGTACACCGGCGTCGAGGGTCACGTTGAGCGTGCCGCTGTCGACCGGCGGCGTATCGTCGAAGAAGATCCGCGCCGCGGCACCGACCTTCGCACCCGTCACCGCGGTGGCCGATGCGGCCACGGTGTAGCTGACGAAGCCGTTGAGCAGGGCGCCTGCCGTCGGAACGAGCAGGGCACGCGTGAGGTCCTTCATGACCTCGCCGGTGGACGGATCGATCGCCTGGATCAGCCAGGTGGCGATACGCGATTCGATGTCGATGCCCGCGCTCACGCGCAGCACATAACCCTTCGTCGCCGTGAAGTCGAAATCGGCCTGGAAGTTGGCGCGATCGGTCGGCACATGGATGTTGATGTCGCCCAGCTTGAGGTCGCCCAGCCGCAGCGAACGTGCGTCCAGGTTCGGATCGAGCTGCGAGACGATCCGAATCTGGCCGACGCCCTGGCCGGTCGTGTTGCTGAAGTTGAAGGCGTAGGGCAGCGCGGTGGACGCAGGCACGTACGCGCTACCGTCCGCCGCCGTGGAGACGCCCTGCGGGCCCTGCACGGTGATGGCGCTGTCGTCCGCTCCGCTGCGTGCCGCCATCAGCGTGAGGTACTGGGCAAGGTTGAGCGGCTTACCCGGCAGCGGATTGAACTTCTCGTCCAGGTAGCCCTGTGCGCGCAGGTACTCGAGTTCGGACTGACCGCCGACGAACACGGTGAAGTTCTCGAACTGCAACGTACGGCCGGTATGCAGGTCGTAGTCGGCGGCGTTCGCCAGCGACGGCACCGGGATGTCGACTTCGTTGCCTTCATCGTCTTCGCGATGCTCGAAGTGGTCGATCGGGCCCGTGGTGGCCTTGGGATCGCCCGCGTAAGCGGCCGTATCGCCATACCACTGCTGCACCTTGGCGAAGAAGCCGAGCAGGTCGGCCTGGGTGCGATAGCTGTCACCCGCCTTCGACAGCAGGATGCCTGCCGCGAGCGTGGCGTTGAGACTGACCACCTGCGGATTGCTGGTGATCGGCGCGGCCTGGTCGGCCGGGCGCAGCATGCCACCGGTTTCCAGCGCGGCGAGCCAGCCGTTGACCCATGTCGACGGATCGGCGGCCAGCACGGCGAGGTTCGTCGGTGCGCTGGCATCGGCGAGGATCGCCGTACGCAGCTTGAGCGCATAGGTGGTCTGTTCGGCGACGAACTCGGCACGGGTCAACGCCGTGGCCGAAGCCACGATGTTGAACTCGAACGATTCCGACATCAGCTCGAGCTTGGTCAGGATGTCTTCCGGCTCCTTGGAGCGGAAGCGTGCCGCGAGTCCTTCGCCGCCCGGGATCTTGTCGAGGCCGTTGATGCCCTCGTCGAGCAGGCCGGCGGCCTTCCAGTCCGGATGCAATGCATAGAGCGCGTCGCGCAGGCCGGAGAAGTCACGGTTGATCCACGCGGTAAGGCCCGGATAGGTCTGCAGGCGGAAAGTCATGCCGACGAAACCGCCAGCGGTCACATCGAACGCATAGCCCGGTGCCAGGTTGTAGCCCGCGGTGTTCAGCGTGCCGTCGAGCGACGCCCACGGAATATCCGTGCGCGACGAGGACGACGGTGTCTGGCCATAGGCCTGTGTGTTGGCGGCCGAGTTGGCGACGCTGCCGTATGGCGACCCCGCCACGTTGGAACCAAACACCAGGAAGGGCAGGTTGAGCCCATCGATCAGGTACTTGTTGTAGCCCATTTCCACGGCGCCCACGTCGAAGCGCACGTACGGCGTGTCGACGTTGGTCAGGCTCTGCAGCGAGACGGTGTAGGTCGCACTGTCGCCCGGCTCGAGGTTGCGTGGACCACCGACACCGATGGTCACGTCGTCTTCGATGCCGCGCTCGACGAGGTAGCGATCGGCCTCGGTCACGCTCTGACCGTTCGGGTTGATCACCGTGACGTCGTACAGGCCGTAAGGGAAGGCGCGCGTATCGAAGATGGCGCGGATATGCGTGGCGTCCAGCACCTGCCAGCGATCCGGCTCGGCTTCGTAAACGCCAGGGCGGGTGAGCTTGACGATGGCGCCGGCCTGGAAGCTGGAACCGTAGATGTCGAGCGTGACCCAGCGATGGTCGTCGTCGCTGACACCGCCATGGTCGGGCGTTACCGCCGTGATCGAGAGCGGCAGCAGGTCGGCGCGCAGCGTGGCCGCCACGGCATGGCCGCCGCGGCTGCGCACAAGGATGTAATAGTCACCGGCCAGCGTGCTGGCGATCACCGCCTGCTGATCGGCTGCGGACGCGTTGGAGTACGACGCGTCATAGGCATAGGTGGTCGGGATATCGCCGTAACGGATGTAGAGCTCGTTGTCGCCCGTGGCGGCCAGCGAATCGAGCAGCACGCGCAGCGTCTGCCCCGAGGCCACGCTGACCTTGAACAGCTGTGACACGCCGTCGTCGAGCGTAATCGCCTTCGGGCTGGCGACCTGCAGGGAAGGCACGGCCGTCTGAATGGTGGCGGCCGAAGCGGTGAGGTTGTTCGCCTCACCCGGAGCCATCACCAGTCCATTCGCGCCATAGCTGATCGCGCCTTCGTACACCTCGTTGTACAGGTCCGGCCGCACGATGATCCGCCAGCTGCCGTCCTTCAGCGGCGGCAGGTTCGCGGTCAGGGTGCCGGTGTAGCTGGCGTGCCCGGCGAGGTCGCCGCTATGGACCACCTTGCCGAGCAGGATGTCGGTCAGGCCCCAGGTGTTGTCGATCGACAGATAGATCGCATCGGTCCACGTACCGTGCGCCGCGTTATCGGAGTCGTTCGTGATCGTGTACGTCACGGTCACCGGCTGGCCGACCTGGGCGGTCGCCGGCACGGTCACGCTGTCGACCTTGAGGTCGGCCGGCGGCGGGATCTCGATCAGCACCGGTTGCGTTGCCGCGGTAGCGTTGTTCTGATCCTTGCCGAACTCGAGCACCGCGCCGCTGGGACCGGAGCCGAAGGCACGGGCGGGATCGGTGACGACGAAGACATACCACGGGCCGTCCAGATCGGACGGTGCCGTGATGGTGAAACGACCGTCGTAGCTGCCACCGGCGGCGAGACCGCCGCTGTGCCCGAGGTAGCCGAGGTAGCGATCCTGGCTGACGTCGAGGAAGCGGTCGCGCGACAGGTAGACCAGATCGTTCCAGCTGCCCTGATCGCTCGGCGTAGCGCCACCGGCGTTGAGCACGGTGTAGTCGACGACGAACGGTTGTCCCGCCACCACGTGCTCGGGCGCCGTGACCACCGAGACGGTGAGGTCGGGCGGCGTCGCCAGGGTGATCGGCAGGGCCAGCGAGGCGACGTTGTTGCCTTCGTCACGGAACTCGAGAACGCTGCCCGGGCCGCTGCCACGGAGCACGTCCAGGCCGTCGCGGATGGTGCTGGGGCTGGAGTAATCCCAGTCCTTCGTGGTCGACGTATCCGCCTTGACGATGACGTGGAAGTCACCGCTGATGGACTGCGGCAGGTGGAAGGTGACGCTGGCCGTGTAGGACTCGCCGGGCTTCAGATAGCGCGGCTGGCCGTTGGCGTCGACCAGGGAAATACCCGCCACGCGAGCCGGGTTGGTGTAGCGGTCGCCCTCGGGCAGCGGTGTATCGCTGGCGTCCAGCGTGTCGTCGACGGAAAGGTAAACACCGTCGGACCACGACGAAACGCGGGTGTCGCGGTCGCCCCGGTTGGTCACGGTCCAGGTCACGGTCACCAGATCGCCGGACTGTGGTGTCGGGTTCGAGATCGAGATGGTATCGATCTGCAGGTCGGCTTCACGGTAGGTGATGTCGATACCGGCGTTGCCGATATTGTTCTGGCCGTTGGTGCCTTCGTAGACCGACCGCGCATAGACATCGAGCGCGTACTGGTTGGTACCGCCGCTGGTGACTTCTTCGAGGGCCTTGCTGACCGGCGTCGGCGTGGCCAGTCGATCGGCGGACGTACCGGTGTCGGTGATGACGTAGATGTAGTAACGCCCGTCCGTACCCGCCGGCAGCGTGATATTCGCCGTGACGGTATAGCTCGCGCCCGCCGCCAGCCCGGCCGTGTTGTAGTGCGTGAACGCCCCCAGCGCGGTGGCACGCGACGGAATGAACGTGGGATCGGTGCTGATGTACACCGAGTCCACCCACGCTGTGGTGCCGGGCCACACGGCCTCACCCTTGTTTGTCACCGTCCAGGTGATCGGGGTCGGTTCGCCGGAGTAGTTCTGCGGCGGGATGACCACGGAAGTCACCTTCAGGTCGGCCGGGTGCGCCACCACGTTGCTGGCGACGGCCTTGAGGTTGTTCGTCTCGTTGGTCTCGCGTACGCCGTTGAGCGCATCGGTCTGGACGATGACGTACAGGCCGGTGATCGACGGCGCCAGCTGCACGGTCTGGTTGATCGTGTACTTCTCGCCGTTGTTGAGCGTGCGGCTTTGCGCATAGGTGCCGATCTGCCAGATCTTCGTGGCCTTGGACAGATCCGGGTTGTCGGCCACGTACACGTAGTCGGTCCAGCCGCCGGTGAAGACGTCACCTGTGTTCTGCACCGTGTAGCTGAAGCTGAGGTTGCCGCCGGCATCGACGTTGGCCGGCGTAGTCACCTGGGTCACGGTCAGGTCGGGCGGCGTGATGCCGAGCACGGAGATCGCGCGCGCCTTGTAGTTGTTGTTATCGAGCTGGGTCGGGTCGTCGAGGTTGATATTCGACGCCAGCGTGTCCTCGAGGATGCTGTCGTACGCATCGCTCCACACGGTGATGTAGTACTGGCCGCTGAGCGTGCTGTCCGGAATGGTGACGCGCAGGCTGCCGAGGTAGTCCGCACCGACGGCGAGGTTGCCCGTGTGGGTGACCTGCCCAAGCAGGATGTCACCGCGGTTGGCACCCGGACGGCGCGGATCCTTGGCCAGCCAGACGGTGTCGGTCCAGCTGTTGGTCGCCGCATCCACGCCACGCGTGGCCGCGCTGCCGCTGTTGGTCACCTTGTAATCGACCTGGATGGTCGCGCCGTGCACCGCCTGGTCGGGTGCGACGACGTTGCTGGTGACCAGATCGGCGAACGGGACCGGGTCGACGTGGAACTTCACTGCCTTCTGGTTGTTGGCTTCGTTGGGGTATTCATCGACGTTGAAGTCGCCGTCGGCGACCACGATGAGATAGACGTCGCCACGATAGGTGATCGGGATATCGATGGAACCCGACGCATTCGTGTAGCGCTCGGTCGGCGCGAGTGCGCTGCCATTGTCGAACACGCCGACCAGCACGTCGTCACCGCTGAGCGTGCCGTCCAGCGAGAGATAGACCTTGTCACGCCAGTGGCCGCTGGCGGGCAACGGTCCCTGGTTGACGATGGTGTACTGGATGCCGACCTTCGTACCGGCGGTCACCGTCTCGGGAATCGCGACCGTATCCACCTGCAGATCCGGACGTGCCTGCAACACCACCTGCGACGCCGTGGAAGCGATGGTCAGATTGTTGTCGCGCGCGCTGCCGTACTCATAAACCTGTGCGGCGCTGTCCTTGCCCAGGTTGCTGTTGGTGATGACCTCGATGCGGTACAGGCCTTCGATCTTCGCCGGGAGGCGGATCTGCTCGGTGCGCGTGTAGGTCTTGCCGGCATCGAGCGGACGGTCATAGGTGTACGTGCCGAGCGTGATGGCCTGGCCGCCGCTGGTCGGGACCAGGAGCACGGTGTCGACCCATGTGCCCACGGCCTGGGCATCGCCCTGGTTGATCACCGTCCAGGCGACGTCGACGACGCTGCCTTCGACTGCGCTGGCCGGCATGCTGACGGCCTGCACGAAGAGGTCGGGCGACGGCGCGAGTTGCACCGGTACCGCGGCGCTGTGACCCTCGTTGTTGTCGCCGTAGATGAACTCGAACGGTCCGCTCGTGCGGACATTGACGTACCAGGTGCCGGAAAGCCCGTTGGGCACGGTCACGTTGATACTGCGCACGTAGCTGTCGCCGACCTCGAGCTGGCCGATGTGGCTGGCACCGCCGAGGTTGATCCGGTTGCCCGTGCCGTCGGCGTTGCTGCTGAGCCACACGCTGTCCGACCACTCGGCCTGATCGGTGATACCGATGCCCTGGTTCGCCACCGCCCACGTCACGGTGAGCGGCTGCCCGCTGATCGCCGTGCCCTGGGTCGAGACATTCCGCACGACGAGGTCGGCATACGGCTTGGGCATCACATCGACGAAGTGATCGGCGGCCAGCGTGTCGTTCGTGGTGGAACCGTCCTGGAAGACCTGCTTCGTGGCATCCGTCACGACGTAGAGCTTGTACCGCCCGGTGAGGCCCGGAGGCAGCAGGGTGGTGAAGTCGCTCCGGTAGCTCTGGCCCGCGGCCAGCGATCCATCATGACGCACCTCGCCGATGACGCGGTCGTCGCTGTTGCCGATGATGTCATCGGTGGACAGGATGATGCGGTCGATCCAGCCGGTGGTGTCGCCGGCGCCGGTACCCGCGTTGGTCACCGTCCAGCTCACCGCGAGGGTGGCCGGGTCGGCGATCAGCGTGGTCGGCGCCTGCACGGCGCTCACGACAAGGTCGGCGTGGGGCGCCAGCTGAACGAGGACGGCGGTGCTCGCCGTATTGTCGGCACGGGAGTGGTCGTCCAGTAGGCGGCCCGCGTCGGTGATGACGATGATCTCGTACTCGCCACGTGCATCCAGCGGCACGGCGATGTCGGCGGAGGCGTCATAGCCTGCGCCGCTTGCGAGGCCACCGGTGTGCACGATGTCGGCGAGCTTCGTCTGCTTGCCGCCCACCGACAGGAAGACCTGGTCGATCCAGTCGCCGGTCGCGGCGCCGCCGTGGTTGTCGACGTGCCAGGTGACGTGCAGCGACGTGCCGGACTGTACGGTGGCCGGGCCGGTGACGCTGGCGACCGCGAGATCTGGACGGGCGATCGTGACGCCGGTCGTGGCGGCGGTCGTGTTGTCGCCTTCGCCATCGCGCTCGTAGACGGTGTTGTCCGTATCGGTACGGACAACCCATGTATAAACGCCCTCGGCCAGCTGCGTCGGCACGCTTACCGTGATGGTGCGCGCCGCATGCGCACCGGCCGCCATCGCGTCGGTGTAGAACCGGCTGCCCACTTCCGTGAGGTTGCCGTTGGCGTCGCGGAGGTAAACGATGTCGCGCCAGGCGGTGGTCGTCGCGTCGTTGCCCGTGTTGTTCGCGGTGTAGGCGACCGTGACGCTGTCGCCCGGGCGGACGGCGGCCGGGCCAGACACCTCGGTGACGGTAAGGTTGGCCACCGGCGCGAGCACGACATGCAAGGGCATGGACGACGTCAGCGTGTTGTTGGCGCTGCGGCCACCCTCGGTGACGGCGTTGTTGAGGTTGGTGATGACCTGGATCGTGTAGTCACCGACCAGGTCCCGCGGCAGCGTCAGGGTGGCCGTGGCGGTATAGCTGCCACCGGCTGCGAGGATGCCGCTGTGGACCACGGAACCCGCCAGCACCACATCGGCCTGGCCAGCGCGCGAAAGAACCACGCGGTCGTTCCAGAGGGCGACATCGGTGGCCAGGTTGCCGGCGTTGGTCACGGTCCAGGTGACCTTGATGCTCTCGCCGCTGTTCGCGCTGGGAGGCGAGGTGACCTGGGTCACCGCGAGGTCGGTGTACGACGCGATGACGTTGAGCGGCGTCGCCGTGCTGATCGTGTTCGCGCGGGTATCTGGCTCGAGCACTTCCGCGCGCGAGTCGGAGCGCACGAACAGGTAGTAGCCACCTTCCGCCAGCAGCGGCAGGGTCACGGCGAGGGCCTGGGCGTAGCTCTGGTTCACGCCGAGCACACCGGTGTGACGGATGCTGCCGATGACGATATCGTCGGCATTGCCGAACGTGCCGTCCTTGCTCAGCACGATTTCGTCGGTCCACGCGCCGCCGGTGATGGCGCCGCCCTGGTTCGTGACGGTCCATCCGAGGTTGATGGTCTGCCCACCGGCCGCCTGGGTGGGGGCGGTGAGCCCGCTGACCCTGAGGTCGGCATAGGACGTGGTCGCCGAGCGCACGGTAGTCGCCGCGCTGTTGTTCGACTCGGCATCGTTGGTCAGATTCGCCTCGTACAGAACGCCGACGCCGGCCGCGTTCTGGTCGGTGGTGACGGTGATGGCGAGATTGCCCGCACCGCGCACGCCGTCGGGGAGCCGGAAGGTGTAGCTGCGCAGCTTGTGGCCGCCCGGACCGATCGGACCATTGGCCGTACCGTCGACCAGAGCGAGCGGATCGTAGGGGAGCGTGGCGTCGATGAGCACCAGCCCACCGTCGGCACGCGACACGGTGATGCGGTCGTTGAAGGCGGCGCTGGTGGGGCTGCTGCCGTCGTTCCAGTCTTCCCAGGTGACCGTGACGAGGCCACCGGCCTGGACGGTGGACGTGACGATCTGCAGGTTGCGGACGGTAAGGTCCGGGCCGACGGTTACGCTGCCGGCGACGACGTTATTCGCTTCTCCCGTACCGGCGGCGTTGGCCTCGGCGACGTCGTTGGCGCTGTCCGCGATCACGCGGATGGTGAAGTTGCCCGCCGCATCGACGCCGTCCGGCCAGGTGAACGTGGCGTGGCGCGCCTTGGTGGCGCCGGCGGCGAAGGGGCCGTCGTTCAGTACGTCGCGAAGCGTCACGGTGGCGACGATGCGACCCGTCGAGGCGTTGCGTACCTCGAGTGTTTCACTGAACGGCGCGAGGATGTCCGCGTTACCCGCATTGGCGGACGTCCAGTCGACGGCGACCTGCTGGCCCGGCACGAAGCCGCTGGACGGAGAAAGCGACAGACCGGCGACGGTCAGGTCCGCGTAGGGTGCGAGTGTGACATCGATGTCCAGGTGCGCCGTGTTATTGCTTTCGGCCGTCCCGCTGGCATTGCTTTCCTTCAGCAGGTTGTCCGAATCGGCGATGATCGTGATCGACAGCGTGCCGCTGGCGTCCACGCCATCGGGCAGGTGTAGCAGCGCGTGCCGGACGATGGCACCGCCCGCGGCGATGGGCGCATTGGACGGATCCGTGGCGTCGTACGGCAGCACGATGTCGAGAATGATCGCGCCCGTGGCGGCGTTGCGCACCACGACGCGGTCGTTCCAGGTACCCGTGGTGGCGATCGAACCGCGATTCTCGAGCGTCCAGCTCAGGTCGATGGTCTGGCCGGTATGGATATCGCTGGCCGGAGCGACGGCGACCTGGTTCACCGCGAGATCCGGTGCGGGGTTGGTCACGAGCGTGTCCAGCACGACCGTTTCGGTTACGGGCACGTGCACCATGCGGAAGGCGACGCCGGGCGATGTCGCCGTGCCGTTGTCGAAGCGTTCGACGCTCAGCGTGTAGCGGCCGCTCAGAGCCAGTTTCGGCAGGTCGAAGCCGGTGCCGGTGAGACGGTAGCGGTATACCTGTGCATCGGTGTCGTAGACGCCTTCCCACGACGCCAGGAAGCGCGTGCTCATCACCGGGTGGCCATTCGGGTCGAGAATCGTCCAGGCGATGGGTGTTGCCGACGTGTCGGTGGCAAATTCGCCCGGCAGCACGTCGAAGTAGTAGCTCTCACCCGCGACCAGATCGAAGCCGTACGTGCGCACTTCATTGAAGGCCGGGGTGGCGTCGATGGCCGTATCCAGCGGTGTGACGCTGACGCTTTGATCGTCGATCACGTGGAACCGATACGCTGCCGTCGACGCATTACCGTTCGTTATCGCCAGCGTCCAGTGGCCTGCGGGAACCATCACGGTCGGATTCACCGTCCAGGACCAGTAACTGTATGAGCCCGCGACGGACGAGCTCATCAACGCCTGGCCGTCGTCGCTGATCAGGCGCCAGGTAAGGCCGCTGGACGAGTCGAGGTTATCGAAGGTCAGCAGATGGGGTTCACTGAGCGTCAGGCCGTAAGAGACCTGGCCGAGCTCCGTGAGCGAACCGGAGGCGATGCTGCCGATGGGCAGCGGCGTCTCGGACACGGAGACCGAGAAGCCCACCGGGATATCGCCCGTGTACCAGCTGCTGGATACGATCACGAGCAGGTAGTCGGCCGGCACGATATGGAGCGTGCCGCTCGGGTAGTCCGCCGAACCGCTGGCGACGACGTCGCCCAGGTACGACACGAGCTTCCACGTGGCGCCGCCATTGTTGTAGATGTGCGAGCCGGGGTCGTACGCGAACATGCCGTTCTGGTCGACGGTCACGCGATAAGCGAGGGCCTGACCATCGGGATGGAGGATGCCGGTGGCACCGTTGCCCGACACGATGCTGGAAGCGCCGTCGAGGCTGGACAGAGTGAACCGCGTGTCCTGCGCATAGCCGTCGACGTCGGTGAACCGGATCGTGTAGCGTCCGCCGTCGGCGAGATGGATAGCCTGCGTGCCCAGACCGTTCAGGGCATGCGCATAGACGAGGATGCCATGCGCGTCAAAGATCTCAACGTTGGCGCGCAAGTTGCCGTTCGCGGATCCCAGCCATAGCATCTCTCCGGCCGTCGCGTCGAAAACGTAATCCCGGTAGCCCGTACCCTGCAGCGTGATGGCGGCTGGCGTGCCGATGACGATCGGCGATGCGACCGGAACGCCGATGGACACGGTGACATTGAAAGAGCGCGTGTACGACGAGTTTCCGTAGCTGTCGCGTACCAGAAGGTAAGTGCCCGTGCGCGGCATGGCGGCAACGCTGTCGCCCGCGGAGAGCGTAGCGACGCGATGACCGAACGCGTCATAGAGCGACCAGGTGCCGTAGTAGTCCGAGCCGGAGAGCTGGAAGACCGATCCTTCACTGGCATCGAGCCGCCAGGCATCCGCGTAACCGTCCATGTTCTGGCTCGAGATCCCGTCGCCCGGGGACAGGGCAGGGGCGTTGTCGAGGTCGATCAGTCGTGCCGAGAGGTAATTGGGCCACGCGTTGTTGACGCGGAGCTCGTAGTTGCCGGCGTCGAGTGAGAGCAACAGGCCAGCGTCGGCACCGACGCCTGTGAGGTGTCCCTGCTCGACGGCAACGCCATTTCGGTAAAGTGTCCAGGCCTGACCAGCACCATTGAACTGAGTGATGTCCACGAACACGTGGCGTGGCGTGTCGAGGTCGAACCTGAGAGAGCTTCCTTCCTGAAGCTGTACGACCTGGCCGAACCCATAGTTCGTCGCCGTTTTCAGCATGAATGTGACGGGCACGCCGTCGGGGTAGGTGGCAGAGTAGCCCGTCCTGACGACCAGCAGATAACGCCCTCCGTCAATAAAGGCCGGATAGGGTGTCTGCAGCGAATCGGATCTGACGAGGTTGCCGCTTTCGTCATAGAGCTGCCATGTTCCGTAAGCGCCCTCCTGGTAGCCGAAGCTTTCCGTATTCGAACGGAACTGTCCGCCACCGGTGAGCCAGAACATGGCCGGCTGAGCGGTGCCGGCAGCGATGTGCACGGGCTCATCGAACGCGATGGGCTTCACCGACTGAGTATCGAACATACGCACGTCGAATGCCGGGGACGCGGCATCCACCGTGAACGTAAGAACATAACGACCCGCATCGAGAGTAGCGAGCGCAAGGTCGTCGCTGCCGCTGCCCAGATACCCGGACGCAACGACGCCGCCGACGCCGGTGATCACCCAGGAGATCGAGGCGTCGGCACCGCTGGACGTGAGAAGGAGAGGCGTGCGTCCTGTGAGTTCAACCGCGTAGCTCGCTACGAACGGACGACCCTCGTCACCGGTCGGCGATATGTGCAATGTTTCGCCCGGCCGGGCGGCAGGCAGTGCGTTGAAGCCCTGATTGGTCAGCGTGACGCCTACCGTCGGCGACGCGTCGCTATTGCTCTGCACCCAGACCAGATAGTAGGTTCCGTCGGCCGGGAAACGCGGCAGGATCCCGGGAGTGCTCGTACCACCTGAGCTGACGACCTTGCCGCTCGCGTCCAGCAACGTCCACTGCGCGGCGGTATCGAGGTCATCGCGCATGGCGCTCGTCAGCAACAGCTGCTGACCCGCCTTGCCATCGATGCGCTGGAACGCAGGCGTGGTGCCCGCGAGTGTCAGGCTGGTCGAACCGGTGGCGGCCGTGGCCGTCGCCTTCGCAAGGTCGAAGAACGCGAACCGGTAGGTCGTTCCCCAGTTGTAGGAGCCCTGGGCGCTGGCGATCGAGAAGGTGTAGTCGCCCGGTGCCAGATCGAGAACCATGTAGCGCTGGCTGCTGTTGTTGTCGACTTCGAAGCGCTCGCCCGTAGCAAGATTCGTGAGCACGACATTGTCGTAGCCGAAGGCGAAGCCGACGGCGTAGCGCCCGGCATGGTCGACATGCACCGTACGGATGTCGACCGCGCCCATCTGCGGGACGTGTCCGTCGTTGACCGTGTCGACGATCGCTGGCGTGGGGCGATTGATGAAATAGTCCGCCGTATAGCCGGACTGCAGCACGTCGACGTACCAGAAGCCATCCGCCGTCGCGGTGAAAGTCAGCAGCGCGCCGTTGCCGTCCCCGCTGGACAGGTCGGCCAGGACCGACAGGTCACTGCCATAGATCACCAGACGTGCCTGCGCCGCGGGCGTGATGTAGTACGTCTGTCCTGCCTTCACCGGGATCGCGGTCAGCGCACCCGTGATAGCCGTGGCGGTCGGATCGATCGGCGTCGCCGAAGCAAGCGTGAGCACGGAGAAGTCGAAGCCGACGTTGTCGCCCTGGTTCGTGAACACGAGGCGATAGTCACCCGCGCCGAGTCTGACCGTGGGCCACTCGGTGGAGTTCATGGAACGGCTCCCGGCGACGGCGTGGCCGGTGCTGTCGAGCAGGCTCCAGGAGACGGAATACAGATAGTCCTGCGTGACCAGACGGAACAGGTCGGCTTGCTGGACGTGCAGCGTGAAGGTCTGGGTGGTGCCCGCCTGCAACGCCACCGTCTGACTGCCGCCGTCGGTGATCGCCACGTCGGGGGACGCCTGACTCCCCTGGTTCGTGCGTGCGGCTGTCAGCGTCAGGCGCCCGGAGCCGTACGATCCGTTTACCCGGACGTAGAACCGGCCCGAGGCATCGAACAGGACCGTGACGGACTGGCCGCCGCTGGCGGAAGTCACCGTATCGCCCTGGGTCTCCAGGATCTCCCACGACAACGACGACGCGTTCTGATCGGTCGACGTGAGGGTGTACGTGTCGCCGGGCTGGCCTTCGATGCGGACCCATGCCGAGTCCGTGGGGCCGTGCAGCTCGACATCGACCGTACCTCCGTCGGCAAGCCGGGGAGCGTCGGCAAGATCGAGCACCGTAACCGTGGTAATCGCATCGCCGTCGCCGGAACCTTCCGCCGACCGCGCGGCGAAGGACGGCGGCTGTTCGCCGTCGCCGCGCTGCCGGTCGAACTCGAGGCGATAGCTGCCCGCGGCAAGCGACAGGGGATTTGCCTGGTAGCCCGTGTAATTCCAGTCGACCACGGCGTGGCCGTGCGCATCGACGACACGGTAGAAGGCGTAAATGTCGCTGCCATGCGGCAGGACGATGGCGATCTCCGTATCGTGCGTCAGCTCGAAGCCGAAGACCTGGCGATAATCGTTCGTGTCGTCGATCGTCAGCGGTACCGCGGTACCCAGCGCGATCGGCTTGACCACGTCCTCTACCGGCGTCGCGCTGAGAGCGAACGTGATGCTGCCCGACGCACCCTGGCTCCGGGCCACGATGAGCCGATAGCCGCCGCCCGCGAATCGACGCGAGCCGGTAAACGCGCCCTGACCCTGATCGATCGTCTGTCCGTTCCGCACGATCATCCACGCGAGATCGTTCTCGTCGCCGTCGGTGATCTGAAGGGACAGCGCGGTCACAGCGGTATCCGCGGGCAGCGCGTAGACCGCGGCGGACGCGTCATCCACGAGCGTCGCGCCGATGGTCGTCGCGCCGGCCGGTGTGGCCGCATCGAGGTCAAGCAAGGTGAACGCGAACGGGGTGCCCGGTTCGCTTGCGCCGACGAGTACGGTGTAGCGCCCCTTATCCACCCAGGATGAGCTTCCGTCGCGCAGCACTGCGTAACCGTTCGCATCGAGCACGGTGATCTGGGTGCCGGCGTCACCGTTCCAGATAAGGAAGTTGCCGCCGGTGGCGACGTCCAGCGAGTACGCCGCGACGCCCGGCTGCTCAGGCGTCTGGCCGGTGACCGTGCCTGACGGCAGCACCGTCGGCACATAGCTTGTCGCGGCAAGGTCGTAATGACCGTCGTCGTTGTCGCCGCCCCCGTGGACGACGAGGGTGTACCGGCCTTCGGCGACGGGCCCGAGTCTGAACGTGCCTGCCCCGGTGGCGTCGACCACGATCGACCCGTCGGGACCCCGCAGAGACCACGTCATGTCGCTTCCCGCGGAGGCGAAGGTCACGGCCAGCGACTGACCCGGAGCGAGGTCGACGGTCCAGAACGCGGAGCCGGACGCCTGCGGCAGGGCGGTCGCGACCGGACCGGCGTCAAGGGAGGGTGCGGACCACGATGAAAGGCTCTGAAGCCCATACGTGGCATCGTCGCGCGTGGCTTGCACGAACAGAACGTAGTCGCCCGACGCCAGATAGCGGGGCTCCCCAGCGAGGGCTCCGATGTCGCTCCAGACTCCATCGACGCCGTGCCGCATGAGCTTCACGCGGACCCCGTCCGCGGATACCGGACTGTCGATCTGGAACAGGCCGCCCGTGGGTACGCTGATGGCGTACGCGACGCCGTCACCGGCACGCGCCAGCGTGCCCGACAGCTTACCGTCCGCAGGCAAGGCGGGGAGCCCCAGCGACGTGATGCTGAGGGTGCCGGTCGCATCGGTCTGGCGGACGGACTGAGCGAGTACGAAGATGTAGCGGCCGTCATCCAGCAACGGGGTATCGATCGATGTCGTCGAGGAGCCCGATGTCACAAGGACACCGTCCGCGCCATAGAGCTTCCAAGCCGTGTCAGGCATGCCGGCAACCGCGATGCTCAGCGCGTGCGGAGAACGCACATCGATGCGATAGATCGCCAAATCGCGGCCAGCCGGGATCGTGACGGCGGTATCGCCGTCGAACGCCGGAGTCGCTCCCGCACTATCGACGCTGTGCCAGGCGAACAGCGCATCGTCGGCAAGCGCCTCGACGGTGAGGGTGTAGTCGCCGGCGGCGAGCAGCAGTTCGAGCGTGGCAGGATCGCTGCCGTCATGGATCACGCCGCCGATCGCGATGTGCCAGCGCACGGCGCGCGATCCGGTATCGCGTAGCAGTTCGCCAAGCGGCAAGATCTGGTCGTAAGCCACCACGAGGCGAACGCTTGCCTTATCGCCCGCATGGGCGAGGGTCCCGCTGACGTCGGTGCCGAGCGTGACGCTGTCGATGGATGTCCCGGGCTGCCCCGCCTTGCGGGTCGATGCGATCGTGTACGACGCGCCTGCCGCACCCCGGATGACCACGATCCTGTCGACGCCGTTCGCCAGCGACCTGCCGATGGCCGCGCCGATGAACGGGCCGTTGGCAGAGTAAACGCGCTTACCCGCGCCATCGTAGACATCGACGGCGACCTCGCCTGAGACGGTCAGGGCGAGATCGGTGAGATCGGCATCGGCCTCGATGCGGTAGACAGCGGTGCCCGTGGCGTCAACGCTGGCCTGGGTTACCGCATCGAACGGTAGTGCCGCCAGCGTGCCCAGGTCGACCAGGCCGAGATGGAAATCGCCGACGAAGTCGTCGCCTCCGATTTCCAGGGTGTACGTGCCATTGCCCAGGGAAACGGGCAGGGCGGTCGAGCCGGTCCCCCGCGCGACCTCACTGTTGTCCGCGCCACGCAGTATCCAGGTGAAGGCGGAGCCCGCGTCCCCGCCGATGAGCAAGCGCGTCGGATAGTTCAGTGCGACGCGCCAAACCTGCGGCACGGACGGTTCACTTGCATGGCCACTGACGCCGGCACCGGGGGTGGCGTCGCCTTCGAAGGCACGCAGATGCGTCACGCTGGTGTCGATCGGTGTGCCGGAGGGAGCGCCGGCCTCGCGGAGTTCGATGAACCAGGTACCTGCCGAGGGGAGCGGAAGGATCAGGGTGCCGTCCGCGCCGTAACCGGCTGTCCAGCCGCCCTGCCTCTGCCCGTTGGCGTCGAGGAGATACACCTCGAACGTCTGGCCGCTCTGGCTCGCGGCGAGCTTGACGTAGTCGCGCACGCCGGCGTCCAGACGGTAGACGACGGCGCCCGTCGACGGCAGCGAGGTGGCCGCGAGGGTATCGACGGTGAGCGTCGTCGCACTGCCGAGCAACAGCACGCGGAAGTCGATGTCGCCCGTGGCGAGTCCGCGCGGGGTGATCGTCAGGCGGTACGTTCCGGCATACGGCAATGCCGTGCCGTTCGTGACATCGCGGAACGCGGAGGATCCGGTCAGCTGCCCCTCAGGACCGGTGAGTGTCCAGTCGACATCGTCGCGCTCATTGAGCGCGTCCAGCAGCAGGACGTCCGGCCTTGCCAGCGTGAAGTCGTAGCTCCAGGACTGTCCAGGCGCGGCGATGACATCATGCACGCTTTCGCCGGGTACCAGCGTTCGCACTTCACGCGTGACGGAAAGCACGCTGGTGGCCACGGTAACGACCTGACCCTGCACTCCCGACGGGAAGACGACCAGCGTGTAGTGTCCCCCTCGCAGCGTCGTCGCAGTGGCGTTGTAGTACGTCGCGCCGTAGGCGACGATCTGGCCGAAACTGTCGTAGAGATTCCAGTACGCATCGCCGCCCGTGGCGGTGAGGACCGGAAGGTAGTCGCCCGCGGCCAGATCGAGCCCGTAGACCGTGTGGTCGCTCATCGCGAGCGTGGCGCTGGCCGTGGCGCCGGCGGCAAGCGGTGCCTGCGCCGCGCGGCCGATCATGGAGAAACCGAAGCCGCCCACCGCGAGATCGCTGCGCGTCAGCGTCAGAACGTACGTGCCCGCCGGAAGGCGCAGGAGCATGCCCGTGCGGTCGAGGTTGCGTGAGGTGAACTCGACACCGCGAGGACCAGTCAGGCTCCAGAGAGTGTTGTTATCGAACGCGGTCGGGGCGAAGTACACCGTGTCCGCCGCATCGAGGGTGAAGCCATAGCGGATCGACTCCCCCGGCGACGCGATGCTTCCGGTTACCGGCGTATTCAGCGCAACGGGCCTGGCGGTGACCGGTCGCTGACCGATGGTGAAGTCGAGCGAGAGCGACTGCCCGGCCAGATTCGATCGCGGGATGATCTGCAGCAGGTAGTCACCTGTGCCGGTCAGCGCGATGCTCGCGGCGTCTGAGAAATAGTAACTGTCGTAAACGACCCTGCCGTCGGGGCCGAGAAGACGCCAGCCAGCGGCATTCGCGCCACTGAGAGCCTGGAAGTAGATCTGCTCCCCAGCCTCACCGTGCAGGTGGAAGCTGCGAATCTGGTCGCCGGTGCCGTTGGAGGTCACGACCGTGCCAGGCATGACATCCGGCGCACCCGACGCATCGAGCAGGCGGAGCCGGTAATTCGCCGGCGTATTCACCGTGTTCCGCACGGCGAACGTGTATTCGCCCGCTTCCATCCAGAAGGGGCTGCTGTCGCTTGTCGCCGTGTACCAGCCCACGCGAACGGAACCGTCGCGCGAGATGCTCCACTGCACGTTGGACGAGGTCGTACCACCGATCGCGTCGAACGTGACCCAGCCCGCGTGGGCCATCGTGAAGGTATAGGAGGCAGCGGATGCGCGACCGGCCAGGGAGCCTGCGATGGCGTCGTTGAGCGCGAGCGGCGCGCTGGGCGCATCGACCTGGCTGATGGTCACCGTATCGCGACCGGTTCCGGTCGCGCCGTAAGAGCCCACGGCCAGGAACGTGTAGGTCCCGGAGATCGCCACGTCGTACACGTAGTCCGGCAGTAACGGGTCGTACTGGCCAACGACCGTGCGGCCATAGGGGTCGATCAACAGGTAGGTCGCATACGACCCGGTGTAAGAGGTGGCGATACTGAGCCGCGTCCCTGCCGTGGCGTCGACGCGCCAGGCCAGCGTGGCGCTGGCTGGCGAGCGTGTGCCGGTCGTCGGCTGGCCCAGCGGCATGCTGTTGGCCGCCGACGCGTCGATCAGCTGGAAAGCGTAGTTGCCGTTGTTGTAACTCCACTCGGAAGAGGCGCCTTGCGCGGTCAACGTGTAGTCACCCGCGACGAGGAACAGCGCGATGTCGCCGCTGTAGATCTGACGCTGGTCGAAGACGACGCCACCAGGGCCGCTCAGCGACCAGATGGCGGACGAGTACGGACTCTGGCTGTCGAAGGCGAAGACGCCGTCGGTGCTCACATGGAAGCGATAGACCGCCTGGGCATCCCACGTGCCGAGCGCACCCGAAACCACGCTGGAAGGGGTCAGAGGCAGCGCGTCCGCAGGCGGCTGGACGGGCGTCCCGCCGGTCGCATCCGGGTTCGACTTGCCGATAGCGAACGCGAACGTACCCGTCACGCCCGGGTCGCCGTCGATCACGAGCTCGTAATCACCCGGCGGCAGGCCGTTGGCCGCTACGTCGTCCTGATCGCTGGACAGGTTTCGGCGCGTGAATCCGCTGCCATAAGCACCCGTCAGAGACCACGCGAGTCCGCTGGTCGCCTGTGCCGTGTCGAAGACCAGGGAAGTCGAGGCGTCCAGATGGAAGCGGTAAACGCTGCGCTGACCGGACAGGCCCACGGCGCCGCTGATGCGCGAAGCGAGATCGAACGAGGCCGGATCGAGGGTGGTGACGATATCCGGCACGGCCTGGAAAGAGAAACCGAAGTCGGTCTGGGTCTCGCTGGTCCCCAGGGCCAGCGTGTAGCGCCCGGTCGTGCCGGCGACGAACCTCAGGAACGCCGCCGCCGAATTGCCTGCGTTGACGGCCCGGCCGTAGGCGTCGAACAGGCGCCAGGATACGTAACCCTGCGACGAGGTCAGTCCACTCAGTGCGTAGGCCTGGCCCTTGACCAGATCGACGGTGTAAAGCCGCCGGCCGTCCGCCGCGCCGATCGTGTCGTTTACCGTGGCGCCCGTCAGCACGGAGGTTGCGGTCGCCGTGCCACGGAGCACGAATCCGCTTGGCGTCGTCCCCGGCGCGCTGAAGGCCGAGGTCACGGTCACTGTGTAATCGCCGGCGTCGAGCCAGTAAGCATCCCGCGATCCGGCACTGCTGCCGTAGTCATTGTCGACGAGCTTGCCGGCGGGTCCGGTGAGCGACCAGAGATAGTCGGGACCGGAAAGGCTGGTGAACAGGACGGACTGCGCCTGATCGACGTGGAAGTGGTATCGGTATTCCTGGCCCTGACCGGGAGCGAGGAAGGTCTCGACCTTATCCAGCGAGGTGTCCTGATCGGTGTCCGCGATCGTATTCAGCTGGAACGAGAAGTCCACGGGCGCGGTGTTGGCGATCGCGCCCTCGACGACGAGAAGGTACTGGCCGGCATACGCCGCCGTGAATCCCGTGTGGCCGTTGACCGAGGCATTGCTGCCGGTGTCACGGCCGTACGGATCCACGAGCCGCCAGGTCGTGTTGGCATAGGTGCCGTCGGACGAGGCGAACTGACCGTCGAAGCTGAATTTCTGACCGGCACTCGCATCGAAGCGATACACCGCGGAATCGTTACCGCGCGTGAGCGATCCGCTGGTGGACCCACCCACGGCGACATCGGCGGCCGCCTGGGCGTCGATGATCCGGAGGGCGTAACTGCCGACCGCGTCATCGGTGCCGTCGACGCTGAGCGTATACGTGCCGGCCGCAAGGTCGAACGCGGGGGAGCGGTAGCCCCCATCCGTATAGCCAAGCGCCGCGGTGCCCACCGTTCCCGACGGCCCGCTCAGCGTCCAGCTGATGTCGCTGCGGTTGGTGAGGCTGTCCAGGACGATCCGACGGTCGTCCTGGAGGGTGAACTGGTATTGGTTCTGCTGCCCCGGCGCCGTCAGGCTGCCGTCGATCGCGATCGCCGCCGGATTCACATCCCCCGACAACAACACCCTCGGCTCCAGTGCCTCGAACCGGATCGCGGCTGGCGCGTTCTCCGGCGGCGCGCTTTCCTGACCCAGATCCTTGCCCGACGAGCGATTCGACGACGATTCCATGCTGACATCCTTGGTGTGCTGCGCCCTGGCTGCCCGCCACGGCACACGATTGGGAGAGGTTTTAGAACTGGGCCTTGCACTTCACGCCCGACGGAAGGTCGAGCGCGCTGTTGGATAGATCGAGAAGCACGACGAAGCTGCCGCTGGCCGCGTCGATGACGCGATCGATGTTGGCGACCTTCGCGGTATAGGGTTTGCCCGGCTGCACTTCGGACGTGACGCGCACGGTGCCGCCGATCTTCGGTTCGCCGAAGGCGCGCATCGGCATCACCACGCGGACCCGCAGCGGGTCGACCCGGGCGACCTTGAGGATGGCGTGCTTCGTGGCGCCGGGCTCGACGGTCTCGCCGGGCCAGATCATCTGGTCGACGACGACGCCGTCGAACGGGCTGCGTACGGTGCGCAGGGCGAGCTGTGCGCTCTGCTGGTTGTACTCGAGGCGGGAGACCTCACGGTTTTCCTTCGCCGTCTGCAGTTCGGCCTTCGCCGTGCGCAGTTCCGCCTCGGCATCGTCGCGGTCCTGCGCCGACATCAGTTTCTCGGCGGCCATATCGCGCCGGCGCGCATACTTCCGGTCCGCGAACTCGATCTTCGCCTCGGCCATCTGACTCGGACCGGTCAACTGCGACTTGTAGTGAGCCAGGTCCGCAGCCGCCTGTTCGGCGTGCGATTCGAGAACGGCCAGTACCTGACCGCGCCTCACCCGGTCGCCTCGCTGGACGAGGACTTTCTCGACCATACCGGTGACCGGCGTGCCGAGCTCGACGGTCTGCGCCGGTTCGATCAGGCAATCGTAAGACGGGCCGGGCGATGTCGCCGGCGCAGCGCGGAGGGGCAGGGCGAGAGCGACGGCCGCGCTCACGGCCCACGCCAGTCGCCAGGTGCGTCCTTCCGGCCGGGGCCATGCCCGCGGCGCATCATCATCGTGACGAAGCTTCAATCCATTGCCCCTGACAGACCCCCGCAAGCACCACGGATGCGGCGCCCCCTGTACGGTGGTCTGGCCGCGAAATCTAGCGGAGCGCAAAGCCCTCAGCAAGCCTGAGTTGCGTAAAAAAAAACGAAAGCGCTAACGCAGTCGGGATGGGCGGTCCGTCAAAGGATATGGATCAATGTCTTGCACGATTTTCCTCAACGCAAGTCTGCGACGGCCAACGAGGGCTCCTTTTCGCAAGTTTGTGTCGCTGGCCTCCGGCGCTGCCCTCGCGGCGGGGATCAGAAGAACCTCACGCTCGCAATCGGCAAAGGCGGCCACCGCCATCCTGTGTCTGAATCGATTCCGACCACGCGAGGGGTTACAGCGGCCCGTCTTCAAGCCCCGTCCCGATGGTGCGATGCCGCATCACGACGCGCTTTGGCCACCCTTGACCGGTGAAACCGTGGGGAGCGAACGCGTCCCTGCCTGAACTTCGATGCCAATCACGGGTTGCAAACGCGCGAGTGCCTCTTGCAAGTTCGGGACGTCCCCTTGCAAAGCGAGCCTTGCATGCCAACACAGCCTTCACAGATCGACCCCGCGGCCTACGTGCTCCACCGCGCTCGTCCGCATTTGCCGCTCATCGCCACGGTGGCGGCGTGCGCCACGTTCGTCGTCGCCTCCGATGCGCCGAACCGGCTGGACCTCTGGACGGCTGAATGGTTCGGCACGATGGTCGTGCTCGCTGCACCGCCCGCGATTCTCATGCGCTGGTTCGGCATCCGCGATTCGGTCCCCATGCTGATTCTGACGCTGGTGCTCGCGCTGGGCCTCGTCCAGGCGCGTGACGCGGGTCGTGGCGCCGACGATGCCGCGCGGAAACCCGCTGTGCAGACACCCGCGACGCAGAGCAAGTCGCTGCCGACCGCTTCGGATGGGTTTGGCGCGTATACGAAAACCCCCGACACGTCGCGCAGCAGCTGACGCCAACCATCGAGGAGAAAAAAACCATGCTCGTTCCCGGCCATGCGCACGTGAGTCACCTCTGGCGGTATGTCGGCGTTCCACTCCTGATCCTGTTCTGCTGGGACGTACTGGTGACAGCCGCCTGGTACGTCACGCAGGAGTCGTGGGATACGTTTCCCGCGCTACCGCTCACACTGTTCGGCACCGCCGTAGCGATCTACCTGAGTTTTCGCAACGCCACCGCGTATGCGCGCTGGTGGGAGGCGCGGACGCTCTGGGGCGCGATGGTCAACTGCTCACGTACCCTCGTGCGCGACGCCTGGACCTTGCTCGACGACGCCCGCGTGGCCCGCGAAATCTCCTACCGGCAGATCGCCTTCGTCCACGCCCTCCGTCTGCATCTTCGCCGACAGAAGGATCGTAGCGAGCTGGACGGTCTGCTGTCGGAAGAAGAGATCGCGGACCTGTCGTCCGTGGCCAACGCGCCCAACGCCATCGCTTTGCGTACTGGCGCGCTGCTGAGCGATGCGTCGCCCGACTCCATCATCCGTGCGGCCTTCGCGCGGACGCTGGCGGAGATCTCGAACGCGCAGGGCGGGATGGAGCGAATCAAGAACACGCCGTTGCCGCAGCAATACTCGGTTTACCCGGTGGCGTTCACACATCTGTTCTGCGCCTTGCTGCCGTTCGGCCTGGTCGAACAGCTGGGCCTGCTGACCCCACTGGGTTCGACGGTCGCCGGCGTGCTCTTCCTCGGCCTTCTGCAGTCAGGTAACGATCTGCAGGACCCGTTCGAAAACGGCGTCAACGATGTTCCGATGAGCGCTGTCACCCGCGGCATCGAGATCGATGTGCGCGACGGACTGCGCGAGAACCATCAGCTGTCGCCGTTTCCGATCGAGGCGGGTGTCCTCAAATGAGCAGGCCTGGCGTGGTGCCTCAGAACGTCGGATGCGGCGCCACGCCGACCACCTTCATGCACAGGCCTTCGTACGGATCCAGGTGAATCTGCAGGACACCGTCTTCGCCGACGTCGCCCTCCAGGGTCTCGTTGAGCAGGTCCACGACCGGACCGGCGGAGACGTTCTCGAGAATCAGCTGCTCGTCGATCGGCTCGGCGCTGAAGTTCAGTGCGGTGATCTGGACGCCGCGCCCGGCGGGCAGGTCGTGCAACATGACGAGCAGTCCGGGGGCGATCACGTCGGGAATGGGACGCTGGTGACCACCGGGCAAGCCAGTGGCCTGGCGTACCGTGAGGACGCGACGCACGCGGCTGGCGAACGAATCGTGCTGCTCCAGCTGCTCGCGAAGGCTGCCGTAAAGCGCGCGCGCACGTGGCAGGCCCTGGCTCGACGCGGTCGCCTCGGGGTCCAGATCCATCAGATCGTAGGCGCCGCGGTTGATCCAGCGCGTGTCGCCGTCGGCCATCAGGGAAGCGACCTCGTCCGGTGGAAGGGTGAGGGCGCCGACGATATCCCAGCCGGAAATGGCGAAGACCCCGGGCTGAAGCGCGTTGAACATCACCAGCAGCAGATGCAGCTTGCGGATCCGCTCGATGTCGTCCTCGGTCAGGGCGTCCATGTCTCGCAGGCCGAGCACGGCCGCGGCAAGGCTGGCGGTGGTGCAGGCGATGCCGTTGGTGACGAAACGCAGGTTGTAAGGCGCGTGCTCGCCGCTGAGCCGCTCATACATGATTTCGCGGATCTGTTCGCGAAGCATGGCGCCGGGCATGGTCTGGCCCTTGAAGAAGAAGGGTGTCGTCGCGTGCGTCGTCCAGAAATGGACCAGCTCCAGCGTCATCTCGTCGTGGTTCTGCATCGCGTGGATCAGCGAGGCGGGATCGATGCCATGCTGGTGCACGCTACGCAGCATCAGACGCAGGAACTCGGTGTCGCCGGTCGCCAGTGCGTGCTGCACCGCCGGTCGGGTGATGAAGTCGTAGGACAGGTCCGCGCCGCCACGCGACATGGCCGCGATATCGTCGACCGTCAGGTTGAGCTCCTGGAAGCTGAAGCCGCCCGCCTTGCGCACCATGCCGGCGATGATCTGGTTGCCGGTGATCGACAGCGGGTGGCTCTCCGACCAGGCCGGGCCGCCCGCCCGTCGCTCGATGCCGAGAAAGCCGTTGGCATCGAGGCGAAGGCCGCGTGCGCCCATGACATCGAGGCTGTGCAAGGCATCGCCGATCACCAGCTGCTGGGCGGCGAAAGACGGATCGAGCCAGTTGAGCGCCGGCTGGCCTTCCTTGAAGTAATGCAGGTAGACCCAGCGGCGGACCTTGCCGTCGACGCCCGTCACAGGTGCCGTCGCGCTCCAGTCGGTGTCCTTGACCCCGGGCTCCAGGAAAATGACCCGCTGCAGCTGCCCGACGATGTAACCCTTCTCATGCAGGGCATCCACGACCAGGGGTCCGAGGTTCACGGAGTCGCGCCCCTCCAGCACGTCCGGCAGCAGGCTCCAGTCGTCCTCGCGGATTTCCACCATGTGGTACAGGCCGGGGAAGTCGCCATAAGCCATTTCCGCGAGACGGAAATCGGCACCCTTACCGGTATGCGATGGGATCACGTCGTCGATGACGATGCCGCTGAATACCGACGCCATGCGCGAGATGTCCGAAAACTCCGCGCTCGTGCCGAATTCCTCGTCGGTATCCAGACCGATGCGGTCGAAGTGACCATCGATCGTCGGCGTCTTTTCGCGCCCGCGCAGACCGCCTGCCTCCTTGGTGGGGCCGACGTGCATGCCTTGCACGCCGAGCACGGACAGCGCGTGCCACAGGTCGTGCTGACCCAGAGCGGCCAGCACGGACTGACCGGGGCGCGTCACGAGGGACGCCGGATAGGCGGTGAACCAGACGGACGCCATTTCCGACGCGCTACGGCCCCGGCTTTCGGCATACGGAAACGCCCACAGCCGCGACTGGCCGCCGTAGAGCCGCGCGCGCTCGCGCGCCTTCATCAGCATGGAACGCTCGAGCAGCCATGCCACGTAATCCTGGGTTTCGTCGGTCATTTTCGATGTGTGCAAGCAGAGTGAGGGCGGAGCGTAGAAGGGTTGAAGTGCAGGGGCGGTGTAGCCATGTCCCGAGGGTCGCGTCCCCGATGGCGCAAACGAGAAGGTTACCGCGTCATGCCCACGCCCCTGAAAATTGACTTCGTCTCCGACATTGCCTGCCCCTGGTGTGTCATCGGCCTGGGCGGTCTCGAAATCGCGCTGGAGCGTCTGAAGGACGAGGTCGAGGCGTCGCTGGTTTTCCATCCCTTCGAGCTCAACCCGGGCATGGTCGCCGGCGGCGAAAACGCGCTGGAGCACATCGTCGGCAAGTACGGTATCTCCGCCGACCAGGCGCGGGTCAACCGCGACCGTATCGCGGCACGGGCCGCGGACCTCGGCTTCACCATGAGCACCTCGGATGCCAGCCGCATCTACAACACCTTCGACGCGCACCGTCTGCTGGCATGGGCTCGGGATCAGGGCAGGCAGCTCGAGCTCAAGCGGCAGCTGTTCGTCGTGAACTTCACCGAGCAGACCGACCCGGGCAACCACGACGCGCTGGTCGACGCCGCCGCGAAGGTGGGTCTGGATCGTGACGCCGCGCGTGCCGTGCTGGATTCCGACCGCTACGCGGAAGAGGTGCGCCGCGATGAGGCGCTCTGGCAGAGCCGGGGCATCTCCGGCGTCCCGGCCGTGATCGTGAACGACCGCTACCTGATCTCCGGTGGCCAGCCCCCGGAGGAGTTTGAGCGGCAGTTGCGCGGTATCGCCGCCGAGGCTCAGACTGACTGAGGGCCAGACCCATCGCCGCGCGTGTCGAGGAGGATCGGATGAAGCGAGTCACCGGTATTGGCGGAATCTTCTTTCAGGCACGCGACCCCGTCGCGCTGCGCGCCTGGTACAAGGCGCACCTGGGCATCGACGTGCAGGACTGGGGCGGCGCTGAACTCCGCTGGGCCGATGCGGCGACCGATCCTGCCGCGGGTAGCACGATCTGGTCGATAGGTGCCGCCGGGGGCGACCAGTTCCCCGTCGGCGCCGCACCTTTCATGATCAATTACCGCGTTGACGACCTGGATGCCTTGCTCCAGGTGCTGCGCGATGAGGGCTGCGAGGTCCTCGAGATGGCCGACGACTCCGGGTACGGCAAGTTCGGCTGGGTCATGGATCCGGAGGGCAACAAGGTCGAGCTGTGGGAACCGCCGGAATAAATCTACCTGTCTAACGACCCATGACCGGAAGGGACCGGGCCGGTATCGTTGCCGCGCGATTCCGCCTGTCCTGACGGTCTTTTCCGGTATGCGATACCCCCTCCTGCTGGGCCTCGGCCTTGCGCTCGGCACCGTAGCCTGCACCCCTTCGGCTCCTCCGGCGCCGCCGCCGCTGACCGACTACACCCGTAACTCCGGTGCGCCGCGCGCACCCGAGCAGCTGGCGGTGACGTTCGACCATGCCGATCTGGGCATTCGCGTCGACCCCGTCAGGCACTGGATCGAGGGCGACGCCCGGCTGACCTTCGGGGTGACCGCGCCGCTGAAGCGCGTCGTGCTGGACCTTGACCGAAACCTGCCCATCGACTCGGTCGAGGTCGACGGCAAGGCGTTACCGGTGAGCGGGTATCGCAATCCGGATGGCCGTCTTTCCATCGACCTGCCGCGTCCGCTCGAGGCGGGCGCAAAAATCACCGTGCGTGTCGTCTATCACGGCAGCCCGCATACGGCCGTCCATGCGCCGTGGGACGGTGGATTCGTCTGGGCGACCACGCCGGACGGCAAGCCCTGGGTGGCGACCGCGGTGGAGGGCGAGGGCTGCGACCTGTTCTGGCCTTGTATCGACCATCCGCAGGGTCGCCCGAAGCTGGTGGACGAGCACATCACCGTCCCCGCACCGCTGGTGGCCGTCGGCAACGGCGTGGCGATGGGTATGGACGAAGCGAACGGCATGCGTACCTATCACTGGCGCAGCCACGACGTGAGCACGTATGGCGTCGCCCTGAACATCGCGCCGTATCGCGAGCTGTCCGCGTCGTATAAAAGTCGCTTCGGCAACGTCATTCCGCTGCACTACTGGTACGTGGACGACGAAAAGAAGGCGAAGCAGCTGTTCGCCGAGTTTCCCGCCATGCTCGACTTCCTCGAAAGCGCCGTCGGTCCGTATCCTTTCGGCACGGAGAAGATGGGCGTCGCCGAGACACCGTTCAAAGGCATGGAGCACCAGACCATCAACGCCTACGGCAACGAGTATGCGAAAAACGTCTACGGTTACGACGACCTGCTTCAGCACGAACTGGCGCACGAGTGGTTCGGCAACCAGATGACCAATGCCAACTGGGACGACATGTGGTTGCATGAGGCGTTCGCGACCTATATGCAGCCCGCTTACGCCGAGTCCATCGGCGGGAAGATGTCGTATTTCGCGAGCCTGATGCAGATCCGCAGCCGGATAGCCAACCACCATCCGATCGTGTCCGGCACGCCGCGTCGCGAGGAAGACGTGTACGAGGACGAGCGCGGTGGCCCGGGCCAGGACATCTACAACAAGGGTGCGCTGATGCTGCACACCCTGCGCAACCTGATCGGCGACGAGGCGTTCTACCGGGCGGCACGCGAGCTGGTGTACGGCACGGATCATCCGGTGCCGGGCAACTTCGCGCCGCGTTACGGTACGACGAAGGAATACGTCGACATCGTCGACAGGGTCACCGGCAAGGACATGCACTGGTTCTTCAACGTGTATCTCTACCAGGCGGCGTTGCCGGAGATCGTCGCGACCCGTGAAGGGCAGCGGCTTCACCTGGACTGGTCGGTGCCGGGCAAGGGCCCATTCCCGATGCCGGTGGACGTACGGATCGGCGATCGCATCGTGACCCTGCCGATGGCCGACGGACGAGGCGACGTCACCTTGCCCGAGGGCGCGTCCTATACCATCGACCCGGATTCGAAGCTGCTCCGCCGCGATACGGGGATCGAGGCGTATCGCGATTACATGGACAAGCGCAAGCCCAGGCCGCACTGATGCCCTGACGACGGACGTGCCGGGATCAGCGCCACCAGGCGACCATCTCGTCTGGTGCCTTCATGTCCACGCGCTCGCCCATCATCGGCGTGGTGATCTGCACGTCCGCGGCGCTGGCCAGCGCGACGATGCGTTCAAACGGTTCTTCCCACGGATGTAGTGCGAGATCGAAGGTGCCGTTGTGGATCGGCAGCAACCATCGGCCGCGCAGATCGAGGTGCGCCTGTAAGGTCTGCTCAGGCTGCATATGGACGAACGCCCAGCGTTCGTCGTACGCACCGGTTTCCATCAGCGTGAGGTCGAAAGGCCCATACGCGTCACCGATGGCCTTGAAGCCGTCGAAGTAACCGCTGTCGCCGCTGAAGAACACGCGCATCTCGTCATCCTGGATGACCCACGATGCCCACAGCGTATGGTCGCTGTCGCGCAGTCCACGACCCGAGAAGTGCTGGGCTGGCGTGGCGGTCAGGCGCAGGCCCTGGACTTCGGTGGACTGCCACCAGTCGAGTTGTTCAACCTTGGCCGGGTCGATGCCCCAGGCCACCAGCTGGTCGCCCACACCCAGCGGAGCGATGAAGCGGGCCGTCTTCGCCGCCAGTTGCAGCACGGCGGCGCGATCCAGATGATCGTAATGGTTGTGCGACAGGATCACGCCAGCGATGGGCGGCAGCTCGTCGATAGTGATCGGCGGGGCGTGGAAGCGCGCGGGGCCGGCCCAACTGACGGGCGAGGCACGCTCGGAGAACACCGGGTCGGTCAGCCAGAACTGGCCGCGAAGCTTCATCAACATGGTGGAGTGACCCAGTCGATAAAGGCTGCGGTCGGGCGCGGCCTCGAGTTCGCCTTGCGTCACCGGGCGCACAGGAATCGGGCGGTCCGGCACCGTGCCTGCGGGCTTGCCCCGGACGAACAGCCAGGTAAGTTTCAGTCCTTCCCAGAACCCCATCGCTGGACGAGGCCGGGGATTGGTGAAACGCCCCTCGCGATACTGCGGCGAGCGGTCGTGGTTCGGAAGCGGGCGCTGGCGGCAGAGGGCTAAGGTGGTCACTCGAGGTTCCGGGGCGGGGAGGGATGTGGGGGTAGGTAATAAACTATACCAGCGGGTTCAATTAATCGCACGGCCCGGCATCGTGGGCTGTCGCCGTGGACGACGCACGGCTTGCCAGGACACGGCGTGCGCGGCATGTTGCCGCGTACGTGAGCAGCCGAAGGGTAGGATAATCGCGATCTCTGGACGTGGGTCCAGACTTATTTCCAGCCAAGGACCATCGATGGGTTCGCGTTACCGCATGATCTGGCGATGGCACTTCTACGCCGGACTGTTCTGCCTGCCTTTCATCGTGTGGCTGGCGACCACCGGCATGATCTATCTGTTCAAGCCGCAGGTTCAGCCGTGGCTCGAGCGCGACTACGCGCACGTGGCACATGGCGCGCCGCAGGCGCCGTTCGTCCAGATCGCCGCGGCTCTCGCGGCGGTGCCGGGCGGGGTGCTCAACGCCTATGAACTGCCTGCCACACCCGACCAGGCCACCCGTGTGCTGATCGGCAAGGGGCCCCGGGTCATTCGGGTGTTCGTCGATCCTTCGACGGCGACCGTGCTGCATGTCGTCGATGAAAACGACCGTTTCATGCAGATCGTTTTCTATCTCCATGGCGAACTGATGGCGGGGACGCCCGGCTCGATGCTGGTCGAGCTGGCGGCGAGCTGGACCATCGTGATGCTGCTCACCGGGCTTTACCTGTGGTGGCCTCGGGGAGGCCGTTTGCGTGGCGTGCTGATTCCCCGCCTCGCCAGCGGCTCGCGGATCTTCTGGCGCGACATCCATGCGGTGACGGGCGTCTGGATATCGCTGATGGCCCTCACGTTGTTGCTCTCGGGCCTGCCCTGGGCAAAGTCATGGGGCGGCATGCTCAAGGAAGGTCGTCAGCTGTATGCACAGTCCACGATCACGCAGGACTGGACCATCGGCAGCGCCGCCGAGCGCAAGACCAATCGCGCGGCGAATACGCCTGTCATGGACGAGCACGCGCACATGGCAGGCATGAGTGCCGCGGCCGGCACCGTCATGGTCGATCCGGACGCCTATAGCCCGGTCGACGTCCTTGCGCCGAAGGTCGCCGCGCTTGGATGGCCCGCGCCCGTGCTGATCAGTCCGCCGTCGGCGTTGAACCCGCATTGGTCGGCGCGCAGCGATACGCAGAACCGCCCTCGACGTATAGAGGCGCGGCTGGATCCGCTGACCGGCGCCGTTGTTTCCCAGGTGCGTTTTGCCGATCGGCCGTTCCTCGATCGTCTGATTGGCTACGGCGTGGCGATGCACGAGGGTCAGCTGTTCGCGCCACTGAACCAGATACTTGGCGTGATCACGGCCCTCGGCTTGCTCACGATGTCGGTGAGCTCGGTCGTGCTCTGGTGGCGACGCCGTCCGGTGGGGGTCCTTGGTGCGCTTCCCGCGCGTCGGGATACACGGGCGGGAGGCGTCCTGGTGGCGCTGATCGTCTTGCTGGCGGTCTTTCTGCCGCTCTTTGGGGTCACGCTGCTGCTCGTACTGCTGCTTGAACGGTTCGTCGTGCGTCGATGGGAACGCGGACGCCATTTCCTTGGCCTGTCCGGGACGTAGTCCGTCCCGGTGAGCGGACTCAGGCCGGTACTCAGCTAACCGTTTTCGCCCAGACCGCCTGCGCGTTGGTGAATTCGCGCAGGCCGAAGTGCGAAAGCTCGCGGCCGTAGCCGCTTTTTTTCACGCCGCCGACCGGAATGCGCGCGTCCGATGCGCTGAAGCCGTTGATGAAGACGCCGCCGGTCTCGAGGCGACGTGCCATGCGCTGTGCGCGGGCAATGTCCTGTGTCCAAAGGTTGCCGCACAACCCGTAATCGCTGGTGTTAGCCAGTTCGATGGCGTGCTCCACATCGTTCGCGATGGTAATCGCGGCGACCGGACCGAAGGTCTCTTCGTCGAATGCGGCCATGCCAGGAGCGACATCGCTGAGTACGGTCGGTTCATAGAAGTTTCCGGCTCCCGGCACTTTCTTGCCACCCAGAAGCAGCGTCGCGCCGGCGGCGATCGTCCGTTCGACCTGGTCATGCAGTTCGTCGCGCAGATCCTTTCGCGCCATGGGCCCAATCTGGGTCGATGTGTCCATGGGGTCGCCGACTTTCAGGGCCTTCGCCGCCTCGACGAACTTGCGCGTGAACTCCTCCGCGATGGGACGCTCGAGGATGAAGCGCTTGGCCGCCAAGCAGACCTGTCCGGCATTCTGAAAGCGCCCGCGGATCGCCGCCTCGACGGCACGATCGATGTTCGCATCGGCCAGGACGATGAACGCGTCGCTTCCACCGAGTTCGAGCAGGCTCTTCTTCAAAGCCTTGGCTGCGGTCGACGCGACAGCCGCTCCTGCGCGCATGCTGCCGGTCAAGGTGACAGCGGCGATGCGGGAGTCTTCGATGACGTGCGCGACCGTCTCGTTATCGGCGTTGAGGTTTGCGAACAACCTCTTGGGAAAGCCGGCCGCCTCGTAGATTTCCTGCAAGGCCTGAGCGGCACCCATCACGTTGGGCGCATGCTTGAGAACGAAGCCGTTGCCTGAGAGCATGACCGGCCCTGAAGCGCGAAGAACCTGCCAGATCGGAAAATTCCACGGCATCACGGCGAGAATGGTGCCGACGGGAAGGTAAGACACGTAGACCTCGTCGTCGCCGTCCACGGTAACGGGTTCGTCGGCGAGAATGGCCGGTCCGTTCTCGGCGATCCAGTCGATCGTCACCGCGCACTTGGCGACTTCGGCACGCGCTTCGCCGATCGTCTTGCCCATCTCGGCGGTGATGAGCGAAGCGAGCGCTTCCGAACGTTCCCGCAAGGTGGATGCCAGCCGACGGTAGGCTGCCACTCGCTCGGTCATCGGCGTGGCGCGCCACAGGCGGAACGCGGCCGCGTTGTTATCGAGCAGCCGCTCGACTTCGTCCGGGGTCTGGTAGGGGTAAGTCGCGATGAGCTCGTCGCTGGCGGGATTGCGGGACACGCCGCCGTTGGCGTAGATCGCGGCGGGGCTGTTTGCTTCGTTGGTCATATCAAGCTCCAGAGGGTTCGTCCCGGGTTATGGCGGGCGGCATTCATCCCGGTTCGCTGCTTTTATCCTGCGCCGTTCTGGTTCACGTCGCGTCGCTACCGGTTGTCGGGGATCGTCGGCCAGTGTAGTTCGGGTCCTGGCAGCGGGACAGTCGCGCGCAGCATTCCCCTGCCCAACATGCGAAAATGCCCGGTCACGCCGCCAGACCGCCCCGTCCATGATCCGACTCACCGACATCAAGCTCCCGCTCGATCACGCCGAAGGCGCGATCGAGGCGGCCATCCGCGCCAGGCTGGGGCTCGGCAAGGGCGGCGTGCTCGGTTTCACGGTGTTCCGCCGCGGTCACGATGCCCGCAAGCGCGGCCACATCCAGCTGATCTACACGCTGGACGTGGAGGTGGCGGACGAAAAGGGCCTGCTCGAGCGCCATGCCGACGACAAGCACGTGCAGCCGACGCCGGACACCAGCTACCGGTTCGTCGCCCACGCGCCGGCCGATCTGAAGCAGCGTCCGATTGTCATCGGTCTTGGGCCCTGCGGCCTGTTCGCCGGCCTGCTGCTCGCGCAGATGGGGTACCGACCGATCATTCTCGATCGCGGCAAAGCCGTGCGCGAACGCACGGTCGACACGTGGGCACTCTGGCGCAAGCGCAAGCTGGAGCCGGAGTCCAATGTGCAGTTCGGCGAGGGCGGGGCAGGGACGTTCTCCGACGGCAAGCTGTACAGCCAGATCTCCGATCCGCTGCACCACGGTCGCAAGGTGCTCACCGAGTTCGTCAAGGCCGGCGCGCCGGAAGAGATCATGTACGTCAGCAAGCCTCACATCGGCACCTTCCGTCTGGTGACGATGGTGGAGTCGATGCGCGAGACGATCGAATCGCTGGGCGGCGAGATCCGCTTCAACCAGCGTGTCGAGGATCTGCTCATCGACACCGCCGCCGATGGCTCCCGCCAGCTGCGCGGCGTTACGCTGGCCAGCGGTGAGCACCTGTTGAGCGATCATGTCGTGCTGGCCGTGGGACACAGCGCGCGCGACACGTTCTTCATGTTGCACGACCGTGGTGTGTACATGGAAGCCAAGCCGTTCTCCATCGGCTTTCGCGTCGAGCATCCGCAGTCGATCATCGATCAGGCCCGGTTCGGGCCGCAGGCGGGGCATGCACTCCTCGGTGCCGCCGATTACAAGCTCGTGCATCACTGCAAGAACGGCCGCTCGGTGTACAGCTTCTGCATGTGCCCTGGCGGCACCGTGGTCGCCGCGGCCTCCGAGCCGGAGCGCGTGGTGACCAACGGCATGAGCCAGTACTCACGCAACGAGCGCAACGCGAATGCCGCGATCGTGGTCGGCATCGACCCGGAAGACTTCGCCGCGTTCGATGACAGCGGGAGCCCGCTGGCCGGCATCGCCCTGCAGCGTGCGCTCGAATCGCGCGCGTATGAGCTGGGCGGTCGCGATTACAGTGCGCCCGCTCAGCTGGTGGGCGACTTCATCAAGGGCCGGGCGTCCGAGGAGTTTGGCAGCGTGCAGCCGTCGTACAAGCCGGGTGTGCGTCTGACCGACCTTGCACCGTCGCTTCCGGGGTACGCGATCGAGGCCATTCGTGAAGCACTGCCGGCGTTCGATCGGAAGATCAAGGGCTTCGGCATGAACGACGCGCTGCTGACCGGCGTCGAGACACGTACGTCGTCGCCGGTACGTATCCGCCGGAATGAGACGTACCAGAGCCTCAACACCCAAGGGTTGTTCCCCGCGGGTGAAGGCGCGGGGTACGCCGGCGGCATCCTCTCCGCAGCGGTCGATGGGATCCGCGTGGCGGAAGCGGTGGCGCTGAGTATCAACGGCGGGAAGTGACGTCTTCTTCAGAGTGCGATCGCGTCGCTGACCGTCAGCACGAGTTTGCCTCGAGCCTGACCCGCCAGGCTTATCTCGAGTGCGTCGCGCCAGTTTTCCAGGGCGAAGGTACGGGCGACAGGGATATTGAAACGCCCTTCGGCGGCCAGTTCGCCGTAGCGCTCCAAAACGTCCCAGCGAAGCCGGAAGCCGCCCTCTGCCTGCACACGTTCCGCTCCGGTGCGTGCCCCCGTTTTCACCGCGCCCTCGAAATCGGCCGCGGTGATGACTCGGCTCGGATCGCCGTCCACGATGTCGATGAGGTCGGGAAGAGCGCCGACCGATCCTGGTTTCAAGTTGATGGGGGCCGTGTCGAGAATCACGTCTGGGCGCTGTCCAAGCGCACGAACGCGATCGACCATTCCGTTTCCATGCGCGACCACGGTGGCTCCCATTGCACGCAATCGATCGGCGAAGGTGTCACCGGCCGTGGCGATGACACGGATGCCTTCGAACAGCGCCATCTGCACTGCGGCGAAACCCACCATCGACCCGGCGCCGTTGACGAGGAGCGTCTGGCCTTTCTCGGCGCCCGACCAGGTCAGATATCGCGCTGCTGTCTCAACCACCATGGGTAGCGCGGCGGCATCGACATGCGGGAGGCGGGGAGGGAGTCGGTTCCAGTGGTAGAGGATGGCGACGCGGGCGGCGCCTGCCGTGGGATAGTTTTTGAAATCTGCCGGTCCGTACACCGCATCACCGACGGCTACGTTAGTGACGCCCTCACCGACGGCCAGAACCGTGCCCGAAACATCCAGCCCGACGCCGCAGGGCAATTTGCGGGAGGACAGGCCGCGGCAAAGCGCCCAGTCGGCGGGATTCAGCCCGCAGGCGTGGACCTGCACCGCAATGTGGCCGGCTTGCGGCACGGGGAGAGGCGTCTCGTCGAGTCTCAGGACCTCGGTCGGTTCGCCATGAGCGTGGAAGGACAGTGCGTGCATTGTTTTCGTGGTCACAGAGGTTCTCCATCCGGCGGAATGCGCTAAAGTCAGTGGCTGACATTTATAACCGTTATGTCAGTCACTGACAATAGAGAGCCCGAACGTGCCGAGAAGTCGAAACAATGTGCGCCGCCGCATGCAGGAGGCGGCCCTCGAACTCTTTCTCGAGAAGAGTTACGACGGCACGACCGCGGCCGAAATCGCGGCGCGAGCCGGAGTGACGGAGCGGACATTCTTCCGACATTTCCCGGATAAGCGGGAGGTGCTGTTCGACGAGGCCGAACTGCACGCCAGGCTGGGGGAAGCGATCGCAAGGGCGCCGGCCGAACTCGGTCCGCTTCGGGTCGTGCTCTGGGCATTCGAGGCGACGGTCACGCTGTTCGAGGAGAACCGTCCGCTCGCCGGGCCGGCGCAGTCGGTCATCGCGCAGACGCCGGCGCTTCAGGAGCGACGGTTGGCTAAGTCGGCTGCGGTTACCCGGACTGTAGCGGGAGCGTTGCTTGGCCGTGGAGTCGACCCGACAGTTGCCGCCTTGACTGCGTCGACGGGTATGGCCATCGCTGGCCATGCGCTCGGTGCCTGGTTCGAGGACGAGTCGGTACCGCTGGCCGATCAGTTCCGGCGGGCGTTCTTCACGGTAGAGAACATGCCTGCTTGCAGCCGACGTCCGACCCGTTAAAGCCGATGTGGCCGACGTCTCGGACGTCGATGCGCTCCGGTGCGCTCGTAGCGCTTCTGCCCGCGTGGAAGCAACCGGCCGGCGAAGGTCGAAGCCGTCGCCAGTTATTTGCGCATGCGCTACCCGAAAGAGCAAGCCTTCATCGATCCTTTTCAGGGTCGTCGGGACAATCGATGCTCGTCTCAGGAGACCGCTGCATGAGTGACCCGACAGAGCGGGTGCCTACCCGTATCGATTACGAGGGAATGGACCATCCGGGAAGTGACATCTTCTTTGCGGCTGTCTCGACGACACGTATGCCGATGATCGTCACCGACCCGCGAAAGCCGGACAACCCCATCATCTTCGCGAACCCCGCGTTTCTTAGGATGACCGGATACTCGACCGATGAGCTCATCGGTCGGAACTGCCGGCTTCTGCAGGGCCCCGGAACCGACCGGGTGACCATCGCCGCCATCCGCGATGCGGTCGCCGCCAAGCAGGAAATCGCTACCGAGATTCTCAACTACCGCCGCGATGGGTCGACGTTCTGGAACGCGCTTTTCGTTTCACCTGTCTACGATGGCAAAGGCGAGGTGGTCTATTTCTTTGCGTCTCAGCTCGATGTCAGCCGGCGACGTGATGCGGAAGACGCGCTGCGTCAAGCGCAGAAGATGGAGGCCCTCGGGCAGCTGACGGGTGGCATCGCGCACGACTTCAACAACCTTCTTCAGCTGATGATCGGCTACGTCGAATCCGTCGAAGTGGGACTGACCCGGCCGCAGATCGAGCGCGACAAGCTGCTGCGTTTCATCGCCGGCGCCAAGTCCGGTATTCAGCGGGCGTCGACGCTCACTTCCCAGCTTCTTGCCTTTTCGCGAAAGCAGACGTTGCAGGGTCGGGTCGTCAATCCCAACCAGGTTGTCGCCGACATGCAAGACATGCTCGAGCGCTCCATCGGCGCCGACATCGATCTGGAGCTCGACCTCGCTCCGGATACGCAAAACGCGCGCCTCGATCCAACGCAGCTGGAAGTCGCATTGCTGAACGTGTCGATCAACGCGCGTGATGCGATGGAAGGACGGGCCGGCAAGCGTCTGACGATTCGCACGAGAAACGCGACGCCACTGGAAATCAACAATCAGGGGGAACTTGCCACGCGTGGCGACGCGTTCGTGGCGATCGACGTCATCGACAACGGGTCGGGCATGGCGCCGGACGTCGCTGCCCGCGTCATGGATCCCTTCTTTACGACCAAGCCCGAGGGCAAGGGAACAGGCCTTGGTCTTTCGATGGTCTACGGCTTCGCGAAGCAGTCGGGCGGCGCCGTGGCCGTTTCTTCGGAGGAGGGCAGGGGAACGACCCTGACCATGTATTTCCCCGTGGCCACGGAAACCGACGGTCGCGGTCCGCAGCCGGTCCGACGCATCGACCGGGCTGCCGATCGGGAGGGGCACGAGCGCGTGGTGGTCGTCGACGACAGGGAGGATCTTGCCGAGCTTGCCCGGACAATCCTCGAGTCTCATGGGTATCGGGTCGAAGCCTTTACGGATCCGCAGAAGGCGCTCCAGCGTATTGGGGACGATCTCCCGTTCGATATCCTTTTCACCGACATCGTCATGCCGGGCGACCTCGACGGCGTGTCGCTCGCCCGCAGGGCGAGGGCCATTCGTCCTGGGGTGAAGGTGCTCCTGACAACAGGCTATGCGTCGCAGTCACTTCAGCGGACCGATGCCGGAGGCATCGCGTTCGATGTGCTGAGCAAACCGTATTCCCGCATCGACCTTTTACGGAAGATACGCTTCGTGCTCGATGGCCCGACCGGCGTGAGCTGAGTCAGATATGTGGTTGCTCCTTGCCTGCGGCGCGGACCGGATCTTCGCTGCCGCTGGCGATGGACTGCTTCAGGGCGACGGCATCCTCGAGACGAGCCGCGCGCGCGGTGATCAGTGACAGCTCCGCGTCGCGCCAGGCCTGTTCGGCGGTAAGGAGCGCGATGAGGCTCATGTCGCCGGCGGCGTACTGGGTCTGGGCGATGCGGTAGCTGGCCAGCGCGGTTTCCCTGGCCGCCTGCGCCAGATCGAAGGCGCGCCTGTCCGCTTCGACGGCATGCAGCGCGTCACCGACGTCGGCGAACGCATTGATGGCCGTGCTGCGGTACAACGCAGCCGCCCGGCGGTTGTTGGCCTCGGCGGAGCGCTGCTGATGCCGGAGCGTGCCACCGTCGAGGATCGGCGCCGCCAGATCGCCGGCCAGATTCCAGAAGGCAGTGCCCGGCCCGAACAGATCGCCGAACCGCGCCGCGGACGAGCCACCGCTGGCGCTAAGGGTCAGAGCGGGCAGGCGGGCGGCGACCGCGACACCCACCTGGGCCGAGGCCGCATGCCATTGCGCCTCGGCCGCCTGGATATCGGGTCGTTGCTCCAGCCATGCCGACGGCACGCTGGTGGGCAGATCCGTCGGCAAGGTGAAATCGCCCAGTGCGACGGAGCGCTCCCCGGCATCGACCATGTGGCGACCTTCCAGTGCCGCGTTGCGGTCACGCTGCTTCAGCCACTGTTTCTCGATCGCGGGGCGCTGGGCCTGTGTGGCGGTCAATGTCGCCGACTGGAGCAGTACGTCGCTCTGCGCCGCATCACCCAGGGCATATCGCTTGCGGGCGATCTCCAGGGACTGTTGCTGGACCCTGACCGACTGATCGATGGCGTCCAGTTGCGCCTGCAGGCTGGCCTCGTCGATAAGACCGACGCACAGGTTGGCGATCAGGGTGAGGCGTGCCGCCTGCCACTGGTAGCGCTGCTCGTCCGCCTGCGCGACCAACGATTCGACGGCGCGCCGGTTCGCGCCGAAGAGATCGGGGGAGTAGCTGATCGACAGCTGCGCCGTGTGCAGGCTGTACACGTAGCTCCCGTCGGCGGGCACGCTGGACAGCGCGCCCGATGTCTTCTGCCGGGTGGGGTTCACGCCAGCCGTGACGGCAGGAAAGAATGCGCCCCGCTGCGCGAGCGCCGTCTCCTGCGCCGCCAGCAGAGCTTCTTGCGCCGCCTGGATATCGGGACTGTCGCGCAGCGCCCGCGCCACGCGCTCGTCCATCGCTGGCGCGCCGAACGATGACCACCAGTGGTCCCGCTCATCGGGCGAGACCGTGGCCGGGACGGTGGGCGACGGAAAGGCCTTCGCCAGGTCCGGTTTCGCGAAGTCGGGGCCGACCGCACAGCCGGCCATCGACACGAGAAGCCCACCCATCAGGAGAGACGCAAACAGGACTTTGCACAGGTTCATACGATGCTCCTCGACCGGGCGGCGCGGCGCTGCGCGCGCTCTTCGATCAGGCAGTAAAGCGAAGGCAGGACGAAAAGGGTCAGCAACGTGGCAATGCCCAGACCACCAACCACGACGGTGGCCAGACCGCGCTGAACATCGGTTCCGATTCCCGTGGCCAACGCGGCCGGGAGCATGCCTGCCGTGGCCACGGTAGCGGTCATCAGCACCGGGCGGAATCGCTGCGTGGCACCCGCCAGCACCGCGGCTTCGATGGATGCACCTTTCTCTCGCACCCGGTTGAAGTTGGAGACCATGATCACGCCGTTCTGAACAGCCACACCGAACAGCGCGATGAAGCCCACGGCGGTCGCGATGTTCAGTGTCTCACCGCGCACGGTGATGGCGATCAGTCCACCCACGGCCGCGAGCGGCACGACGCCAAGCACCAGCGCCGCCTGGCGCAGCCTGCCGAATTCGGAAAAGAGGAAGATCGTCATCACGGCGAGCACCATGACAAGCGCCAACGCCAGCCGCGACTGCGCGCGTCGCTGATTTTCGAACTGGCCACCCCATTGCAGCCGGTACCGGCTCTTGTCGAAAGTCACCTTCGCTGCGATCTGGCGATCCGCGTCGGCGAGGTAATCCGACAGCGCGCGGCCACGGTTGTCGATCCGCACGATCAGGTTCCGCTCGCCCATTTCGTGCGCCACCGTCGCCTCACCGGATTGCTCCCGGATCCGCGTGACCGAGGACAGGGGAATCTGCGCGCCCTCCGCGCTGCGCAAGGTCAGGGCACCCAGCTTGTCCGGGCTGCTGGCGATGTCGCGCGAGACCTTGGCCGTCATGTTGTAAACCCGGTCGTCCACGTACACCTGAGACACGGGGGCGCCGCCCAGGGCCGTCTGGATCAGCGCGTCGACGTCGCTTACGTTGATGCCATAGCGCGCGGCGGCTTCGCGGTCGATCTCGATCGCCACCTGCGGCACCGGCGGCTCCTGGAACACCGAGGCGTCGGCCGTTCCGTCCAGGCCCTTCAGCACGTCGACCACGGCATCGCCGATGCGGCGAAGCTCCCTGAAATCGTCGCCGTAGATGCGCAGCACCAGGGGGCTGTGCGCACCGCCTATCTTGTCGTTCTCGCCATCGATGATGGGCTGGCTGATGCCCACGCTGATGCCGGGAATGGCCTGCAGCTGGCGATTGAGCCTGGTGATGAACTGCGCCTTCGTCTCGCCATGCGGCCAGCTGTCATAGGGTTTGAGGCCCACACCGGACTCGATGTGCGAGGGTGTCCACGGGTCCGTACCGTCGTCGTTGCGACCCAGCTGGGTCACCACATACGACACCTCGGGAAACTCGCGCACCGCGTCGCGATACTGGCTGGCCATGCTGCTGGCCTTCTCCAGGGAAAGGCCCGAGGGCAGCTGCACCTGTATCCACAGTCCACCTTCGTCCAGCTCAGGCAGAAACTCCTGGCCGACGCTGGCGCCCAGTGATACGACGCAGACCAGGGCCGCCACAACGATGATCACGGCCACCGACGGCCGGCCAATCAGGCGCTTCAGCGCACGTCCATAGGCGTCCTGCAGGCGCTCCAGCGGTCGGTTGTGGAAGATTTTCCTCGGCCTGCGGAACGCCATGTAGGCAAGCGAGGGTACGAGCACCAGCGTCGTCACCAGCGCGCCGAGCAGGGCGAAGCCCACGGTGTACGCCATGGGAGCGAACAGCTTGCCTTCGGCATGCTCGAACGCCAGCAGCGGCGCATAGGCCGTGATGATGATGAGCGTGGCAAAGAAGATCGGACGCGCCACCTTGCCCGTCGCATCCAGCACGGTTTCGGGCGTGAGCGTCGCCTCCGGATCGGCCTCGCGGCGACGCAGGATGGTTTCGGTCACCACGATCGCACCGTCGACGATCACGCCGAAATCGATGGCACCTAGGGAAAACAGATTCGCCGGCGTGTGCGTCAGGTTCATCAGGATGAACACCACGACCAGCGAAAACGGGATCGTGACGGCGGCGATCAGCGCGCTGCGTGGGCTGCCCAGAAACAGGATCAGCACGATACAGACGAGGCCCACACCCTCGATGACCGTATGCTCGACCTTGTGCACCGTCGCCTGCACGAGATCGTCGCGGTCGATATAGGGAACGATACGGACATCCTCCGCCGCGAGCTTCCGGTTCAGCTCATCGACGGTCGTGTGAATGCCCTGGAGCACGCGCGAGGCGTTCTCGTGCAACAGCATGTCCACGATGCCTTCTATCGCATCGGGATTGCCGTCCTTGCCCAGGATGCCTTCGCGTGTCTGGTGACCGTAGGACAGCTGCCCAAGATCGCGCAGCATCACGGGCACGCCGTTGCTGTGACTGACAACGATGGCACCCATGGCGTCCAGGGTCCGGACCAGACCGATACCACGCACGACGTACGACTGCTCGCCACGCGAGATCCGGCCGCCGCCGGCGTTGGCGTTGTTGGCGCTCATGGCGGCGATGACATCGTTCATGCCCACGCCGTAGCGCTGCAACGCATCGGGGTCGACCGTGAGCTGGTACTCCTTCGTAAAGCCGCCGAAGTTGTTGACGGCGGCCACACCGGGCACCTTCTGCAGCGCCGGGATGACGGTCCAGCGTTGCAGTTCGGATAGCTGCATCAGGTTCTTTGATGGGGATTCGAGCGTGTAACGGTAGATCTCGCCCGCCGGGCCGGTCACGGCATCCAGTCCCGCAGACACGCCGGCCGGCAGTGTCACGTTTTCCAGTTGCTCACGAATGCGTGAGCGCACCCAGTAATCCTCGCTGCCCTCGCTGAACGTCATCGTGATCAGGGACAGCCCGAATGAACTGCTCGACCGCATCGAGACGAGCCCGGGCACACCGGCGAGCGCACGCTCGATCGGCGTCGTGATCTGCTGCTCCACCTCTTCGGCGGCCAGCCCGGGGGCCTGGGTAGTTACCTGGGCAGTGACGTCGCTCAGCTCGGGGTAGGCTTCGATGGCCAGCTGGGTCGAGGCGTAGTAGCCGTAGCCCAGGGTCAGCAGCATCACGGCGAACACCACGCCACGGCGGTGGAAGCAAAAGGCGATCAGGCGCGCGATCATTGCAGCAGCACTCCGCCACGCACGACGACACGATCGCCGGCTTGCAGGCCGTGAACGACTTCCACGGTCGCGCCTTCGTCGCGGCCCGTATCGATGTCGCGACGCTCAAACTTCCAGGGGGCGCGCTCGATGAACACACTGCGCCGGTCGTTATCCATGACCAGAGCCGTCTGCGGTACGAAGAGGCGAGGGCCACCCGGAACCGCGAACGCAGCGGTCCCGAACATATTTGGCAGCAGGCGGTGCCCGGCGTTGTCCACCCTGAGGTGAACCTTGATGCGTCGCGTGGTGCTGTCGAGCACCGGATCGATGACATCGACCTTGCCCTGCAAGGTCACGCCTGGCAGTGCGGTGAAAGTGAGCGTTGCATTACTCCCGCCGGACACCGATGCGCTGTCCGCCTCCGGCACGTTGGCGGTAACCCACATCCGATCGAGGTCGGTGACGGCCATCAGCACGGTGCTGGTGTCGTTGATCCGCGAACCCGCCGCGACACCGAGCGAGGTCACGACGCCATCCATGGGTGCACGAATGTCGAGGACGGACGCGTTTGACGCCGTGCGTGAGGTACCGGTGAGTGCCGCCACCTGGGTATCCGCCCGGGTACGTTCGGCCGACGCCTGCGCATACGCGCTCCTGGCCGCCTCGAGATCCTTCGTGGCTGCGCCACCCGCTTCAGTCACCCGCTGAGCGCGAGTCAGCGCCTGCTTCGCAAGGGCTTCGGCGTCGCGCGCCCGGGCCTGGTCGGACCGGGCCTGCGCGACATCGCCGGAGGTCATCGTCAGCAGGACCTGTCCTTCCCGCACTTTTTCACCCAGGACGACGTCGACCCGGGCGATCCGCCCGGCACCCGGTGCGAGCACCGTCACCGAGCGGGCAGGGTCGATCTCCACCGTCGCGGGCCAGGTGACATGCATGGGCGCAGTGTCGACAGCGACCGGCGCGATACGAAGCTCGCTCCGCAGCGGTGAGCGCGGGCCGACCTCGATGCGGTTGCCATGGACACTGAAAGCCGGCGCCGCATCGGACGCGACATCGGGTGTGGCCCGGTCACAACCGGCCAGCAGGAGCGCAGCCGCCAGAGCGGCAGCGATGAGGGCAGGGTGGTTCATGGCACGACCGGGTACGCGCACGCACCGGCATCCGCGCCGGGCCAGGGTGGCCGGCACGCTATTTTTGATGTTGTACATCGCTCTGCTCCGACAGCGGCCGGGAGCGAGCGGGATCAGCCCAGGCGGATCCGGCCCACGCCTTGCGCGCAGGGGGTTGGATGATGGGTGGCCATCAGCGATACATCGATCGCGATGATCCTTCGACTGGGATAACTGTCCATATATTCCGGTTGGATAACTAAGCCCGCTTGGTGGCGGGCGGATGGTAGGCGTGATCCTCTGTCGTGTCAAACGCACTGATGACGGGCACGATTGATCCGCACTTCAGCAGCAAGTGGCTAAGTGTATGCGTACGGATTTTTCCCGAATCTTTCGGTGTTGAAGAATTTACACTTTCTTTTCGCGATCGCGGCCGGGTGGGACCTTTAGCCATGCAGACCAGCAACGATTCAAGAATCGCGAGGGAACGGTAGGGAATTCATGCGGCCTTCGGGTCGAGCCACGGATAGTCAGCTTCCGCCCATCGGGATGCGCGTCAGTCCACCGCCGTGCGGCGATGGCACTTTCATCCGTCGAGGAACTCCAGATGCCATTGGTCGACACCGCAAAGCTTCGTATTCACTATGCCGAGGGTGGACTTCGGGACGGCCAAACCGTGCTGCTTCTTCACGGCTGGCCGGACGATGCCAGCGCGTGGAGCGGGGTCGTCCCGCATCTGGAAGCGGCAGGTTTGAGGTGGATTGCCCCGGACCTGCGGGGGTTTGGCAAAACGCAGTTTCGCGACGGCGCAACCATTCGCGATGGCTCGGGGGTCGCCATTGCTCAGGACGCGTTCGATCTCATGGACGCCCTGGGTATCGGCGCCTTCCATATTGTCGGCCACGATTGGGGCGGCCGCGCCACCTACCATATGGCGGCGATGGCGCCTGCGCGCCTCTTATCCGCCACCGTCATTGCCATCGGCTATTCACCTCGCGGGCGGTTCACCGTTCCGGCTTACCCACAATGTGCTCGCTGGTGGTATCAGTGGTTCATGACGGCGGAAGCGGGCGCGCAAGCGGTGCGCAACGATCCCATCGGCTTTGCCCGACGGCAATGGGACACGTGGGGGCCGACGGCGTGGATCACCGAAGACGCCTTCGCGGTGGCGGCACAAGCCTTTTCAAATCCGGACTGGGTCGCGATTACTCTTCACGGCTACCAGTCGCGCTGGGAACTCCGTCCAATGGACCCCGACTACGACGCGGCGCGCGCCATGGTCGATGCGACCGAAACGCTCGAGGTGCCGATGCTGTTCTTGCAGGGCGGCGCCGATGAATGCGACCCGCCCGAAGAGTCCGAAGGGCTCGAATCCTACTTCAGTGGCGGCTATCGACGTCAGGTGCTTTCTGGGGTGGGTCATTTCCCTGCGCGTGAAGCCCCCATGGAAGTGGCGCATCTCGTCTGTCAGCACATCCGCGGTCACGCGCACGGTTGATGACTGAGGAATGGAGAGGGTGGTCGCTTACGCGATTCACCCGGGCGCGGAGGACATGGCTGGGAGCCGTTGTGCTGAGTGGTTAATCAGCAGCGCGTGAGTTCCCAGCGTAGCGCCGTAACGGTTATTGCAAGTTCGCATAATGTATATTATGTCAACTTTGACACGGCGTCTTCGCAAGGCCTTCAAAGCCCTCGCTGTTGTCGTCGGTCGCACC
>Ga0157370_10000184_pt1 | contig 78500 bp, 74 predicted proteins | sample C35metaG_FD_113463 | JGI IMG/M metagenome (GOLD analysis project Ga0157370, IMG submission 113463) | Corn rhizosphere microbial communities from Kellogg Biological Station, Michigan, USA - C3-5 metaG | ecosystem: Host-associated > Plants > Roots > Rhizosphere > Soil | place: USA: Michigan...
GACGTCTTAGAAGTTGGTGGAGCCAGCCGGGATCGAACCGGCGACCTCCTGCATGCCATGCAGGCGCTCTCCCAGCTGAGCTATGGCCCCCTGCTGGAAGCCGCAAAGATTACGTCCGACCCGTCGCTTCGTCAAGCATTCGTTACACTTTTTTTGAATTTATTTTCGACGAATTCAGAATGACGAGGTGCAGCAATCACTTGCGTGTGTCATGCATCGATCGTTGTTTTGGCTGCCGCGTCCCTCGATCACGAAACACGGGTTAACCTGTCTGTTCGCACACACAGGGACAAGCATGCACGGCATCGTTTTCATCCAGGATCTCGCCACGGTGATGCTCGTCGCCGGACTGACGACGGTTATTTTCCAGCGTCTCCGGCAGCCGGTCGTGCTTGGCTACATCATCGCGGGTTTGTTGATCGGGCCGCACACGCTGCCGGTGATCTTCATCCACGACGAACAGACGATTCGAACGCTGTCCGAACTGGGCATGATCCTGCTGCTGTTCGCGCTCGGTCTCGAGTTCAGTCTTAAGAAGCTGCGCGCGGTCGGCGGAGCGGCGCTCGTGGCCGCGTTCTCCGAAATCGTGCTGATGGTCTGGATCGGTTACGAGATCGGCCGGTTCTTCGGCTGGTCGGCGATGGATTCGATCTTCCTGGGCGCGATGCTTTCGATCTCGTCGACGACGATCATCATGAAGGCGCTCGAAGACCTGGGGCTGAAACGCGAGCGCTTCGCACAACTCATGTTCGGGATCCTCATCGTCGAGGATCTGCTCGCCATCGTGTTGATGGCCTTGCTCACCGGTATCGCCAGCACCGGCGGCGTCGAGGCGGGGCAGGCCTTCGCCGCAATCGGTCGCCTCGGTCTGTTCATGGCCGTCTCGCTGGTGGTCGGACTGCTGCTGGTACCGCGCGTCGTCGACTACATCGCGCGGGTCAGCCGCAACGACGTGCTGTTGGTCGCCGTGCTGGGTATCTGCTTCGGCTTCTGCCTGCTGGTCACCGAAATGGGCTACAGCGTGGCGCTGGGGGCTTTCATGATCGGCGCGATCGTCGCCGAGTCGGACAGCGTGGCGCGCGTCGAGCGGATCATCATGCCGGTGCGCGACATGTTCAGCGCGATCTTCTTCGTCGCTATCGGCATGCTGATCGATCCGGCGCTGCTGGCGCAGTACGCGTGGCCGATCACCATCGTCACCATCGCGGTCGTCGTGGGTAAGGTCATTACGTGCAGTTTCGGCAGCTTCGTCGCCGGCAACGATGGCCGCACCTCGCTGCGGGTCGGCATGGGGCTGGCGCAGATCGGTGAATTCTCCTTCGTCATCGCTTCGCTGGGTCTCACGCTCAAGGTCACGAGCAATTTCCTCTATCCCGTCGCGGTGGCGGTCTCCGCCATCACGACGTTCCTTACGCCCTATCTGATGCGCGCGTCCGATCCGCTGGCGAGTTTCCTCGCGCGCAAGCTGCCGTCACGGGTGACCGGCGTGTTCGGCGCCTATACGGAGTGGATGGGTAGCCTGGGCCTGCAGGGGCAGGGCGCCATCGTGATGAAAATGATCCGCCGGCTGGTCTGGCACGTGATCATCAACACGGCGCTGGTGGTCGCGGTGTTCATCGCGGCGGCCTTCGCTTATCGCCGGGGCTTCCTCCATCTGGACATCGTCAGCACCGATGCGACCGTTCAGCGCACTCTCGCCTGGTCGCTGGCGGCGCTGGTCTCGCTGCCGATGATCGTGGCGACCTACCGCAAGGCCGAGGCGCTGGGCATGCTCCTGGCCGAACTGTCGGTGCCCGACCGCTTCGGCAGCCGGACCTACCGGATCCGGGCGATCCTGGCCCGCATCGTTCCTTTGATGTCCATGCTGATCATGGGCTTGCTGGTCGCGGCGCTGGCCTCGACGATCCTGCCGCCGCGCGAAGTCGCGGGGGTGCTGATACTGGTCGGCATCGGCCTGGCGTGGCTGCTCTGGCGGGTGCTGGTGCAGGTGCACGCCCGGCTTCAGGCGGCCCTTCGCGACACCCTGGACAAGCCCGGGCAGGACCACCATGAGTGACCCGTGTCCCGTTTTTTGAAAGGTTTCTGAACTTTCCATGTGAAACCTTGTCTTTCGACCCGTCATTGCAAGCAGGATGCGAACCACCGCACAATGGCGATTCTGCCTCCACAAGGAGGTGTAAACCGGCGGCGTCGCCGAATCTTTCCAAGAGAGGGAGTATTCAATGAAGCACTTTTTGCGTCCCACGATGACGGCCGTCGCCCTGGCGGTTGCGCTGGGTACGGCTGCGGGCGCATCCGCCCAGGCCGCCAAGCCGGCTGCCTCCGCGGCACCGGTCGATAAGCAGAAGGCCAGCTACGTCGTGGGTTGGGACCTTGCCAGCTCGCTTCCGCCGCTCGTCGCGAAGGAAGTGGATGCCGCCACGGTAGCCAAGGCTCTGCAGGCTGCCCTGTCGGGCCAGAAGCCGACCATGTCGGAGGCGGAAGCCAAGTCCGTCCGTGAGGCCTTCGTGGCCCAGCTGAAGGTCAAGGCCGAGGCTGAGTACAACAAGGTCGCGACCCAGAACAAGACCGAAGGCGACGCCTTCCTGGCGAAGAACAAGTCGGCTCCGGGCGTGAAGGTCACGGCCTCCGGCCTGCAGTACCAGGTCGTCCAGGCCGGTACCGGTCAGCGTCCGGGCCCGAACGACACGGTCAGCATCAACTACACCGGTACGTTCGTGAACGGCGAGAAGTTCGACTCCTCGGCCGACCACCAGCCGCCGGGTGCGGCCCAGATCCCGCTCGCCGCGGTGATCCCGGGCTTCCGCGAAGGCCTGCAGCTGATGCAGACCGGCGGCAAGTACAAGCTGTTCATCCCGTCGAACATCGCTTACGGCGCCAAGCCGGAAAACGGCTTCCCGCCGAACGCGACGATCATCTTCGACGTCGAACTGCTGAAGACGGGTCCGACGCCTGCTGGTCAGGGTCCGGGCGCCGGTCCGGCTCCGGGCGCGGGCGGCAAGTAAGCCCCAGCCGTACAAGCGACACCCGAGGGCGCGGAGCAATCCGCGCCCTTTTTCTTTGGCCCGGTTTCTTTGATCCGCGGCACCGGCGGATTACAATCGACTGTTACCACATGCTCGCCTGAGCTTCCTGGAGCCGCATGAACGCCTCGATGTCCAGATTCCGACTCGCGGAACGCCGCCGTGGCTGACCACGACGACGATCGCCTGACCGAGCTCGAGGTGCGTCTTTCCTTCATCGACGACACGGTGAACGGACTTTCTTCCGCCGACACGGAAATCGCCCGGCGACTGGACCGGCTGGAGCGCGCGGTGCGCGACCTTCGCTCGGATCTGGTCAACATGCGCACCGGCGTTGGCAGCGACGCGGCGAACGAACCGCCGCCCCCGCATTACTGAAACACGGAACGAGTCTTACCGAATGGCAGAGTCCCTGCGCGACCAGTTGTTGAAGAGCGGCCTCGTAAAGGAAGTCCGCGAAGAAAAGCGTGCGTCCACGCCGCCACCGAAACAGGGTGGCGCGAGCGGTCAGCCTTACGCGGGCAACAATCCGCGTCATGGTGGCAAGCCGAAGCAGGGGCAGGGGCAGGGTGGCCGGCCTCAGGGTGACCGCGCCGGCGGCGGTAAGGGCGCGGGAAACAACCGTCCGCAGGAAGGACGACGCGGACAGACTGCTGGCCGGCCGCAGAGCGCGAAGCCGGCACGTACCGATGGCGAGATGGATCTGGCCAGGGCCTATGCCATTCGCGCGCAGACGGAGTCGGCCGAGCGTCGCAAGGCGGAGGCCGAAGCCGCTGAAGTGGCGCGTCTGCGTAAGGAAAAGAAACGCAAGGTTGAAGAGTTGCTTAAGGGTAAAGCGCTCAACCTCGCTGACGCCGATCAGGTGCGTCACTTCCCGTACGGTGAAAAGATTCGTCGCGTGCACGTCGATGCCGCGCAGCTCACCGCGATCAACGCGGGCGAACTGGGTGTCGTCCAGCAGGGCGGTCGTTACCTGGTGGTCGACAAGTCCGTCGTTGACGCGCTACGCGAGCTCGCCCCGGAGTTCATCGCGTTGATGGTGGATCCGAACGCGGTGAGCGAGGCGGATGACGGCGTGCCAGACGATCTGATGTGGTAAATCGGGGTGAGCGTCGGGCCGCTCGCGCGGCCCTCGCCCCCAGGATGATCTCGCGCCGTTATGCGGGCGGGCTCGACAGCTCCGGGTTATCCCAGCCTTCCTTCTTCGCGAAGCGCGCGCCGTGCTTCTGTTCGAGCTTCGCCAGGCGCTCGCGGATCGCCGCCACGCCTTCGGTGCGCACGTACTGAATCGGGCCGCCCCGGAACGGCGCAAAGCCGGTGCCGAAGATCACGCCGGCATCCAGGAGGTCGGCATCGTCCACCACGCCTTCGGCCAGGCAGGCGATGGCCTCGTTGACCATCGGCAGGATCATGCGGTCCTGGATATCGGCCGGCGGCACATAGTCGGGATCGACATCCGGTTTGTCCGGCTTGCCTTCCTTCCAGACGTAAAGGCCTTCGCCATCTTTCTTGCCGCGTTTGTTGGCGGCGAGCTTTTCCTCGAGGCCTGCCGGGATTTCCAGACCGAGGAAGGGTGCCAGTTCCTTGCCCACCGAGGCGCATACGTCGAGGCCGACCGTATCGGCCAGCTCGATCGGCCCCATCGGCATGCCGAACTTCTTCGCCTCGCGGTCGAGCACCGGGCCGGGCACGCCTTCGTTGTAGAGGCGCATCGCTTCCATCAGATAGGGCATGAGGATGCGGTTGACCAGGAAACCGGGCGTGCCCTTGACCGGCACCGGCAGCTTGCCGATGGCCTTGCAGAAGGCCAGCGCGCGCTTCTCGATCGCCGGATCGAGCGCGTCGTGGCGCACGACTTCGACCAGCGGCATCTGCGCCACGGGATTGAAGAAGTGCAGCCCGAGGAAGCGCTGCGGTGCCTTCAGGCCCTGGCGCAGTTCATCGAGCGGGATCGACGACGTATTGCTCGCGAGGATCTCGTCCGACTGGAACTGTGGCTCGATGGTCGCGTACAGGGCGTGCTTCGCTTCCGGGTTCTCGAAGATCGCCTCGATCGCGAGGTCGGCATCGGCGACGCCCTTACCCTCGACGTCGGCGCGCAGGCGCGCGACGGCGGCTTCGAATTTGGCCGGTGCTTTCAGCTTCTTCTCGAACAGCGTGCGGGCCCGCGCGATCGCCGGCTCGACGAAGCGCAGCTCGCGGTCCTGCAGCGTCACGTCGAACCCTTTCAGTGCGGACCAGGCGGCGATGTCGCCACCCATGGTGCCGGCGCCGACGACATGCACGTGCTTGATGCCATGGTCGGTGCCGCCGCCGAGGCCCTTGAGGCGTTCCTGCAGGAAGAAGATACGGATGAGGTTGCGTGCGGTGGGCGTGGTGGCGAGCTTCGCCACCGACTTCGCTTCGAGTCTGAGTCGTTGCTGGATGCTCGACCCGCCGCGTGCCCAGACGTCGATGAGCGCGAACGGCGCTGGGTAATGTTCTTTACGTACCTTGGCCGCCGTCTGCTTGCGCACCATCGGCGCCAGGATCGCGCGTGCGGGCAGGGTGTTGGTCGCCCAGGCCTTCGCGCGCTGCGCGAGCGGGCGCCGTGTGGGGCGGCGTGCGAGCTGTCTGGCTTCCGCGAGCAGTTCGTCCGGGCGGGCGACGCGGTCGACCAGCCCGACCGCTTTGGCGCGACGGGCGTTGAACGGCTTGCCCGTAAGCATGGCCGGCAGCGCATCGGGCGCACCGATCAGACGTGGCAGGCGCGCCGATCCGCCCCAGCCCGGATGGATGCCGAGCATCACTTCCGGCAGGCCGATCTTCGTCGCCTCGTCGTCGGCGGCGATGCGCAGGCGGCAGGCGAGGGCCAGTTCGGTACCGCCGCCCATGCAGGCGCCGTGGATGGCGGCCACCGTCGGACACGGCAGGCGGGCGAGGTTATCGAAGACACGCTGGCCGTTCTCGATGTTCTCGAGCACCGTGCCGGTGTGCGCGTACTCGACGAATTCGCGGATATCGGCGCCTACCGCGAACCCCGAGGGCTTGGCGGAATGAATCACCACGCCGCGAGGGCCCTCGATGGTGAGGCGCTCGACGAGCTTGTCCAGTTCATCCAAGACCTCGCGGGACAGCGCGTTGGCGCTGGAACCCTCGCGGTCGAACGTCAGGACGACGATGCCGTCGTCGCCCACGCTGGTCTTCCAGTGCTTGAATCGGAGTCCTTCGAACATGGCGGCGTCGTGCGGTGGCGAATGAGCGCATCACCATACCTTCCCGCCGGGCCGAATGCGAGATACCCGCCCGTATGGTGGGCGAATTCACGCCGGTGACTGGCGGACTCCCCTGTATTGGATCGATACTGAACGTCTCTTCATCCAGCGATGCCTCATGCCACCCGATGCCCTAGCAGCCACGGACGTCTTCGACCGGATCCTCGCGGCACCGGGCCCGTTGGTCGCCTTGCAAGCGCCCGATCTGGCCTCGCTGGTCGACCAGTTCCGACTGGTCGCACGCCGGTCGGGGCAGGCGGTTTATCTGTGGCGGAATGCCGAGGGTCTGGTCAGCCTTCGCGACGCGCAGATGCGCGTTCCCGGTTGCCTCCGACTGGGCGACGCACTTCGCTACATCCTGCAGAGCCTGCACTTCGGGGTGTACCTGCTGGACATGCCGCCGGGCGTGCCCAGTGCGACGGACGGTGCGTTGCTGCGGCAGCTGGCGCGGACCAGCACCGGCCATGTGCGGCGCGTGGTCCTGATCGGGGCCAGCGCGAGCCTGCTGGCGACTTTCGAAGACGATGTGGTCCAGGTCGACGCCGACTGGCGCTCCCGCACGGCGGCGCCGCGCCTGCGCGACGGCCGCTGGATCGTCTGACGTCGTGGCCACCATTTCCGAGCCCCTTGGCGTTCTCATCTTTACCCCGCGTCGCGATGTGCGGCGTGCCATCTTCGATGCCCTCGACCTCGACGGCGATTTCGTGCTGCTCAGTGCGCGCGATGCCGCCCAGCTCGAAACCCTGATGGCCGACGCGCCGCCGTTGCACGTGATCGTGGTCGGGGAAAATGACAGTGCCGATATCGCCCAGGGCCTTCGCATCCTGCGCGCATCCCCGGCATACGCTTCACTGCCTGCGGTATACGTCGTCGACGATATGCCGGGCGTCGCACCCGAGGGTGGTGTCGACTGGCTACGCGAAGGCGCCATTCCCACCGAACTGGCCCAGCGAGTGCGTCAGGCGACCCAGGGAACGACGGCGTCGGCCGTGCCGGCCACGCCCATCCGCGACTACCGCTTCGCCTTCGATGCGGGTGCCGCGTGGGTGATCGCTTCCACGCCGGACGGCTGCATCGTCGAGACCGGAGAAGCCATGGAGCGTCTCTGCGCGGGCGACGGACCGGTGCAGGGGCGGACCCTCGCGGAGCTTTTCGACCTCGCCCATGACGCCACATGGCCGCTTCCGGACGGCGACGCCATCGCATGTACGTTGCGCCGCCGCGACGGTGTCGAGATCACCGGCGAGATCGACGTGCGTCACCGCAAGGATCATGGCGAACACCGCATCGCCGTGGGCTTCCGGGACCTGCGCGCCACCGATATGGCGGCGCGGGCCCTGTCGCTGCTCGCCGTGCTCGAAGGTTGTCCCAGTGACGACGAAGGCATGAATGAAGCAGCTGCAATGCTGGCCGACGCGCTCGAACTGGACGTCGTGGCGATCTGGTCGGCCTTGCCCGAAAGCGACGCCGGCCCTGAGATTCTCGCCCGGATCTGGAACGGTCCCTCGCCCGCGACCTGGCCGGAGGCCGGCGATCTGCCGCTGTTGCGGGTATGTCTGGGCGGCGAGTCGCTCTCGCGTCTGGTCGAGGGCGAAGGGGCCGCGCTGAGCGACCCGCTCATCGAGGCGCTCGGCCTCACCGCGTTCGCGCTGCTGCCCCTTCTGGATGAACGGCGCAGTGTGCTGGGTGCCATGCTTGCCGGGCGTCGTCGCAGTGGCGGTGACGGCCGTGTACTGGCTCAGGCGCTGCGCGCCGCGACGGCGCGTTTCGCGTCGGCGCTGGAATTGCGCCGGGCACGGGAGCAGGGCCGGGTGCGTGGCCTGATCGACACCCTGACCGGATTGCCCAACCGTCTGCTGTTCAACGATCGCCTCGAGACCACCATCCGTGAGGCGGAACGTACGGGTGAACTGTTCGCGACGTTGCTCGTCGACCTCGACCGGTTCAAGAGCATCAACGAGTCGCTCGGTCATGCCGTCGGCGACCAGGTGCTCAATGCCGTCGCACGCCGCCTGCGTGCCAGCGTCCGCGCGTCCGACACCGTGGCCCGGTACGCGGGCGACGAGTTCACCATGATCCTGCGCCACATCATCAAGCGCGACGACGTGCTCCGCATCGCGGAGAAGGTCGTGCAGACGATGGAGATGCCGCTTGCCCTGGACGACGGCTCGGAGCTGCAGGTCACCGTGTCGGTCGGCATCTCGTTTTTTCCCGACGATGCCGCCGAAGGCGAGTTGCTGCTGCGTCACGCCGATGAAGCCATGTACGGCGCGAAAAGCCTCGGCCGCAACAACTATCAGATTTACGCGGCGAGCGTGGATGCTTCGCAGCAGCAGAACGCCGAGCTCAAATCGCGGCTTCGGCATGCCGTCCGTAACAACGAGCTTCGCGTGTTCTATCAGCCCCAGGTGGCCGCGGCGAGCGAAGACATCGTCGGCATGGAGGCTCTCGTCCGCTGGGAGCATCCCGAGCTGGGCATGATCAGTCCGGCGTTCTTCATTCCCCTGGCGGAGGCGAGTGGCCTCATCGTGCCGATCGGCGAATGGGTCCTGCGAACGGCGTGCGCTCAGGCCAAGACGTGGGAGGACCGGTTCGGCCTCAAGCTGCGTCTGGGTGTGAATCTGTCCGCGGTGCAGCTGATGCAGCCGAACCTCGCCGAGGTGGTGGCCACGGCCCTCCGCGATACGGGCTTCCCCGCACACCTGCTGGAGCTCGAGGTGACCGAGAGCATCAGCGTGAAGACGGTGCCGCATCTGGTCGAGACCCTCGATGCGCTGCATGCCATGGGCTGCCATATCGCCATCGACGATTTCGGTACCGGCGCCGCCTCGCTCGATTATTTGCGGCGCCTGCCGGCGGACCGGATCAAGATCGACCAGAGCTTCGTGCGCAACATCGGTGTCGATCCCGACGACGAGGCCATCGTGCGCGCCACGATCGACATGGCACATCGCCTGAAGCGGGGTGTCGTGGCCGAGGGCGTCGAGATCGAACAGCATCTGCAATTCCTGCGCGCCAACGGCTGCGATGAATTGCAGGGCTATCTGTTCTGCCGCCCGCTGCCGGTGATCAGCTTCGAAAAGCTGCTGGGCGAGCGGGAGCGCATCATCCATGACGCGAGGGCCGCGGTTCCCGCCTGACGGAAGCAAAAGGCGAGGACCAAACTTGTGGTTCAGCCAGCGGTCCGCATATTTTCCGGATGCGACGGGAGGGGAAGGGCGAATGAACTTGCCCTCCCTGAGCTTGTCTCAGCTGCGCCCGCGACGGCCCCGAAAGAGTTAAGGAGACGGCCCGGATGGGCGAAAACGAACTGGATCAAGCACTTGTTGAACGTGTGCAGCAAGGAGACCGCCGCGCCTTCGACCTGCTTGTCCGAAAATACCAGCACAAGGTGATTGCGCTGATCTCGCGCTACGTGCACGACCGGACCGAGTGCGAGGACATCGCCCAGGAAGCTTTCGTGCGTGCGTGGCGCGCCTTGGCCTCCTTCCGTGGCGAAAGCGCGTTTTATACGTGGCTGTACAAGATCGCCGTGAATACGGCGAAAAATCACCTGGTAGCCATGGGACGCCGCCCGCCCACGGGAGACATCGACATCGAGGATGCGGTTTACGTGCCGGGCGCCACGCGCATGCACGAAAGCGCCACCCCCGAGCGCGAACTCATGCGTGAGCAGGTGGAACAAACGGTATTTTCTACTGTCCAAGCCTTGCCTGAAGAACTTCGGGTCGCGATCACCCTGCGCGAGGTGGACGGCAAGAGCTACGAGGAAATTGCCGCCGCCATGGACTGTCCCATCGGGACTGTCCGTTCGCGTATTTTCAGGGCTCGCGAAGCCATCGACGAAAAACTGCGGCCGTTGTTGTCCGACCGCGAGGATCACAGCCCATGAGTGAAGCCAATCGGGAAATTCTTTCCGCCGGTATGGACGGAGAGCTGTCACGGGAGGAAATCCGCTTCCTGTTGCGCCGCATCGAGGCCGATGCCGGTCTGGCGGACGTCTGGTCGCGTTATCACGCGGGACGTGACGGTCTTCGCGGTGAGGACCGGCCGTCGGTGTCGCCCGACTTCGCCAGCCGGGTCATGGCGGCTATCGACGCGGAGTCGGTGGTCGTGTCGGCCGCGCCGCGCCGCCGCTGGCTCCACTGGTCCGCCGGTGGCGCGATTGCCGCGAGCGTGGCCGTCGCCGCGCTGATGTTGTCGCAGCCCGCCGGCCGGCATTCGGCCGCGACGGACGTCGCGCAGCACGCCCCGGCCGTGGAAGGCAACGAAGTGGCGGACGTGTCGGCGGCGACGGCCCCCGTAGCGCCGCAGTGGCTGACCGGCAGCAACGCCTCGCAGTTCACGCAGAAGGCCGCCTTCGATGGGTCCAGCGAGGGTGGCGCCACGTACCTCCCCCGTTCGATGCCTTATCAGATCCATCGTGCCCGGGCTGCGGAGAGCCCGGACGGCAACGGTTACATGTTGCTGACCCGCCCCGACGGTAGCCGTTATGTTCAGCCGGTGGCCGTCCCGCAGGCTCGCTAGGCCCGGCCCTGGTGGAGCCGCTGCCGGTGTTCAGCCCCGGTGGAAGCCAACCCTGTTGGCGACAGGCTCCCCAGCGCCATATCCCCATCCCCATCCCCATCATTCCAACCCCGTGCGGCGAATACCGCACGGGCAGCCGTAGCTAAAAAAAGGAGAATTTTGATGGCTTTCTGGCATGTGCGCGCCCTGATGACTGGCGCACTGGTTGTCGCAAGTGCGGGCGCACAGGCGCAGGCGCTGCCGGACTTCACGGGCATCGTGGAAAAGAACGCGCCGGCGGTCGTCCACGTCGAAGCGAAGACCAGCGGGAACAAGAAGGGCAGAGCGGCGCCGGACGGCGGTGCGCAGGACGACCAGCAGGAGCTTCTCCGGCGCTTCTTCGGTATGCCGGGTATGCCGGGCATGCCGGCCCCGCCGCGCGACCAGACGTCGCTGGGCTCGGGATTCATCATTTCCGCCGATGGATATGTACTGACCAATGACCACGTGGTCGACGAGGCCGACGAGGTCAAGATCCGGCTGCAGGACCGACGCACGTTTACGGCCAGGGTGGTCGGCAAGGACCCTCAGTACGACATCGCGCTGCTCAAGATCGACGGCAGCTCGCTGCCGACGGTATCCATCGGCGACTCGCGCAGCGTCAAGCGCGGCCAGTGGGCGCTGGCCATCGGCTCGCCCTTCGGGCTCGACGCGACGGTCACCCACGGCATCATCAGCGCGGTCGGGCGCAACCTCGGCAGTGGCGACCAGCCCTATACGTCCTTTATCCAGACGGACGTGCCGATCAACCGGGGCAATTCCGGCGGCCCGCTGTTCAACCTCCAGGGCCAGGTGATCGGCGTGAATTCGCAGATCTACTCCACCTCGGGCGGCTATCAGGGCCTGTCGTTCTCGATTCCCATCGACGTCGCCATGAACGTCGTCCAGCAGATCAAGGAAAAGGGCTACGTATCGCGCGGCATGCTGGGTGTGACCGTGCAGCCGGTCGACCAGTTCGTGAAGAACCTCGACCTCCCGGATGCCAACGGCGCGCTGGTTGCCCAGGTGACGCCGGGGAGCGGTGCCGACAAGGCCGGCATCCGCCAGGGCGACGTCATCCTGTCGTTCAACGGGACGCCGATCACCCAGTCGCCCGACCTCCCGCCGCTGGTCGGCATCACGCGTCCGGGGTCGACGGCGAAGGTCGAGATCCTCCGTGACCACAAGAAGCAGACACTCGACGTCAAGGTCGGTGAGTTGCCCCGGGACAAGAACGCGCTGGCCGAAGCCGGTGCGGCCGCCGGCGGTACGTCGGGCAGCTCGGCGGCTCTGGGTCTGTCCGTTCAGGACATCGATGCGTCCACGCGCTCCGAGCTCGGGCTCAAGCCCGGCGAAGGTGTCGTGGTCAGTAAGGTGACCGGCCGGGCCGCCGCGGGCGCCGGTCTGCAGCCGGGCGACGTGGTGCTGATGGTCAACCAGAAGCGGGTGGGCTCCTCGGCGGCCTTCCGTGACGCGAGCAAGGACATCAAGCCCGGTGATACCGCCATGTTGCTCGTTCGCCGCGACGATGCCACCCGGTTTGTCGGCGTTACCATCCCCAGCGACCGCTGATGCGGCCGTGGGCCACTCGCCGGTCGGCGGCGGGTGGCCTTCCATGCGATAATGCCGGATTCGCAGCGGCCCTCACGGCCGCTGCACGTCGTTCGCGCCGCGAGCGATGGTGAACGTGACCACGGCGCTCCATGGAACTCATCCGCAACTTCTCCATCATTGCCCACATCGACCACGGCAAGTCGACGCTGGCCGACCGCATCATCCAGTTGTGCGGCGGCTTGTCCGAGCGCGAAATGGAAGCGCAGGTCCTCGACAACAACCCGATCGAGCGCGAGCGTGGCATCACGATCAAGGCCCAGTCCGTTTCGCTGCCGTACAAGGCGCGGGACGGCAAAACCTACCAGCTGAATTTCATCGATACCCCGGGCCACGTGGACTTCTCCTACGAAGTCAGCCGTTCGTTGTCGGCGTGCGAGGGCGCGCTGCTGGTGGTGGATGCCGCCCAGGGCGTCGAGGCACAGTCGGTCGCCAACTGCTACACGGCCATCGAGCAGGGCCTGGAAGTCATTCCGGTGCTCAACAAGATCGACCTGCCGACGGCGGACCCGGAGAAGGCCAAGGCCGAGATCGAGGCCGTCATCGGTATCGACGCCAGCGACGCGATCGCCGTCAGCGCCAAGACCGGCCAGAACGTCATCGAAGTGCTCGAGGCGATCATCCATCGCATTCCGGCGCCCAAGGCGGGCGATACGGACAAGCTCCAGGCGCTGATCATCGACTCCTGGTTCGACAACTACCTCGGCGTCGTCTCGCTGGTCCGCGTCATGCAGGGCGAGATCAAGCCGGGCGACAAGATCCTGGTCATGTCCACGGGGCGCACGCACCTGGTCGACGACGTCGGCGTGTTCACGCCGAAGCGTAAAAAGCTCGAAAAGCTTTCCGCCGGCGAAGTCGGCTGGATCAATGCGTCCATCAAGGATGTGCATGGCGCGCCGGTCGGCGACACGCTCACGCTTGCCGGCAAGCCTGCCGAAGCACCGCTGCCGGGTTTCCAGACCATGCAACCGCGCGTGTTCGCCGGCCTGTTCCCGGTGTCCGCCGACGACTATCCGGCACTGCGCGAAGCGCTCGACAAGCTGCGCCTCAACGATGCCGCCATGTTCTTCGAGCCGGAAAGCTCCGAGGCCATGGGCTTCGGCTTCCGCTGCGGCTTCCTCGGCATGCTCCACATGGAGATCGTGCAGGAGCGCCTCGAGCGCGAATACGACCTCAACCTGATCACCACCGCGCCCACCGTCGTGTACGAGGTCGCCAAGACCGACGGTACCGTGCTGGCCATGGACAACCCGGCGAAGCTGCCCCCGCCGCAGCAGATCGTCGAGATCCGTGAGCCGATCATCGTCGCCAACATCCTCACCCCGGGCGAATACGTCGGGAACGTCATCAAGCTGTGCGAGGAAAAGCGCGGCGTACAGCGCACCATCCAATATCTGGCCACCCAGGTGCAGGTGACCTACGAGTTGCCGCTCGCCGAGGTCGTGCTCGACTTCTTCGATCGCCTCAAGTCCGTGTCCCGCGGCTACGCTTCCATGGACTACCACCTGGAGCGCTTCGATCCGGGTCCGTTCGTTCGCGTGGATGTCCTCATCAACGGCGATCGCGTCGACGCGCTCAGCCTGATCGTTCATCGTTCTCACGCGGACCGCCGCGGGCGGGAACTTGTCGAGCGGATGAAGGATCTCATTCCCCGCCAGCAGTTCGACGTGGCTATCCAGGCGGCCATCGGCGCGGCGGTCATTGCCCGCTCCACGGTGAAGGCACTGCGCAAGAACGTTCTCGCCAAGTGCTACGGCGGCGACGTCTCGCGTAAGAAGAAGCTCCTGGAGAAACAGAAGGAAGGCAAGAAGCGCATGAAACAGGTCGGCAGCGTGGAGATCCCCCAGGAAGCCTTCCTTGCCGTGCTCAGGCAGGACAACAAGTAAGCTCGCCGCACGGCGTAACCCCTCGAACTTATGGAAGGCCGGCGCCGGATGCGCCGGAACGGGCCGTCAGGGCCCCTCGACACGACTTACGGAGTTGGCATGGCGTCATTCGATTTTTCCGCGATTCTTCTCGGCCTTACGGTGCTTTTCGGCGTCATCTGGTTGATCGACTGGCTGTTTCTGGCCAAGTCGCGCCGTGCCCGCACCGAAGCGTCGGGTACCGAGCAGCCCGAGCCGTGGCCGGTCGACTGGGCGCGCTCGCTGTTTCCGGTCATCCTCGTCGTGCTGCTGCTGCGCTCGTTCGTCGCCGAGCCCTTCCGGATTCCCTCGGGTTCGATGATGCCGACGCTGGACGTCGGCGATTTCATCCTGGTCAATAAGTTCGCGTACGGCCTGCGCATGCCGGCCTTCAACAACAAGCTGCTCGAAAACGGCGAACCGCGCCGCGGCGATGTCGTGGTGTTCCGGTTCCCGGGCTACGTCTGCACGGACGAAAGCGGCCATACGATTCGCAGCGGCGACGTGACCTGCGCCAATCCTCACGAGCCGGTCCCCGGCGAAAACTGGATCAAGCGCGTCATCGGCTTGCCTGGCGACCGTATCGAAACCCGCGGCAGCGAGCTCTACATCAATGGCGAACGCGTCGGTGCCGATGAAATCGGTCCGTTCAAGGGCAGCATGACCCGTCCGGAAGACCGCCTCCTGATGACCTTCGGCTCCAAGCTGTATACCGAGCATCTGGGCAGCATCAACCACACGATCGCGCTGACCCCGGCTTACAACATGCCGATGGACATCCCGAACGACAAGGTGCCGTCCGAAGTACCCAAGGGCTGCTACATCGTCATGGGCGACAACCGCATGAACAGCACCGACAGCCGCTGGTGGGGCTGCATGCCGGAACAGAACCTGGTCGGCAAGGCCTTCTTCGTCTGGCTGGCGTGGCGCGGTCTTGACAACGGCATCCTCGATTTCTCGAAGATGGGCAAGGTCATCCATTGACCGGATTAGTGGCGTCCGTCACGCGGGAGGGCGTTGCGGACGGCCGCGGACAAGGTAATCTGCGCGTATTCACGGGGGGACAACAACGCATGAAATCCAGGCAGTCGGGTATTACCCTTATCGGCTTCGTCATCGTTCTGCTGGTACTGGGTTTTTTCGCCTTCATGGCGATGAAGCTCGTTCCGTCGTACATCGAGTACATGGGCGTGGTGAAGGCCATGAACCAGATGTCGACCGAGGGCGGCAATGAGGACGTCGGTCAGGCGCGTCGTCAGCTCGCTTTCAAGATGAGCTTCCAGTACGTCGACGATTCGACGATCAAGCCGCAGGACGTGACCGTGACCCGGGCCAACAACGGCGCCGTGCTCAACGTGAACTACGACAAGGAAATCCCTTTCCTTTACAACATCTCGTTCCTGTTGCATTTCGACCATTCGGTCCCGCTGAAGAGTGCCGTTGGGCAATAATGAGGCTTCGTGCAGTTTCCGCATTCCTTCCGTAACCCGACCCTGGCCACCCTGGCGCTCACTCACCGAAGCGTCGGGAAGCCGAACAACGAGCGGATGGAGTTCCTCGGTGACGCCCTGCTGGGCGCGATCGTGGCGGAACTGCTTTTCGAGGTTCATCCGAAAGCCAGCGAGGGCGAGCTGTCGCGTCTGCGCGCCCAGCTCGTGAACGGCGAGGCCCTGGCCGTCATCGCCCGTGAACTCGAACTGGGCGACGTCCTCAAGCTCGGCCCGGGCGAGCTGAAGAGTGGCGGTTTCCGTCGCGACTCCATCCTTGCCGACGCGTTCGAGGCGCTGATCGCCGCTGTCTACATGGATGACGGCTTCGATGCCTGCCGCCAGGTCGTGCGCAGGCTTTTCACGCCCCGCGTGGCAGAACTCAAGCGCTCCAGCAAGGACGCGAAAACGCGCCTGCAGGAGTGGCTGCAGGGCAGGGGTTTGCCGCTGCCCACTTACGAACTTACCGACAGCTCCGGCGAAGACCACGCCAAGATCTTCGACGTCAGCTGCTGTATCGACGAACCGGAACCGATCCGCGTGGAGGGACGCGGTGGCAGCCGGCGGGCCGCCGAACAGGATGCCGCGGAAGCGGTGCTGCGCCGATTGCTGGAAAAAAAGACATGAACGACAACGACACCCCCGAGAACGACACCCTCGTCGACGACGACTTCCGCTGTGGCTATGTGGCCCTGTCGGGCCGACCCAACGTCGGCAAGTCCACGCTCCTCAACGCCCTCATCGGCGTTCGTCTGAGCATCGTCAGCCATCGTCCGCAGACGACCCGCCACCGCATCCTCGGCATCTCGACCAAGCCCGAGGGACAGATTCTCTACGTCGACACGCCCGGTCTCCATCGTGGCGCGAAGCGTGCGATGAATCGCAGCATCAACCGCGCCGCCCGCGCTGCGATCACCGAAGTGGACCTCGCGGTGCAGGTGATCGAGGCCGGTCGCTGGACGGATGAAGACGCCGCCATGTACGACGCGCTTGCCCAGCAGGACATGCCGAAGCTGCTGGCGATCAACAAAGTCGACCTGCAGAAGGATAAGACGGCGATGCTGCCGTTCGTGGCCGATCTGATGGCGAAGCATCCGTTCGACGACGTCTATTACGTCAGCGCGCTGAAGTCCAAGGGGCTGGACGGCCTCGAGAAGGGCATCCTCAAGCGTCTGCCGGAGCAGCCCGCGGTGTACGGCGAAGACGAGATCACCGATCGCAGTGAGCGCTTCCTGGCGTCCGAGATGATCCGTGAGCAGCTGATGCTGCGTCTCGACCAGGAGCTTCCGTACGCCACCACGGTCGAGATCGAGCGTTTCGAAGACCGCCCCGACGGGATCGCCGAGGTCCATGCGGTGATCTGGGTCGAGCGTGACGGCCAGAAAGCCATTGTCATCGGTGACGGTGGCGCCCAGCTCAAGGCCATCGGCACGTCCGCACGCAAGGGCATGGAGCACCTGTTCGAGCGTAAGGTGTTCCTCAAACTGTGGGTCAAGGTGCGCGAGGGCTGGGCGGACGACGAAAACCTGCTCAAGCGTTTCGGCTACGAATAAACCCGACGGGTCTCCCGCGCCATGCGTGTCGAGCAGCAACCCACGTTCGTTCTGCACGCCCGGCCGTACCGGGAAACCTCACTGCTGGTCGAGTGCCTGACCCGCGACCACGGCCGTATCGGCGTGGTCGCGCGCGGTGTGCGTAACGAGCGGGCGCGCCTCCAGCGGGCCCAGCTCGAGCCCTTCCAGCGTCTCGCGTTCGACCTGATCATGAAGGGCGAACTCGCGACGTTGCGTACCGCCGAGCCCTCGGGCGTGGCGCAGCGCCTGACCGGCGACGCCGGCATGGCCGGCCTCTATCTCAATGAGCTCGTGGTCCGGCTCACGGGCCGTCAGGATCCCAACCCCGACCTCTTCGATCACTACGAACGCACCTTGCGCCGCATGGCGGTGGGCGAGCCGCTGGCGTGGACCCTGCGCCGGTTCGAGCGCGACATGCTTGAGGCGCTGGGCTACGCGTTACCGCTCGACATCGACGCGATCGACGGTGAACCGCTCGATCCCTTGCTGACCTATTTCTACGACCCCGAATCGGGCGTCCTGCCCGGACGCGCGGGCGACGCCCGTGGCATTCGTGGCGCCGATCTGCTCGCGCTGGCCGCCGATCAGGCTCCGGATACGGCCGGTCTCGCTTCGCTGCGCCGGATGATGCGTCAGATCATCTCGTTTCATCTCGGCGGGGGAGAGCTGAAAGCGTGGCGCGTGCTGCGCTAAGCGGGGCGCGGCGGAAGGGCGGCGAGGGCCTTTCTCAGTTCGATGCGGAAGCGGTCGATCGCCGCCGGCACAACGGCCCGCGTCTCCAGCAGATGATTTTGCAACGCCTTGGCCTGAGCGCCGAGTCGGGCCGTCCCGCAAAAGCCACACGCGGAGCGCAGCCGGTGCATGCGCTCGATCAACTCGGTGGGGCGGTCGGCAAGTGCGTCCAGGGCCGCATCGAGTTCGGTCAGTTCCTGGCGCAGCAGCTGACGTAACGCCAGAAGCGTTCTCGCGTCGCCGCTCGCCGCGTGGCCCAGCTCGTCGTCGAGTACGCCCAGGTCTTCGTCGATGCCGAGGGTCGCGGCGAGCGCATGCCTGAGCGAGGTGATCTGGCAGGGCTTTTCGATGACGCCGGCGAAGCCTGCGCCGAGCAGACGGTCGCGAAGCTCCGCAGGCACCTCCGCGCTGGTCGCCAGCGCCACGGCGCCGCGCGACAGGGCTGACGCATCGCCACGGAGCGCGGCAAGCACGGTCAGAGCGCCGCCCCCAGGCATGCGGCAATCCAGCAGCATGGCCGCGAACGACTGCGTCCGACCCAGTGAAACCGCGCGCTCTCCATCGTCGGCCAGCGTCGGCTGATAGCCCAGCGAACGGAGCGCCAGATCCAGGAACTGCCGGGTCGGCGCGTCGTCGTCGGCGACGAGAATCGCGCGTCCGGGGGAAGCAAAAGAAGGGGGCGTGCCGTACTCGACCATGCAACGTTCCGTGTTGTTCATCTTGATTTGGCAGAATGGCGGAGCATGCTTCCGGTATCAACCCGCACGTTCGCCCTTTTTCTCGCCGCCTGGATCGCGCTGACCTGGGCCGACGGCGCGCGGGCGGGCCTTTCCGTGGGCGCCGACAGCGTTGCGGTGCCCGGCCTGAGCATGACGGGCGTGGAAGCTGACATTGCGCCGGTCTCCGGGGGCACGGGCGTGACACTCGCGCTGACGGCCCAGAAGGCGGATATCGCCGCCATGGGTTGGCGCAAGATCGGCCTGGACCTTGCCGGCAGGCTCGACCGCGACGAACTGGGTCGATGGAACTTCGACGGTGACCTTCGCCTGCATGGCGCGCCGGGAGGCGCATGGACGCGGGCGACCGTGCACATGGCCGCCGATGAATCGGCGAACACGCTCGAGGTATCGATCCGCCAGGACAGCTCGCTTGCCCAGGTCGCGTTGCCGATGGACCAGACCAGCCATGCTCAGATAACGCTCAAGAATCTGCCGGCCGGCTGGCTGCAGGGGCTTCTCTCGACCGTGTGGTCGGGACGTACGACCACGGGCCGCGTCAATGCGGATCTTGCGCTCGATGTGCTCGACGGCGGATTGCAGGCGGGGGGGCAGTTCGCCCTCGACGGCGTCGGCTTCGACAGCCCGGGAGGCAAGCTGGCGGGAGAAAAGCTGTCCGGCAGCGGCCGCCTCGGCCTCGACAATCAGGCGGACGCTACCGTGATCGACCTCGATGCGGCGTTGCGCGGCGGCGCTCTGCTGCTGGGACCGTTGTACGCGGACCTCCCGGGGCACGCCGTGCAACTGTCGCTTTCAGCGCGGTCACAGAAGGGCGCGCTCGCCGTGCGGAAGCTGCGGCTGACCGATCCGGACGCGTTGCAGCTGGAGGGCGAGGTGGACTTCGCCGCTACCGGCGATCTTTCCGTCCTCCGGCTGGATCGCTTCAACGCTCGGTTTCCCGCCGCCTACACGCGTTACGGAAAGGGCCTGCTGCGCAGCATGGGTGTGGAGTCGCTCGACGCGGACGGCGACGCGTCCGGCCATCTCGCCTTCGGACCGAAGGGCCTCGAGTCGTTCGCCGTGCAGACGGTGGGACTCGACCTTGCCCGCGGCGATGGCCAATTCGGCGTGCAGGGCCTGCACGGAGCGATCGACTGGAACGTGACGGACGATCGTCCCGCGACGAAACTCGGCTGGCGGGCGCTTCAGGTGCAGCGCATCCCCAACGGTGCCGCGGACGCCACCCTGCGCAGTACGGGCGGCACGCTGGCCTTGCAGAAGCCGTTCGCCATTCCGGTACTCGATGGTCAGTTGCGCGTGCAGAGCCTCGCCTGGAAGCCGGCCGCGACGCGTGGCGACCGGCTGCAGACCTCGCTTGCACTGACTCAGGTCGACATGGCGGCGTTCTGTCGGGCGCTCGGCTGGCCCGAGTTCAGGGGTACGGTAGGCGGTGCGGTGCCCTCGCTGCGTTACGTCGACGATCGTGTCGAACTGGCCGGCGGTCTCTCGCTCAACGTCTTCGACGGCTTCGTCGACATCACCGGGATGAGCCTCGCGCAGCCCTTCAGCGCGGCGCCGATACTCACGGGTGACATTTCGCTGCGTAAGCTCGACCTCGCGCTGATGACCTCCGTCTTCGACTTCGGCAGCATCACCGGTCGCCTCGACGGCGGGATCGACGACCTGCGTCTGGTCGGCTGGAAGCCTGCGGCGTTCAAGGCCCACCTGCTGGCGGACAGCGGTGGCCGGATCAGCCAGAAAGCGGTGAACAACCTCACCTCGGTCGGTGGCGGCGGTATCGCCGGCGGCCTTCAGGGCACGGTGCTGAAGATCTTCAAGACCTTCGGCTACAAACGGATCGGCCTGTCCTGCACGCTTAAGGGCGACCTCTGCTCCATGGGCGGGCTGGGCGCGGCGAAGGATGGCTACACTATCGTCGAGGGCAGCGGATTGCCGCGGCTGACGGTTGTCGGGCATCAGCGCGAGGTCGACTGGCCGACGCTGGTCCGTCGTCTCGAAGCCGCCACGCAGGGCGACGGCCCGACCATTCATTAGGAAACGGAGGAAAGGAATGACGCGCAAGCCTTTGATCATCGTGATGCTGGCGGCCGCCGTAGCCCTCGTCGGCTGCGTCACCATCAATGTCTACTTCCCCGAGGCCGCCGCCCAGAAGGCGGCCGATCAGTTCATCGGCACGGTCCTCGACGACAGCGGCGTCGCCAAGCCGTCCGGCGAATCGGACAAGCCGAAGCCGGCGCCCGGTAAGCAGCCGTCCGCGTCGCTGCTCGATCTGGTCATCCCGGCGGCGCAGGCGGCGGAATCGCCGGATATCCAGGTGCGCACGCCGGAGACCGATGCCATCCGTCAACGCATGACCAGTCGTTTCAGCGGTCAGCTCAAGGGCCTGTTCGACAGCGGCGCGGTCGGCTTCACATCCGACGGCCTGGTCGCCGTGCGCGACGCCGGTGCGTTGCCGCTGGATCAGCGTTCGCAGGCCAATGGCATCGTCGGCCAGGAAAACAACGACCGCGATGCGCTGTATACCGCGGTGGCCCGCGCCAACGGTCATCCGGAGTGGGAGCCGCAGATCCGCAAGGCGTTCGCCGATGGCTGGGTCCAGCGCGCGCCGCCGGGCTGGTATTATCGGGACGCCTCCGGCGCCTGGAAGCGCAAGTAGGCTTCCGCCAGGACCGCCCGCCGCGCAGGCGCGGGCTTCCTCCCAGCCAGCCCGGACCGTCGTCGTCCGGGCTTTACGTTTTGAGCGCATGACCGAATTCGAAGCCACCATCACCGGCCTCGGCCACGACGGCCGGGGCGTCGCCCGCATCGACGGCAAGGCCACCTTTGTCTCCGGCGCGCTGCCGGGCGAGCGGGTGCTGCTGAAGTACTACAAGCGTCATCGTCATTACGACGACGCCGAAATCGTCAGCGTGCTCGATGCCTCGCCCGATCGCGTCGAACCGAAGTGCCGGCACTTCAGTCAGTGCAGCGGCTGCTCATTGCAGCATATGGATTCCGCCGCGCAGATCGCCGCGAAGCAGCAGGTGCTGGCCGACAACTTCGAACGTATCGGCAAGGTCACGCCCGGGTCGTGGCTGCCCCCGTTGACGGACCAGCCATGGGGCTACCGCCGCAAGGGGCGGTTCTCGGTGCGTTACGTGGCCAAGAAGGAGCGCGTGCTGGTCGGCTTCCGCGATGAGGCCAATCCGCGCTTCGTCGCTGAGATCGAGCACTGCGAAGTGCTTCATCCTGCCCTGGGGCCGAAGGTCGGGTTGCTCGCCGAGCTGGTCGGCGGTCTGGCCGCGGCGCGGGACATCCCGCAGATCGAGTTCGCCGCGGGCGACGACATGATCGCTCTGGTGTTCCGGCACATGTCGGCGTTGAGCGACGCGGACCGCGATGCGCTCATCGCCTTCGGCAAGGCGCATGGCTTCGCGATTTATCTTCAGCCCGGCAATCACAGCAGCGTCCATCCGATCTGGCCGGAGTCGCCGCGGCTCGCGTTCGCGGTGCCGGCCGACGACGTCGAGCTGGAGTTCCAGCCGCTGGATTTCGTCCAGGTCAACGCGGGGATGAACCAGCGCATGCTCGCGCGCTCGCTGGAGCTGCTGGACCTCAGACCCACGGACCGTGTGCTGGACCTGTTCTGCGGCCTCGGCAACTTCACCTTGCCCATCGCGCGCCATGCGGGCGAGGTGGTCGGCGTGGAAGGGGAGCATGGGCTGGTCGAGCGCGCCGCGGCCAACGCCGCGCGCAACGGCCTTTCCAACGCATCGTTCCGTGTCGGCAATCTGTTCGACGACCAGCGCAACGAGCCGTGGGCCACCCAGCGCTGGGACAAGCTATTGCTGGATCCGCCGCGTGCCGGCGCGGACAAGGTGCTCGAGTACCTCCCACGCAAGGGCACCGACCGCGTGGTCTACGTGTCGTGTCACCCGGCCTCGCTGGCGCGTGACGCGGGCATTCTCGTCGGCAAGGGCTTCCGCCTCGTGTCGGCGGGCGTGATGGACATGTTCCCGCACACGGCGCACGTCGAATCCATCGCGCTGTTCGAGCGCCGCTGAGTACCGGAGACCCATGGGTATCGAGATCGAACGCAAATTCCTCCTCGCCGGCGACGGCTGGCGCCCGCTGGTCGAGCGCAGCGAGCGCATGGCGCAGGGTTATCTGGTCAGCGGTGCCGCCGTGGCCTCGGGCCAGGCGAAATCGTCGGTCCGGCTTCGGGTCTCCGGCGAGCAGGCGTGGCTCAACATCAAGTCGGCCACGCTCGGCATCGAGCGTCAGGAATACGAGTACGCCGTGCCCCTCGCCGATGCCCGCCAGATGCTGGACGACCTTGCCGACGGGCGGGTGGAAAAGATTCGTCACCATGTCATGCTCGACGGCGCACACTTCGAGATCGACGAATTCCTGGGCGATAACGCCGGGCTGATCGTCGCCGAGGTGGAACTGCCATCGGCGGACGCCGCTTACCCGACACCCGACTGGCTGGGTGCCGAAGTCAGCCACGCGGTCCGCTATTACAACGTCAACCTGATCGACCATCCTTTCAAGGCGTGGTCGGCCGCGGAACGGGAAGGGAAGGAGGACGCAGCATGTTGATCGTCGGCCTGGCCGGCACGCAGCTCAAGGCGCACGAGCATGCCTTGCTCACGGCGCCCGGCGTGTCCGGGGTCATTCTCTTCTCACGCAACTTCGTATCGCGGGAGCAGGTCAGCGCGCTCATCGAGAGCATTCGTGATGTGGCGGGTGAGGACGTCCTGGTCTGCGTGGATCAGGAGGGCGGCCGCGTTCAGCGGTTCCGTGAGGGCTTCACACGTCTGCCGCCGCTGGCTGCCATCGGCCGGTTGTACGACACCGATCCGGGTGCGGCGATTGATCGTGCGGAAGAACACGCCTGGATCATGGCCAGCGAAATGCGCGCCATCGGCGTGGATTTCAGCTTCGCACCGGTTGCCGATCTCGATCGCGGCAGCGCGGCTATCGGCAATCGCGCCCTGCATGCCGACCCCGTCGTTGCGGCCGATCTTGTTCAGGCCTACGTGCGAGGCATGCATCTCGGCGGCATGGCCGCCGTACTCAAGCATTTCCCCGGACATGGCTCGGTCGCGGAAGACACGCACCTGTCGTCCGCGATCGATCCGCGCAGCAAGCACGAGATCCTCAGCACCGACCTGCTGCCCTTCGTCGCGGGCATCGAGGCACGTGCCGAGGCCGTCATGGCCGCGCATGTCGTCTATACGGCCGTGGACGACCAGCCGGCCGGCTACTCGCATGTGTGGATCGACGAGATCCTGCGCGGCGAGCTCGGCTTCCGCGGTTGCGTGATCGGCGACGACATCAGCATGGCCGCGGCCGGCAGCGTCGGCGGTGTCGCCGCACGCGTCAGCGCCAACCTCGATGCGGGCTGCGATCTCGTGCTCGCCTGTTTTCCCGACGTCGTTCCCGAGGCGATCGCGGCGGTCAAGGGCCGCCGTCCGTCGCCGGTCGAGCGTATCGCCCCGCTGCGCGGCGCGATCGGCTCGACCTGGGAAGGCCTCGTCGATAATCCCCAGCGCGAACGATTCATCGCGCGCGTGACCGCCCTGGAGCCCTGATTCCACCATGACCGCCCAAGCTTCGCTCGAGTACGCGCTCGCGCACTCCGATATCCTGTTCACCCGCGAACAGCTCGACACTGAAATCGCCCGCCTGGGCCGCGAGATCGATACCGCTCTCGACGGTGAAGTGCCGGTCTTCCTCACCGTGATGCACGGCGCACTGGTGTTCGCCGGCCAGCTCGCCCTGGCGATCCGCACCGACCTCGAATTCGACTACGTGCATGCCACCCGCTATCGCGGCGAGACCAGCGGCAGCGATCTGCACTGGCTGCGCCGTCCGGAAGTCCCGCTGCGTGACCGCACGGTGGTCCTCGTCGACGATATCCTCGACGAAGGCCATACCCTCAAGGCGGTCCGCGACGCCTGCCTCGCGATGGGCGCGAAGAAGGTCCTGCTCGCCGTGCTCTGCACCAAACAGCACGACCGTCGCGCGCACGGGATCGAAGCCGACTTCAACGGTGTCGACCTGCCGGACCGTTACGTCTTTGGTTACGGCATGGATTATCACGAGCAGGCCCGCAACCTGCCGGCCATCCACGCGTTGAAGGACTGACCCGATGACCATCGATCTCGCCGTCATCGGCGGCAGCGGCCTGTACCAGTTCGAAGGCCTCGAGAACACGCAGCGTCACAGCGTGGAGACGCCCTTCGGGCCCGCCTCCGGCGATGTCGTTACAGGCGATTTCCGCGGGAAGCGTCTGGCCTTCCTCGCACGGCATGGCGAAAGCCACACGGTGCCGCCGCACCGGGTGAATTACCGCGCCAATCTCTGGGCACTGCATGCGCTGGGCGCTCGCCGGGTGGTCGCGGTGAATGCGGTCGGCGGCATCCGCGACGACATGGGCCCGCGTGCGCTGGTCGTGCCCGATCAGATCATCGACTACACGCACGGTCGGTACACCAGTTTCAATGATGTGGACGGAGCCGAAGTCCGCCATATCGACTTCAGCGCGCCTTACACGGAGAGCCTGCGCCAGGCGATTCTGTCGGCGGCGCGTGTCGAGGGCCTGGCGATCATCGACGGTGGCTGCCACGGGGTGACCCAGGGGCCGCGTCTGGAAACGCGTGCCGAAATCGCCCGTATGAAGCGTGACGGCTGCGATCTGGTCGGTATGACAGGTATGCCTGAGGCGGCCCTGGCACGCGAGCTCGATCTCGAATTCGCCTGCCTGGCGCTGGTGGCCAACTTCGCAGCCGGGGCCGGTGATGAGGCGGAAATCAGCATCGAGGAGATCTTCGCCCACCTCGCGGCGGCCACGGCCAATGTGGCGCCGATCCTCGGCCGGTTGCTGTCGGGGGCCTGACCCCGAAAAAATCCCAGTTGCGCTTTGCGCCGAAACTTGATGATACTTGCCACCGCCGCGGGGGCAGGCATCAGGGGATCCATGGGGAACGCCTCGCCATATCCGGGCGCTTCCAATTCCATGTATGAGGTCTCCGCAATGCGTTTCGGTACCGTCAAGTGGTTTAACGACGCCAAGGGTTTCGGTTTCATCGCGCCCGAGGACGGTGGGGAGGACGTATTCGTCCACTTCTCCGCTATCAACTCCAAGGGCTTTCGCAGCCTGCAGGAAGGCCAGCGCGTGAAATTCGAAGTCACCACGGGCCCGAAGGGCGCGCAGGCTTCGGGCGTCGAAATCGCGGCTTGATTGTCACGGTCTGGTGTCTTGAAAACCCCGCGCCCTGGCGCGGGGTTTTTTTCGAAAGGGCGACGGAGCGGTAGAGCCGCTCCCCGAAAGCCGAAAAGGCGTGCACCTTCCGCGCGAAGGCATCGCGCATGCACGACAGCGCGGGCACATCGCGTGCGACGTATGGGAGACGACTGACTTCCGCGGATTGTGGAAGCGCGCATCGACGCGGCGATAGTGGTCGCAATCTATCGGCATGAAAGATTCCTGCCGTGGTGCATCGCTCATCGAATCGCTCGTTGCGTTGGCCGTGTTCGCCATCGGCAGTGCGGCGACAGGCACGTGGTTCAGCACCTCCATCGAAGCTGACGCGAAGGCATCACGACTCATGGCGGCGGTGTCGGCGATTGCTGACTTGCGCGAGCGCATGCATTCGAACTCCGCCGGAGTGGCGTCAGGTCACTACCACGGCGTAACGGCTCGTCGCTCGCCTGGGTGCGGGAACGGCTGTGCGCCGGCGGAACTTGCCATGGACGATCTGGACCGGTTCGACCGGACGTTGCACGAGCAACTGGGCCCGGCTGCGCGGCACACGCTGCATTGCATGGATCGATCGGTGTGCGTCGTGCGCATCTCATGGGACGGCCGTCCTCTGGTCGCGATGTCGTTTCAGCCATGAAGCATCGTGGTTCCAGTCTCGTGGAGCTTCTCTGCTCTATGGCGGTCGCCGGTATCGTCGCGGGTGTGGTGGCGGTCTCACTCGGATCGGCCGGTCTGGCGTCGCGTCGGCATCTTCGCTCGATGGAGCGGAGCGATGCGGCTCGCCAGGCATTGGCCATCCTCGCGGACGACCTTGCCGAATCGAAGGCGTGGGGCGTCTGTACCGATGCGCGCGATTGCCCGCTCATTCCGGCGGGCAGACCTTACCGTTCCTACGTCGTGCACACCGATGCGGCCGACTGGCTCGTCGGCAAAGGCCTGCGACGGTGTGTCGAAGCCTGCGATGCGTTGGTCGATGACATCGTCGGTCTCGATGTGCTCGCGGACGTACCCGATGAGAGCGGTCGGGTGCGACGCGTTCGCTTCCTGCAGTGGCATGGGAACGCGGCGCGGCTGCTCGAGGTATCGATCCGGTTCGCCGATGGCACGCGCTTCTCTCGCGTGGTGGCCAGGCGATGAGCGCCTGCCGCGGTTCGATACTCGTCTTCGTCCTCGTCATGCTGGCGGCGATGAGTGTGCTCGGCGCGACCCTGTCGCGGCACGCCGCCTGGCGGCGGTTGGCCACGGCGGAATACCGCGACGGTCTCTGCGGCCCGCAGCCGCAACCGGCTGGCTGGCAGGATGCCGTCGCCCCATGCGAACATCGGACGAGGCGCGAAAAACGCGTGGCTGAAGACTGAGGGGTTTCATGGATCGCAGGCGATTTCTCCAGGGGGCGACGGTCGCCTCCGGTGTGGCGTTGACCGCCAGGGGGTTGGCGGCGGACGCCAAAGCGCCGTCGGTGAAGGGCGGCGGCGTGCTGCCTCGCGTGTGTTCCACCTGGGACTTCGGCGTGGCTGCCAATCAGGCGGCGTGGAAGGTGCTGGCCGGTGGTGGCCGGGCGCTGGATGCGGTGGAGGCGGGGGCACGCGTGCCCGAAGCCGATATGCGCAACCACAGCGTCGGTCGTGCCGGTTACCCGGATCGCGATGGTAAGGTCACGCTCGATGCCAGCATCATGGACGAGAAGGGTAACTGTGGCGCGGTCGCGGCCATCGAGCACATTGCGCACCCGATATCGGTCGCGCGACGGGTCATGGAGCGGACGCCGCACGTGTTGCTGGTCGGCGACGGCGCGTTGCAGTTCGCCCTCGAGCAGGGTTTTCCGCGCGAGGAGCTGCTGACCCCGGAATCGGACAAGGCCTGGCACGAGTGGCTCAAATCCGCGAAATACAAGCCGGTCGCCAACAGCGAAGTCAGGAGCTACAACGCCGGTCCGGGTGGTACACCGGGCGACGCGAGCAACCATGACACGATCGGCATGCTCGCCATCGACGCGAAGGGCAACCTGTCCGGTGCGTGCACCACGAGCGGCATGGCCTGGAAACTCCACGGTCGTGTCGGCGACAGCCCGATCATCGGCGCGGGACTCTATGTCGACAACGAGGTCGGCGGCGCCACATCGACCGGCGTCGGTGAGGAAGTGATTCGCAATGTCGGCAGCTTCCTCGTCGTCGAGTTGATGCGGCAGGGACGTTCGCCGGAGGATGCCTGCCGCGAAGCGGTCGAACGTATCCTCAGGCGCAAGCCGGAAGCGAAAGATCTCCAGGTCGGCTTTCTTGCCCTGGACAAGAAGGGCAATGTCGGTGCGTGGTCGATCCAGAAAGGTTTTTCGTACGCCGTGTGCGACGCGACAAAGCAGGATGCGCTGATTCCCGGCAAGAGCACCTACTGATCATGGCCTTGCTGGAAGTCGCGGCCAACTCCGTGGCCTCGGCGTTCGCCGCGCAGGAAGGCGGGGCAGGTCGTGTCGAACTGTGCGCCAGCCTCGACGAGGGTGGAGTCACACCCTCGCACGGGACGATCACCCTCGCTCGCGAAGGCCTGACGATTCCGCTGTATGTCCTCATTCGTCCTCGCGGGGGCGACTTTCTTTATGAGAACGTCGAGATCGAAGCGATGCTCGACGACATCGAGCACTGTCGCGATCTGGGTTGCGATGGCGTCGTCGTCGGCGCGCTGACCGCCGACGGCGAGATCGACACCGAGGCGTGTGGGATGTTTATCCGCGCCGCGGGAACGATGGGTGTGACCTTCCATCGTGCGTTCGATCTGGTGGCCGATCGCAGCGCGGCGCTGGAAGTCCTGATCGACCTTGGCTTCGAGCGGGTACTGACCTCGGGGGGCATGCCGAGTGCCGTGGCCGGAGCGGCATCGCTGGCGAGGCTCGTCGCCCAGGCAGGCGGGCGTATCGTCGTCATGCCCGGCGCCGGTGTCGAGCCAGGCAACGCCGCGGCACTGCGCGCGACCACGCGTGCGCGGGAGTTTCACGCCTCAGCCAAGCGGCGGCTTCCGTCGGGCATGCAGCTGCCGGTCGATCCACTCGGCATGGGCGCGGGTGAAACGCGCACGGACGTCGAGACCGTGCGCGCGATTGTCGCCGCGCTGGCTTGATGGCGGGAGAAGCGTCGACCCAGCCCGCGCGCTAGCCCTTCGACACGGGCGTCGTCAGCTTCAGACCCGTACCGACGAGCTGGATCTGACCGTCGGGCAGGGCGTCGGTGCCGCCACCGGCCGCGCGGTCGTCATCGGCCCACGAGACGCGATCTTTCGGGCCCGGTACATAGGCCTGCCACGTGGCGTATTCGGCGTCGGGGCTCGTGCGTTCGGTTCGGTACACGATGGGCACGCGCGTCACGTAATAGGGATCGTTGGCATGCAGCCCGGTGGTCGGAATGTGGAACGTCCAGTGTCTGGCGGCGGTCACGGAGGGGCTCGCCAGCACTTTCCGCCAGGCCTTCATGTCAGCGTCGCTGGAAACGATATTGAGGTTGACCTGTTCCGCCTCGGCATCGACCACCTTGCCGTCGCGCCCGATGCGCAGCAGGACGTAGACCGTTCCTCCCACATGACCGCGCGCTGCGACCTGTGGATAGACGGGCGGATTGCGTTCGATATAGGTGATCTGGTCCGTCGACGCGGCGTCGTAGTCACCGAAGGTGGCGCCCGAGATGCGCGCCGTGTAATCGCCGCTATCGGGCGTTTCATGTTTTGCGACGACGCGCAGCGACATGCGGGCTTTCGCCGTGACCGCCTGACCGTCACGCATGACCGGATCGAAGTGCCATTGCTGCGTCGCGTTGCTCACGAGAGCGGTGATATTGGCGGGAATTTTTTCCGCCTTATCCAGCTCGTAAGATTTCACGCTTCCATCGGGCGCGACGACGATCGTGCCGGTGAGCAGCATGCTGGCCTCGACCTGTTTGCGTACCGCGCCCGGGCCAGCGGCCAACGCCAGTCCCGTGATGGCAAGGGACGTCACACCAACGATAAAACGCTTCATGCGTATCACTCCGTGTCGGGATGTCCGCGGAGTATGCCATCTACACTATGACAGGTAACAATCCGGCAGGGGTCACCGCGACGATGCGCCGACCGGGTTTTGCCGGCGTTTCGTGCAGGCCGGTCAACGTACCGAAGGCGGGGAGCATGGCCACCTCGCGATCGAAGACGAAGGCGGGCAGGCGATGTTTACGCCAGCCGTCGCGGACGACGACGCCCGGGTGCACGTGTCCCGATAACGTATAGCCATCGCCGTGTGGCTCCGGATGATGCGCGAGCACGAACGGTGGTACCAGGAGCCGGTCGGGTCGTACGTCGATACCGAGCAGGCGCACGTCGAAGTGACGGTCGTGGTTGCCGGCGACCAGAATGATGGCGATATCCGCATGCGCGTGTCGCCACTGACGCACACGTTCCACCCAGACACTGCGCTCCGTGGCCGCGCCATGCACCAGATCGCCGAGCACCACGATCGTCGCGGGAGCGAACGCGGCGATCAGGCCGTCGAGTCGTGCCAGATCGTCGTCCGTGTCGCCGCTGGGTACGGCGATGCCGGCGCGACGGAAGACGGCGCCCTTACCGAAATGCACGTCCGACACGAGCAGCATGCGTTGCGCGTGCCAGTAGATGGCGCGTTCGCTGTGCAGGGTGAGGCGTTCACCGGCAACCTCGATCTCGTGCGTCGTCATCGGTCGGCTCCCGCTTCGAGCGTCGCCAGCATGCGTTCGACCCGGCTTTTCCAGTCGTCCGCCGCGATGCCTCCACGAAGCCGTTCGACCCACAGCGGAAAGGCCAGCGGCGTGAGCCGCTTCGGTTCGTTCCACAGCAGGCGTGACCGCGCGACGCGGACGAGGCAGTGGCGCAGCCGCGTGCAGTCGAGCTGCTGGTCCAGCACCTCGCGCTCCGCCTGCCAGAGCAGCGGGTGCTCCGGATCGTGGCGACGGAGCACGTCGTAAAGCAGTCCACTGGAAGCCTGTAGCTGACGCATCGTCTTGTTGTGCGCCGGGTAACCGTTGAACACCAGGCCCGCCACGCGTGCGATCTCGCGGAACTGTCGTTTCGCCAGTTCGGAAAGATTGACACTCGAGCGAATGTCGTCGCGAAGTCCCGCCGGATGCAGCAGCATGCGCATCGTTTCCGCATCGATGGCAGGCATGCGCGCGGCGGTGATCGTGAGCCCGTAGTCATTGACGGCGTAGCCATAATCGCCGGGCTGGATGCGCGCGAGCCTGAGTGCGATCACGGCCGCGAGGCCTTCATGCGCGAGGCGCCCTGCGAACGGATACACGAACAGATAGTCGCCTTCGCGCGTACGCGTGCTTTCGCAGAGCGTCTCATGAAGGTCGGGCACGCTCGAATGCTGGCGCTGGATCGAGAGCAGGGGAATCAGCGCGCGCATTTCGGCTTCCCGGCCTTGCCCCGCCAGGGTGCGTCGCAGTTCGTCCGAAAGCTCGCCCGATAGCGGCAGCCGTCCACCCATCCAGCGGGGAACGCCGCCGCGACGGTTCGGTGCGGCACGTACGTAGGCCGTCATGTCGCGGACGCGAACCAGCTCGAGGTGGCGTCCGGCAAACAGGAAGCGGTCGCCGGGACGCAGTCGCGACAGAAAACTTTCCTCCACCGTGCCAAGCCGCGCGCCTTTCATGTAGCGCACGGCGAGGCTGCCGTCGGAGGTGATCGTGCCGATCGACAGGCGGTGCATGCGTGCGATGCGGCCGCTCTCCACGTGAAAGCGACCGTCGGTTGTCGCGAGCTTCTGGTATTCGGGATAGCTTGCGAGTGCCGAGCCGCCGGTGCGCAGGTAAGCAAGCACGGCGTCGAAGCGTTCGCGCGGCAGGGAGGCATACGCCAGCGATGAGGTGATTTCCGCATACGCCTCGTCCGCCGTGAATCCGCCACCGAGTGCCATCGTCAGCAGATGCTGCGCGAGCACGTCGAGGCAACCGCGCATCGGGTGACGCGGTTCGAGGTGGCCCTCGTCGAGCGCGCGTCGTGCCGCGGCGATTTCCGCCAGTTCAAGCAGATGGGTGGGGACGCAGAGGATCTTCGACGGTACGCCGGGACGGTGCCCGCTGCGACCGGCACGTTGCAACAACCGCGCGACGCTCTTCGGGCTGCCGATCTGGATGACGCGCTCCACGCTGGAAAAATCCACGCCGAGGTCGAGGCTGGAGGTGGCGACGACACAGCGCAGCGCGCCGATGCGCAGTTTCTCTTCGGTGGCCAGACGCAGCTTCGGATCGATCGAGCCGTGATGGAGGGCCAGCGTCTCGGGGGCTTCGGGCCAGACGGAGGCGAGCGCCTCGTGCCAGAGCTCGGCCTGAGAGCGGGTATTGGCGAAAACGAGGCTCGTGCGCGCGTCGAGCACCGCCTTGAGTACACGCGGAAGCTGCGACAAACCGAGATGGCCTGCCCAGGGAAACCGTTCACCGCCCTCGGGCAGCGCGGTCTCGATCGACGTCTTCTTCCGGCCACCGCCGCCGATCATGACGCCGTTACTCTCGCCGTTACCGACCAGCGCGCCCAGGGCTTCATCGAGATTGCCGAGCGTGGCCGAGAGGCCCCAGGTGCGCAGCTCGGGAAGCCAGTGGCGCAGGCGGGTCAGGCCGAGCTGGAGCAGGGTGCCGCGTTTGTTGCCGAGCAACTCATGCCATTCGTCGACGACGATGCCGCGCAGCGTGGCGAAGCGTTCGCGCGCGTCGGGATAGCTCAGCAACAGTGCCAGGCTCTCGGGTGTGGTCACCAGCAACTCGCAGGCGCCACGCCGCAGACGGGCGCGCTCGGCGCTGCCACTGTCGCCGGTGCGGCGAAGTACGCGCCAGGGCAACTCCATCGCCTCGACGGCCGCCGTGAGGTGCTGGGAGGTGTCGGTGGCCAGCGATCGCAGTGGCGTGATCCACAGCAACTGCAGACCGGTTCGTGGCCGGAGCAATCCGTCGATCAGAGGGCCACCCGCCGCGGCCAGCGTCTTGCCGGTGCCGGTGGGCGCATGCACGAGCCCGCTGCGGCCCTCCGCCCAGGCGCGCCATGCGGCGCGCTGGAACGGGGCCGGTCGCCGCTCCTGCGCGGCGAACCAGGCGACGAGGCGAGCCTCAGCCCGACGCCAGGCGGCGGAGGTCGTCGAGTTTGTCGGCATCGCGTATCGCGAGGTCGGTGCGCCAGCGGAGGATGCGCGGGAAACGCACCGCGACGCCGGCTTTGTGGCGGCCGGAGGCCTGGATCGCCTCGAAAGCGAGTTCGAAGACATGGGTGGGCTCGACCGAACGCACGGGGCCGAAGCGGTCGATGGTGTGAGCGCGTATCCAGCGGTCCAGCTTGCCGATTTCGCTGTCGTCGAGGCCAGAATACGCCTTGGCCACAGGTACCAGCGTCTCTCCGTCCCAGACGCCGAACGTGTAATCGGTGAACAGGCCCGAGCGCCGACCGTGGCCCGGCTGCGCGTACAGCAGGACGGCATCGACGGTGTACGGGTCCACCTTCCACTTCCACCAGTCGCCGCGCTTGCGTCCGACGCGGTAAGGAGAGTCGGTGCGTTTCAGCATCAGGCCTTCGGTGCGGCGTTCGCGTGACTCCGCGCGCACCTCGGCGAGCGATGCCCAGTCCGGCGCGGATACCGCGGGCGACACGGTCAGCGTCGGACCCCGTCCCTCCAGGAGGCTCGTGAGAAGTGCACGGCGCTCGGCCAACGGGTGTTCTCGCAGATCCTTCCCACCGAGTTCGAGCAGGTCGTACGCCATGAGGCGCACGGGTGTATCGGCCAGCAGCTTCGGGCCGGGCTTCAGTTTGCCTATGCGCTTCTGCAAGGCGGCGAAGAGCAGGGGATGAGCCTCATCCGGTAGCCAGGCCAGGATTTCGCCGTCGATCACGCAACCGTCAGGCAAGTCGGCGGCGGCCTGTTCGAGTTCCGGGAAGCGGCCATCCATGCGTTCTTCGCCACGGGACCAGATAAGTGCGCCATCGGCACGACGCATCAGCTGAGCGCGGATGCCGTCCCATTTCCATTCCGCCAGCCACTGGTGGATGTCGCCGAGGTTCTCGACACCCTGTTCCAGCGGTGAGGCAAGGAAAAACGGGTACGGACGTTCGCCCGCATGTTCGTCATCGCGTTCCGGACCGGCCAGTGCGCGAAAGGCCTCCGCCCCCGGCTTCCAGGTGCCGCTCAGACGGTGGGCGATGAGATCGGTGGCAAGGTTGGACCACTGTGCCAGAGCCTGTACCACCAGCCGCTGCGACACGCCGACGCGAAGCGAGCCCGTAAGGAGCTTGTTGACGAGGAAGATCTGTTCCCTGGGCGTGGATCGCCACCATTCGCGGAGCAGGGCGATTCGCTCGCCCGGTTCGAGTTTGCCGATGGAGGGAAGGCGCGCTTCCATCCATACGTGCAGTGGCGTGTCTTCGCCCTCGTCGTCGATCGCGGGCAACATCAGCGCGATCGTTTCGGCAAGGTCGCCGACGTGCTGGTAACTGTCGTCGATGAGCCAGTCGGCGTAGCCCGTTTCGTCGGCGAGGGCGGTGCGCAGCTCGGTCGAGCTGGCGGTGCGTCTGAGCTTGCCGCCACCGAGGACATAGACGGCCCACGCCGCATCTTCAGCGGGCGCCACCGCGAAGTAAGCCGCCATGGCGTCGCGCTTTGCCGACGTCGATGCGGTGCGGTCCAGCGCTTCGAAAAGCTGGGCGAAGCGGCGCATCAGTCGCCTTCCTCACTACTGCGTTCGTCCGGCATGGCGCCACCCAGTGACCGCAGCGGTCGCGCATCGTGACCCGTTTCGCGGAGATGGCGGATCAGTGCCTCCCCATCGCCGTGGGTGACATAGATGCGCTTCGCACCGCAGTCGTCGACACTGCGGATCAGGCCCGACCAGTCGGCATGGTCGGAGACGATGAAACCGCGGTCGTATCCGCGTCGGCGCCGCGCGCCGCGTACCTGCATCCAGCCCGAGGCGAAGCCGGTGGACGCCTTGGAAAACCGCTTCATCCATGGCGAGCCGGCGGCCGACGGCGGCGCCATCACCAGCTCGCCCGCGAAGTCGCGCCCCTTCGCCGAATCGCTCACCGGCACCGTGGGCAGCATGTGGACGCCGGCTTCGCGGTACGCCTCGACGAGGCGGACCATGGCGCCGTGCAGATGCACGGTACGGTCGGTGCGCGTGGCCAGTTCGGCAAGGATGCGCTGAGCTTTTCCCAACGCGTAAGAGAACAGCACGGCAGGTACGCCGCGCGCGGCGCATTCGTCGAGCCATACAAGGATCTCTTCGACGACGCCCGACATGGGTGGCCAGCGATAGATCGGCAGACCGAACGTGGATTCGGTGACGAAGATGTCGCACGGCACGGGCTCGAAAGGCACGCACGTCGGATCGGGATCGCGTTTGTAGTCACCCGAAACCACCGCGACGAGGCCTCGGCCTTCGATGCGGATTTGCGCCGCGCCGAGCACGTGCCCGGAGGGATGCAGCGACAGCACGGTTTCACCCAGTGTGAATCGCTCGCCATAGGCGAACTCGCGGATGTCCGATGCGGCGCCCAGACGCTCGCGCATGAGGCCGCCGCCGGCCCGGGCGACATGATAGAGACCGCTGCCCGATCTCGCATGATCGCCATGGGCGTGCGTCACCACGGCCCGCGGTACCGGTTGCATCGGATCGATGTAGAAGTCCCCCGCCGGGCAGTAAAGGCCTTCAGGTCGGGGTAGCAGAAGGTCGCTATCCATGAGGCGACGTTAGGCAGACGGGCGTCAACGCGGTGTGCGGATGACGGCAAGAGCCAAGTCTCCGCTGATGACCTCAGGCCACGAACTGCAGCCTGGCCAGCTCGGCGTAAAGCCCGCCCTCACGCAGCAGCGACTCATGCGTTCCCTGCGCCACGATCCGCCCACCATCCATGACCACGATACGGTCCGCACGCTGTACGGTCGCCAGCCGATGCGCGATCACAAGGGTGGTCCGGCCCTTCTCCAGTCGCTCCAGGGCGTGCTGGATCGCCGCCTCCGATTGGGCATCGAGCGCGGAGGTCGCCTCGTCGAGCAGCAACAGCGGCGCATCGCGCAGGATCGCGCGTGCGATCGCGATGCGCTGTTTCTGGCCGCCGGACAGGCGGACACCACGCTCGCCCAGCGCCGCTTCATAGCCTTCCGGCAAGGCGCTGATGAAGCCATCGGCTTCCGCGAGACGCGCGGCTTCACGGACCTCGTCGTCCGTCGCATTCTCGCGGCCGAAGCGAATGTTGTCGGCGGCGCTGCCGCCGAAGATCACGGTTTCCTGCGGCACCAGCGCAATCGCGCCGCGCAGCTCGGGAAGAGCGAGGGCACGCAGGTCGACGCCGTCGACGCGAACCGCGCCGGAGACTGGATCGTGGAAGCGCAGCAGCAGGCTGAAGACCGTGCTCTTGCCGGCTCCCGAAGGGCCGACGAGCGCGACCGTTTCACCGGGCGAGATCTCCAGGTCGAAGTCGGACAGGGCAGCCACATTGGGGCGCGACGGGTAGCGGAACTGCACCCGGTCGAAGCGCAGGGCGCCCCTGACCGGCCGCGGCAACGATTCGGGAGCGTCGGGCGTCGCGATGGTCGCCTTCTCGGCGAACAGCTCGCCGATGCGCTCCATGGCGCCGGCCGCGCGCAGCACGTCACCCCACACTTCCGAGAGGCCAGCCACCGAGCCCGCCGCGAAGATCGCGTAGAGGACGAACTGGCTAAGAATGCCGGGTTCCAGCGTACCCGCGATGACGTCACGGGCGCCGGCCCAGAGCACCAGCGTGATGGCGCCGAAGATCAATACGATCACGGCGGCGGTCAGCAGTGAACGCATACCGATACGACGACGCGCGGTAGCCAGTGCGAGCGAGATGGCATGCGCGTATCGACGGCTTTCCGTCGGCTCCCGCGCATAGGCTTTCACGGCCTGAGCCGCGTTCAGCGTCTCGTTGGCGACGGCGGCGGCGTCGGCGATGCGGTCCTGGCTGGTGCGCGACAGCTTCTGGACCCGGCGGCCGAAGATCAGGATCGGGAGCATCACGGCCGGAATCACGAGCGCGGTGAGCCCCGCCAGTCGCGGGCTGGTCCAGGCCATCGCCGCCGCGGCACCGATGAGCATCACGGCGCTGCGCAGCGCGACCGAAATGCCCGAGCCGATCAGGGTCTGGACGACCTCGGTGTCGGTGCCGAGGCGGGATGTGAGCTCGCCCACGCGTGTGCTTTCGAAGAAGCCCACATCCAGCTGGATGACATGCTTGTACAGGGAGGTCCGCAGCTCGGCCAGCGAGCGCTCGCCCAGCAGGGCGATGCAGTAGTAACGCGCGGCCGTGGCGATGGCCAGCACGATGGCCACGCCGAACAGCGCCAGGAAGGTGCCGTTGATGGTGGACAGATTGGCCGCGAGGAAACCGCGGTCGATGATGTGCCGCACGGCCACGGGAAGGGTCAGCGATGCACCGGAGGAAATGGCGAGGAAGATCAGCCACCCGATGGCCAGGCCCCTGTGCGGCTTGATGAAGGGCCACAGATTGCGCAAGGCACCGATTTTGCGTGACTTCTCCCTGCGTTCGACGGTCATGCGCGGTGGCTTCCTTTAGTCATTCGCCAACGGATGGGGCCTGGCGGTGCAGTATTCAACGCTCGTCGCCTGCGTCGGCGCGTTGCGGCTGGATCTTGCCACGGGATACGTCGACGATGCGGGACGCGATGGCGTCGAGACGGTCGCGTGGCGCGCTCACCACCAGATCGGCGCCGTCGGCGACGAACCGCTCGCTCTCGATCAGGCCGTCCATGTCGCGGATACGCGCGGAGACCAGGGTGAGTTCGGAGAAGTCGCAGTGCAGGAGCAGTTGCCCCCGCAGCACGATGGGCGTACGTGGCGCCAGGCGCAGGCATTCGGCGGCGCTGCCGCCATAAGCGCGGGCGAGGCCACCCGCACCCAGTTTGATGCCGCCGTACCAACGGGTGACCAGGACGGCGACGCGATCGCAACCCTGGCCATCGATGGCCGCGAGGATCGGCCGGCCGGCGGTGCCACCGGGCTCGCCATCGTCATTGAAGCGGTAGGCGTCGCCGATGCGGTAGGCCCAGCAGTTGTGCGTGGCGGCGGGGTCGCCCGCCTCGTCGAACCACGCGAGGGCTTCCGCGGGCGAGGAGACCGGCGACGCGTGGGCCAGGAAACGGCTCTTCCTGATGTCCTCTTCGTGCTGCCAGCGGGCTGCGAGGGTGTCCAGCGGTGTGCTCAAGGATTCAGATCGCGGAGGTCTTGGGGCAGGTCGTAGTGAGGATAACGGCGTCGGAAGTCGCGCAGCTGGCGGATTGCCTCGTCGCGCTGTCCCTGGTTGAGCAGCCGGCGAATGTCGCCGATGCGGTCGTCGGGCGGGAGATCGGTCTTCGGGTCCGGAGTGATCAGGCCCTCCGACGGGACAGCGCCGCGATGGCTATCGCTGTCGCCGGATGCGCTGGCGGGCGCTGGTTCCGCGAGAGCCGACGGCGCGGGCGGTGCAGGAGGTGCAGGAGGCGCGGGCGGCGGCGCGGGCACCGGAGCCATGTCAGCCTCGGCCGGTGCCGGCGCGGGTGTCGCCACAGGAGCGGGCGATACGACAGGCGCCTCGGTGGCGACGCGCGCACTGCGAACAGCGTGGTGAGGCGTCGGCGCGACCGTGCTCGCCTTCATCGACGGCCTGGCCGCTTCGGCGGTTGTCCCGTCGACGCCCGTGTCCGTCCGGACGGCGGAAGTCTTCGCGTCTTCGGCCGTGTGCGCCGCGACCGACGGCGCGGCAGGAGCGGCCTCGGGACGCACGGTCAGGGGCGCCGTGTCGCGCACCTGCCAGGCCACACCTACAGCCAGCAACAGCACCGCGGCGGAGCCAAACGCCACGGGCCACCGCGGCCGGCGCCGCACCGGGGTCGCACGTGTCGCCTGGGCGAAGACGGCCGCATCGAGCGACGCGTCGGGTTCGACTTTCGGCAGGCGCGCGTAGAGTGCCCTGAGCTCTTGCTCGTCGGGCAGATCGTCGTCGCTGGGCGGGGGCGTGTTCGGATTCATGTCATTCGGCTACGAGTTCGCGGATGCGGGCCATGGCGTAGCGAAGTCGCGACTTGGCGGTCTCGCGTCCCACACCGGTGATGGTGGCGATCTCCTCCAGGGAAAGTTCGTTCTCCATGCGCAGCACGAACGCCGTGCGCTGCTCGTCGGGCAGGCTTTCGACCGCGCGCTGCATACGCCGGCGCAGTTCGAAATCGGACAGGGCATGTTCGGGTTGCTCGCGTTCGGGCGCGGCCTGCGCGGCGAACACCGCCTCGGTTTCCCGTTCGCCCGCCTGTGGTCGCTGGCGGCGGAAACTGTCGATCGCCAGGTTGTGCGCGATCTGCAAAAGCCAGGTGCTGAATTTCGCGTCGGGGCGGTAGCGGTCGCGCGCCACGATGACGCGGCTCCAGGTTTCCTGAAAAAGCTCGTCCGCCAGCGCGCGGTCTTTGACCGTCTTCAGCAGGAAGCGGTACAGCGGGCCCTTGTGCCGGCTGTACAGCTCCCTGAACGCGGCCGCGTCCCCACCTGTCCAGGCGAGCATCAGTCCGCCATCGTCGGTCAGGGGAGCGTCCATGGCCGGGAAGGTTACGGCATTGCCACCGGCTCCGTCTGCATCCCACCGGCCAGTTCGGCAAGCCGCGCCATTTCCGCGCGATACCCGCCCTTGTCCGCGCCCAGCGACGCACGCGCCAGCGCCGTCACCTTCGAATAATCGAAGCCTTCCGCATACTTCCCGCCACGCAGGTTCTCGGCAAACGCGGCCACCGCGGCGGCGAACCGAATCCGCTCGCTCGGCGCCGCCGACACCACCGGAAAAAGCGGCTGCTCGATCAACCGACTCGCACCGCCTTCGGGCGACTTGTAGCGCATCCGCAGCAAGGCGAGTTCGTTCCCCGCCGAGGCCGTCGGCTTGTCGCCGTAACGCAGCGGATCCATCCGCGCACCCTTCGCACCCTTCAAGGTGATCTCGTAAAGGGCCGTGACATTCGCACCGGCACCGATCTCGCCGGCATCGACCGCGTCGTTGTTGAAATCCTCGCGAGCCAGCACACGCTTCTCGTAACCGATGAGGCGGTACTCGGCGACGACACCGGGGTTGAACTCGACCTGGATCTTCACGTCCTTCGCGATGGTAAGCAGCGTCGCCGACATCTCGTCGACCAGCACGCGGCGGCCCTCCTCGAGGCTGTCGATGTAATGATGGCTGCCGTTGCCGGCATCGGCCAGTTCCACCGCCATGTCGTCATTGTAGTTGCCTTCGCCGAAGCCCAGCGTCGTCAACGCGACACCGCTTTTGCGCTTCTCGGCGATACGATCCTTCAGCTCCTTCACGCCCACCGTACCGACGTTGAAATCGCCGTCGGTGGCGAGGATCACACGGTTGACGCCGCCCTTGATGAAGCCCTTCGCCGCCTGCGCGTAGGCAAGGTCGAGACCCGCGGCACCGTTCGTCGACCCACCCGCGCCGAGCGCATCGATCGCAGCGTTGATGGTCGCGTGCTGGTCGCCCGGTGTGGACCGCAAGGCGACGCACGTCGCGCCAGCGTAGGTCACGAGCGAGATGCGGTCCTGGGCGCGCAGCTTCGGCACCACCTGTTTCAGCGAGGCCTTCAACAGCGGCAGCTTGTCTTCCTCGCTCATCGAACCCGACACGTCGACCAGGAACACGAGGTTGGCCGCCGGAATCTCGCTGGCCGGCACGGCGTAGCCCTGAATACCGACAAGCAGCAACTGACGATCGGTGTTCCAGGGAGACGGTGCGAATTCGGTGGTGACGCTGAAGGGACGCGCACGCATGGTGGGTGGCGTGTAGCCGTAGTCGAAGTAGTTGATGAATTCCTCGGTACGCACGGCGTCGGCAGGCGGCAGGCGCCCTTCCTTCAGCATGTGCCGCACGTTCGTGTACGAGCCGGTATCGACATCGATGCTGAAGGTGGACACTGGATCGGCGGCGGCGAGATGCACGGGGTTGGCGTCGCGGTGTGCGTAATGGTCGCGGTCGATCGCCCCCGCGGCCATCACACCTTGCGAGGGCGACGCCCTGGCGGCCTCCAGCGAGGCGATCGGTGCCGCCGATAGCTGCGCCCCGGCCTCCGGTGAAGGTGCCGGCGGAGCAGGCGGTGCAGGCGGCGGCGCGGGCACCGCGACGGGTGCCGCGGCGTATGCCGCGTGCATGGGCACGCTGTGTCGGAAGCGTGGCGGAAACGCCTGAGCGGAGCAGTCATTACCCGTGTCGACCGGCTCGGGCAGGGATGCGCGTGAGCGTGGCGCCGCCGTTTGTCCGGACGACGCGGCGCTGCCGGCGGCGGCGACCAGGCCGGCCAGCAGCAGGGGCAGAGTGATGCGTAGCGTATTCATCGTGCACGACCTCGTGGGGGACATGACGGTGAAACGCGGAAGCAAGGCAAACGGGGTTAAAGCAATGACGCGATCAGGCCCGCGAGCTTTCGTTACGTGGTTCGACCGGCCCGCCGGCACGATTGCGACCGGCATGCTTGGCGCGGTACAGCGCACGGTCGGCGGCGTTGAGCAGGTCCAGCGGACCGCTGTTGGCCGACGGCTGCGACGCCGCGACGCCGATCGTGATCGTCAACACGCCGAACGGGCTCATCGGGTGGATGATCGCCTGGGCCTCGACGTGCGCGCGCAGATCATCGGCGAGGGCCAGCGCTTCCTCGAGCCGTGTGCCCGGGGCGACCACGGCGAACTCCTCACCGCCGAAGCGTGCGATGAAGTCGCTGGGGCGCAGGCCACGTGCGGTCAGTGTCTCGGCGAGCGCGCGCAGGCAATCGTCGCCGGCGAGATGACCGTAGCGGTCGTTGTATTCCTTGAAGTAGTCCACGTCGATCATCAGGAGACCGATGGGCTCGCGCTGTCCCGGCCGATGCCATTCGCGCAGGAGGCGCTCGTCGAGCGCCCGGCGGTTGGCCAGTCCGGTAAGAGCGTCGACGAAGACCAGTCCCTGCAGTTCCTCGCGACTGCGCGACAGGCGGTATTCCTCTTCCACCAGATCCACCTGGGCAAGCGTGCCGCGCAGACCGATACCGATCACGGCGGCGATCGCGCCGGCGATACCCAGCGAGGGATAGCCGGGAATGACCATCAGGCCGAAGCCCAGAACACTCATGGCCAGAAACGTCGGGCTGGCGCTCTGCACGAAGCGCACGAGATAGACGGGCGGATGCCAGTGGCGCTGCGGAAGGCGCACGGCGATGGCGACGAACAACGCGAGAAAGGGGACGTCCAGCAAGGCGTCCCACGGCGACGTACCGAAATCCGGATGTCCGCCGAGTGCGACGTAGTGGTTGTAGAAGTAGCCGGCGAACGCGTAGCTGACGAAGAAGAACATGACCGATCGGAAGAAGGCGTGGTCGTCGCTACGGTCGGTGGCCAGGAAACGCAGCGAAGCCGCGACGGCCAGGCACGCGTTCTCGAAGTCGAGCATGTACGCGACATCGATGGCCTGTTGCGGACCCATGGCCCCTTCGAGCGAAACGATCGAGAACGTACGTACGTAGAACAGCACGCCCAGCAGCGCGGCCAGTACCAGGTCGATCCCCATGGCCCAGTGTTTCCGCGCGGCCACCGGCGCGGACGACACGGCGACCAGTACCGGCAGGACGTACAGGATGTAGAAGAACATGCTGTCGCCAGGGGCGGGATTCGAGTTGTCGAGTGCGTAGTTCTGCCGGGCGGACAGCGACATGCCGATGACCCAGAGCGCGAGGCTGGCCAGGAGCAGCCACCAGCGCCGGTCGCGCGGCGGCCCCGAGCGATGCCAGGCATGCACGACGCTGCCCATGGCCAGCGCGGCCACGGAGAAAAAGAAAACGTACGACACCGCCATCCCGCGCGCGGGGAAGAGCGCGAGACCGGCAACGTGAGCCGCGACGATGAGGGCCGCGGCGGTGAGCGCTTTCATTGGCGTCCTTCCCCCGACTGCAACGCAGTAGTCATATCGGCGGGAAGAGCGGCAGGTTGAGGGCCATGACGCCATTGTTACGGCACGCTCGCCAGAAAGTGTGAAGTTCGCGGCCAGCGGGAGCGCCTCCGCGTCACGCGGCGCGGATTGCCCCCTTGGCAATGACCGGACCCGTGGGCTGGCCGGTAGGCGAGCCGCCGACCGGTTCCAGCGAAACCGCCAGCGCGGCTGTCGGGCCGAGCCGGTCGAGGAGGGCCTTCTCCAGGTGGAACCGCTTGGGATCGGTGGGCGGGAAGACGCCGACCGAAATCGGTTTGCCGCCCTCCGGAATCAGCCAGAGTTCGGTGTTCCGATCGGAGGCGACCGCGTCGGGGCTTGCCGGTACCACGAGCAGTTCGGAACGGTCGATGTCCATGGTTGCGGTCCAGCCGGCGACACCGCTTTCGCCGGCGATGGTGGAGACCATGAGCGTCGTCGGGCCGCTGGGCGCCGTCACGACCGGTGGAGCGACCTTCGTGGTCGGCCGGGTGACGGTCAGCACGAGCAGGCAGGCGGCCACGGCGGTGGCGCCCAGACCCAGCCAGCGCCACAGCGCGACGTTGTCCCAGACGCTGGTACGGGGCTGTTCCGCGGGAGCGTCGAAACGGAGGCGACGACGGATCGCGGCCCATACGTGCGGGGGCGGCACCTCGTCGGCGATCTCCAGGGCGAGCGGCGTCAGATGCCGCTGCCACAGCGCCACCGCGGCGGCGGCCTCGGGGCTGGTCTCGATTTCCCGTGCCACGGCCGCGCGCGCATCCGCATCGAGCAGGCCGAGAACGTACTCGGCATACCGTAAGTTGTCCTTGTCCGCTTCGAAAGTACTGTTCATGGATTGAGGCATGCCCTGAGCTGCAGGAGACCGCGACGGATCCAGCTTTTCATGGTGCCCAGGGGCACCTTTGCACGTTCCGCCAGCTCGTTATACGTAGCGCCGCCGAAAAAGGCTTCACGGATCGAGCGACGCTGTTGTTGCTCGAGCTCGGACAGGCAGGCACGCAGGCGGCGGTACTCCTCGTCGTTTTCCGCGTCATGGGCGGGACCGGGCGTGTCGTCGATCATGGCGTCGAAGTCGACGTCGTGCTGCTGGCGCATGTCCGGGCGCTGGCGGAGGCGATCGATGGCCTTGTTGCGCGCCACGGTCATCAGCCAGGTGACGGCGCTGGCCAGTGCCGGGTCGAAGCTGCCGGCGCGCTTCCAGACGGTGACGAAGGCTTCCTGAAGGACCTCCTCGGCCTCGTCGCGATCGTTCATCACGCGCACGCACACGCCGAACAGGCGTGGTGACGTGCGACGGTAAAGCTCGGCGAAGGCGCGTTCGTCCCCGGCCGCGGTGCGTTGCAGAAGTCGGTTCAGCTCGTCGCGCTCGGCGGGGCTGGTGGCGGGCATACGTCGGGTTCCTTGGTCGGACGGGGCCGGTCAGCATTGCATCACGTTCTATAGCATGAACCGTGTGCCCGGAGCATCGCGGCCAGGATCGTGCATCCGCCTGACGCCTCGTCCCGTATAGAGTGGAGAACCCACGGGAGCAGCCACGACCATGTCCTTCGATGCCGTCCAGAACGCCCCCCTCCCGCCTCGCAAGGCGGCATGGCGTCGCTGGTTCGATACGTCCGTTGCCGATGCGTCCGATGAGGCCCGTGCCGACCGGATCGACTGGCTGCGCGCGTCGCCGTTCGTGGTCATGCATCTCGCCTGCCTTGGCGCGATCTGGACCGGGGTGTCGCCCATAGCGATCGGTGTCGCCGTCGCGCTGTATGCGCTGCGGATGTTCGCGCTTACCGCGTTCTATCACCGGTACTTCTCGCATCGCACGTTCCGTACGTCGCGTGCGGTGCAGTTCGTCTTCGCGGTGATCGGCGCGAGTTGCGTGCAGCGCGGTCCGCTGTGGTGGGCGGCGCACCACCGCCATCACCATAGGCATACCGATACCCCGCTGGACCCTCATTCGCCGCGCGTGCATGGGTTTCTCTGGAGTCATGCGGGATGGTTCCTGACGCCGCGTGGCTTCCGGACGCAGATCGACCGCGTTCCCGACCTCGCCGTCTACCCCGAGCTGCGCTGGCTCGACCGTTTCGACACGGCCGTGCCGGTGCTGCTGGCCGTCGCCCTGTTCGGGCTGGGCAAGCTCCTGCACTATCTGGCTCCCGGCCTGGGTACGGACGGCTGGCAGATGCTGGTCTGGGGATTCTTCATCTCCACCACCGTGCTGTTTCACGCCACGGTCACGATCAACTCACTGGCTCATCGTTATGGGCGCCGGCGTTTCGAGACCCGTGACGACAGCCGCAACAACCTCTGGCTGGCCCTGATCACCTTCGGCGAGGGCTGGCACAACAACCACCACTTTTTCCCGGGCACCGTTCGTCAGGGGTTTCGCTGGTGGGAGGTCGACATGACGTACTACGGCCTGGTCGCCATGTCGTGGCTGGGTCTGGTCCGTGACCTGAAGCCGATTCCCGCTTGGGTCGCGGCAAAGGCGAGGGGCTGACCATGCGCGTGGCCGTTGTGGGATCGGGTATCGCCGGACTGGCTTCCGCCTGGCTGCTGTCGCGACGTCATGAGGTCACGCTGTTCGAGGCCAACGATTATCCCGGCGGCCACACCCATACGCACCGGGTGAGCCAGGCGGGTCGCGAATACGCGGTGGATACCGGCTTCATCGTGCACAACCGGGCGCACTATCCGCTGTTGTCGGCGTTCTTCGACGAACTCGGCGTGGCGACCCGGCCGACGACGATGAGCTTTTCGGTCCGCAACGATGCCACGGGCCTCGAGTACAACGCGACCACGCTGGACACGTTGTTCTGCCAGCGTCGCAATCTGGTGTCGCTGCGCTTCCTCGGGATGCTCAGGGACCTGGCGCGGTTCTATCGCGAAGCGCCGCGCCTGCTCGATGTGCCTGGCGAAGGCCCCGCGCTGGGGGCGTACCTCGAAGCCCATGGTTACGGCGAAGCCTTTCGTGATGAGCACCTGGTGCCCATGGCCTGCGCGCTGTGGTCGTCGCCGTCGTCGTCGATCCTCGGCTTCCCGGCGAAGTACCTCGTCAAGTTCATGGCCAATCATCACATGCTCCGGCTGACCGACCGGCCGGAGTGGCGCGTGGTCGAAGGCGGTTCGCGCACGTACGTCGACGCGTTGCGCTCACGCTGGGACGTACGGGAGCGCCTGAATACGCCGGTGGTCGGTGTTCGTCGCCACGACGATACTGTCGAAGTCGTGACGCACGCGGGCACGGAAGCTTTCGACGAACTCGTGCTGGCCTGCCATAGCGACCAGGCGCTGGCGCTGCTCGGCGACGCCGATGCGGTCGAGCGATCCGTGCTTGGCGCCATGACGTATCAGGCCAACGATACCGTGCTGCACACGGATGCCTCACTGCTGCCGAGGTCGCGCAAGGCGTGGGCCGCCTGGAACGCTTTCGTCCCCGCGGAACCGGGTGCCGCATGCACCGTCAGCTATTGCATGAACCTGCTGCAAGGCATCGATTCGCCGGATCCGTTCGTCGTGACGCTCAACCGGACCGGCGCGATCGACCCGGCGCGCATCCTGCGGCGCATGAGTTACCACCATCCGGTCTACACACACGCTTCGGTCGCCGCTCAGTCCCGCAAGGACGAGATCCAGGGCCAGCGTCGCACCTGGTTCGCCGGGGCTTACTGGGGCTGGGGCTTCCACGAGGACGGCATGCGCAGCGCGGTCGAACTCTCGCACGACTTCGAGCGCGTGGCGGCACTACGTCGCGAGGCTATGGCATGACCGGCCGCTTCGCCAGCGCGATCTACGAAGGCGTGGTGACACACCATCGCCACGCGCCTCACGACCATGCATTCACCTACCGCATGGCGCAGGTGTACCTCGATCTCGACGAGGTCGATTGCGTCTTCGCGCGGCGCTGGTTGTGGTCGAACGGTCGGCGCAACCTCGCGGAGTTCCGTCGTTCCGACTATTTCGGCGATCCCGCCACGCCACTGGCCGATGCCGTACGCGATCGCGCGGCCGAGGTACTGGGTCGCCGCCCGGCGGGGCCGGTGCGTCTGCTGACCCATCTGCGGTACGCGGGTATCGCATTCAATCCCGTGAGCTTTTATTACTGCTACGCCGCGGACGGGGTGACACTCGAGTGTGTGCTGGCGGAGATCACCAACACGCCCTGGCGCGAGCGGCACAGTTACGTGCTGGCGGCGGATGCCTCCGGGGGGCACGCGATCGATGCCGGGTTCGACAAGGTCTTCCACGTGTCTCCCTTCATGCCGATGGCGCGCGTTTACCGGTGGCGGTTCACCGTACCTGGCGACACGCTGGCCGTTCATATGGACGTGCTGCGCGACGGTGAGCGCGAATTCGACGCGCATCTCGCACTACGACGCCTGCCGCTCACGGGCGCATCGCTGGCGCGTGTCCTCTGGCGGTACCCGCTGATGACCGCGAAGGTCATCGGCGCCATCCATTTCGAAGCCATGCGCCTGTGGCTGAAGCGCAATCCCGTTTACGACCACCCGATGAAACAGGGCTGAGACCATGAATCGCATCGCTCGCACGGAAGAATTCGTCCCCGATTCGCGTAGCCACCGCTTCCTGCGGCGGATGTTGCTGGCGCGCATGGAGGGACTCCGGCATGGCCGCCTGACGATCCGCGATGCGCTGGGAGGCACCACGTTCGGCGAGTTCGTCGAGGGTGCGCCCGATGTCAGGATCGACGTGAACGATCTGGCGTTCTACAGGGCCGTGGCCGCCAACGGCAGCGTCGGTGCGGGCGAGGCGTTCATGGAGGGCCTCTGGACCTGCGACGACCTGGTCGGCCTGATCCGGCTGCTGGTCCGTAACCGCGACCGCCTCGACGGCATGGAGACCGGCCTGGCACGCGTGGGCGGTATCGCCATGAAGGCATGGCATGCGTTGCGCGAAAACACCCGCGTGGGCAGTCGTCGAAACATCGCCGCGCACTACGATCTCGGCAACGATTTCTTCCGGTTGTTCCTCTCGTCAGACCTGATGTATTCCTCGGCGCTCTGGGAGAGTGAGGACGATACGCTGGAGGTCGCTTCCACGCGCAAACTCAATCGCATCTGCCAGTGGCTCGACCTCAGGCCCGGCGACAGCGTTCTCGAGATCGGTACGGGCTGGGGCGGCTTCGCCGTGCACGCGGCGCGCTATTTCGGTTGCCACGTGACCACCACCACGATCTCGCGTGAGCAGTTCGCGCTGGCGAGCGAGCGCGTCGCCGAAGCCGGGCTCGAAGATCGTGTGACGCTGCTGCTGGAGGACTACCGGGATCTTCGTGGCACCTACGACAAGGTCGTGTCCATTGAGATGATCGAGGCGATCGGCGCAAAGTACCAGGAGACCTATTTCGCCAAGATCCGTAGCGTGTTGCGGCCAGGTGGTCGCGCGCTGATCCAGGCGATCACCATCGAAGACGATCGCTACGCACAGGCGCTTCGCTCGGTGGATTTCATCAAACGCCATATTTTCCCCGGCAGTTTCATACCGTCAGTGCAGGGCATGCTGGCGGCCAAGACCCGGGCGACCGATCTGGCGCTGGTTCGCTTTGAAGACTTCGGCCAGTCCTATGCGCGGACCTTGCATGCGTGGCGCGAGCGCTTCATGGCCAGTCTGGTCGAAGTGCGCGGCCAGGGGTTCGATCAGCGGTTCATCCGTATGTGGGAGTTTTATCTCGCGTACTGCGAAGGCGGTTTCATCGAGCGGTCGATCGGTGTGGCGCACCTTCTCTTCGAAAAGCCGCGCCTGTCATGAGTACGTCACACACCTTCCTCGCCATATGGCTGGCCGCGGCATGGATGATGGCCGCTGGCTGGGCCTGGCAGTGGCGCAAGAACAATGCCGGTATCGTCGACGTTCTCTGGTCGATCGGCGTGGGTGGCGCGGCCGTATGGGCGGCGCTGGCAGGATCGGGCGCGGGAGCGACGCGCGCGGTGCTGGCGATCCTGGGTGGATTGTGGGGCGGGCGTCTTGCGCTGCACCTCTGGCGGCGGGTGCGTGGTGAGGCCGAAGACGGGCGATACCGTGCGCTTCGTGCCCACTGGCACGGACACCAAGGCAAATTCTTCGCGTTTTTTCAGTTTCAGGCATTCCTCGTCGCGCTCTTCGCGGTGCCGTTCGTCGCCGTGGCGGCCAACCCGGCGACCCATGTCGGCTGGATCGGCGTAGCGATCGCGGTCTGGCTCGTCGGCGTGGTGGGTGAGTCGATGGCCGACCGGCAGCTCGCACATTTCCGTGCGCAGCCGGCGAACCGCGGCAAAACCTGTCGCGACGGATTCTGGCGTTACTCACGCCACCCGAACTATTTCTTCGAATGGCTGCACTGGTTCGCCTATGTCGCACTCGCGGTGGGTTCGCCGGTGGGCTGGCTGGCATGGAGCGGTCCGCTGGTGATGTTCCTGTTTCTGCGCTTCGTCAGCGGGGTGCCGTACACGGAAACCCAGGCGCTGCGTTCGCGTGGCGATGAATACCGGCGATACCAGCGCGAAACCCCGATGTTTTTCCCCTGGTTTCCCTCACGGCATAGCGAGGACACATGAATACGACGGCCGATTCCACCCGTTACACCCGTGAGGATCAGGCGGCGTCCGGACTGCTCGGGCTCGCCGAGCGCGGTACGCTGCCCGACGCGCTGATTCGCGCGGGCATCCGGCGACTCTGCGCGAAACGCCTGGCGGAGGAAGGCGAGGGCGGCCTGACCACGGTGGCCGCCCGCTATCAGTCGCGCATCGATGCACTCAGGCAGAGTGCGGTTGCCGTCCATACGGACGCCGCCAACGGCCAGCATTACGAGCTCCCGGCACGCTTCTTCGAGCTGTGCCTGGGGCCGCGCCTGAAGTATTCCGGCTGTCTGTATCCCACCGGTGCGGAGACGCTCGCGCAGGCCGAGGATGCGATGCTCGACGTCTACGGCCGACGTGCGGAGCTGGCGGACGGGCAGACCATTCTCGAGCTCGGCTGTGGCTGGGGTTCGCTGACGCTGTGGATGGCGCGCCGCTTCCCCAATGCGCGGATCACCGCCGTATCCAATTCGCAGGGGCAGCGTCGGCACATCGAGGCGCGATGCGTCGAGCTGGGGCTGGACAACGTCCGGGTGATCACGGCGGACGTCAACGCGCTGGAGCTCCCTGCGGGCGGGTTCGACCGCTGCGTGTCGGTCGAAATGTTCGAACACATGCGCAACTACGAGACCCTGCTGTCGCGCATCGGCACCTGGCTCCGGCCCGGTGGCAAGCTCTTCGTGCATATCTTCGCCCATCGCCAGTTCATGTACCCCTTCGAGACGGACGGGGAGGACGACTGGATGGGGCGGCACTTCTTCACCGGCGGCCTCATGCCGGCTTCCGACACCCTGCTCTGGTTCCAGCAGGACCTGAAGATCGAGGATCGCTGGCACGTGGACGGAAGCCATTACGAGCGCACCGCCAATCACTGGCTGGCCAATCAGGACGCCGCCCGCGACGAGGTCATGGCGGTGCTGCGTGAAGCCTACGGGGACGCCGCGGGACTGTGGTTCCAGCGCTGGCGCATATTCTGGATGTCCTGCGCCGAGCTTTTCGGGTACGCGAATGGACAGGAGTGGCTCGTCGCGCACTACCGGTTCGCGCGGTCGTAAGCTCCAATCCAGTCATCTGTGCCTGCGGGTAATTTCACCTTTTCCGGTTTGTCGCCTTGGATTCGTCGCCGTCCGGTCGCAGGATGACTGGTCTGCGGCGATTCCGCCGCGAAGGAGAGTGAAATGTCCTCACGTCCCGTCAGGATCCCCGGCCCCGATCATCCCATCACCGTGACCCCGGCCGGCGGTCGCGTCGTCGTCCGCGACGGCGACCGCGTCATCGTCGACACCCGCGACGCGCTGGTCCTTCAGGAGGCCAGCTACGCGCCGGTCTTTTATCTGCCACGCAAGGATGCCGATATGCAGGCTCTGAGCCGTACGGCCCATCACTCCTGGTGCCCGTACAAGGGCGAGGCGTCGTATTACAGCCTGCCCGGCGACAGCGAGCGGGCGGTCAACGCCATATGGACCTACGAGCAACCCCATGACGCGGTCGCGTCGATCGACGGCCACCTCGCGTTCTACGCGGACCGCGTCACCATCGAGCACACGCCCGACTGAACCGCCCGCAAGGAAGACGACCCATGCAAGCTTTTCTCGAAGACGTCACCCCGGCGTGCGCGCGATGTACGCCGGGGGAGAGTCTCGGCGCGACTTACGAACGCGTGCGCGCTCACACGGAGTCCCTGGTATCCGCGCTCGGTCCGGAAGATATGGTGGTTCAGTCCATGCCGGACGCCAGCCCGGCCAAGTGGCATCTCGCGCACACCACGTGGTTCTTCGAAACCTTCGTCCTCGGCCCCAACGTTCCGGGCTACGACGTGTTCGACGCGGACTTCGGCTATCTGTTCAATTCCTATTACGAAGCGGTCGGTCCGCGGCATCCCCGACCGATGCGCGGCCTGCTGACACGGCCGACGAGCGAGCACGTGCTTGCGTACCGGCATCATGTCGACATGCATATGCGGTCGTTCCTGCGCACAGACCCGGGTGCCGACGTCGAGGCGCTGGTCCGGCTCGGTTTCGCCCATGAGGAACAGCACCAGGAACTCCTGGTGATGGACGCGCAGCACCTGTTCGCCCAGTCGCCCCTGCGACCGGCTTTCGATCCGGCGTGGCCTGCGCCCGCGGCCGGACCTGGCGGACGCTTTCATCGGGTCACCGGCGGCCCGGTGCGCATCGGTGCCGTGGATGAACCGTTCGCCTTCGACAACGAGGGGCCCAGTCATACCGTGTGGCTGGAGCCGTTCGAAATCTCCGACCGCCTCGTCACCAATGGCCAGTGGCTCGCCTTCATCGCCCTGGGTGGCTACCGTCGCCCGGATCTGTGGTTGTCGGATGGCTGGGCGCAGCGGCAGGAAGACGACTGGACGGCACCGTTGTACTGGCGGCGCGAGGGCGACGTGTGGTCGCACATGACGCCGGGTGGCTGGCGGCCGTTGGATCCCGATGCACCCGTAACGCACGTCAGTTACTACGAAGCGGACGCCTTCGCGCGCTGGGCGGGTGCGCGATTGCCGACAGAGGCCGAGTGGGAACATGCCGTTCGCACGCACGGCAGGCTCGAGCAGATCGACGACGTCGCATGGCAGTGGACGGCCAGCGCCTATCTTCCGTATCCCGGCTTCCGGGCGGCTGACGATGCCGTGGGCGAATACAACGGCAAGTTCATGGTCGGGCAGATGGTCTTGCGCGGTGGTGCGAGCGTTACCCCGCACGGACATTCGCGTCCGTCATACCGCAACTTTTACCGGCCCGGTCAGCGCTGGATGTTCAGCGGCGTTCGTCTCGCCCGCGATGTCCACGGCTCGCCCGACAGCGAACGCCTGACCTTCCTTCGCGATACGCTCGCCGGGCTTTCGGCGGAGCGCAAGCACTTCTCGCCGAAGTATTTCTACGACGGTGCGGGGTCGGCGCTGTTCGAGGCGATCTGCCGCACGCCCGAGTATTACCCGACACGCACCGAAACCGCGCTGCTGCACGCCATCGCCGACGATCTCGCAAGCACGATTCCGCAAGGCGCGGTCCTGCTGGAACTGGGGAGCGGGGCCAGCGAGAAAACGCGGGTGCTGCTCGATGCCGCGCCGTGGATTTCGGCGTATGTTCCCGTGGATATCAGCGCGGACGCCCTGCAGGGGGCGGTGCAGAGCCTCGCAGCGAACTATCCCGCGCTGCCGGTGCATCCGGTCGCCGGCGATTTCACGTCGGGAATCGACGTGCCGGTGGCCGTGGCGGGTCGCCCACTCGTGGCGTTCTTTCCGGGTTCGACCATCGGTAACTTCACCCCGACTGAAGCGATCGCACTGCTGCGTTCCATACGCGAACGGCTGGGTGCCGACGCGCACCTGATCGTCGGCGCCGATCAGGTGAAAGACGCCGATGTGCTGCTGGCCGCTTATGACGATGCCGAAGGCGTCACGGCGGCGTTCAACCGCAACGTTCTGGTGCGGATCAATCGTGAACTTGGTGGCGATATCGATCCTCTGTCGTTCGAGCACCGTGCCGTCTGGAATGTGGCGCTGGAGCGGATCGAGATGCATCTGGTAAGCCGCGAGGCGCAACAGGTGCAGGTGGCGGGGCAGACCTTCGCCTTCGCCGCGGGCGAGTCGATCCACACCGAGAACTCGCACAAGTTCACACCGGCGTCGTTCGCACGGCTGGCCGAGGCGGGCGGGTGGACCGTCGAGCGGCAGTGGATATCGCCCGATCCCGCCTTCGGCGTGTTCGTCCTGAGGGCCCGCTAGCGCACGTCCTGCACGGTCATGTAGCCCTCGTCGGAGACGCTCACCACGGCCCGGCGATGGGCCTGAATGCGCAGGGCGTCGTCGGTGCTGGCGCCGATCTCCCTCGCGGTTTCTTCCACGGTAAACGGCTTGTTGCCACGGCGTTTCTGCCTGCCGGCGAAGCGCGCGTGGTTATAGCCCGACCACGACGTGAAAACGAGCGCGCAGAGCAGAGCGACGAGGAAGATCACGTCGATGTCGCCGCCATCGCCGATGCGGTTCTCGACATAGAACTGCACCCACGCGGAGCGGGCCCCGAAGACCCAGGCGGCGAAGGTGATCAGCGGCATCCACAGAAACGCCCAGGCCACCCAGGCGACGACGGTGACCGTGCCGAAGACGGCCTTCTGGACGCGCGACTGACGCTCCGGTCGCTGAATAACGATCGCTTCGGCTTTCATCGCAGTCCCCGGTCCGGGCTGACCCATACCGCACGCTTGCCCTTGGGCTTCATCAGCGCCTTCGGCATCGCGACGATCGAGGTCGCCGTGTTGAGCAGCCAGTACACCAGCGGGTACCAGATCATCCAGTAATAGTTGCGGCCGATGCGGGTTTCGTAGCGGCGGTCGACCAGCAGACTGATCAGGAACTGCAGCAGGCAGATGATCCCGAGCACGACGCCGTGCCAGTGCGGCAGCAGAGTGTCGACGTAGTACTCGCGGGGCAGCTCGACGAACTTGCCGAGCGCCCACAGCGTGACGATGACGGCCATGGTGTACGACCAGACCAGGCTCATCACATACTCGAGCGCCACCGGCCACATGCGACGTTGCCGCCAGCGCATCAGCTTGCCGGTGTAGCGAAGCAGGACTTCGGAGCCACCCTGTGCCCAGCGCAGGCGCTGTTTCCACAGGCCGCGCACGGTTTCGGGCATGAGAATCCAGCACAGCGCATTGGGTTCGTAGCGGATTTCCCAGTGGCGCATCTGGAGGCGCCAGCTGATGTCGATGTCTTCGGTCACCATGTCGGTATTCCAGTAACCGACGTCGTGCAGCGCGCTCTTGCGAAACGCGGCGATCACGCCTGACACCGTGAAGATACGGCCGTACACCCGTTGCGCCCGCTTGATCAGTCCGATGATCGAGGAGAACTCGCCCACCTGCAGCTTGCCCAGCAGCGTGGAACGATTGCGGATGCGCGGATTGCCGGTGACCGCGGCGACCCGAGGACTGTCCAGCATGTGCGAGACCAGCCAGTGCGTGGCGTAGTCATCGAGCAGCGCGTCGCCGTCCACGCAGACGAAGAAGTCGGCGTTGGAAGCGAGTGCGGCGGCGCGCAGACCCATCGCCTTGCCCTGGTTGCTGGCCATGTGGATGACGCGCAGCTTCGGGTACTGGTCCAGCAGTTGGTCGAGCTGTGCTCCGGTGTCGTCGGTCGAGCCGTCGTTGACCGCGATGATCTCGAAGTTGGGGTACTGCTGCGACGCCAGGTGCGCGATCGTTTCGCGCACCTGCTCGCCCTCGTTGTGGCATGGCACGATGAGGGTGACCATCGGGTATTCGGCCAGGTCCGGCGGCCTGACCCGGATCGGCTCGTTGCGTTCCCAGCGCAGGAAATAGATGACGCCGCCGCTCATCCAGATGAGCGACATCACCAGCGGATAAAAGAACGCGAATTCGAGCAGGGCATGCAGAACGCCGCCGTTCATCGTGCCGGCGCCGGGAAAGGATAGTCGGAGGCGGAGATGAACGGACGGATCGTCTCCAGGTCGGGATGGTTGTGCAGGAAATCGTCGGGGTAATAACCGATGTGACGCGCGCCCTGCGCCTGGACCTCGCGCATGCGCGCGGCAAGGTCGAGATCGCGGATCGGCTTCTTCGTGCGCCAGTTCATCGTGGCGAATTCGAACAGTGTCCGCTCCATGGCTCCCGGCACGGCGGCGACTTGTGCGGTCAGCTTGCGATACCAGCCCAGGCGGTCCGATTGCTGATCCAGCTGCGGCATCGCCATGATCGCGGTCATGTCATAGGCGGCGACGAACGCGGGCAGGCTCTGCGCCATCCAGGCCTCCGCCTGCGGCTGCAGCACCGGGCGCGCGTAGAGATTGCGCGCTGTCAGTACCTGCGGACGCCAGCGGCGCATGCGCTCGGTCAGTTCCTTCGTGAAATCGATGAGCGCCTGCGTGTTCTGGGCAGGCGTGTTCTTCGCCCACGGGCCGAGGTTGTCGGTATCGCGGATGTACGCGTCGTCGGAGAACAGGATGCCCGCCTCGTCGGCATGCATCGCGAGGTCTTCGTACACATCGCCGATCATCCTGCGCACGCGTGGGTCATACGGCGCGAGGCGGAAATGATCGCCGCCGGGCTTGGGCTCGCCCGCGAGGGAAGGCAGATCCTTGCCGTCCGGGAACCGGAAAGCCAGCACGGGCATCCACGCGTAGACACGCACGCCGGCGCGGGTACGCAGCTGCCATGAAACGCGCGAGAACAGGTCCGCCCGCACCGGCAGGTGACGGTTGGGGAAATAGACGGCATCGGCCACGCCGTCACCGTCCGGGTCCGCGTAGGCCTGCAACCAGACCTGGCTGGGGTGCATCCGCTTGATCCGGTCGAGCAGCTTCGACAGGTTGCGGTCCTGCTGCGCCGGATCGGGGTCGTAGATGTAGTCGAGGTCGACCTGTACGGCGCGCGTGGCGTCGACACGGGCCTGATGGCGCATCAGCCAGCCGAGGCGGTTGGCGGTGACGTTGCCGCTGACCAGCAGTCGCGGGATCGTTTTGCCCGGGATCAGCGTGGGGACGCTGTCGCCCAGGCTCAGCGACACGCTCATCCCGAGGTCGGCGGCGACTTCGCGCCCCACGCGGGTGTAGGCACCGTAAGGCCACACCGCCGCGCGCGGGCGCACGCCGGTATGCGCGGCGATTTCATCCGCACTGTGCGAGAGGTCCTTGCGGACGCGCGCGGCGTATTCGGCCTCGGTCTCGTAGTGCTTCGTGGCGCTGTCGTAAGCGATCGAGGCGGCCATGGGCATCTGGTTGCCCTGCGGGTTGCCGTTCTGCCCCTGATGCATCTCCCACGTATGCGAGCCGAACTCGACGAGGCCGGACTTCTGCATCTCGGCGACCTGATCCCACGTGAGGAAACACGAGCGCGTGCAGTCACCGCCGTTGTACGGCATGTGCTTGCCGTCGGGCATGTCCATCCACGAGCCGACCAGCGCCTGCAGCGCGGGATAGTGATAGGCACGCAGGAGCGGATACACGCGGGTGTAGAAACTCTCGAGGCCATCGTCGAAGGTCAGGAGTACGGCGTCCTTCGGCAAGGGCTTGCCGCCGTTGCTGGCGTCCACGACCTGCGACAGGCTGACCATGTTGTAGCCGTTGGCGCGCAGCCAGTCGAAATGAGCGATGAGGTGATCGGTGCTGGTCGCATCCGGATCGTGATCGGCCTGAAGGCCGACGTCGTCGCGCACGTCGTGGTAGGCCAGGACGATGAGGGTGGGGTGCGTGGCGGCGACCGGCTGCGCGGCGGCGGACAGGGCCGCTCCGAGCAGGATCAGCAGAAACAACAGCGGACGCATGACTCTCATTCTCCCCAGTGCATCGTCAGGTCGAGGACGAAGCGGTGTTCGCGTTGACCATCGTAAGGTTGGTTGTGCCAGCCGATTCCCCAGCCCAGCCGGATACCGGCGCGAGGCTGGAACGTCTGACCGTAGCGGATGGTGGCCATCCAGTCGGTCGCGTAGCCCTGTTCGGCGTACTGTCCCACGGCGACGTCGATCCGCTGTGTGACCGAGCGCTCGTAGAACTGGCCCAGCAGGTTCTGCAGGCGGCCTGTGATCGCGTAGCTCTTGTCGCGGCGCGGGTTGAAGTAAGGGCGATCGGTCAGGGTGTTCATCGAGCCACCCAGTTCGATGCCGCCGTCCAGCGCCAGATTGGGAGCGGTGTGCAGTCGCTGGGTCAGCGAGGCGGTCCATGACGTGCGCTTGTTGTCGTCGCTGAAGTTGTCGCGCGACAGGCCCACGCGCGCCTGGGTCAGCTCGCTCGCCCTCCAGGTGACGGCGGTATCCAGCGTCTTCGCTGAAATGCCGTAGTACTGTCCACGGAGCGGCGCGTCGTCGCCCGCGGTGCTGTAATCGGTCGCCCAGGTCCAGTGATCGGTGATCGACCAGTCGAAGCCGGCCTCGAGGGCGGTCTTGCCGACATAACGGTCGGCGGCGGGAAGGGCTCGCACATATGCCTCGAGGCCACGGGCATAGCCGATCACGCCCACGCCGACGCGTGAGCGACGCACGTCGCCCTCGGGCAGGTCGGCGGTCGAATAGCGGGCCAGTGCCAGCACACGCCAGTGATCGTCGATCAGCGGGCTGGCGGCCGACGCCTGGGTAGTGGCGTCGCGGTCGCCGAAGTCGGGGCTGGAGCCCTTGCCCTGTTCGGTGCTCAGATCGAACTGCCAGCCGCGCTCGCGGTTCCACGACTGCACGGCGCGGGCGACGCGCCCATTGCGGTCGGCCAGGGTCTGCGCGACGCCCAGGTCCTCGTCCACGCTTTCATAATCGTTGAGCACGCGCGCGGCATCGGCTTCACCGATGTAAGCGCCGACATTGCGGCGGTCGAGCGTGCCGGCGATGTTGAAGTCTTCCTGCGCGCGGCGTGGCCAGCCGCGCGCCAGCTCGACCATGCCGAGCTCGCGACGGATCTGCGAGTTGGCGGGCGCCTCGCGCGACAGCGGAAGAAGGCGGTCGTACGCGTCGGCCGGCATGTCGACGTATTCGCGGAGCGTGGCCGCGTTGAGATCGGCATCGACCTTGCGCTGGTTCTGGATCGGCGCACGGATACCGGGCACGCGCGTCCATTCCGGCTCTTTCGCGGCGAGCGCATCGATGGTCCGGATGGCCTTGTCCGTCTGCCCGGATTCCAGGTAGGCGTACATCAGGCCGATGCGTGGTTCGAAATCGGCGGCGCCATAGGGGCCCGGGTCCTTGGCAATGCTGTCTTCGTAAAGGGTTGCGGCTTCCGCCGGCCGGCGCCTGACCAGCAGCGCATCGGCGACGGCGCGCTCGACGTAAGCGGGCAGGGCGACGTTACGCTGGCGAAGCGCGTCGTAACGCGTGACCACCTCGTCCGCGCGACCGGCCTGGTCCAGCGCCACCAGCAGATCCAGCTCCGCGCGCTGGCGCAGGCCCTCGTCCAGCTGAGGATCGTCCGCGAGGCGACGGGCATCGGCCACGGCGCGGTCGGCCTCGGCGTAGGGTGCGCGCGGATCGGCGGGCTCGCCGTTAGCCCAGCGGATCTCGTGGGCGATGTGATCGGCGTCCAGATGAACGCGATCGCCCACGCTCTGGGGCGGCTGCAAGCGAGCCGCCAGTTCCCTGGCGCGCGTCGTCGCGCCCATTTCCGTCAATAAAGCGACGTTGAGCGTCTGTGCCTCGCGATCGTCCGGCCAACGGGCCAGTACCTCCTGGCAGTGCGCCAGCGCGTCGACGCGGTGCCCCGCGCTACGCTCGTCGCGTGCCTTCGCCATCAGTGCGTCGCGTTCGGAAGGCGCCGCGGCCAGCGCCAGAGGCCCGTGCAGAGCCAGCGCCAGTGCTAGGCACAAGCGTGCCCTGGGCACGCGCGCGGTGCGCGGCGGTGTCATCGAATTGATTCCCATCCTGCCAACATGACCTGTATCAGCCCCTGCGAATGTCCATTCCCGGCAAGTGGCGGTAAGCGTTTGAGGCACCGAATCCCGTTCGCGCCGGCGCAGCCTGCCATGGTAAAGGCAAGCTGCATGCCAAGTGATGCATCAAGTACCGGATCAGCCGGGCTTCGGCGTCGGGCGTTCAGGTCCACGATGTTCGAGGACACGTCAGCGGACGCGACACCGTGATGACCGTCACCGGCGACGTGAAGTACGGCCCGACGACTGTTTTGGATGCGCACGGCTTCGCCGGTGGTTGCCGAATTGCGTGGGCAGTACGGGGCGACCGTGCAGGTGGGTGGGCGCCTCGATCGCCTTGCGGAGGCGGGGACTATCGTTATTCCAGGCTGGCTCGTTTCGCGGGCGAGAACGACTAGCAGCCCTTGGCGTGAGGGTCGATAATGACCATAAGTTCGTTCGCGCGAATAATCTCTCACGGATAAGAGAATCTTATGATTCAACCGCAATGGCTGGAGAGCTTCCGGCAGCTTGCCGACCTCGGTAACTTTACCCGTGTCGCTGAGCGACTGGGTGTCACCCAGGCCGCCATCAGCCAGCACATCCGTCAGCTCGAGGACCGGCTGGGCCCCCTGGTGATTCGCCGGCCCCGAAGCATCGAACTGATGCCAGCCGGCCTCGCGCTACTGGACTACTGCCGTGACGTGGACCGCGCCGACAAGGCGCTGAAGCTGCGCCTGTCGGATGTCGACGCGCTGGAGGGCGAGGTCAGTCTGATTACGCCTGGAAGCATTGGCTTGTCGCTGTATCCGCTATTGCTGGATCTGCAGCAGGCGAATCCGGGGCTTGTCATTCGCCATCGCTTTGCCCCGGACAGCGAAGTTCGCGCGGCGGTGATGGAAAGCCGCTATGAAATCGGTCTGATGAGCCTGCGGCCCGATGACGAATCGCTGGCCGCCGAGCCGTTTACGACTGAGGCGCTGGAACTGGTCGCTCCTGCCGACCGCGCTGTGAAGGATTGGAAGGATCTCGTCCAGATTGGCTTCATTGACCATCCCGACGGTCAGGCGATGGCGACGCGGCTCCTGGCGCGTCAGTTTCCCGGTGCCGGTGGTCTTAAGGGTGTTCCCGTCGCAGGGTTCAGTAACCAGATCGGGCTGATTCTGGAGCCGGTAGCGCGCGGACTTGGCTTCACGGTGATTCCGGAGCATGCGCGTCGTGCGTTTGCGCGGCAGGAGGCTATCCAGGTAGTGAGTGGAGCCGATCCTGTCGTTGATACGCTTTGGCTGGTGCGTCGAGCGGAGTGGGCGTTGTCGATGAGGGCGATGCGGGTGGTGACGTATTTGCGCGAACGCCTGGGTGCGTCGAGTCGCTGACGGCCGGGCGAATCGTCAGACGCCCAGTTTTCCGAGTGTGCTGTCGAGCGGGGCGTGGTACGAGCCGCCGAACAAGCGCACATGCATCAACAGCGGATACAGCTGGTAGAGGTGCCGCCTCGTCGTCATGAATCCGCGTTCGAGCGGCCGGATCTCGTTATACCCCTCGAAGAAGGCCGGCCCGACACTGCCGAACAGCGTCGCCAGCGCAAGGTCGACCTCACCATCACCGCGATAGATGGCCGGATCGATAAAGCATGCCCCGCCCTGGGCGGTGGCGAGCATGTTGCCTCCCCACAGATCGCCATGCACGAGTGACGGTTGCACCGCCGGATCGATCCACTCGCCGAGACGCCGGGCCACGGCATCGATGCGATGGCGGAACGCCGCAGGAAGTTCACCGGCGTCGTCCGCGAGTCCCGCCATATAAAGCAGGCGCCGGTCACGAAAGAACGCGATCCAGTCGCGATCGAACGTATTCGGTTGCGGGATGCTGCCCATCACCGTGTCGTGCCTATATCCGAACTCATCGCCCACGGGCTGCGCATGCATGGTCGCGATAGCGCGACCGGCGGCGCGCTGCACCTCGTCGTCGAAGCCACGGCCGCCATCGTCGACCCACGCCAGTACGAGTGCATCGTCATCGACCGCCAGCGTCTCGGGCACGGGGAGCCCCGCGGCACGCAAGTCATCGAGCATGCTCGCCTCGAGCGTCAGCGCGACTTGTCCCGGTCGACGGAATTTGGCCATGACGTGGCTGCCATCCTGCCGCTCGACACGAACGCTGCGCGCGATGTCGCCGCCGGAGAGCGTATGCAGGCGGGCAGGGCGCTCGCCCAGGAGCTGCCCGAGATGGTCGAGTTCCGAAACGGTCACCGTGCGGCGGGCTCTCGGAGCTTACGAATCACGCCATCGACGCCGCGCTCGATCATGTCGAACGCGTGCACGAAATCCTTCGCCGAGCCGTACCACGGATCGGGCACGTCGAGGCCTTTCGGACCGTCCGCATAGTCCATCAGCAGCCCGACCTTGTCCGCCGCGTCGGGTGCGACACGGCGGAGGGAGTCGATGTGTGACCCGGTCATGCCCAGTATGAGGTCGTAGTCCTCGAAGTCCCTGGCGGTGACGCGGCGCGCGCGATGTGTCGGCATGGCGACGCCACGTCGACGCAACTCGGTCAGCGCGCGCGAGTCGGGCGGATTGCCGATCTCTTCACCGCTGACGGCCGCGCTGTCGACGCGGACGTCCCAGCCCAGTTCGGCCGCCTTGTGCAGAAGCAGGGCATGGGCGGTGGGAGACCGGCAGATATTGCCGGTGCAGATGAAAAGGACGGAAGGCATGGTTTTGAGGTCGGGAGTCATCCCATGACCTTAGAACAAAACCGGTCAGACCTGTGTCATGCCGCCGTCGATGCACAGTTCCGCGCCCGCTATGTAGCTGCTTTCGGACGAGGCCAGGAACAACGCCGCCGCGGCGACCTCCTCGGGTCTGCCCATGCGGCCGAGCGGTATGCGGGCGGTCAGCGTCTCGCGCACCTCATCGGATGCGGCAGCCATCATTTCGGTGTCGACCGGGCCAGGGCTGAGCGTGTTGACGCGGATGCCGCGACTGACCAGCTCGGTGGTCCAGGTGCGGGCATACGAGCGCAGCGCCGCCTTGCTTGCGGCGTAGGTGCCGTAGCCATATACGCCGATCGCATCCGCGATAGACCCGATCAGCACGATGGTGCCGCCCGGGGGCATGTGCGGCACCGCTTTCTGCACGGTGAATGCCGCGGCACGGACGTTGAGGTCGAAGATGCCGTCGAAGTGCGCTTCGGTGATGTCGTCGACCAGGCTGTATTCGCTGATGCCCGAGTTGACCACGAGGGTGTCGACGCGACCCTTGCGTGCGACGACCGTGGCGAAGACGCGGTCTAGCTGGTCGGCGTCGGTAACGTCGGCCTGCACGGCTTCGGCGTTGGTCCCTAGGCTGGCGATGGCGTCATCGAGTGTCGCCTGGCGGCGGCCGACGATGAAGACATAGGCACCTTCGTTGACGAAGCGCTGGGCGATGGCGAGCCCGATCCCGCTGCCACCACCGGTAACGACGGCGATTTTTCCACTGAGTTGAGACATGACGATGCTCCGAAGGACTTGAAGCATCATGGTATACGTCGTATATCTACGGTCAATTATGCACTTTGAAGTGCGTAGGTATACGCGAGGTTATCTCCATGCCGCCCAGGCTTCCGCTCCCCGACGACGAAGTCGCGCTGATCGACGTGCGCGAAACCAAACCGATCCTCGACCAGATCGCCAACAAGTGGTCGGTGATGATCCTCAGCGTGGTCTGCGAAAACCCCGTGCGATTCAATCAGCTGCTGCGCCGTCTGGAAGGGATCACACATAAGGCTCTGACCGAGGCGCTGCGACGGCTGGAGCGGAACGGTCTGGTCGCGCGGCGCGTGCTGCCGCTGTCGCCCGTCGCGGTGGAGTACTCGATCACCCCGCTGGGGCGTACGCTGAAGGATCCGTTCGATGCGCTGTGCATCTGGGCCGGCCGACACGGGCAGGCGATGGCGCAGGCGCAGTCGGACTACGACGAACGACGGCTGGACCACGAGGCCTCGTAAAGCAAAACAGCGCGAGGTGCGGAAGCACCACGCGCTGTTTTGTCGGTATCGGATTGGTGGAGCCTGGGGGGATCGAACCCCCGACCTCGTCATTGCGAACGACGCGCTCTCCCAGCTGAGCTAAGGCCCCACACGAGCCACAAATGTTAGCAGGGGAACAGCGGGTCGCCAAGCCCTCGCGCGCCGCTGGGATGAAGGCTTGCCGGCTACGGTCGGTGGGCGGCAGACTGGCGGCATGTCGAGCCCGGCCATCCATCTGCGCAGTTACAGCCGGCCCACCGGCCTTGACCGGCACGACTACGCGCAGTGGGTGATCCCGCTGCATGGCGACCTCGAGTTCGAGCTGGGCGGTCGGGGAAATCGCCTCGGTCAGCTGCAGGGCGCCTTCGTGGCCGCAGGCGAGCTGCATGACGAGTCGGGCGTGGCCGATGACACGGTGCTGATCCTCGACTGTCCGCCGCCGCGGCTCGACGACGTTACGCATGAGACGCTGAGACAACGGCGCTGGCTGGCGTTACCGGCGGATGCGAAACGACGGTTGCCGCCCCTGGTTGCGCGGGGCGATGCTGAAGGTCTGTTGTCCCTGTTGCTGCTGCACTTCGCACCGGAGTCGCGAACCACGCGACTGCACACCTTGTGTGCGCGGATCGACGCCTGTCCGGATGCGATGTGGACCGTCGAGCGGATGGCGCTGGAGGTGGGCGTCAGCGTGAGTCGCCTGCATGCCTTGTTCGTCGGCTATTTCGGGCGCTCCCCGCAGGCCTGGTTGACGGCATGTCGCCTGCAACGCGTAAAACATGCGCTTGCGTACACCTCGCACACCATCGCTGACATCGCACAGGCGGCCGGATACTCCGAGCACAGCGCGTTGACCCGGGCGTTTCGTCGTGAACTGGGTATGTCACCGGCAGAGTGGCGACGCGGTCAGCAGTAGGCTGGGTCAAGCCCGCGCGGTACGCCTTCGCTAGGCTGTGGCTTCCGTCCTCGGTGACCTCCTTTGATGCGCAGATCTCTTGTTCGCGGTATGGCCAGCGGCGCGGCAGCTGGCGCGCTGTGGGGAACCGTATTCCTCGTTCCCGCCGTATTGAACGGCTTCAGTCCCTTCGAACTGAGTATCGGGCGCTATGTCGCCTATGGTCTCGTATCGGCCGTTGTTTTAGGCGTGAACGCACGGCCACTGATGCGGCGACTGGATCGGTCAGCCTGGTGGGGCCTGGTGTGGCTGAGCCTGTCGGGAAATCTTGTCTACTACTTGCTGCTGGCGTTTGCCGTGCAGTCGGCGGGCGGCGCGGCCACATCGCTTATCGTGGGGCTGGTGCCGGTGGTAGTCGCGGTCGTCGCCCGACACGACGCGGATGCGATTCCCATGCGCCGGCTTGCACCAGCGCTGGCGTTGAGTGTCACTGGCGTGGCGTTGATTGCGTATAGCGCGCTGTCTTCGCAGACAACACAGGTGGCACCGTGGCCGACACGTCTGTTGGGTTTGGTTTGCGCCGTAGGCGCTTTGCTGTCGTGGTCCGCCTATTCGATCGGTAACGCGCGCTGGCTCACGCGGCGGCATGACCTGGGTAGTCATGAGTGGTCGCTGTTGACGGGGCTGATGACGGCGGCACTGTCGTTGCTGCTTGTCCCTGTGGCGCTCGCCGTCGGAACCCCGGCGCATGACCTTGAACAGTGGTGGCTGTTCGTCGGGATGTCGATGGGGGTGGCGCTGTTCGCGTCGGTGCTGGGCAATGCATTCTGGAATCGTGCCAGTCGTCTGCTGCCGTTGTCCTTGTCGGGGCAGATGATCGTTTTCGAGACGCTGGCGGCGCTGTTGTACAGCTTCCTGTGGCATCGGCGATGGCCGGATGCCCTGGAGTGGGCGGCTATCGCCTTGCTGGTCGCGGGGATTGTCCAGTGTGCGCGGGTGCACCGGGGGGCGTTGCCTCAGACTCAGCCAGGCAACAACGCCGACAACCGGTCGTAAAGCACCCCACGACGCCAGCCTTCCAGCGCCTCGGGCCACAGGCCGCCGCTCATCACGAACTCTTCCATCGAGCGGCGTGCGCAGAGCAGGCCGGGCGGAAGGTCGAGTTGCGTGGCCAGCGTATCGATGGCGCTGCGCATCTCGTTGATGGCGCGCTTGGCGTCGCCCATCGGATGGCCGGTGATTCTCACCGTCGTCTCGACTTCCGTGGCGTCGACCGGAACACGCAACAGGTCGAACAACTCCTGGCGCTGCGCCGAACGCAGGGCGCGCGTCCCACGGACACGCTCGTCGAGTTCGGCGGGCGTCTGTGGGATTTTCGACACCAGGTCGAGTGCATGGTTGTCTTCGAGCAGCCAGGAGCGGGGCTTGTCGAGGGCACGTGCGGCGGCTTCACGCCAGCGCAGCACGCGGCGCAGCAGCGCCTGGTTCTCCGGCACCCACTCGCTGGCCGCCTTGAACCCACGCTGGGGCTGCGGATCGCCCTCGCGCTGGCTGGCGCGGCGCTTCATGCGTGCGCAGTCTTCCGCGTGCCATCCGTCGCGGCCGCGCGCGGCCAGTCGTTCGCTGAGGATCGCGTGGACCGGATGCAGGTGCACCACGTCGAGCGTGGCGTACAACTTCTGTGAGTCGGTCAGAGGCCGCTGCAGCCAGTCGCTGCGTGTCTCGCCCTTGTCCAGCTCGGCACCGACCAGCTCGGCGACCAACGCGCGATAGCTGATGCCCAGCCCCATACCGACGAAAGCGGCGGCGATCTGCGTGTCGAACAGGGTGTGCGGGCCATCGGGCAGGCACGGCGCCATGGCTTCCAGGTCTTCGCCCGCGCTGTGCATGACCGTGACGACGGGCTGGTCGGCGAACGTCGGTGCGAGCGCGTCCTCCAGCGGCACGGCAAGCGGATCGATGAGCGCGTAGCGGCCTTCATGCGCAAGCTGGAGCAGGGCGAGCTGAGGATAGAAGGTGTTGCGTCGCATGAACTCGGTATCGAGTCCGACGACGGCGGCGGGGGCGATCGGGGCGAGCCATGTGTCGAGAACCTCGCGGTTGTCGATCCAGGGAGCGGTGTGAGCGATGTCGCTCGTTGTCATGCATGCGTCCTTGTTCGGTCAGGGGTCACGTCGACGCATCGTGTTGCCCTGTCGAGCGCGATTCCCTATGGTTGCAACGCACGATAGCAGGCTCGCACGGAACCGCCCACCATGCCCAACACCGAAACCGTCCAGCGACAGCGCGCCATCGGCGGCGCGTTGGGTGTGGCCGTGCTCGGTTTCGCCTTGTTCTATCACTTCTTTCCGCAGCTTCTTCACGTCTCGCCGACGCAGAATACCCCGCGTTCGCCCATGCGCGGCCAGCCGACGACCATGGGTTTCGACCAGCGTCCGCAGGCCGCGACGCCGGCCGTCGTGTCCGAGATCGACGCCGGGCCGCCGATCATGCTGGCGCCCGCGGCGGTAATCGCTGCCCGCCGCCGCGACAAATCGCCCGAGGTACCGTTGCCGGCGCAGAAGAGCCCGGACACGCCCGAGATCACCGCCGCGCTCGACCGGGGTGACAAGGCGTTGGCCGCCGATCGTCTGGTCGGAGGCAAGGACAGCGCGGCCTCGCTATTCGCCGCCGTGCTCAAGGAAAAAGCGGACAGTCAGCGCGCGCTCGCGGGCATGGACGAGGTGCGCGCACGCCTTGCGGCCGAGATCGAGCAGGACATCGCACTGGGTGATGCCGACGCGGCGCGTGAGTCATTGACGGCGCTGAAGGGTCTGCCTGACAGCACCGCCGACGTCGCTCCGCTCCAACAGAAACTCGCCGTGCTGGACAAGGTGCGGCCTCTGCTGGGCAAGGCCGCCGCGCAGTTGCAGGAGGGCAAGGCCGACCTCCCGCACGGCGACAGTGCCCTCGACACCTATCGCGAGGTGCTGCAGCTGGACGCGGACAACGCCGTGGCGGAACAGGGCATTACGCAGGTGCAACGCACCGTGTTGGACAAGGCGCTGGCCGCGGTGGCGCAGAACGACTTTGCGGCGGCGGACACCGCGCTGGCGGAGGCGGCGGCGATCCAGCCGGAATCGCAAGGCCTGCAGGACACCCGTGGCCGCATCGAAGGCATGCGTCGGCAGAGCGCCACGGCGATGCTCGCGCAGGCGCGCTCCGCGCTGGACTCAGGCAATCTCGAACTGGCGCGGCAACTGGCGGACAAGGCTCAGCAGATCAGTGCCGATCTCGCCGGTCTGGATGATTTCAACGAACGGCTGACCAACGCCCGGCTCTATGCGAGCTACAAGCCGGGTCAGGTCTTCGCAGACCGCTTCGTCGACTCGACGGGCCAGGCGCCCGCCATGGTCGTCGTGCCGACCGGCAAGTTCCTGATGGGTTCGCCCGATGGCGAACGTGGTCACGACGCCAACGAAGCGCCGGTGCACGAGGTGCAGATCGACAAGGGTTTCGCCATGGCGCGCAGCGCGGTCACCATCGGTCAGTTCCGCGACTTCGTACGCGCCACCGGTTACGTGCCGCAGTCGCAGTCGCTGCAGGGAGGCAGCGTGTACGACGAACAGAGCGGCGGCCTGCGCGATGACGATGCGGCCACCTGGCAGGACGATTACGCGGGCAAACCCGGGCAGGAGCGTCTGCCCGTGATCAACGTCTCCTGGAACGATGCGAAGGCCTACGCGGACTGGCTGTCCCAGCGGACCGGCAAGAAATATCGCCTGGCCAGCGAGGCGGAGTTCGAATACAGCTTGCGTGCGGGCAGCACCACCCGGTACTGGTGGGGCGACGACACGCCGACGTCACGCGTCGAAAACCTCACCGGCGGGAACGATCGTTCGGGTTCCGGCCGCCGTTGGAGCAACGCCTTCAACGGTTACAAGGATGGCTTCTGGGGGCCGGCGCCGGTGATGAGCTTCACGCCGAACGCGTTCGGCCTGTACGACATGGGCGGAAACGTCTCCGAGTGGGTAGGCGACTGCTGGCACGACAACTACATCCGTGCGCCACGTTCGGCCGATGCTTGGGTCAATCCTGGGTGCGGACGCCGGGTGATCCGCGGCGGCTCCTGGGGCAGCGCGCCGGAGATGGTTCGCTCGGCGTACCGGCAGGGCGCCTCGGCGGATCTGCGCAGCGCGCGCGTCGGCTTCCGCATCGTGCGCGAGCTCTGACGCACGCCGGGTTCGAGACCGGTAACGACCACCGGCGTCGAACGCGCAGCGCTGGCCGTCAGAGATTTCCGTAGACCGCCTCGAGCTGCGAGACGGCGGCGTTGACCCGCTGGATTCCCGAAGACTGGCGCTCGGCGCTTTCGCTGATGGCCCCGGTGACCTGAGTAACGTTGCCGATAGCGGCGAGGATTTCCTCCATCGTGTGTCCCGCGGTACCGACAAGGCTCGCCCCTTCGTCCACGCGGCCGCGGGCATCGCCGATCAGCTGATGAATCTGCTTCGACGCCTCGGCGCTACGTACCGCGAGGCGGCGCACTTCTTCCGCCACCACGGCGAACGCCTTGCCGCTCTCGCCCGCGCGCGCCGCCTCGATGGCCGCATTCAGCGAGAGGAGGTTGGTCTGGAACGACAGCGAGTCGATCAGTTCGAGGATTTCCTCGATGGAGCGCGTGCCTTCCTGGATGCCGCCCATGGTACGTACGACATCGCGCATTACCGCACCGCCGCGCTCGGCCGCATGCCGCGCGCCACCCGCGAGGGCCTCGGCCTTGCCGGCCTTTTCCGCGTTGTCGACGACGGCGCCCGACAGCGACACCACTTCGCGCTGAAGCGTCTGCGCGGCGAGCGTCTGCGCCGTGATGTCGGTCGCGTACTTGATGATTTTCATCGGTACGCCGTTGAAGTCGAAGATGGGGTTGTAGGTCGCCTGAATCCACACAACGCGACCATCGCGACCGAGCCGACGGTACAGCGCGGCGTCATGGCGGCCTTCGCGCAGTCGTGCCCAGAAGGTCTGATAGCCGGGCGAGGAGGCTTCGGTCGGATCGACGAACATCCGGTGATGACGACCGATCACTTCGTCACGCGTATAGCCCATGGCGCCAAGGAAGTTGTCGTTGGCCTCGAGGATGGTGCCGTCCAGATCGAATTCGATCGTCGCCTGAGCGCGATCGATCGCCTGGAGACGCCCGTCCATGTCCGCGGCGGCGAGACGCTGGGCGGTGACGTCGGTCGCGTATTTGATGACGCCGATGACGTTGCCGTTGCGGTCGGTCAAAGGGCTGTATGACGACTGCAGCCACACGTCGCCTCCGTCCTTGCGCCGGCGGCGGTACAGCCCCGTGTCGCCGCGTCCCGCACGCAACCCTTCCCAGAACGCTCGATAGTCCGGGCTGTCGGCATCGGCCGGCGCCACGAACGTGCGGTGATGGGCGCCACGGATTTCGTCCATGCCATAGCCCATGGCCTGCAGGAACAGGGCGTTAGCGTGGCGTACGTGCCCGTCCGGGGTGAACTCCACGATCGCCTGGACCTTGTCCAGCGCGGCGAGCTTGGTCCGCGACTCGCGGTTTCTGTCGATCCAGTAACGAAGCATTCGGTGACCCGGGGAATGTGGTGTTGACCACATCGGCGGGCGAATTGGTTACTTGAGTAAAAGTGACAAAATCGGTTCAGCTCTCGTCCATGAAATCGGCGCGTCAGTCCGGATGTCCCTGTTTAGCCGCCAACGCCTCGCGGACATGGCCAAGCGCTTCATGCGCGACCGCTTCGGCGGTCTGCGTCGCGTCGATGACGACCGTATGCCCGAGGCCCAGGCCGCGGAAGATCGAACGGCAACGGTCGAGGTTGTCCGAGGTCTCGAAATGATTCGGCTTGTCGCCGCGCTTACGGATGCGCTCCAGACCTACCCTGGGTTCCAGGTCCAGCAGCAGCAGCAGGTCGGGGCGAGGGGCGAAGGCATTGGCTTTTAGCAGGGCGCCGGTGTCGAGCCCGGCCGCGCCCTGATAGGCCACATTGGACGGGAAATAGCGGTCGAGGATGACGATCTCGCCACGGGCCAGGGCGGGGCCGATCAGTTCGGCCACGTGCTCTTTCCGGTCGAGAATCAGGAGGCGAAGTTCTTCGTCCGGCGTCAGCCGTCCGGTGGATGCGGAGGCGCGCATCCGCATGCCCCACTGGCCGGTCGTCGGTTCCTTGCTGAGCGCCACAGGGGTGCCGGCCGGAGCCAGCGTGTCACGCAAGGTATGGGCGAGAGTCGTCTTGCCTGCACCATCGATGCCTTCGATGGCAACGAGCAGGCCACCGGGAATAGGGAGAGGTGCCATGGGCGGGGACTTTACCGGATCAGATCCGGACTTTCACCACCGTCAGGCCCGGCGTGCGACTTCCGCGGCGACGCGAGCATCACGTGTCAGCAGGTCGAACATACGCTTACCCGTTGCCGTGGCGCTCCAGTAACCGAATTCGTCCTGCGAGGCGAGGCCGCGACGCAGAAGTCGGACGCACGCCGTTTCGTTGAGGCTGCTCACGGCAAGAAACGCTGTGGAACAGAGTTGCTGGAGCGCGAAACGCGCTTCCGGATCGATGGTCGGTTCGTGTCGCGTTCTTTCGTCGGTATGCACGTCATTCCCCCCGTTGATGCCCCGCTGGCGATTCTGGAGCTTCCCTCGGTTAAGGCCCCGTGAGCGAATACTTACGTACCTCCCCCGCAGGCTGGGCAGGTGACGTCTCCTGTGGAGGAAGCGACGTCACGCAGGGCCACCCCGGTCGCAGGTTCGCAGAGGGCTGGCAGCGGCATGACGACAATTTCGGCCACACGATCGGCGTCCAGCCATCCCCGGCTTTTCTGGAGACGGTGTTCCAGCGCCCAGGCGCACATGGCCGTCATGGGCCCACCGGAGAGGAGGGTCTCCAGGCGACGTGCGGTGAAGGCTGGCCCGAGGTATCTCGCCATGGCGTCCTGCCCAAGAAATCCTTCGCTCACCAAACGTGCAGCGATAGCTTGCATGTTGCGCAAGCGGGCGGACTGGATCGACATCGACGGCTACTTAAGTGGAGGGAGCGGCACATTACGGTCGGCGAGTCGGGCGCTTTGCACCTATTCGGCAGTCGAACGGCGGCGCCGGTCCGGTTCTTCACATTAGTGAAGAGCGCCCTGGCGAGGGTGCCCGTAAACTACGCAGCCTGGCGCGGGGGATTTGCCGACGCGCCCGGCAAGGTGCCGGATCATGCTCGTCGTTCCTCATCCTCCGGCGTCGCAACCATGGCTCCGACGACCCCTGAGTATGTCGCGCGTGGGCTGCTGCCCGCGCATCCGGATCTTCCCAACGGCGCCGGTATCCCCGCGCTTGTCGCGAACGAGCGATATGTCGAGCCGCTGGCGCGAATCATCTACTACTGGGGTTATCCCGCAGTGGATGCCCTGGGGCGAACCAGCGCCTGGGACGTGATGAAGAATGGCCCGGGCGCGACCATGGGTCTGTTCCCTGGGGCGCCGAAGAACACGATGGGCTAACTGGACGACTACAAGTCGCCGGCGCAGCGAAGGGTCGTCACGCCAAGTAACGACACGATATATGGTGCCGGTTTGTGCGACCTCACCGACGAGCCTGTGGTGGTGCAGACGCCTGCCGATGTGCCGGCCGTGCACTGCTGGACGATCCAGGTGGCGGACCTGGTTACCAAAGTGATTCATCAGCTCGGTTCGGCATCGAAGACGCCGGGTGGCAAGTATCTCCTTGTCGGTCCGCGTTGGATGGGTTCTTTGCCCGCGGGGTTCATCGATGTGCCTCGGCCGCCGACTAACTTCGTAGCCGTGTTCGAGCGCGCTTTTGCCGCGCACGATGAGCAGAGCAAACGCGCGGCGCGTCGTGTCCTCAACCAGATAGGAGTGGTGGCGTACAGCAAGAACACGTCTGGTCCATTGGTCTTCGACTGCGAAGCCAGCGCCAGAAACAAGGTGCTTCCCGCAGGTGTCACGGCGGAGAAGGTCGCGGCCGACCCGCTCCACGGCAGCCGTCGAATGGATTAACCTGCGCGAGCGAGTTACGAACCTCGGCGAGAGTGGGTCGCGAGGCATTCCCGCTGTTTGATTCTCTCTGTGTCGCCCGGCTGCGGCGTAGTACGGGGGCGTCGCACCCACTAGGAGGCGACCTTTCTACCCGCCGCAACACCTATACCCACGCATCCTGGGCCAGTGAAGTACCTGGAAAGTGCCATGGCCATACCGCCCATTGAGTGGCGGCACAACATGAGTGTTTGTAGGGAAAATCCTACATTGGACTAGGTCATGGACTACATACGTCCGCTCGCGCTCACCTCATCATCCTTCCGCCAGATGGCTGGCATCTCATATGGGGAATAGGATGCACCTTAGAAAGCTTACCGTCGCTCTGCTCACAGCGTTGCTCCCCTTGTCCGCATTGGCCGACAGTACGACCGGCACTTCTCTGTCCATCGTAGGAACGCCCGGCCCTGGTCGTCAGATATCAGCGCACGTAGTCGTGACGGGCAAGCACCTAGTCACGGGGCCAGGGCATACCGTTGTCGGAGGTACAGTTCAGGTCAGCGTAAATGGTGTCCTTACGGCGCAGGTTGCAGCCGCCTGGCCGTTTAATTCCAACCTTACCGATAGCGGATGCGTTCAGTTTGACCAATACGGCGGCTGCATTCGTACCAAGTACATCTCCAGCAACACAGATGTTACAATTCCGGTCACGCTGCCGACCGGCATGGCGAACGCTCAGGTCACTGCACGGTACACGGGCGATACCGACTCTCACAGTTCTGATTCCGCACCTGTCACGTTGGCACTTGGTAAGTCCCCTGACCTTTACTGGATCAAGCCAGTTGGCACTGGCACGGGTACTACCGAGGTCCATATCCTCGATGCGGCATCTAATTACAGCACTTTCAAGCTGCACACCGGAACAGCGCTACACGAGGCAAACCCGGACCAGTGGGCATTTGCGATCGGCGACGCTAACGGGGACGGGAAAACCGACGTCTACGCCATCAGCCGCTACGGTAATGGAACGCCGAACGTCGAGGTGCATGTGCTCGATGGCGCAACCAATTACTCCACGTACCTAGGGAATTACTCCACGGCTCTTCCGTCCGTAGACGGCGGTCTCGCGTGGACGTTCGACGTGGCGGACTTCAACCAGGATGGCGTGCCGGACCTCTACGCGTTCCGGAAGTCGGGTGGTGGAAGCGGGCATACGGAGGTCCACATTTACAGTGGGAAGGATGGCTTCCAGACGGTCCTCGGTCATTTCGTGATGCCCATGCCCCCGGTGGGCATCGATGACAGCTGGGAATTCCATACGGCTTACATGGACGGCGACAACATTCCGGATGTCGTAGCCGTTGCAAAACAGAATGGCGCGACCACCGAAGTACATGTGGTGAGCGGATCGAGCAACTACGGATCGTACTCTTTGGAAACGACCACAGCCCTCGCTGCAACCGGTACCAGTTCACTTTGGGTATTTGGCGTCAACGACTACGAGCGAGACGGATTCAACGACCTTTTTGCCATCACGAAGAGCGGTGCGAATGGTCTCGAAGTGCACGCATTGCGTGGTCCGATGTTCCAGGAGTTCAACCTCCACGCAACTACGCCGATTGAAGCGTTGCCCTCCGACGCCTCTCAGACGATTCTGATCAACAAGTAACCGAAAGGCGTGAACAAGTGAGGGTAGGCATTGTTCTGCCCTCACTTGGGTGCGCCACCAACTCGATGATGTCTTGCTCGGGGCCGGCGGTCAGGGCAGGAAACACGTAGCGGCCGGTTCCCGTAAAAGAGTGCAGTTCGCTGTGGGAGCGGACGGCCTGTTCAGACAGCGCTACGATGCCATTGTCACTCATTGAGAAGGTCGCCAACAAAAAAACCCGCCGGTAAGGGCGGGTTCTGGGGATTGGCCGAGTTGCCTGGCAAATCCCTGTCTTGATATGTGGTGCCGAAAGAGGGACTCGAACCCTCACTGTATCACTACAAACGGATTTTGAGTCCGCCGCGTCTACCGGTTCCGCCATTTCGGCACGGGCACGCGATTATGCGGGAATCAATGGATCTGGTCGAGACCCAGTTTGCGTTCGGCGCGCTGGTACCAGTCGTCGCCTTCGGGGTTGAACACGGCGCACTGGGTCATGCGGCCCGAATAGATGTGCAGGCTGACCGCGACCGCGTCGTCGCTGGGATTGCGGATGGTGTGGTACTCGTGCGGCGGGATCAGGCTGCCGGCGGAACCGGGGCCTGCCTGGATCGAGCCGACCGGGCGGAAGTGGTAGCGCTCCGCCTCGTGGCCCAGCAGTTCGTACTGGACGATTTCGAGCGCGCCGTTCCATACGCCTTCGACGCACCACATGCCGCTGTGGTCGTGGATCAGGGTGCCCTGACCGGGACCCCAGGTCATGGCGACGACGCTGTAACCGTGTTCTTCGCTGCGATAGAGCTCGCGGCGGGCGTAGTGGTCGCCGGCGGTCTCGAAGACGCAGGCGGGCAGGATGACTTCCTGCGAACGGATCAGCCGGCACAGCGCGTTGCGCAGGGTGTCGGTGATCGCCGGTGTGCTCGGCTGCGCGACGGAAGCGTCGATCGCATCGATGAGCTTGCGGCTGCCCTGGAAATCGACCGTGATCATGCGTGGTACCTCTGGAGGCGATGGTGGCGTGGGGACGCCGGGTCGCTTCCGATCATAGCAGGGCGGGCGGGGCGGAAGCGTCAGTGGCGTGCCGCCGCACCCGGCTGACGTGGGGCCGTGGTGTCAGAGCGAACCGAGGAAGCCGCCAATGGCCTTGCTGTAGTTGGCGATGTCGACGAGGAAGGCATCGTGGCCCTGGGGCGAGTCCAGCGCGACGAACTCGACCGCCGCGCCCGCGGCCTCCAGCCCCTTGGCGATGGTTTCCTGCTGCTCCAGGGGAAACAGGATGTCCGTGCTCACGCCGATCACCATCGCGCGTTCGACCTGGATGCGGGCCAGGCCGCGCATGACGTCGCCCTCGCCGTGCTCGGCGATATCGAACCAGTCGCTGGCGCGCGAGAGGTACAGATAGCTGTTCGGGTCGAACTGACGGTTGAACCTGCGCGCATGACCTTCGAGATACGACTCGACCTGGAACTCGAAACCGAACGGTTCGTTTTCTTCACGCTGCTCCGCGTCGAGCCGGATGCGCGCGAAGCGGCCGTTCCACTCCATCGCGGAGCGATAGGTGATCACGCCCAGCTTACGCGCGATGCTCATGCCGTGTTCGGGCCATTCGTCGCCTTCGTATTGTCCGCCCTTCCAGTGGGGATCGAGGCGGATGGCCTCGCGCTGGAGCGAGCGGATGGCGATGGCGAACGGTTGCGCCTGCGGTGCGGTGTCGACGCTGACGTGCGTGCGCACCGAGGCGGGGTGCAGCAGCATGTACGCGAGTGCGCTCATGCCGCCCATCGAGCAGCCGACGAGGCAGGCGAGCTGTGAGATACCGAGGCCGGTGATGGCTTCGTGCGCCGCATTTGCCACGTCCTCCAGCGACAGCTCGGGAAAGGTCAGGCGGTACGGCGCGCCGGTGGCGGGATCGACCGACGCGGGGCAGGTCGAGCCCTTATCGCTGCCCAGCGAGTTAACGCAGACGACGAACCAGCGATCGGTATCGAAGGCCTTGCCGGGCCCGATCATGTCCTGCCACCAGCCGGGGGTGGGATCCTCGTCGTTGGATGCCGCGTGCGCACTGGGCGACAAGCCCGTCAGAATGAGGACGGCATTGCCGCGCGACGCATCGAGCGTGCCCCACGTCTCGAAGGCGACACGCGCGCCATGCAGTTCACCGCCCCTCTTCATGCGGAACGGTGAGGACAGCTGGTGGTAGCGGCGGGCGTCACCCATGGGTCATTCCTTCGGTTTGCCACCGACGCGCTTGTCGGCTTCGGCGATCTGTTGTGCCACCGCATGCGCCACGTTCGAATCCGGATCCAGCAGCGGCTGCAGTTTTTTCCAGGTGGCCGACGCGTCCGCGAAGTGCTCCTGCTGAAATTGTGCGATGCCCAGCAACCACAGTGCCTTCTGGTTTTGCGGATTGTCGGCGACGGCGGCCTGCAGCAGGTCGAACGCGCGTCCGACGATCAGGTGATCGCCACGCACGAGCGAGTCCGCCTCGGCCCAGCCGACCATCGCGGGGCCGTTCTTCGGGTCGGCCTTGAGCGCACCGTCGTAGGCTTCGCGGGCATCCGCCGGCTGCTTCAGCATGGCGTAGGTCTGGCCGAGCAGCAGCCAGCCCTGCGTATCGTCCGGATGCTCTTTCAGTCGCGCCTGCAGCGCGGCGATCGCCTGGCCGACGTCCATTTCCTTCGGTGGCTCGACGCCGCCGAGCGTAGCCGGCGTGCCGACCAGCAGATAGATGCCGGCGCTGCCCAGAGGCACCAGCACGGCCAGTGCGACGACGAGCACGAACACGCCCTTCGAGCGCCCGTGCATCCGGCCCTGACGAATGAGCGGCACCAGGATGAGGGCGAGCGCGACGGCGAGCATGGCCCCGGCGGCAAGATAGAACGGAAGGGTCACCAGTCGTCCTCGGTGTCGTTCGCCGGCATGTTGCCGACGGGGTTCTGGCGCGCACGGCGGCGTACCTGTATGGCGACGACGAGGCCGCCCAGGGCAAGCACGATCAGCGGCCCGAACCAGAGCAGCCAGGTCTTCGGTTCCACCGGTGGCTTGTACAGCACGAAGTCGGAGTAGCGATCGACCAGATACGCCTTGATCTCGGCATCGCTCCTGCCTGCCTGCATCATTTCGAAAATCTGTCGGCGCAGGTCGTGTGCGATCGGCGCGTTGGAATCCGCCAGGGTTTCGTTCTGGCACATCGGGCAGCGCAGTTCGGCGCTGAGATGCTGGAAGCGAAGTTCTTCGGCGTGGTCGCGGAAGGGCAGCGGCTGGATGGCCTGGGCGATCGAGAGCAGGGGTAGCAGCAGCATGAAGATCATGGCGAGGAGCGGTCGCGCGCGGGGCGCGCTCCTACCTTCTGCGGCAGGACCCTGACCGTTGCCGGCACGTTGTAGGAGCGCGCCCTGCGCGCGACCGTACCTGCCCATTACCGACCTTCCTTCGCCAGCGCCGCCAGCGCCGGCCGGAATTCCTTATCGACCACCTCAGGCGTAATCGGCCCGACATGCTTGTAACGAATTACACCCTTGCTATCGATCAGAAAGGTTTCCGGCGCGCCATACACGCCAAAATCGATGCCAGCGCGACCGTCCCGGTCGGTGATGACGAGGTCGAACGGGTTGCCGTGTTCGCGTAGCCAGTTCATCGCGTCGGACGGTTCGTCCTTGTAGTTCAGGCCAACCAGGCGCAGGCCCAGCGACTTCACCTCACCCGACAGCACCGGATGCTCATGCACGCATTCGATGCACCAGCTGCCGAACACGTTGAGGAAATACGGCTTACCCAGCAGCGATGCCTTGCCAACCGTGCTCATGGGCTGACCCAGTTCGGGCAACAGGAAGTCCGGCGCTGGCTTGTCGATCAGCGGCGAGACGATCTCGTGCTGATCGTGCTGCGTGTTCCACCAGATACCGAAGCCGAACAGACCGCACAGCGCGAGGAACACGAACAAGGGCATCAGGCGACTCATGCGAGCGATTCCTTCGCGGGCACCGCGGCGGTCGCGGCGGCCTTCTTCGCGCGGAAGCGGCGCTCACCCGCGGCAAGGAAGCCGCCGAGCATCATGAACAGGCCGCCGAGCCAGATCCAGCGGACGAACGGCTTGTAGTAGAGCCGCAACGCCCAGGCGCCCTCGACATCCGTCGCCTGCATCGGTTCGCCGAGCGCGACGTAGATATCGCGGAACAAGCCCGCGTCGATGGCGGATTCGGTCTGTACCTGGCCGCGCGAATACGTGCGTTTCTGCGGCTTCACGGTCGCCATCGTCGTGCCATCGCGCTGGATGGTGACCGTGCCTTCATCGGCGCGCCAGTTCGGTCCCTGGGTTTCGTGGACACCATCGAAGCGGAATACATAGCCACCGATGGCCTGCGTGTCACCGGGCGCCATACGTACGTCGCGCTCGACACTCAGCGATTCGGAGAGCATCACGCCGATGATGAAGATGGCGACGCCCGTGTGAGCGACCAGCATGCCGGCCATCTCGGCCGGATAGCGGCGGCCGCGCGGCATCTCGCGCCAGCGCTTGAGGATGTACGACAGGGTGCCCGCGGCCACCCAGACGGCGCCCGCGATGCCGGCGATCGCACGCAGGTGACCCTGGGCGACAAAGGCGGCGACGATGGCGCAGATCACGGCGGCGATACCGGCACGCAGGGCGAGCGTCGTCAGCTGGCGGCCCTCGGCGCTGCCCCAGCGCAGGTAGGGGCCGAACGGAAGCAGGAGGACCGCGGGCGCCATCAGTGCGATGAACAGAAAACTGAAATAGGGTGGTCCGACCGAGATGCGGCCGAGGTTGAGCGCGTCGCCGATCAGCGGGAACAGCGTGCCCAGCAGCACCATGGCTGCCGCCGTGGTGAACAGCAGGTTGGCGATCATGATGCCGGTCTCGCGCGACAGTGCCGCGAACGGCTTGCCCGTCGCCACCCTGGGCGCACGGATGGCATAGAGCAGCAGCGAGCCGCC
>Ga0157370_10000186_pt1 | contig 78124 bp, 66 predicted proteins | sample C35metaG_FD_113463 | JGI IMG/M metagenome (GOLD analysis project Ga0157370, IMG submission 113463) | Corn rhizosphere microbial communities from Kellogg Biological Station, Michigan, USA - C3-5 metaG | ecosystem: Host-associated > Plants > Roots > Rhizosphere > Soil | place: USA: Michigan...
AACCTACAATGATCATAGATTTTGGCTGTGTTGGTAATGTCATTGCCTGACGGTATCCAATTACTTTTACACCATCTTGAGGTAAGTTTGGTAACTCACGAGAGCGAGCTCCAGTAGCGATGATAATGTGGTCAGCGCTGTATTCTGTAACTTTATTATCTTTATCAGTAACGTCAAGTTTTTTTCCTGGTTTTAGTTTTCCAAAACCTTCAATAACGTCAATTTTGTTTTTTTTCATTAAGAATTGAACTCCTTTGCTCATTCCTTCAGCAACACCACGGCTGCGTTGAATTACTGCTGGGAAATCTTTGTCAAATTCTGAAACTTTCAATCCGTAATCAGAAGCGTGTTTTAAATAATCAAAAACCTGAGCCGATTTTAGTAATGCTTTAGTTGGGATACATCCCCAGTTTAAACATACACCACCAAGATTTTCTTTTTCAACTACAGCTACTTTAAAGCCTAATTGTGAAGCTCTAATTGCTGTAACATATCCGCCAGGACCACTTCCTAAAACAATAACGTCGTATTTCATTTTTTTGGTTTTTAATATTAACTACCGAAAATGAAGTTTATATTTCCGAAACTCATTTTTCGATTATTATTCTTTTGTTATTTGTGCTTGCGAATTTAATGATTTATTTTAAATCAACGTTCGAAAATTTGTTTTTAGCAACACAGATTTTGGTCTTTTCACAGAAACTGAAGTAATTGTTAATTGTAAATTGTGAATTATGAACTGAAAATTGACATTTAGAAGTTAAATCTGAAAATTTATCGATACCAATACCAATGTCAAATATCAATGTCAAAAATAATGTAGCCACAGATTGTTAGGATTAAAAAGATTTTAAAATCAGTGTTAATCTGTGTAATCTGTGGCTATTATAATTTTAAATTTCATGTGGAATTCTTTGCGTGGCTTCGACTTCCTTATTAATTGTTAATTGTTAGTTGTTAATTTTGAAGTAACATCAAACAATTAATAATCAACCATCAACCATTAAATCTTAACGTGTCCCCAGTTTTCTCCGCTGGCAATTCTTCTGATCTGCATTTCGCTTACTCCGAATTGTTTGGCAATCATTTTAAGACGTGTTTTTTGTTCTGGGCGCGCAAGAATTTTTTTGATTAACATGACTTTCGTTGTTGTTAATTTTCGTCCGTCGGCTTTAAGATTGTGTTCGATTAGATTCTTTTTGGCTTGGATAACTCTCGGACTTTTACGGCTGTGCGCCATCATTTCCTGCTTGGTTGCCCAGCGTAAATTGCTTACATCATCATTTGCTCTGTTGTAATCTAAATGCAGAACATACGTTTGATCTTCGGAATCTTTCGGAATAAAATATTGGGCTACTAATTTGTATAGGAAGAGATATTTGTTTACGATTTTATCGTCTTTTTTAACCTTAAAACGGAAGGTTGGATATCCATCGCTTAATCCGCCTTTCAGGATGCGTCCGTTTTCAATTTCATCAGTAAAACTTATAAGTCTTCCTCTGTTTGAAATGGCATATCTTAATTGTAATGAGGCATTTATTTCTATTTCTTTAAACTGTTCGTTCGGATAAAATCTATTTTGTGGCATTTTCTTTTACATTTGATTTCTATATTCTCAAAGATAAATAATAAACGAAAAATTACCGCTATGTTGTTGATTATGAAAGATCAATTTTATGATTTCTATAACGCTAATTTAACGTTTTAAAGCGATTTCGACAGTTTTTAATCGGATTTTAAATCACAAATTGTGAATTATGTAGTTTTTTAATTTTCCAGTAAGTATAAATTTTAAGATAATGAATTGTTAATTACTGATCGAGCCAATTTTTAAAATTATTAATTTCTTTTTTGCTGATGAAAATAGGGTCGTTTTCTACAGAAGGAACGGTCAAAATTAATTCTACTTTTTGGTGAGAATGTTTGATGACTTCTTTAATGCTGTTTCTATGAACGATATACTTTCTGTTTATTTTAAAGAAGTTAAAGGTGTCTAGGTTGTTTATGATGTCTGTAATCGTACTATTATATAAGTAACTATTTCCAGATTTTACATAAATAAAAAGATGCTTTCCTGTGGCAGCAAAATAGTTGATTTCGCTTTCATTAATAGAAATCAATTTATAACCGTGGTTGACCAAGAAATGACGCTGTATTTTACTGTTTTCTGGATTTTCTAGCGCTATTAGGGATTGAAGCGTAGACTCGCTGTTAAAACTGTTTTTGATTTTTTTGAATTTATGAAGCGCCTCTAATAATTCTGTTTCTTCAAATGGTTTTAAAAGATAATCGATTGTAAAATGCTTGAAAACAGATATCGCATAAAAATCGTAAGCGGTAATAAAAATAACGGGGCAGGCGATGATTGTTTTTTCGAAAATCTCCAAACTCTTTCCGTCGCCCAGATGAATGTCCATAAAAGCTAAATCGACTTTGTTTTCACTAAAGAAAACAACAGCTTCTTTTACAGATTTTAGAACTGTAATTGCTGTGATCTGTAGAATTTCCTGCTGCTCTAAAATGGATTTTAGATAGCTGGAAGCAAGATATTCATCTTCAACAATAGCAATTTTCATCTTTTAGACATTTTTATACGCTCGAATTATTTGCAAAGATAATTCACTAATTATTTATTACAATAAAGAATGCATTTTGTTGTAAATATTATATCAAAAAAAAGGTCCAGTTTTTCAACTGAACCTTTAAAAAAAAACAAATAGGTATTATAGATTGGGATTGTTCAATCTCGCACTTGCTGGATAAATAATCGTGTAACGCGGATCGTTTTGTATCAAAGTATAATCTTCACCACCAAATTTGTGAACAATTTGTTTTTGAGATGTTCTTCTCAAATCTAACCAACGCTGTCCTTCAACAGCAAATTCACGTTGTCTTTCGGCTAAAATGAAGTTTGTTAAATCAGCTTCATTCATCGCATTTACATCACTTTCAAGCTGAGCATATGCTGCAGCAGTATATCTGTTTTTGATGAAACTCAACAATGTTGTTTTAGCATCGCCAAGGTTATTTAATTTTGCAGCTGTTTCTGCCTTTGTTAAATACAATTCAGAAGTTCTGAAAGAACATTTTTGATCGTCATTACCGCCTTTTTGAATTCTAAAACGGCTTCCGCTTGCTAAAAAGTAAAGAGGAAAACGTAAATCGGTTGTTCTGCTGTAAGCCGCAATTAATTCAGGCGAAGCATATGAAGCTCCCTTTAATCTGTTAATGTATGCATCTTCTAAAGCTAAAATAGATTCTTTTGAATCGTATTTTGTTGCAAAAACAGAGGCAGCTTTTAAATCAACCAGATTGTTGTTGATTGCCAACGCTTTATTTGCAGCATCTAAAGATTTCTGCCATTGTTGCTGATGTAAGTAAACACGGCTTTCTAAGCTGAATAATGCAACTTTTGAAAAACGATAATTTAAACCTTTTGGTTGTGAATTTAAATTGATTAGTTTTTCAGCTTCTTGAGTATCAGTAATTATTTGATTGTAAATTACTTCAACACTTTGAGGAACGAAAACCTGCTCCAAATCAATTTCTAAAGCCAAAGGAACGCCTTTGTCTGAAGCAGCAGTTGCAGCGTTGTATGGTTTTGCGAAAAGGTTAACCAAATCAAAATAAGCCATTGCTCGTAAAGCATAAGCTTCTCCAATTAATTGATTTTTTTCTTCAGAAGCAGCTAGTTTTTTTGATGCTTCGTTGATCACCACATTCGTGTAGAAAATTACATTATATAAATCCTGATATTGAAAATCTCTTGTAATACGGTCTGGATTGGAATCTTTCCAGATAAAAATATCTTTGTAGATATTGACATCTTCGTTAAATTCATCCATCGTCAATTCATCTGTACGAAGTGTTGTCAATGCTTTATGTTCCGGATATTTTGAATATCCTGTTGTTAATACCGCACGAAATTGTTCTTGTGTTTCTGGAATAACACGGCCAACAGGTGTTATATTCAGATAATCATCGCAGCTTGTTACTGCAATTGCAGCAACAAAAAGTAATATGTATTTTGAGATTTTTTTCATCTTTAATTGTATTAGAAAGTTACATTACATCCTAAAGTGAATGATTTAGGAACTGGTTGTGCATAAATGTTTCCGAAAGTTTCTGGATCAAAGTAACCTTTGTAATCTGAACTAATTACGAATAAGTTTCTTGCCTCAACATTAAGTCTGATGCTTTGAATATTGATATGATCTGTAAATGCTTTAGGGAATGTGTATCCTAAACGCATACTGCTTAATCTCATATAACTCATTTCACTAACCCATGTATCTAAATAATTGTAAGTTGGAATTTGATTTTGTCCAGAAAACCATAAGTATGCCATATACGAATCTCCTGTTCCAGAATCCTTACTTGTAATTCCAGGTAAATTAGAAGATGTATTGGTTGGTGACCATGCATTTAAAATATCATTAGTATAATTTTGTCCTCTATCAACTATTGTCCCGTTATAAGGAGGAGTTCTTACTACAGTTTGCTTCAAATTGAAGGCAGCAGCTACTGTGAAATCAAAATTACTTACTTTAATAGTGTTGGTAAGACCACCTGTAAATTTAGGGTCTCTATCGCCTAAGTAAACAAATAGATCTCTCATTTCAGCAGCTGATAAACTTGACTGTGTAAGTTCTCCAGGGAAGAAGTCAGCATAAGGATCATATAATCCGAAGAATTTCTGAGCATTTACTGTTTCTCCTTTTTTGTTTACAAATAAAGGATATCCGTTTTCGTCAATTCCATTTGTTTTATAACCGAAAACAGCATTTACAGGAAGACCTTCTCTACTTGGAAGAAAATCATTATCACGTACTTCAATACGATCTACATTACTTTTGTTGTGAGAAAAGTTAATACTTGTATTCCATTTAAAATTTGGACGGTCAATATTTCTTGTAGACAAAGTAATCTCGTAACCTCTATTGGTTACTTGCGCCCAGTTTAAATTCGTGTATTCAAAACCATTTTCTAACGGAAGTGCTCTTGAACCAATTAAGTCAGAACTTTTTCTTCCGTAAAAATCAGTTACAATGCTGATACGGTTGTTGAATAAGCCAAGATCCATACCTAAGTTGGTATTAGACGTTTTTTCCCAACGTAATTTATCGTTTGGCGGACTTTCTACAGAAATGGTTTGTTCTGTCTGTCCTGGTAAAATGGTTGTGTTTTTATACGTTCCCACTACAAATGGAGAAGTATTTTTGTCAATGTTACCTTGTAAACCATACGAAGCACGGAATCTTAAGTTAGAAACTGTTAAGTTATCTTTTAAGAAATCTTCTTCAGAAACGGTCCATGAAGCAGATGTTGACCAAAGCGGCAGATATTTGTACTTTGGATCTACACCAAATAAATCTGAACCATCGTATCTAACACTTCCAAAGAAACTGTATTTTCTATCGTATGTATATGATGCCGTAGCAAAAAATGAAGCAAAAGCATTTTCGTTTTCCGTTTTCAAATACGTTCTGTATTCCAAATCATTAGCAAAATTGGTATTTGGGAACATAATTGGTTTTGTAGTCAAAGTGCTCTTGTCAAATCCAAAACCTTTTGTTGAAATAGAAGTTGCGTAACTTCTTCTTAACTCATTACCAATCATGGCTTCAACTTCGTGCTTTTCTCCAAAAGTTTTAGAGTAATTCACCATAGTTTTTAGATTGTACTGAAAAAAGTCAGTGTTTGAGTTTTGGATAATACCACCATCAGGAAGGAAATAGTTGAAAGCTCCGTTAGTAAAGTAACGAGATTTTTCTCTTTGTTTTCTAGTATAATAAGTGTCTTTATCAGCAAATTTTTCGCTAGAAGTATTGTCTAATTGTAAACCTAATTGTGATGTTACTCTTAAATCTCTAGTGATTTTGTATTCAGCGTCCAATAAAGCTTTTACAGCTCTTGTTTTTAAGTCGTAAGAAGTGTTTGCTCTTTCTTCTAAAATATTAAATGGAACATAACGATCTGAGTAACCAGAAATATCTTGGTCATATTTATAACTTCCGTCAGCATTGTATGGAGTTAAATATGGGTTTACATTTCTAGAATAATTACTTGGACTTGTAAAAGCGTCAGTATCTGTTAAGTAAGATGTAGTTTTGTTTTCAGAACCAAAAATTCCAACTCCAACTTTAAATTTATCTGTAATTTCGAAATTGTTTTTCAAAGTTAAGTTGTAACGCTTGAAACCAGTCCCGATAGTTGTTCCTTTCTCATCATAGTATCCTAAAGAGAAATAGTAATCTGATTTTTCACCACCGCCAGATAAACTTAAACCGTGCTGCGTGTTTATTGCAGTTTGGTAAATTAAGTTACCCCAGTTGGTATTGTTGTTTCTTAAATCATTAATAGATTGTTGAGTTGCTGGACTTAAAGAAGAAAATCCACCAGCTCTAAAAGCAGCTAGTTCATTAGATCCGTTAAGGATACGAGAAATTTCTCCAGCGTTGTCTCTGTATGTTAAATCTTCACGGCTTGCCATGTTAAGCTCTAAATCAACTTTTTGGCTTGCATTCAATAAGTTTAATTTAGAAAATTCTGGTCTTTGTGTAATAAAAGTATTTGTATTAAAGTTTACAACCATTTTACCGGCTTTACCTTTTTTAGTAGTTACAACGATTACACCATTTGCAGCACGAGCACCGTAAATAGCCGTTGCAGCAGCATCTTTAAGAACAGTAATATCTTTAATATCATCTGGGTTTAAACCTGCGATAGAGAAATTGTTTAATACATCGATATTATCTTTATCGTAATTTTTTGGAACTTCATTTCCTTCTAATGGTAAACCATCAAGTACCCAAAGAGGATCTTGTGTACCGTTAAGAGAAGCTGTACCCCTAATTCTAATTTTTGCCGGAGCACCAGGAGCACCAGATGGAGTAGAAACAGCAACACCCGCAATTTGTCCCACCAATAATTGATCTATACTAGAAACCCCAGTCTGCTGGATTGCAGCCATATCAATTTTGGTAACGGCACCGGTAACTTTTCTTTTCTCAATTTTTTGATAACCTGTAACTACAACCTCTTGAAGTTTTGCAGATTCAGATTTTAAATTAATGGTATAGTTTTTTTGAGAGTCTAGTTCAAGAGTATACGATTTGTATCCCATAAAAGTAACTCTCAAAGAAGTAACGTTTTTTCCAATTTTTAAGGTGAATTTACCGTCGAAATCTGTAGTAGTTCCGATTGCTTCACTTTGAATAATTCCTGCTAATGCAGTTTTGTTTGAAATAGCATTGTTTTCGACAAAAATCGATGCACCTGGAATAGGCGACTGATCTGCTTCGTCTAGAATGATTCCCGTAATAGTTCGGGATTCCTGCGAGTATCCTGCGATGGCCAGGAACAGCAGTAAGGCATGTAGAATTTTTTTCATGTTTTTGGATTGGTATTAAAAGGTTGTATTATTTAGGGCTTTTTCGATTCGTTGTATTAAATCGCGGTAATGGTTTTGGGTTGATTGATCTCCTGTATTCTTTTTTGTTTTTAATAATTGAAGTACTTTATTTAATTCTCCTTTTTTATCAGAAGTTACTTCTGTAACTCTTTTTAAAGAAGATTGATTGATATTTCTTGCCATGTGCGCATCATCTATATAATTACATAAATGCGGCATATTAAGTGTTTCCTGAATTTCGATTGTTTTTTTTGCATCTGTTTTTTCAAACAATTTATTGGTCGATACAACTAAAACATCTACATAATTCTTTTGTGTCATTCTTTCTAGAATGGTCAAAGATTTATTGGCCAATGTCCCGGCAAAAACACTTTGATGTAATTTTTTAAACAAGTCATTTACGGTAAAAACCTGTTCTTTGGTTTTATTGCGCTGATACAATTCGTTTTCTGTCATTCTAAGCAAACGATCATCGCTTAATAAATCATACAAAATGCTGTATTGTAATTCTCTTGAAAGCGTGTATGGCGTATACTCGTAAGGACCAAGAGGCGAATCTTTCAGCGGATTTGTTTTGTCCAAAATGTCATTAAAAAATAACCATTGCGGAATCGTAATTATGTTTTTATTCAAATAATCTACAGCTCTTTTTTGCATTGCCGCAGGAACTGGAACATAACTTTGTTTGTTATCGCCATGAACAGTTGTATTGAGATAAATACCGCCAATATTGTTCATTACATGACGATTGTACATTTGCCATTGCCCAATAGTTCCGATGTATAATTTTCCAGTTTCGTAATACGATTGATCTTTCTCGTAAGTCCAGTTTACAATATTATCAACAACACGTTTTAAGTTTTTCAAACCATATTCGCTTGCTTTAACTGCATCATTCCCTAAATCTTCAGACTGTGAACGCGGATCAATTATATTTTCCTGCTGTTCACCGTAGAAATAAATTGGGTCATTTTGGTGCTGGGCAATTAAAGTGTTTAATTTTAAAGTTTCATTGTCATTTGGACCATACCATCTGTAACCCCATTCGATAGCATATTTATCGTATTCACCAATTTTTGGAGTAATAACGGTAACATTATCTTCTGGCTGTGCTACATAATTGTAACGCGCATAATCCATAATAGAAGGAGCTGTGCCGCCCATTTTTGCTGTAAATTCTTTAGATCTTAAAGATTCAACATCATAAGCAAAAGAAGAACCCATGTTGTGTTTTAAACCAAAAGTATGTCCAACTTCATGAGACGAAACAAAGCGAATAGCTTCTCCCATATGTTCGTCGCTGAATTTATTTCCTCTTGCTTTTGGATCGATTGGTCCAGTTTGAATTCGCATCCAGCTTTGAAGCGAAGTCATAACATTATGCCACCAGATAATATCCGATTCGATAATTTCACCGCTTCGTGGGTCCACAACAGATGGTCCCATAGCATTCGATTTTGGAGATGCAGCATACGTAATCACAGAATAGCGTACGTCATCAATATCAAAATCTAAATCATTTTCAGTAGGTTCTTTTGCAATAATTGCATTTTTGAAACCCGCTTTTTCAAAAGCTGCCTGCCAATCGTGAACTCCATCGATAATATATTTTCTCCATTGTTTTGGAGTAGATGGGTCGATGTAGTAAACGATTGGTTTTTTCGGCTCTACTAATTCACCTTTCAAATATCGTTCTTCATCTTCTTTCTTAGGTTCTAAACGCCAGCGGGTAATCAATTCTTTTTCAAGCATTGCCTGCTGTGCATCGGCAAAGTACCAATGCTTTTCGGTAAAGAAACCAATTCGGTTATCAGAAAAACGAGGTTTCATTGGAGTTTTATCCAATAAAATAATATTACTAGTTACGCCAAGCGTTACCGATAGTGCCGGTCCGCCTTCGCTTACAGAAGTTGTTAATTGAGATTTAACAACAATATTTTTTGGGAAAGATTTTAATCCTTCTATATAAGATAGTTCAGATTTTACAGAACCTCCAAACCCAATGTTGCTCAAAACATCATTGAAGCTTTTTTGTTTTCCGTCAAAAATCTTGTTTACTTTTATTACGACAGATGTAGAATCATTGTTTTTAGTTTCAATATCAAAAACTTCAATAATAGATTCGGCAAAATTATTTTGTACAGATTGTGTAATCGCATCTTCTTTTGGTGAAGAAACTTTAGGAACATACGATTTTACCCAGACTTTCTTTGCGATTGTATCTTTATAAAAACTAATAATTTTGTTTTCATAATTCATTCCTTTATTTAAACCAGCTTCATTTACTTGAAAAGGAACTTGAGATAATTTATTTACAACTAAAAATTCTCTTTGAAATAAGCTGTCCTGAATTTCAAAATAAACATCAGTTTTAACTTGAATAATATTGAACAATCCTTTTTTAACGGAACCTTTTTTTACAAGGTCATCATATTTTTTTCCTTTTTTGGAGTCGGTTGAATCTTTTGTAATTTCAGTAGACGCTTCTTTTTTGTCTTTCTTTTTCTTTTGAGATTGAACAGTAAGCGGAGATAATAATAAAATGAGTAAGCAAAATGTTATCAAATTATGCAGGAATGCCTTTTCCTTCATCAGATGTTAAGTTTAGGTTAATTTTTGGCCGAAACTATTTGATTTTAGTTCAGCAAAAAAAAAAAAAGGAGTGAACGGATTTTTTTTAGGAGTGAATGGATAGTAAAGGAAGGATACAAACGAAACTGCCATCTTTTTCTGATGTCTCAAATTCGTTTTTTGAATAATAATTGTAAATGCTCTGCAGATAATTTAGACCAAATTTAGTACTTGGTTCTGCATTCAATTTCTTTTGAAGATTGTTACTGATAATAACCTGATTTGCTTTGATCAGGATTTTTGTCGTCAAAGGGTTTTCTTGAGTAGCTGTGTTGTGCTTTATAGCATTTTCGACTACAACTTGAAAAGCCAGATACGGAATAAATTTGTTTAACGCAGCTTCGTCTTCAATTTCTATAGAAAAAAATAATTCTTCTTTAAAACGGGTTTGTTGTAAAAAGATATATTTTTCAATAAATAATAATTCATCCTTTAGAGGAACAACATTCTTCTCAGGCGGATCAATTAAATAGCGATAAATACGAGATAAGTTCAAAGTAAATTTCTGCGCAGTTTTAATGTCGCTTCCAATTAACATATAAAGTGAATTGAGCGAATTGAACAAGAAATGCGGATTTATCTGTTCTTTTAATTGCTGCAGCTGGATAAGTGCTTTCTCTTTGATGATTTTTTCATTTTCTACCAAGAGTTTGTTTTTCTCCTTAATTACAATTCCTTTTTCTTTATAGGCGCGTCTGTTGGCATAAGAAAATAGGTAGAATATCAGCAAAAGCATAACTGTTGTTATAGAATATATCCATGTTGAATATTTTTTAGTCAATAAAACAGTTTCATCCTCAATCATTTTTGGAAAACTAATGGAAATATACCAAGGCAGATTTTTAATATCTAATCTTGTCGTAAAACTGATTACATCCAGCTTTAAAAATTCAGACATCGTAACTCTTTTGGTGTAATCCAATTTTAAAAAATCAGATGCCGAAGTTCTGTTGGGATCTTTCTTATAAGTGAAAATGGTATCTGATGGCTTAATAGCAGAGAAATCATAAATGTTTTTCCCTATGAAAGTGGAGTCGGGGTGATAAACGCATGTTCCTGCCTTGTCAAATACAAAAGCATAATTCGAAGCAGCTTTGTCAACAGTCGAAAAATTATCGTGTAATTTTTTTAAGCTGATGTCATAACCACAACGAACCGTAGTATGATTTTTAGAGATGGTTTTAAAGTAAATTCTCCAAACCCATTCTTTTCCTTGTTTAATTACTGTGTTGCTGCGAACAGTGGTTTGATTTTTAGCAATAAAATTGGTAATATCTTTTTTTATTTCATCAGAAACAGAATCGTTTCCAAATTCTATTTTTTCATCATTAATCTGAAACCAGTTATCAACTATCATAGAATTGATGGACTGAACAGATGACAATACTTTTATATTAGCTGATAAATTTGATTTATTGCTGATTTTTAAAGCATGTTTGATTCTGTTTTCCTGTTCTAGAAATCTCGAAAATTCCCTCGACATTAATTCATGTTTTTTAATAAAATTCAATCGCGCCTCACTTTCATTTGCTTTTTTTGTAACATCAGTAATTAAATTACTTAACATGTATACAGAACAAACAGTGATAAGAATCGAAACAATAACGTATATTAAAAAAGCACGTCGTGAAGTAATATTTTTTAATCTAAATTTCAAAGAATATCGGTTATGACTTAGTTCGCCACGGCGAATTGTGAGTCATATAAATTTTTATAATAACCATCAGTTTTGTGCAATAATTCCTGATGCGTTCCTTGTTCAACAATTAGTCCTTTGTCCATCACTACAATCTTATCTGCATTTACAATTGTTGCCAATCGGTGGGCAATAATAATAGAAGTTCTTCCTTTTGTAATTGTTTCAGTTGCACGCTGAATCAATTCTTCAGAATAGGTATCTATAGAAGAAGTTGCTTCGTCTAAAATCAAAATACTTGGATTGCTTACATACGAACGTAAAAAAGCAATCAATTGTCTTTGTCCAGACGACAGCATTACGCCTCGCTCTTTTACATCAAAATCATAATTATCGGGCAGATTCATAATAAAATCATGAACACCGATTTTTTTCGCGGCATCAATTACTTGATCACGCGTAATTTCTGGATTATGTAAAGTGATGTTATTGTAAATCGTATCGGCAAACAAAAATACATCTTGTAAAACCACTGCGATTTGTTTTCGAAGTGAAGCCAAAGTATAGTTCTCGATATTTTCGCCGTCAATAGAGATTGTTCCGCTGTTAATTTCGTAAAAACGATTCAACAGATTGATTATAGTAGATTTTCCTGCACCTGTAGAACCTACAATGGCTACTGTTTGTCCTGCAGCAACAGATAAATCAATTCCTTTTATAACTTCTTCCTCGGGAATATAACTAAAACGAACCGCTTCAAATTCTATACTTCCGTTAAAAACTGGCGCTTCAATTTTCCCAGTATCCTGAATATGATCTTGTGTATCAATAATATCAAAAACACGATTGGCAGCAATCATTCCCAATTGCATTTCATTGAATTTATCTGCAATTTGTCTTAATGGATTAAAGAGCATTCCAATGAACATTGTATACGAAAACAAATCTCCAAAAGTGGTAAAATGATCTCCGTTCAAAATTCTAAAACCGCCGTAAACCACAACTAATCCCAAAGTAATAGATGAAATAATATCAGCAATAGGGAAGAAAATCGAGTTGTATAAAATCGTTTTGATCCAAGCAACACGATGTTTATTATTGATGTCTTTGAAGTTTTCTGCTTCGATTTTTTCACGATTAAAAAGCTGAACAATTTTCATTCCCGTTACGCGTTCCTGTACAAAAGAGTTCATGTTGGCAATCTGAGTTCTCACTTCTTCAAAAGCCACCTGCATTTTACGTTGAAATATTCTGGTAATGAAAACCAAAATAGGCATGGCAAGAACCACAATCCAAGTCAGCTTCCAGTTCATGTAAAACATAAAAATAAGTACGACAAACATTTTCATCAAGTCGCTTATAATCATAAATAAACCTTGACTGAAAATACGGGCAATCGATTCAATGTCTGAAACGGCTCGAGTAACCAACTGGCCAACCGGAACCAAATCAAAATACTTCATTCTGAAACTCAAAATGTGTTTAAAAAGTTTTGTTCGAATGTCCTTAACAATGTCTTGACCGAGCCAGTTCGCCCAATATACAAAGTAAAACTGCGAGAAAACTTCCATTAATAAAACTACACCCATCAAAATGATATACATCAATAATCCCATCTTGTCATGGGTTTTTATATATCCATCTACGGTTTCTTTAAGTAAATAGGGGCGGAGTGCGGCGAAAATAGACAGCGATACGGCGAAAATAATTACACCGTAGTAACGCCATTTATAAGGCTTTGTATATTTTAAAATTCGTTTGAATAATCCTGTATCGAATGCTTTTGCTTTCATTTTTTTTGGTGCTTTAAGCTATAAGCTTTAGGCAGTAGGCTTTTAATAAAGTGCTAAAAGCTTATTGCTTAAAGCCTATAGCCTACAGCTATAAATAATCGTAATCTATTTTGGTTAAATATAAACCATGTGCTGGAACCGAAAATCCAGCTTTTTCCCTGCTTTTACTGGCAATTATATTTTCAAAATCTGCCAGCGTAATTTTGTGTAAACCGATATTAATTAAAGTACCGACAATTGCCCGAACCATATTTCTCAAAAATCGATTTGCTGAAATAGTAAAAATCAGTTTTGAGTTTTCTTGTTTCCAAAACGCCTCAAAGATAGTGCAGTCAAAAGTATTTACATCTGTGTTTACTTTTGAAAAACATTGAAAATCGGTATGTTTCAATAATAACTGCGCCGCTTCGTTCATCAAATTCACATCCAGTTTCTGATTTACATACCAGCTTAATTCCTGTAAAAATGGATTTTTAATGGTATTGATATGATATTCGTACGTTCTTTTTGTAGCATCAAATCGGCAATGCGCATCATCATGAACCAGAATAATATCAAAAATGGCAATATCTTTTGGTAAATAAGAATTCAGTTTATGAATCAAAATTGGAACATCTAAAGTTTTCTCAGTATCAAAATGCCCAAACATTTCAGTTGCATGCACACCAGTATCTGTTCTTCCAGCGCCCATAATGCTAATAGATTCATTCAATAAAACCGATAAAGCTTTATTTAAAGTTTCCTGAACAGAAGAAGCGTTGGGCTGTATCTGCCAGCCATGATAATGTGTTCCGTTATAAGCAAATTGAATAAAATATCTCACTGTAGAGGTTCAAAGGTTCAGAGGCACAAAGGTACGAAAAAAGGTTCTGAGATTCTAAGATGCTGTCGCGAGACTTCGGGACTAAGTTTTTTCTTTTTAGGGACAAAGGTTCAAAGAGGCAAAGGTTCAAAGGTTTTTCTGTGATGTATATCTGTAGAAACCCACCGCAGTGTGTCTAACGGCAGATTGGAGTTTTTAAGGTTCTAAGTTTTTTTAACATGTGTCAACAAAAAAATCTCAGTATCTTAGCATCTTAGAACTTTAGCCCCTTTAAAAAAATGACAAAAATCCTTCTGCTTTCTGATACGCACAGCCATATAGATGATACTATTTTAAAATATGTTAATCAGGCAGATGAAGTTTGGCACGCCGGCGATATTGGAGATCTGAATGTTACCGATACTATAAAAAAACTAAAACCGCTTAGGGCTGTTTACGGTAATATCGACGATGCAAAAGCAAGAATGGAATTCCCTTTAAACAATCGTTTTTCATGTGAAAATGTTTCTGTATGGATTACGCATATTGGCGGTTATCCTGGAAAATACAATCCTAATATTAAAGAAGAAATGGCACAGAATCCGCCAAAGCTTTTTATCTGCGGGCATTCTCACATTTTAAAAGTAATGTTTGATAAGAAAAATAATTTATTGCACATGAATCCGGGTGCCGCAGGAAAAAGTGGTTTTCATAAAGTGAGAACAATGCTTCGATTTGTAATTGATGATGATAAAATCAAAGATTTAGAAATTGTGGAAATTGGAGCAAAATAACTTTAATTCGGTAATGGAATCTGAATTTTAATTTTGGTTCCTTCATTTTCTTTTGATGTAATAGATAGTTTTCCCTTGTATTTTTTAATTCGGGCTCTAATGCGGTTCAAACCAAAACCTTCTACATCATTTAGCTTTTGGGTTCTAAAACCAATTCCGTCATCATGTATACTCAAGATCAACTGATCGTTTTTTTCAATTAAAGAAAGCCTCGCTTTTTTGGCGTCGCTGTGTTTTATAACGTTGTTGAAAAGTTCGCTTACAATGAAATAAATTTTCATTTCAAATTTTTCAAGATATCTTCTGCTAGTTGGGATAGAACTCGAAAATTCAAATTCAATCGCAGAATTGGAGTTTTTTTCGCATAAATCTTCTAATGCATAAATTAACCCAAAGCGAACTAAAAGTGAAGGAACAAGATCGTGGGACATATCTCGTAAAAGTTCATGTGCTTCAGACAAAATGGCTTTTGCTTTTTGTATTTCGTCAGATTTAATATCGTTTTGCGCAGTAAACGTATTTAAATGTAATCCAGCAGATGAAAGCAGTGAATTAATATTATCATGCAGAAAAGAAGCTATTTTTTTTCGCTCTATTTCCTGAGTATCAATTCCAGAATTAATGATGTCAAGGAGGATTTTTTGTTTTGTATCTTTTCGTTTTATTTTTTGTTTTAATTTATTGTTCTGATATAAAAAATAAAATAAAAAGAAGATGATAACTATGAGAACAATTGATAAACTGACTATTTTTTTATTTCGCAACTGCTCACTCATTTTAAGCTGATTAACAGTTGTTTTGCTTTCAACTTGTGTTACAGGATTGTGACTTTGAAGATTTGAAACAACTTTTTGCGAAACAAAAATTCCTTTGACAGCGAAGGAGAAAACAAGTGATATGAAAAAATTAAAACCAAACATAAAAAAGTGATTTTTATGGATTAATCAAATTGTTTTTAAGAGCATATTTTACTAAACCAATTGTGCTTTTAATGTTTAGTTTTTTCATGATATTTTTGCGATGGGTTTCAACAGTATGTGAACTAATGAAAAGTTTTTCGCTGATTTCCTTTCCGCTGTATTCCAAGGCAATTAAAATAATGATCTCGATTTCACGCGGACTTAGAATCGGATTTTCGATAACTGCATTGTGGTTCAATTTAGGATTATCTTTAAAGGTATTAAAGATTTTTTCTCTTATAGCATCGCTAAAATATTCCTGTCCGTTATAAACTGCTTCAACCGCTTCAATGATGTTTTCGCCTGCGCAATTTTTTGTGAGATAACCTTTTGCGCCAAGTTTCATTACTTCTTTAATGATTTTTAAATCATCATAACTAGATAAAATAATGACTTTGCAGGGCGATTGTTTTTCATTAAATTCTTTTAAGGTTTCAATTCCGTCTTTTTTTGGCATGCTGATATCCAGAATTAAAACATCAGCTCCATCCAAAACCACATCATTAAAAACTGTTGTGCCGTCTAGTGAACTTCCTGCTACTTCGAAGTTTGGCACTGTTTTCAATAAGTTAGATAATCCATCAATTAAAACCTGATGATCGTCTGCAAGATGGATTTTTATTTTTGAAGTCATTTCTTTAGAAGCTAATTAAATAACAAAATTATGAAAATTATCTTACAAGTATTTCGTTTTAAGGCGAAAAAAAACCCGAATAAAATTCGGGTTCTTCTTCGCACATAAAAATTAAGTTTATAGGTTTATCTCAAACGGTCGACAGATTTTACAAGATCTTCATCCTTCTTGATGGCCTTATTAGCTAAAACTAATAATACGATAGCAACAATTGGTAGAAACATCCCAATACCTTTCTCAGAGACTTCAGCCTCTCCAGATAAATTTAGCGAACGATATACAAATAATCCTAATAAAATTAAATTTAATATTATGTTCAGTCTGTTTAATACAAACTGATTTTGTCTCTTTTTGAATGAAATAATACTAATTACACTAAGCATTGTGGTTAACCCTAACAAAACGGTGTAAAGCTGGTCCTGCATAAAAAAGAATGGTTTTCCTGCACTTGTCGTCCATAACGGAACAAAAAGCATTAAAATGCCCGTTGCAGCAAAAGCCAGAAATAGATATACAGTTTGAATTCTTTGTATCATGATCTAAAAATGTTTTACAAAAATATATTTTCTTTTTTTAAAATACTATTGTATGATTAAATTTTATTCGTATTATTGCATCATAATACCGTAAGCACTTCATACTGCGGTCAATTCAAATTAATTATCTACCTATTCTTTTTACAGTATTTCCTTTAAAATAATTAAATTCATAGAACATTCATGTTTGATATTTCTGCATTAAAAGAAATGAAGCTTGCTGAGCTTCAAGAAATAGCTAAGTTAGCTAAAACAATAAAGATTAATGGTGTCAAAAAAGAGACTTTAATTAGTCAAATTTTAGCACATCAAGAAAGTACTCTTGCGCCCGCTGAAGCTCCTCAAACAGAAGCAGTTTCTGATTCTAAAGATGAAAAACCAAAGCGAGCGAGAATAGCTCCAGTGAAAACTAAAGCAGCAAATACCAAAAATACTCCCGTTTTAGAATTTGATAAAGTAGAGGAAACTGTTCAAAAAAACGATACTGCTGAAACTGTGCAGCCAATTGCAGAAGCTGCCGCTCCAGAAGTACAAGGAGATAAGACATCAGCAGCAAAGAAAGAGCCTAAAATTGTAAAGTTCAACAAATCGGCTTACGAGAAAAAAGTAGCTCTTAAAAAAGATAAAGAAGTTGTAAAAGAAATTACAACTGAAGAGCCTTCAGAATCAGTTACTTCAGAAATAGCTACTTCTGAACCAACAGCTGAAACGGCTGAGAAAACTCCACAAATTGCTCCTGCAAAAAAGGTTAATCCGAATCAAAATAAAAACCAGAATCCAAACCAAAATCAAAACCCGAATTCGAATCCAAATCAGAATCAAAACGGGAATGGCAATGGAAACGGAAATGGAAATCACAACAACCAAAATCCTAATCATAAAAATAAAAAAAGCAATAATTTTAGAGATTCAGACTTTGAATTTGATGGAATTATCGAAAGTGAAGGCGTTCTTGAAATGATGCCCGACGGTTACGGATTTTTACGTTCATCAGATTACAATTATTTAGCTTCTCCAGATGATATTTATTTATCAACTTCGCAAATTAGATTATTTGGTCTAAAAACCGGAGATACTGTAAAAGGAGTGGTTCGCCCTCCAAAAGAAGGAGAGAAGTTTTTTCCTTTGGTTCGTGTATTAAAAATTAATGGGCACGATCCGCAGGTTGTTCGCGATAGAGTTTCTTTTGAACATTTAACACCAGTTTTCCCTTCAGAAAAATTCAAACTAGCAGAAAAAGGCAGTTCTGTTTCAACCCGAATTATTGATTTGTTTTCACCTATTGGTAAAGGACAGCGTGGTATGATCGTTGCACAGCCAAAAACGGGTAAAACAATGCTTCTTAAAGATATTGCAAATGCAATTGCAGCTAACCACCCAGAGGTTTATTTGATCGTTCTTCTTATCGACGAACGTCCTGAGGAGGTTACAGATATGCAGAGAAGTGTTCGTGGTGAAGTTATCGCTTCTACATTCGACAGAGAACCACAAGAACACGTAAAAATCGCTAATATAGTACTTGAAAAAGCAAAACGTTTAGTAGAATGCGGTCACGATGTTGTGATTCTTTTAGATTCTATTACACGTTTGGCAAGAGCTTATAATACAGTACAGCCAGCATCTGGAAAAGTATTAAGTGGAGGTGTTGATGCAAATGCATTGCAAAAACCAAAACGTTTCTTTGGAGCTGCGAGAAATGTAGAAAACGGAGGTTCTTTAAGTATCATCGCAACTGCATTAACAGAAACAGGTTCTAAAATGGACGAAGTTATCTTCGAAGAATTTAAAGGAACTGGTAACATGGAATTACAATTAGATCGTAAGATAGCCAATAAACGTATTTTCCCTGCAATCGATCTTACTTCGTCTAGTACACGTCGTGATGATTTATTGTTAGACGAAAAAACATTACAAAGAATGTGGATTATGCGTAAATATCTATCGGATATGAACCCAGTAGAATCTATGGATTTTGTAAACGACCGCTTCAAGAAAACTAAAAACAACGAAGAGTTTTTAATTTCGATGAATGACTAGCGAGAGGTTCTTAGGGACTAAGGTTCTAAGGTACTGAGGTTTTTCTTAAGAGGTTAAATTTCAGTATAATACAAAAGGGATGAGTTTAAAAACTCATCCCTTTTGTATTTTACCTTAGCGCCTTAGAACCTTAGCAACTCAGCACCTTATTTTTTATCAACTACAGGTCTATTTTCTCTGTTCGCTAAATCCCATGCGATTACAAAAGCTAATTTTGTTCTTCTGGCTAAAGCATCGTATTCGATTTTTTCTGGAATATCGTCTTTTCCATGGTAATCTTCGTGAACTCCGTTAAATAAGAAAACAGATGGAATACCATGTTTTGCGAAGTTATAATGATCAGAACGCTCGTAAAAATGATTTGGATCTTTAGGATCGTTAAATTTAAAATCTAAGTCCATTTTGATGTATTTGTCATTTTGAGCTACAACAGCATTATGCAAATCTGAAGATAATCTGTCCGCACCAATCACATATACGTAATTGTTTGTTTTAGCATGCTCAACATCGCGACGTCCGATCATGTCAATATTGATATCAGCAATCGTATTTGCGATTGGAAATAATGGATTTTCAGAATAGAAACGAGATCCGTGCAAACCATGTTCTTCTCCGGTAACGTGAAGAAATAATATAGAACGTTTTGGTCCGTGGCCTTGTTTTTTAGCTTTAGCAAACGCTTTAGCCATTTCTATAACCGCTACAGTTCCAGAACCATCATCGTCAGCTCCATTATAAACCTCTCCGTCTTTAATTCCAACGTGGTCATAATGAGCAGAAATTACTAAAACTTCATTTGGTTTTTCAGAACCTTCAATGTATGCCCAGATATTTTCTGAGTCAGGTAAATTTTGATTGCGTTTTGCGTTTAAGAAAGCAGCAGGAATTGGCTGGTAGTAATCTGAAGCGCCCTTAGGAAAAGATACCCCGTTTTTTTTGTATTGCTCAATCATATAAAGACCAGCTTTTTTCTGTCCTTTAGAACCTGTTTCTCGACCTTCCATTTCATCAGAAGCAACAGTATAAAGCATTTTTTTAAGATCCTTCTCGGTAATAACTTTGATATATTTTGTCGGATCCGAATTGTCTTTGGATGCAACTGACTGCGTAGTTTTACAAGAATACGCAGAAGCAATTAATAATAAAACGAGTAATTTTTTCATTCTTATTGTTAGTGTAAATTAATAAATGTGTAAAGAACATAAAAGGTGAGTAAAAATATAATAAATAGTGAGTTTATTACAAATAAGAAAAAACTTTTTATAAATGACACTATTCTAGATTCGCCATAAAAACGATGGTGTGCGGGATAAAAATAATAACACATCCAAATTGTTCCTGCAAATGTTGTAATTCCTGATATAAAAGATAACGGACTATCTTCTCCCAAAAGACCAATTAATCGGTTGACGATAAACATGATGAGAAATATCAAAAGCAGAAATGAAAAATAGTGAAGTGTAAAAATACCATGATCAAAATAATACCATCTTTTTTTACTGTGGAAAAGCCACAAGAAAAATGCAAAAAAAGGCATGATGATAAACAGGATTTTAGGTATGTTATGTACAAAAGATTCTATAAATTTTTCAATAATTTGCTTTTTAGTGTTATTCTCCGTCACGTGCACAGCTTTTTCATATAGCCAGTATTCAAATTGTGTCAGTTTTTCGCTTTCTTTCCCATATTTTTGAATGGAATCGATTTCTTTCATTGTTTTCAATTTAAAATAGGACTTATCCAATGTTTTTGACTTCAAATAAGACTTTTCAGTGTAGCTTTTAATTTCTTTTGTATTTTCTTTTTCTAAACTGGACGCAATTTGCTTTTCACTTTTTGTCAAATTCTCAGTTATCTCACTTGGGAATAATGCAATTAAAAGAAAAGTAATAAAACTTATAAAAATATAAAGACGAACCGGAGCCAGATAAGAAAGCCTTTTTCCAGAAAGATATTCTTTAGTTAAAGTAGAAGGTTTAAAAAGAAGGTTTTTTATTGTTTTCCAAAAAGCATTTTCATAATGCGTTAAATCTTCAAAGAAATGAATAAATAAATGATGAAATGTTTTTCTGGAATCTGTATTTTCCTGTCCGCAATTTGGACAGAATTTTTGTTCTACAACATGCCTGCAGTTCAAGCAGGTTTTATCTTCTCTAATTTTACTATGTGACATTGGTTTGGTTTAGTTAATTTGTTTTGGCTGGGAGGGCAGGTAGTATTACTTTTTTAGAACTTCATTCAAAAATAATTGCAAATGGTCAAAAGATCTTTTTGCTGCAACAGGATTATAAGCCGCACCTTTTGAATTATCATTTCCGGCTTCTGGATTGGTGAATGAATGAACAGAATCAGCATAATAAATCATTTGCCAGTCGGCTTTAGAATCACGCATTTCTTGTTGGAATGCTGTAATTTCGTCTTTTGGTACAAACGGATCGTCAGCTCCGTGGCATATTAAAACTTTCGTAGTTATAGTTTCTGTTTTTCTGCTGGCATCTTTCCCTAAACCGCCATGAAATGAAGCAACTCCTTTAAGTTTTAGATGACCGCGTGCAGCTTCTAAAACTCCTGTTCCTCCAAAGCAATAACCAATAGCAACAATATTATCGGCATTGGCTCCCTGTTTTACTAATTCTTGTAATGCAGTATTGATGCGTTTTTGGTACGCTTCATAATTGGCTTTATAAAAGCCAGCTTGTTTTCCAGCTTCTCCAGTATTTTTTGGATAATTTCCTTCTCCATAAATATCAGCGATAAAAACATGATAACCCAATTTAGATAATTCCTCCGCGATTCCTTTAGAAGCATTGTCGATTCCCAGCCAGGCTGGTAAAAGTAAGATTCCAGGATTTTGACTGCTCTTTTTAGCAGATTTTATAAATAAACCATTTAACTGCTGGTTTCCTTCTGTATACTTAACGGGTTTTAGTTGTGCATTCATAAGGTTTGAAAATAAGATTGCACTGAATAAAATTAGCACTGTATTTTTCATAATTCTACAATTTTTAACAAATATCAGAAATATTATGTTACAAAAAAACCTCACAAGTAAATTCTTGTGAGGTTTGTAACCAATATTTTAGATAACAAATACGTGTTTTTTTATAAGGATATATTTCTTTTAAAAGCGCAGCCCAATTCTACGATAGAATCAGTTTTGGCAATACCTGGAATTCCATCAATTTTTTCATAAAGAATGCGGCGCATGTGTTCATGATTTTTCGCAATTATTTTTATGTATAAAGTAAAGGAACCCGTTACATAGTAACATTCTGTGATTTCTGGAATTTCTTTAAGTGCTTCAATTATTCGGTCAGAATCAGAATCTTTGTTTAGCGTAATTCCCGTAAAAGATGCCCAGTCATATCCAATTTTCTTTTCCTGAATAATGGGTTTTATACCTCCAATTACACCTTGTTCGATCATTCTGTTAATACGTTGATGCACCATTGTATTTGATATTTTCAAATTAGCAGCAATCGCAGAAAAAGCCATTCTGCCATCTTTTTCTAATTCTTTAATAATACTAATATCAAATTCGTCTAATAATTCCATTCAATAAAATCGTTTAATAAATTCGGTCTTTGTGATTTATAAAAGTAACTATTTTTTTTAATAAAGGGAGAATAAAATATAAAATGTATTAAAATGAATATAGCTTTTTAAATGCTGAAAAAATAATTTTTGACTTTAATTTTGTTATTTTTGAGTCAAAATATAATTTTATAGTCGAAAATTAATTTAATTTTAATATTTTTGTAAAAATAAAAAGCAGATTATGATAAGTACAGAAAAAGCACTTTCATCAAAATCAGAAATTTTGATCGAAAAAGAAAATAGATATGGAGCTCACAATTACCATCCGCTTCCAGTAGTTTTAGAACGCGGAGAAGGAGTTTACGTTTGGGATGTTGACGGCAAAAAATATTATGATTTTTTATCGGCTTATTCTGCAGTAAATCAAGGTCATTGTCATCCAAAAATTGTGAACGCAATGATAGAGCAAGCGCAAAAACTAACTTTGACTTCTCGTGCTTTTTACAATGATAAATTAGGAAATTACGAAGAATATGTAACCAATTATTTTGGATTTGATAAAGTTCTTCCCATGAATACTGGAGCTGAAGCCGTTGAAACAGCACTTAAAGTTTGCAGAAAATGGGCTTATGAAGTAAAGGGAATTCCTGAAAATCAAGCGCAGGTTATTGTGTGTGAGAATAATTTTCACGGAAGAACCACTACCATTATTTCTTTCTCAAACGATGAAACAGCCCGTAAAAACTTCGGACCTTTTACAGATGGTTTTATAAAAATTGAATACGATAATCTTGAAGCTCTTGAAAATGCTTTAAATTCATCAAAAAATATTGCTGGATTCTTGGTTGAGCCTATTCAGGGTGAAGCTGGTGTTTATGTTCCTTCTGAAGGATATTTAGCGAAAGCAAAAGCACTTTGTGAAAAACACAATGTACTTTTTATTGCAGATGAGGTGCAGACTGGAATTGCACGTACAGGGAAATTATTAGCCGTTCATCATGAAAATGTGCAGCCAGATATTTTAATTCTAGGAAAAGCAATTTCTGGCGGTGTTTATCCAGTTTCGGCTGTTTTGTGTAACGACGAAATTATGAATGTTATTAAACCAGGACAACACGGATCTACTTTTGGTGGAAATCCTGTTGCTGCTGCTGTTGCCATTGCTGCTCTAGAGGTAATTAAAGATGAGAAACTTGCTGAAAATGCAGAACGTTTGGGAATTATTTTAAGAGATGGATTAAATAAAATCGCTGAAAAAAATAATTTAATTACACTTGTCCGCGGAAAAGGACTTTTGAATGCAATTGTAATCAACACCGATGAACACTCTGATTTAGCGTGGGAAATCTGCTTAAAATTTAGAGACAACGGATTATTAGCAAAACCAACTCACGGAAATAAAATTAGACTAGCTCCGCCTTTGGTTATGACAGAAGAGCAAATTAATGAATGTCTGGAGATTATTGAGAAATCTTTAAATGAATTTAAGATTTAATCTATAAACCTATTTTTCAGTTATATAAAAAACATACTCATACTTTGGGTATGTTTTTTTTTTAAATGATATTCAAGAAAAAAAAAACATTATTCTGTTATTATTCAGTCTTTTAGGGGTAGTTTTAAATGGGTTGAAGGTGTAATTTTGCTCTCAAATTTTTAAAAACAATGTTTAAACTAATTTGAGTTATTATGATTACAATAAGCCTTTGCATGATTGTGAAGAATGAAGAACAGTTATTAGCAAGATGTTTAAACTCTGTAAAACATCTTGTAGATGAAATTATTATAATCGATACAGGTTCAACAGATAAAACAAAAGATATTGCACATACATTTACAGATAAAGTTTATGATTTTAAATGGACAAATAATTTTGCAGATGCCAGAAATTTTGCTTTTTCTAAAGCAACAAAAGATTATCAATTTTGGCTTGATGCAGATGATATTTTTGTTGAAAAAGATCAAGTTTTATTTTTAGAATTAAAAGAAAGGCTTTCATTAGAAACGGATATGGTTTTAATGAAATATAATTATTCAGTAGATGAGAATAATAATCCATTGTTTTCATTTTATAGAGAAAGATTGGTTAAGAGAGAGAACAATTATAAATGGAATGATCCCGTTCATGAGTATATAGAATACGGTGGTAATTATTTAGTTTCGGAAATTGCTGTAACCCACAAAAGAGTATCTTCTTCTTCAGATAGAAACTTAAAGATTTATAAAGAAATGGTTGAGAGAGGTGATTATTTTTCACCGAGATCGCTTTTTTATTATGCGAGAGAGTTGAGGGATCATGAAATGTATGCTGAGGCAGAAAATTATTTTACAAAGTTTTTAGAAACCCAAAAAGGATCTTCTGATGATTTTGTTTATGCCTGCCTGGAAATTGGTAAAATTCTTAAAAAACAAGGTAAATTGGATGATGCCTTAAAGGCATTATTTTATAGTTTTACTTTCGATAATCCTAGAGCAGAGATTTGTTGCGAGATTGCAGGTGTTTTTCAAAATAAAGGCGATTTTAAAAAAGCTATTTATTGGTACAAATTTATCCTTGGATTAGAATTTCCTGAAAATGATATTGCTACAACAACCCCAGAATGCTGGAATTTTATTCCTCATATAGAATTAGCAGTGTGCTATGATAAAATTAGTGATATTGAGCAAGCAATTTTTCATAATGAAGAAGCTGGAAAGTTTAAAATAAATCATAAATCAGTACTGCACAATCGTCAATATTTTGCTTCTGTGATGGAAGAAAAAAAGACTTTTCTATTTAAATGGAATTAAATATTTAAGAGCAGAAATTTAAGCTTCATATTGTTTTAGAGATTTTATTATCGTAAGAGATAAAAATAAAAAGCAGCAAATAAATTGCTGCTTTTTTTGTACACCATTTTTATTTAAAAGCGACTATTTTACAACAATCGCTTTTGTTATAATTACTAAAAATATCAAAAAAAGTAATTATTTCTTAGGCACTGCTCCAGGGATCAGTTCTTCTTTTTGTTTGAATTTGCTGTATTCTACAACTCCAGTTTTATCTGCCCAGTCAAAATATTTTGCAGAAAGATCATTTACAATTCCTGGATTTTGAGCTGCGACATTTGTTGTTTCGCCTCGGTCTTTTTCAAGATCATAAAGTTCCCATTGGTACGACGGATAAATAGAAACCAATTTCCATTTTCCTTCTCTTACCGCTCTATTTCCAGCTCTTTCCCAGAATAACGGTGCACCTCTGTTTACTTCAGAAGCATTTTCAAATAATACTGGCAGTAAACTTTTCCCTGGAAGCGGATTAGAATTTACACCATTAAGGTTTTTAGGATATTCAATTCCAGCCAATTCGTAAAAAGTAGGAGCAAGGTCAATAATGTGTCCAGTTCCTTTATCAATTCTACCAGCTTTAATTTTGGATGGATACCATGCAATAAATGGAGAACTGAAACCCCCTTCGTGCATATTATTTTTATAATCCTGCAATGGGGTATTCGATAAATAAGCCCAGTTTTGTTCTTGATAATCAAAAGAACCAGAAGTTCCAACTGGTCCGTCGTTACGAATCAAACCTCTTCTCAATGGATTGTAAGTGTTGAAACCGCCTTGTGCACCATTATCGGCAATAAAAATAATCAGAGTGTTTTTGTCTTTTTTCAAAGCTTTAAGTTTGTCTAAAACCTTCCCAACATTTTGGTCCATATTGTCTACCATTGCGGCGTAAACTTCCATTTTAGCTTTCCAAAATTGCTTTTCGTCATAGGTCAATTTATCCCATTCTGGAACTTCAGGATCTCTTGGTGATATAGTCTGTCCTGGAACTAAAATTCCGTTCTCTCTTAATTTTTGAATTCTTTTTTCTCGTAAAGCATCCCAGCCTTCATCAAATTTTCCTCTGTATTTAGCAATATCAACAGGTTTTGCCTGTAGCGGCCAGTGAGGCGCAGTAAAAGCGAGATATAAAAAGAAAGGTTTGTTTTCTTTATTTTGTTCGTCTAAGAAGGTAACCGCATTATTTCCAATTTCATCTGTAAAGTAATACGAATCGTCTTTTGGATGCAGCTCTTCATTATTTCGAATCATTTTTACAGGATAAGGCGTTTTTCCAAACGGAAGCGGTTTAGTATCAAAATAATTTGAAGCACCTTTTAAAATTCCATAAAACTTGTCAAAGCCTCTTTGGTTTGGCCATTGCGATTGATCTTCAGAACCTACGTGCCATTTTCCAGACATCAAAGTGCTGTAGCCTCCAGAGCGGAAAACTTCGCCGAGAGTCAAAGATTCTTTGTTTAAATAACCTTGATAGGCTGGCAAACCTAAATTCACATCAAAATACCCAACTCCAGCTTTGTGCTGATATTGTCCCGTTAATAAAGAAGCTCTGGTTGGCGCGCAAATCGAGTTGTTATAAAATTCGCGAAGGCGTGTTCCTTCCTTTGCTAAACGATCCAGATTTGGTGTTTTAATTTCAGAACCATAATTTCCTAAATCCGAATAGCCCATATCGTCCACCATAATCAAAATTACGTTTGGTTTAGAAGATGCAGTTTGGGCATTGGTTTTATAAGAACCTATTATTCCTGTGAGTAAAACGGAAAATAAAATGTTTATTCTTTTATTCATGTTATTATAATTTACTAGTCAAAATTTTATCTTGGATATTTTAATAAATTGAAAATTTTTAAGGTTTAAAAAGCAAGAATGCGATAATCAATGTGATAATAATATTGAATAATTGAGCCGTTAAAAACGCTATTAAAGGCTTTCTGCTATTATGCTGCAATAAATCTTTAAAATTAGTTTCTAAACCAATACTTGTAAAAGCCAGAGCAAACCAAAGTCCCTGTAGATTTTTTAAACTTTCTTTTAGAACTTCTCGAGTTTCAGGAGCTACAAAAAATGAAAAAACAATTGATGCGCCGATAAAGCCAATGACAAACTTTGGAAAGCGTTCCCAAATTACACCCAATGTTGGTTTAGAATTCTTTACTTCAGCAGATTGATTATGTGTGTAAGTCCAATAAATGGAAATGGCAAAAGCAGCTAAACCCAGTAAAACATTCTGCGAAAATTTTACAATTGTACTTATTTTTAAAGCTGTTTCTCCCACCAATGTCCCAGATGCTACAACCGCTCCAGAAGTATCAATACTCCCGCCAAGCCAGGCTCCGGTAACTTCTTCGGGAAAATTAAAATGACTGGCAATTATGGGCATAAAAATCATCATCGGAATGGCGGTAACCAAAACCATCGAAATTACATAAGATAATTTTTTAGAATCTCCTTTTATTGCACCCGAAGTTGCTATGGCCGCAGAAACACCGCAGATAGAAACAGCACTCGAAATCATCATTGTTAATTCTTCATCTACTTTTAACTTTTTGCAAAGCCAGAATGCAAAATACCAAACGGATAAAACAACCACTAAAGCCTGAATTAAACCTAAAGACCCTGCTTTTAAAATATCTGAAAAAATAACACTTGTACCCAATAAAACCAATCCGATTTTGACAAATAACTCGGTTGACAAAGCAGAACGAAACCATTCTGGAAGTTTGAAAAAATTCCCAATTATTAATCCGATTAGTAAACTGAAAATTACAGCTTCTAGATTTAATGCTTTAACTTCTGTATTTCCTGCAATTATTAGTGCAAGAATAGTTAGAGTATAAATTACTGGAAATGTGAATAGGAAATTTTTAATTGATTTTCCCACTAGAAAAGTTCCGATAAGTCCGATTGAAATAAAATAAATAAATTGAAAACCAATAATTTGGAGGTTTTTTATTTCGAATACATTAGTGATTAAATCAGCTCCGTTTGTCCATTTGAAAACAGGAACTTGTGGAAGGAAAATAAAAAGAGATATTCCGATAATAAGAAAACCGAGAATGACGACAGTCCAATCTTCGTGAATATTAAATTGTTTTGTTGAGGTTGACATTTAAATGCTTTCTTTCCTGCAAGGTTTTCAAAACCTCGTAGGTATTAATTTTAGATTTGAATTTTAGATTAAACCCGACAGCTTTTTAAAACCTGTCGGGTTTGTGTAAAGGATGATTAGAGGTCTACAAAGTATTTTTGTTTTCCAAAATCAAATTCATAATAGGTTAGATTTGGCCAAAGCGGATCAATCAAACCTTTTTCCCAAGTTTGTAAAGCAGTTTGCAATTCTTTTACCTTTTCTGGATTTTTCTGCGCAAGATCTGTTGTTTCAAATTTATCAGAAGCAAGATTATAAAGCCAATTTTCATGTGTTTTGCCGCTAATGATTAATTTCCAGTCACCGCTTCTAATCGCTTTTGCATCGCCCGAGCGCCAATACAAATCTTTATGGGCTGTTTTATTTTCATTTACTGTTGCAACTAAATCTACCCCGTCATAAACTCTATCTTTTGGCAAATCAGAATGTATGGCTGCGGCAATTGTGGTGAAAAAATCTAAAGTACTAACCGGTTTTTTGTAAACCGTATTTGGTTTGATTTTCCCTTTCCACGAAAGTGCAAAAGGAACATTTATACCGCCTTCAAAATGAGAAAATTTACCGCCCTTTAACGGTGCATTTGTTGTCGCAAAAGTATAATCGGCGCCGCCATTATCACTAGCAAAAATTATTAAAGTATTATCTTCTAAACCTTCTTTTTTCACTTTTGCACGAATTCTTCCAATCGCATCATCCAAAGCGCTGATCATCGCAAAATAAACACGTTTATTCTCGTCTTTTACATTCGGAAAACGATCGTAATATTTTTTTCGAACCTGAAATGGCGTGTGTGGTGCATTAAAAGGAATGTACAGCAAGAAAGGTTTGTTTTTATTTTTATCGATAAAAGCTTCAGCTTCGTCAGCAAATTTTTCTATTAAATAAGCTTTCTCATCAATTATGGTATTGTCTCGGCGAATTTGCCCAATTCCGACACGGCCTTTTCCCCAAATCGTTTTATCGGTAAAATCTTTATGATGATGGTTGATAATATCAGGATTATTGTCTTCTGGAGCATATAATGAAAAAGCCTGATAAAATCCGTAATGGTAATCGAAACCTCTATCCAGCGGAAAAAATCCTTTGTTATGTCCCAAATGCCATTTCCCGATAATACCGGTGCTGTAACCTTGTCTTTTGGCTAAATCGGCAAAAGTAATTTCAGATTTTGGCAAACCCTGCGTTGCAATAGAGGCGTCATTTGGATATTTGATCTTATCGTTTAATTTCCAATTATTGGTATCCAGCAAATATTTAAAAGCATAATATTCTAAGTTATTTTTAGGATAACGATCTCCCGGCTGATATTCATGTCCAAAACGTTCCTGATATCTTCCTGTTATTAATCCAGCTCTCGAAGGCGAACAAATCGCAGCCGATGCATATCCATCTGTAAATGTAACTCCGGATGCTGCCAGAGAATCTATCTGTGGTGTTGGAGTCGATTTTCCCCCATAGAGCGAAATATCATATTTGCCTAAATCATCTGCTAAAAGAATAATAATATTGGTCTTTTTTCCAGAAACGGAATCTGCAGCAACTTTTGATGCTAAAAATTCTTTTTTGCCTTCGGCAAGTTTTTGATCTTCTTTTACTAGTGTTTCATTAGTATTAATAGGCCAAAATAGAAAGGCTGCCAGAATAAGCAGTATAATTAAAATGGGTATAACGATCTTGGTTATTTTTTTATATGCTGGCATATTGGTTTTGGTTAGTTATTTTTGAATTTTATACGCATTTTTTCATTTCGAAGAATCTTTAAAAGTGGTCTTTCAAATATTGTCGATTTTGATAGCGTGGCTTCGACTTCGCTCAGCCTGACATAATGCGGATGTGTTTTAGTTAATTAGATGAACTTCTTCAGAAGTAAAAAATCAAGTATTATTTCGAAGCCAATGCAACATCAACTTCATTTTTTAAATCGCTGATGCCTTCTTTTTTAAACACAATTTTTCCATCTTGGTATAAGAGTAAAGTTGGAAAAATTTTAATTGTTTTTAAATCTGCAATAACCTGCGGACTGTCTTCTAATTCAATTTCTACGATTTTTAAATTCGAACCATATTCTCCTCTAATCGTTTCTAAAACAGGTTTTACTTTTTTACACGGACCACAATATTTGGAGCCAATATCTACTAAAACCGTTTTGTTATCTGCAATTATTTTATTGAATTCTTTTAAGGATAATTTGCTTTTAAGATTGGAATAAAACGGTTTTCCGCCGCCAATCCAATTTGCAATACCGCCTTCTAAACTATACGCTTCTGAAAATCCTGTTTTTAGTAATTCTTTTTCTAAAATAACACTTCTGCCGGCTCCAATAGAATAGATAAAAACAGGTTTCGATTTATCTAGTTTAGCCACATATTGGTCATAATTTTCAGATTGTAGGTTGAAATTTACAGCACCTTCAATATGATTTAAAGCAAATTCTTCTGGCGTTCGCGCGTCTACAATCTGCGGATTTTTTTGACTTTTTATTTTCGAATAAAATGAATCTAACGATAATGAACTATGATTTTCATTTTGCGAAAAAGCAGCAACTGCCCATACAAAGGCAATTGCTGTTATACTGGTTTTTAAGATTTTATTTCTCATACCATTACGCTTGTTCTAGTACCGGAGCTTGCGGTTGTTCTTCAGAAACTGGTTTGGCTTTTATTGGTAGTGACAATACACCTTCTGCAAGAGAACTTCCTTCTTTTTTAGACTTGAAAATTGGCCATAAAAATTGTGCGTACCATTCTTCTTGTTTGTATGATTTTGTTCCGTATGATTCTGGGAATTTACGAGTGATTAATCCAGTTCCGAAGATTACATCCCAGATAAAAAACATGTTTCCGAAGTTTCCTTTAAAATGTCCAACGCCATCTCCGCTTGTATCTGCGTGGTGTGCGTGGTGTGTTGCTGGAGTAGAAATCAATCTTTCTAAAACCCATGCAATTGGATGCAAAACTTTGTATTTGTAAAATGGCTTGTCCCAAGCAATACTTGAATGTGCGCCCAAAGTGATGAAACTTTTAATTACTAAAACAAATAAAGCTGGTAACCCTAAACCTAAATACGTTAATGTTGCTGTCAAATAAATTTGAGAAAAGAAAACCGTATAAATAAAGTTTTGTCTAGAAGCCATCGCCATTCCCATGTATGGAGCTGAGTGATGTGTTCTATGAAAACGCCATAAAAACGGAACTTGGTGGTGCAGTCTATGATACCAATACTGCGTTAAATCGTCTGCAATTGCAATTAAGAAAAACCCTCCCCAAAACGGAACCCATGCCAATGCATTTGACAGATTTGGAAGTAAATAAGGCAAAGCTGTTAAACTAAAAAAGGCAATTACCGGCGGTAAAAGTAATTTTGGAGCTAAAAAACAAACGATATCAATTTTACGTTCTTCGCCTGTCCATTCGTCATCGTACAAACCTGCAGCAAATTCGATAACTCCCAAAACCAGCATAAAAACTGTTAATCCCCAAGTGCGGATATTTTCAAAAGCAGGTTTTGCGAATTCTAAAAATCCAGGAAGCGCAATATGAGAATCAGTTACTGATCCGCCTGTTAGTTTAAAGTAAAGGTAAATTGCCACTACCGGCAATGAATAGATGAAAAAACTTATCGTTAAATCTCTTGTTAATTTTTCTTTTTGAACTATTGCCATGATTTCTTATTTTAAAAATTGATTAATTAATGCTAATCCTCCAGCTAAAATTACCAGCGGAACTAAAAATAGGATTGCCCCAACGACAATCTTTTTCCCTATGATTTCATAATCTACTCGTTTCATATCTTTTTGAATTTTAATTCTTTACTGTAAAAATAAATAATTTAACTGCTAATTCTATGGATTTAGTAGAGTTTTATTTTTTATTTTTTCATTAATTTGTTAGAATTTGTTGTTTTACTTCACTTTTTGAATGGTTGGAAGTGTTTCAACGGTTAAATTTTCTCTCAATTTTTCTGATGGTAAATACAAACGAATGATCAAACTCGTTTTTTGAACATTGTTAATAGGAAGCCAGTTTTCTTTTTTTTCTGTGCCCGAAAGGTTGATTTTATAAGAAGTGCTGTCGGCCTCATATTTTATATCTTCAAGATTATAGCTGTATTTGTTGATTGGGTTTTTAATTAAAAAACCATTTTCATCATAAGCCGTAATGCTCCAGTATTTTGCATCAAGTTTTTTTCCGTTAATCACATAATCCGATTTTGGGTCTAATGCATTTCCTTCGCTGTCTGTATTTGTACTCAGGTAAATTACTTCTTTTTTAGTCAATGCATAAGGTCCGTAAACTGCTACTTGTGCAATTGTCAGCAAATCAGCTGTGTTGAGGTCTTTGTCTTTATCAACTGTCTGCCAGTTTCCAATTTTGCGCTGTGAATCACTTTTTCCTGATTTGATATTATAAATACCAATGCCGCTTCCTAAAACTACAGCTAAAAGAATTAATCCTAATCCGATTGCTATTTTTTTAATTTTTTGATTTAAAGCCATTTTTATTTGATTTTAAAATTACTTCGCTAATTTCTCTACCGTAACGCCATGCTGTAATTCGGCCAGCGTTTTTACGGGATACGCTTTTGAAACTAAATAACGAAACAGAATCAATCCTTTTGTCGTTGGACTGTAAATAATTTTTTCTTTCGGAACATTTTTTAAAACTTCTGAAGTACTTCCTTCTAGAGCTAAATAATATTCAAATTTTGCTTTTACTTTTTCTTCGTTTTCTACAAAATAATTGGTTGTATTTTCTTGGTATGCAGATATTGACCAATAAGTAGAATCAGGAACAACGCCAGAGATTTTTAATACATTCTCTTTCAAATCATAATTAATTGTAGAATACAAGAAATCAGGATTTGGAAGCGGAATTACTCTGCTGTTTTCTGCATTTGGCTGATTTCCAAATCTTGGCACATTTACGTAACCGGCACTTTTTTCTGCAAATTTACTTTGCACATAATAGGGAGTTGCCCATATTGTTAAGTAGTAAAAAGTGACTGCGATTACTACAAGCACCAAGGCAAAAATGCTTTTTTTGATAATTGGTTTTGTTGCTGCCATAATTTATTTTTTTAGTTAATGATTTTCAAATCTTCTAAAATAATTTGTTGAGATTGAGAACCTGCAAGATTTGGAAAGTCTTGCAGGTTTGGTAATTCTTATTTAGAAGTACTTTCTGTATCTCCAGATTTAGTTACTTGTTTAATCAAATCAGAAACTGTTTTTCCTTTATCGGCTCCTGTATTATGGATTCGTCTGTTGTACACATCCTGCCAGTCTATTAACGGGTAAACGTTGTTTTCTTTTGCCTGTTCATCAAACAATTTTTGAAGTTCAGCAAGTTTCTCAGGATATTTTTTCGCAAGATTATTACGCTCGTTAAAATCTTCGTTTAAGTTGTACAATTCCCAAACATCAGTATCGAAATTACTTGGTGCAGGCTTTTCATTTTTACCAAAAGCTTTTTTAACGGCAAACGAATCTGGAAGATGTGCTGCTCCAGCTTTCCAACCATCTTTGTAAATTGCTCTGTTTCCGAAGATATAATAATATTGAACTTTGTGTAAAGATTCTGCTTTCGGATTATCTAATGAAGCTTGGAATGAAGATCCTTGAATAATATCTTGCTTGATTCCTTTGATAAATTCTGGAGCTTTAATTCCCACAATATCCAATGTTGTTGGAAGCAAATCGGTTACGTGGCTGTATTGATTTCTAATACCGCCTTTGTCTTTAATTCCGTTTGGATAAAAAACAATTAACGGATTATGTGTTCCTCCTTCAGATTGTGCATCTTGTTTCCAGTTTTTAAACGGAACATTCGTTGCTTGAGCCCATCCTAACGGATAATTGGTATTTAAACCTTTTGGTGTACCAATTTCATCAATATTCGCTAAGTTTTTCTTCAAATTTTCCTCGTCAGATACACCTTGAGAAAACAAACTTTGATTGATTGTTCCTTCTGTAGTTCCTTCTTTACTAGCTCCGTTATCTCCAATTGCTACAAAAATCAAAGTATTGTCAAGCTGTCCGCTTTCTTTTAAATAATTTACGACTCTTCCAACTTCATAATCAGTATAAGTCAAGAAACCAGCGTAAACTTCCATAAATCTAGCATAAACTTTCTTTTGCTCTGGAGTCAATTTTTTCCAATCTGTAATAAGTGGGTTGCGTTCTGGCAACACAGCATTGGCAGGAATAACACCTAATTTCTTTTGGTTTGCAATTACTTTTTCGCGGTAAACATCATAACCTTCGTCAAATTTTCCTTTATAAGGATCGCTCCATTTTGTAGCAACTTGATGAGGTGCGTGCGCTGCTCCCGGTGCGTAGTATAAAAAGAATGGTTTTCCAGGTGCGGCTTTTTGTTGTTTTTGAATATAGCTGATTGCTTTGTCTGTAATTAATTCATTTAAATGACGTCCGTCAGGTTTAATATGAACTTGATCTTCAACCAAATCAGGATTGTATTGATCTGTCTGAGAACCTAAGAATCCGTAGAAATGATCGAAACCTTTTCCTGTCGGCCATCTGTCGAACGGACCTGCATCTGTAGCATCTTCGTCTGGTGTTACTCCATATTTACCAACGGCAAAAGTATTGTATCCGTTTTCACGTAGAATCTCAGCGATTGTACCTTTATCAGAAGGAATTCTTCCGTCCCATCCTGGGAAACCAGCCGATAAAATAGTGTGAGAAAACCCGCTTACGTGAACTCTTCCTGAATTTCTTCCTGTTAATAATGCAGCACGTGTTGGAGCACAAATTGCAGTAGTATGGAAATTCGTATAACGTAAACCATTATTAGCCAGATTATCAAAAGTCGGTGTATTGATTAAACCTCCAAAAGTACTTGCAGCACCAAATCCAACGTCATCCAATAAAATCCAAACAATATTTGGAGCACCTTTTGGAGCTTTTACTGGTTCTGGCCAATATTCTTTAGAATCAGCCAAAGTTTTGCCGACAGTTCCTTTAAATTCTGTGTTTTCTTGCGCAAACCCGATCTGGACGGCTAGAAAAGCGGTAAACAAAAGCCCTGTTTTAGGACTTTTGTTTAAAAGGTTATTTAATTTTTTCATGATTTTATAGTTTTTTTAGTTACTTTTTAGATTAATATCCAGGGTTTTGAGGTAAACCGTCAGGGTTAATATTTCGTTCGCTTTGAGGAATTGGATAAAGATTATTTCTTTCTGAAACCGAATTTTTAGCCGTTACTTTTTTCACTTCAGTAACCAGAGTTCCCCATCTTACCAAGTCGAACCAGCGCTGTCCTTCCTGAACAAATTCTTTTTTACGTTCTTCTTGAATTGCCGCTCTAAACGTTGTCTGGTTCAGCCCAGCCAAATCAACAGCTGCATCTGGAGTCGTAATTGGCTTTCCAAAAGCTCTTCTTCGTACCTGATTGATTAATTCGTAAGTTTCGGCAGTTGGTCCGCTTTGTTCATTTATCGCTTCCGCTAAAGACAATAAGATATCGGCATAACGAATAATTGGAAAGTTGATAGCGACATTTCCAGGTGTTGCTAAATTTGTTAAATCCAAGTATTTTTTGAAAATTGGTTTCGGAAATGTGTATAGCGTTCCAGTTGTGGGATTTAGCAATTGTTTGGCGTAACTCACATCTCTTCTTTTATCTCCAGGCGCATAAATGTCATAAAACAATGCTACGTCTGAGATAATATCTGCTGGTTCTGTTGCCGTAAATCCAGTAAATGATGTTGATTGAAAAGTACTTCCGCTAGATCCGTTTCCTGCTTGATTAGGTTCAAACTGAACAGAAAAAATATGCTCTTTTCCGTTCTTTTTGGTTTTTGTGAAGATATCTTGAAAATCTTCAAACAAAGCATATCCATATCCGCCGTTAATTACTTCTCTAGCTTTTAAAATTGCATTTGTCCAGTCTTTTCTCGTCAAATAAACTTTTGCCAAAATTGCTTTTGCAGCTCCAGAAGTTGCACGGCCGGCATCTGCAGCAGTGTAAGTAGGAGGTAAAGCTTCAGCATCAGTCAAGTCTTGAATAATCTGAGTATAAACTTCTTCTACAGTTGCTCGATTGGTTTTTAAGTCTCCTAAATTAATAGATTTTGCTTCGTGTAAAACAATTGGAACACCGCCCCAAAGACGCACTGCTTGAAAATACAACAACCCTCGTATGAATTTTGCTTCATTGATTAGTCTAGTTTTGATTACTTCATTTCCAGCTACTTTCGGGATATTATCAATCGACACATTCGCTCTGTTGATTCCATTGTAAATTTGTCTCCAAGCTACCTGAACACGGTCATTTGTTGCATCATGCGTTAAACTGCTCATTGCTCTAACTTGCGGATTTGTGGCAGAAACTCCAGCTGCAGCATAATCTGAACCCATATCTGTTAAGAAATAAAGGTTTCTTCCAAACAAACTCTGCTCTCCCGGATCAATACTTAACGAAGCGTAAACTGCAGTTACACTTGCTACAGCATCATCCTGAGTTATAAAGTAATTGTCTTCTGTTACAAAAGAGGTAGGCGTTACCTCTAGTTCCGTGCACGATACAAGTAAACCTGCACTAAAAAGGAATGTTATAATAATCTTTTTCATTTTATATTTTTTTTACTTAGAAAGTTACGTTCAAGCCCGAGATGAATGTTTTAGAGTTTGGATAAGAACCAAAATCAATTCCCGGATATAAGTTGTTTTGTTCGTATGAACTTACCTCTGGATCATAACCAGTGTATTTTGTCCATGTAATTAGGTTTTCTGCTGAGATATAAAATTTCACGCTTTTTGTTCCTAATTTTTTAGAAACGCTTTTTGGTAAAGTATATCCTAATGTGATTAATTTTAATCTTAAGAAGGAAGCATCTTCTACATAGCGCTCAGAAACAATTCCTAACGGAGAACTTGTTGCTCTAGGAATTTCATTGCTTGGGTTTGTTGGTGTCCAGCGATCATTTAAAGTAGATGCTGCATTTGTTCCCAGCGTAGAAATTTCTAACTGCTGATTTAAAGCATTGAAAATTTTACCGCCATAAGATCCTTGAAAAGAGAAATTTAAATCAAAATCATGATAAGATATCGTGTTGCTAAAACTTCCAACAAATTTTGGCTGAGAAGTTCCTAAATTTCCTTTGTCCAATGCATTGATTACGCCGTCGCCATTTGCATCAACATATTTTCTGTCTCCGACTTTTGTATTGGCTAAACTGTTAATTTTTGGCTGTGTATTTACTTCTTCCTGAGTTTGGAAAATTCCGTTGGTTTTATATCCCCAGAAGCTTCCTAAGGGCAGACCAACTTTTACAATAACAGGCTGCTGCTGTAGTAGAGAACCATTTGGAACTACAGGGAAAAATTCATTAACGCCATTTCCTATTTCTGTAACTTTATTTTTATTGGCAGAAAATACGATGTTTGAATTCCAAGCGAAATTTTCTGTTTTGATGTTTTCTGTTGTCAAACCAATTTCAAGACCTTTATTTTCAACACCTCCAATATTTTGAAGAACAGTTGCATAACCCGAACTCAATGGAACTGGTACATTGATTAACAAATCTTTTGTTTTTTTGTAATACACATCAAATACAAAATTGATTTTTCGATCTAATAATGATAAATCCAATCCAACATTATATTGATTTGTTTTTTCCCATCTTAAATCTGGATTTGCCAATCGGGTAGGAGCCAATCCGGTATACAATGTACCTCCAAAAGAATAGTTTACAGAGCCCATTGAAGCCAGCGAAAGATAATTTCCAATTTCCTGATTTCCTGTTGTTCCAGCAGTAATTCTAAGTTTAGCTTCTGTTACACCTTTTATGTTATTTGCAAATTCTTCGTCAGTAATATTCCATGAAAATCCAGCAGAAGGGAAGTAACCCCAAAGTGATTCAGAACCAAATCTAGAAGAACCATCTGCACGTCCAGACACTGTGAAGTTGTATTTTCCTTTATAAGAGTAATTTACTCTTGCCAGCCATGATTTTAAAACACTTTCGTAAGCATCGCTGTATGGTTTTACTGGCACACCATCTTGCAAAGCATTGTATGTATTAGCATCATTTACAAATGTCTGTGCTCCTGCATTCACAACTTCTCCTTTTGTATATTGAAGTGTATAACCTCCTAAAGCAGAGAACTTATGATTTTCGCCAAAATTTGTATTGTAGTTTAATGTATTTTCATTTAAAACAGAACTTACAGCTCTTTCACCAACAGAAGCTAAACCTTTTGTTCCTGCACCATTTGATGTGTTTGCAGGAGCATAGTAATTTTGTTTTGTATTGATGACATCACCACTTACTGCAACTTTAGCCGTTAATTTTTTAGTGATTTTGTATTCACCAAATAAGCTGGTTAAAATTCTATTGATTTTAGTTTCGTTAGTGGTATTTTCTAAATCATTAATGGGGTTAGGAACATAACCATTTACAGAAGTAGCGTAAGGATTATTGGTAACATTATAACTTCCGTTGTCATTTTTTATAGGCACTACTGGAGCAGTCAATAGAACACCAACTAAAGGATTTGGATTTCTTCCTCCACTGCTGCTGGCACCTACTCCATTTGATACTGAATTGGTATAATTAGCATTTACACCAAATTTGAAATTCTGAGAATAATTTCTTTCGTAGTTAGCACGAAGTGAAATACGTTTAAAATCACTACCCAAAACAATTCCGTCTTGATCAAAATAACCAGCAGATATGGCATATCTTGATCTTTCATCACCTCCAGAAAAAGACAAGTTATGACTTTGGATTGGTGCTGCAGTTACAAATGCTGCAGACTGCCAGTCATAATTTCCAGAAGTTTTTAAGGCTTCTATCTGCGCTGCAGAAAAAGAAGGTGCCTGACCAATACTGGCTTGAACATCGTTTCTTAAACTTGCCCATTCGCTGGCATTCATTATCCTAAGTTTTTTCGAAATATTCTGAAATCCAAAATAACCTTGATACGAAATATTGTCTTGTCCTTTTGTTCCTTTTTTAGTGGTAATAATTACAACACCATTAGCACCGCGAGAACCGTAAATTGCTGTTGCAGAAGCATCTTTCAGTACCTCAATTGATTCAATATCTGCAGGATTAATAGTTGACAATACGTTAACACTAGCACCTGCATAAGCTACTCCCGCAGAGCTGTTAGAATTATCATTATAAATTAAGATTCCATCTACAACATACAGCGGTTCATTACCAGCAGTTATAGAGTTTCCTCCACGAATACGAACACTAGAAGAAGCACCAGGACGTCCGGAACTTTGCGTAACTACCACGCCAGAAATAGCGCCTCTTAAAAGATTATCTGCCGAAGAAGTTACCTGAGATAAATTAGCTTTAGGCACAGAAGCTACAGAACCTGTAATGTCTTTTCTTTTCTGAGTTCCGTATCCAACAACGACCAATTCATCAAGTTCTTGGCGTTCTTCTTTAAGACTAATGGTAACTGGATTTTTTTCAACAATAATTTCTGCTTTTTTATATCCAATGTAACTTACAAGTAAAGTATATGGAAATTTTTGTCCTGTCTGAAAATAAAATTTTCCTTCCGCATCTGTCACAACGCCGTGAGTTGTTCCTTTAATTGTAACAGAAGCTCCTATAATTGGCTGATTTGTAATAGCGTCTACAACAGTTCCATCAAGTTTAGACTGTATAAGAGGTGTAGTATTTTGGGCATGTATTCCCGCCGTTATGAAGAGTAGAAACAGCGGTATGTATATGTTTAACTTTTTTTTCATTTCTTTGTACTGGTTTTAAGTAATTAACAAGACGCCCTGAGCACTGTTTATACAGCACTCTAAAAGTGTTCTTGATTTAGTGATAAATGTTCTTTAAGCCTTGCCATTTCTGTTGCCGCAGAAATGGCTTTTTTTATTTACAGCAGCAGGTTTGCATTGTTTTCATTTTAGTTTTTTTAGTTGTTAGTTATTTAAATTATTGAATAATAGGTGTGGTTTCAAGAATCCATCCAACGCAGAAAATGCATCAGAAAGATTTTTGGGTAAAATTCAGTAAATATTTTTTTGATAGTGTTTTTAAGAAATTTGCTGTAACAGAATATCAAATAGCAAATAAAATAAAAGTAGGTTTTAGCAACAGAAGCACATATAACAGCAAGTGTTATAAGTGTACTTTTTAGGAAGAATGTAATACGATATGCTTTCTGTTGTTTTCACAATAATAGTTTTTATGGTTTGAAATATTATTTTAAACTCTACTAATCCTATAGACAAAGTTAATTTTTATATAATAAAAACCAAAAGTTTGTTGATTTTTTTTTGAAAAAACTTCGTTTATATATACGTTTAAACTTCTATTGTATTTGTTAAGCCCTTATTTTAAAGAGAATCCAAAAGAGTAAGCGTTTCGAGCAATTGTTAAAATAAATTTTTCCTGCTGGTTGAAATGTAGTATTTTACATTATTTTAAACCTCAATTTTAAGGTTTTTAATGTCTCATATTCAGGCAAAGAATGTTAAAAACTATCACATAGCCTTTTTCAAATTAAAAAACAGATTAATTGTAATGAAATTTTAAAGTTGATTTTGAATAAATTAAAGTAATTTTATAAAGACGAAAAAGAAAATTCAAAATTTGATCCATCCTAATAATAAATACTTATATTTGTAATAAGTATTTATACTTAGTTCAACTAAATAAATAATGATAGAAGTAAAAGAAGCTTTAGAAATTGTAGCAGCGAATAGTAATGCTATGCCAACGCAGAAAATTAAAGTACAGAAAGCGCGAGGCTATGTTGTGGCAGAAACAATTTACTCGCCAATTTCTATGCCTCCTTTTCGTCAATCTGCAATGGATGGGTATGCTTTTACGCATAGTATAAGACATCAATACGATATTGTAGGGATTTCTCAGGCTGGAGATCACTCCAATATCAAACTAAAACAAAACGAAGCCATCAGAATATTTACTGGTGCCTATGTTCCAGACGATGCTGATACAGTGGTAATGCAGGAGCATGTAATGGCCAATACAGATTCAATTCTAATTGCTCAAATGCCAGAGAAAAATACAAATGTTCGTGCAAAAGGAGAGCAAATTGGCAAAGGTGATGTTGTTTTCGAACCTAATACTTTGCTGACTCCTGCCGCAATTGGATTTCTAGCTTGTTTGGGAATTACAGAAATTGAAGTGTATAAAAAGCCAAAAATAGGTATTTTAGTTACTGGAAATGAATTAGTAGAGCCTGGAAAAAAACTAAAAAAAGGAAAAATATTCGAAAGTAATTCGATTATGCTTCAGGCAGCACTTGAGACAATTGGAATCGAAAAAACGAAAGTTTACAGAGTAAAAGATAATCTAAAAGCTACGAAAAAGGCATTAAAATCAATTTTAAAAAAGAATGATATCGTATTAATTTCGGGTGGAATTTCTGTAGGTGATTATGATTTTGTAAAAGAAGCATTATTGAAAAATGGAGTAGAAGAACTATTTTATAAAATCAATCAGAAGCCTGGAAAACCAATGTTTTTTGGATCTAAAAAAGAAACTTTAGTTTTGGCACTTCCAGGAAATCCAGCTTCGTCATTGACTAATTTTTATATTTATGTTTTGCCGGCAGTGAAAAATAAAATGGGTTTTTCTGAAATTCATAAACCAAAAGTAGTTCGAAAGCTAAATTCTGAAATCAAAAATGATACAAAAAAAACGTTGTTCTTAAAAGCAAAATACGACGAAACAAACGTGACGATTTTAGATGGTCAAAGTTCGGCGATGCTTAACTCTTTTGCTATTGCAAACGGATTGGTAATTGTAGAACAAGATGTAGAAAATATAAAAGAAGGACAATTAGTGACTATTTTACCAATTGATTAGTTTTTTTTAAGAAGAAAGAAAATAGAAGAAAGAAAATAGAGAAAAGAAAATAGAGAAAAGAAAATAGAAGAAGAAAATAGATTGAAGCAAAAAAACGATTAAACAATTTAACAATTAAACCAAAAAATGAGTCTCCTTAGTTCCGAAAATATAGTATTATTCAGTTTCGCATTAATCGTTATTGCGTTTTTATATTCAAGTGTTGGGCACGGGGGAGCTTCGGGTTATTTGGCTTTAATGAGCATTTTTGCGTTTCCTATTTCGATTATGAAACCATCTGCTTTATTGTTAAATTTATTTGTTTCCAGTATTTCATTTTTGTTTTACTACCGAAATAATTATTTTAAACCAAAGCTCTTTTATCCGTTTGCAATTGCGTCTATTCCTGCGGCATTTATTGGGGGTTTTATAACTTTAGATAATACAATTTACAAAATAGTTTTAGGAATTGTTCTCGTATTTGCGGCATTAAGATTATTCGGGATATTTAATTTTAAAGAAAAAGACGAAGTAAAAATTAATTTACCTTTTGCATTATTAATTGGTTTTGCCATCGGATTATTGTCCGGCATGCTTGGAATTGGAGGAGGAATAATTTTAAGTCCGATTTTATTGTTTCTAGGATGGGCTTCTGTTAAAGAGTCGGCAGCGATTTCGAGTTTATTCATTTTTGTGAATTCATTTGCAGGAATGCTGGGATTTTTTTTAGGAGGAAAAACAATTCCGATGGAAAGTTTTTATTTAGTTCCAATTGCCGTAGTAGGAGGAATGCTAGGCGGATTTTATGGAAGTGGTTCTTTTTCTAACAGAACATTAAAAATGGTTTTAGGAACAGTTATTTTGATGGCAAGCATCAAATTGATTTTTCCTTGAAATTAAAATATTAAATGATTGCTATATGAAACATAGCCGACGGTTTCAACCGTCGGGACAAAGATTGGCAACCTGAAACCTGAACCTGAAACAAAAAAAAGTCATGGAAGCATTAACAGTATTTATTCTTTGCGGCGGAAAAAGCTCAAGAATGCAGTCAGAAAAAGGATTGGTTTTGTTTCAGGATAAACCATTCATTGATCACATTATTCAGGCGATTCTGCCCATTACAAATCAAATAAAATTAATCACAGCATCTAAAGACTATGATTATCTGGAATATGAAAAAATACCAGATTTGATTGTGGATAAAGGTCCGCTGGGTGGAATTTACACAGCATTATCTCATTCTGAAACCGAATTTAATCTGATTTTAAGTTGTGATATTCCGTTGATTTCAACCGAATTATTGCAGGAGTTAATTTCAAAACATACGAAAGAAGCTGGAATTACAATTTTTGCTTCAGAAAGTAAAACACATCCTTTAATTGGTATTTACTCGAAAAATATTGTTCCGATAATAAAAGAAGCAATTGATTCTGATGAATTGAAAATGATGGACTTGTTAGCCAAATTACCACATCAAATTATAAAAATAGAAGAAAGTGAAAATTTTCCTTTAACCAATATTAATTCAATGGACGAATTAGATGACCTCAATATCAATTTAAGTTAATTACTATGCGAAACTTAAAAACACCAAAATTGACGATTGTAGGCGCAGGTCCTGGAGACGTCGAATTGATCACAATGAAAGCCATAAAAGCATTGAAAAATGCAGACGTAGTTTTGTACGATGCTTTGGTTAACGAGGAATTATTAAACTACGCAGCAAATGCAGAAATTGTTTTTGTTGGAAAACGTCTTGGCTGTCACGCCTATACACAAGATCAGATCAACGATTTGATTGTGAGTATGGCAAAAACATATGGACATGTTGTCCGCTTAAAAGGCGGTGATCCTTTTGTTTTTGGGAGAGGAAGTGAAGAAATTGAATTTGCAGAACAATTTGGAATCGAAACGGCAATTGTTCCCGGAATTTCATCTGCGTTAGGAGTTCCTGCTTCAGTTGGAATCAGCTTGACGCAACGTAAAGTTGCCGAAAGTTTCTGGGTAATTACGGGAACAACTTCAGATCATAAATTATCAAAAGATGTTCAATTGGCTTCGAAATCGGCTGCGACCGTTGTGATTTTGATGGGAATGCATAAATTAGATGAAATCATTTCTATCTATCAGGAAAACAGAAATGATGACCTGCCAATTGCAATTATCCAGAATGGAACTAAAAATTCAGAGCAAAAAGTAATTGGAACTGTCAATACAATTAGTAAATTGGTATCTGAAAAAAATATATCATCACCAGCAATTATAGTTATTGGAGAAGTAGTGCGAAATACATCAAGCTGGATTTCGTATTTTCAGGAACATTTTGATGACGAATTTATATTTCAGAATTTAAATTTATAAGAATGATCGAGGTAAAATATTTTGGGGCTGTTGCTGAAAAAACAAAATGTGAATTCGAAAAGTTATCTTTTTCCGAAGAATTATCACTGCAACAATTATTGCAGGATTTAAACGAAAAATATGAATTTGAATCATTGAGTTTTAGCGTGGCAGTAAATCAAAAAATAGTTTCAAAAACTATAGATCGCGTTTTGCAGGCAAGTGATATTGTGGCTTTATTGCCGCCATTTGCAGGAGGATAATACATATGGAAACATCAAATCGATATAACCGACAAATAATTCTTCCTGAAATAGGAGAGGAAGGACAATACAAATTACTGAAATCGAAAGTTTTGGTTGTTGGGGCTGGAGGTTTAGGCGCGGCAATTCTGCCCTATTTGGCTGCAGCAGGAGTTGGCGAAATCGGAATTATTGATGATGATCGTATTGAAATTTCAAATCTGCATAGACAGGTTATTTACAAAACTTCGGCCGTTGGAAAATCAAAAGCAAAAGAAGCCAAACTGATGATTTCAGAATTGAATCCGCAGGTAAAAGTAAAAGCATTTTCAGAGAAATTATCAGGGAAGAATGTTTTTAATTTATTCGAAGAATATGATATAATTGTCGATGCAACAGACAATATTTCGATTAAATATTTAATTAATGATGCTTGTCTGGTTTTAAATAAACCAATGGTGTATGGATCGATTTTTAGATTTCAGGGGCAGGTTTCAGTTTTCAATTATCAAAACGGGCCAACATACAGATGTTTGTATCCCGAGGAAAATAATAATGCTTTGAATTGTGAAGATGCCGGAGTAATCGGAGTTTCCGTTGGAATTATCGGAATGTTTCAGGCAAACGAAGTTTTGAAAATGATTCTTGGTATAGGAGAAGTTTTAAGCGGTAAAATATTAGTTTATAATATTCTAAATAACGAACAGCAGAAATATGATTTTGAAAAAAGCGATTTTCAAATAATAACCAGAGAAGCATTCGACCAAAAATACAATAAATCGGAAACCGAAGAAGTAAGTTTTGAATTGATTTTGGGTGAAAAACAAAACGATGCCGTTTTATTTCTAGATGTTAGAAATACTGATGAATCACCAAAAATCAATTTAAAAAATCAAATCCAGATTCCTTTAATGAATTTAGAAAATGAGATTGAAAAATTAGATAAAAATCAAACCATTTATATTTTCTGCCAATCGGGAATTAGAAGTAAAATTGCAGTAGAATTACTTCAAAAACATCAATTTAAAAATATAAAAAGTATTGCTGGAGGTGCTTTAGCAATGAAACAATCGTTGCATGAAAAATCCATTCTAATTAATAAATAATAGCTACTATGAAAAAAGTTATTTTCGGATTGTTTTTGTTTTTTTGTTTTTCTCAATTCGGTTTTTCACAAAACCAAGTTGATGCTACTGGTGAGACAGAGCTTTATGAAGCTTATGATAAAGCAGATAAAGAATTGAATAAAGTTTATAATCAGCTGAAAAATAAATTAGGAACAAAAGATCAGACAGCTTTAGTTGCTGCTCAAAAAGACTGGATAAAATTTAGAGATTCAAATTGTAAATTTAAATGCTATTCTGAAGGTGACGGTGGTGTTATAGCAAATAAAATGTACGCAGATTGTAGAATGCAGCTTACCATTAGCAGAACAAAGGAATTGAAAAGTTTGATGAATGGCTTTTAAAGTCCTTATTAAAAAAATTTAAAAATGAGTAAAAATGTATTTGTAGAAGGGCCAATTGCTCCTGAGTTTATTGCGGAATCTATCGCTAAACATCAATCCAAACATACGATTGGTGCGCACAATATTTTTTTAGGACAAGTTCGTGCCGATGTCATTCACGATAATACTGTAGTAGCGATTGATTATTCAGCGTACAACGATATGGCAAATGAAGCTTTGTACACGATTCGCGAAAAAGCTTTTGCTAAATTTGATTTAACCTGCATGCACATTTACCATAGTCTGGGCGTTGTAAAAGCAGGCGAAATTTGTTTGTTCGTGTTTGTTTCGGCAACACGCAGAAAACAAGTTTATGAAGCGACTGAAGCAATTGTAAACTGGATTAAAACAGACGTTCCGATTTTTGGCAAAGAAATGTTTGAAAACGATACATTTACTTGGAAACAAAATAGTTAATGGTAGATATTACACATAAAATAAGTACATTAAGAAAAGCAACCGCAACCGCAATTGTAAAAGTCAGCAGACAGGAAACGATTGATGCTGTAGTAAATAATTTGGTCCCAAAAGGAAATGTGCTTGAAATGGCAAAAACCGCGGGGTTATTTGCGGTTAAAAATACACATTTATCTATTCCGGATTGTCATCCAATTCCAATTGAATTTACTTCGGTGGAATATAAAATTGAAGGGTTAGAAATTCAGATCATATTCAATGTAAAAACCGTTTATAAAACGGGAGTTGAAGTTGAAGCCATGCACGGAGCATCTATTGTAGCGCTCACAATGTATGATATGCTGAAACCAATAGATAAAGAAATTGAAATTTCGACAATCAAATTAGTCAATAAAGAAGGGGGAAAATCTTCTTTCAAAAATAAATTTCCAACCGCGATAAAAGCGGCTGTTTTTGTTTGTTCCGATTCAATTTTTGCGGGTGATAAAGAAGATCGTTCCGGTAAAGCAATTGTAGAAAAATTAGATTTTTACGGAGTCGAAACTTCTCATTATGAAATCATTCCCGATGAACTGGATATAATTCAAGAGAAAACAAAAGCTTTCGCAAAAGATCATCAGTTAGTTATTTTTACGGGAGGTACGGGTTTATCGCCAAGAGATGTAACTCCAGAAGCGCTATCGCCGATTTTAGAAAGCAGAATTCCTGGAATCGAAGAAGCAATACGCAGTTACGGACAACAGAGAATGCCTTATGCAATGCTTTCAAGAAGTGTCGCTGGAACGTTGGGTAAAAGTTTGGTCTTGGCACTGCCGGGGTCAACAAATGGAGTAAAAGAGTCGATGGACGCTTTGTTTCCACACGTTATGCACGTCTTTCATATTTTAAAAGGAAAAAATCATGACAGCCTCTAACACTATTTTGACAGATGTTTTTGGGCGTAAACACAATTATTTACGCATTTCACTGCTGGAAAAATGCAACCTGCGTTGTACGTACTGCATGCCGGCCGACGGAATTGCGCTTTCTCCAAAAGCCAGTTTAATGACGGCTGAAGAGATTTTTGGTATCGCTCAGACTTTTGTAAAAAATGGTGTTGACAAAATAAGATTAACGGGCGGAGAACCTCTGCTGAGAAAAGATTTTCCTGAAATAGTTTCTAAATTATCAGATTTAAATATCTCACTTTCGATAACCACAAACGGTATTTTGATTGATCGTAATATTGAGGTTTTAAAACAGTTTAAAATCCAAAACATCAATTTGAGTCTAGATACTTTAGTTTCGTCGAAATTTCATTCGATAACACTTAGAAATCAGTTTGAGAAAGTAATTGACAATCTGCATTTGCTTTTGAATAATGATTTTAAGGTAAAAGTAAATGTGGTTTTAATCAAAGGATTTAATGATAACGAAATTGTAGATTTTGTTAAACTTACGCAGTTTCTGCCAATTTCTGTCCGATTTATTGAATTCATGCCTTTTGCAGGGAATGAGTGGGACAGGAGTAAAATGGTTTCGCAAAAAGAAATTTTATCTTTGGTAGAAAATGCTTTTTCTTCAGATGAAATTCAAAAATTAGAAAACGAAAAAAACTTTACTTCTAGAAATTACAAAATAAAAGGTTTTCAAGGTGATTTCGGAATCATAAGTTCTATTACAAACCCTTTTTGTGACAGCTGCAACCGAATCCGCTTGACGGCAGATGGCAAAATAAAAAACTGTCTTTTTTCTAATTCTGAAACTGATTTATTGACTGCTTTTAGAAATGGAGAATCAATCGCAGATTTGATTTCAGAATCCATTCAAAATAAAAAGAAAGTCCGCGCTGGAATGGTTACCATTGACGAAATGGACGATCCAAAAAAACACTTTGATAATCGCAGTATGATTGCGATTGGGGGATAGGTTTTTAGTTGTGAATTGTGAGTTGTAAGTTGTAAGTTGTGAATTGATAGTTGCGATTTACAAATTGTTTTAACGATTGTCAGGCTGAGCGGAGTCGAAGCCTTTTACGGAACACGAAATTAGTATCCTTTTTCTGATGTTCATACATGCATCTATTTAAAAACAAAAAAGGCTCAACTCTAAAGTTAAACCTTTTCTTCAGTAATTATTTTTTCTTTTTAGCCTTTGCTTTTTTCTTGGATTTAGCTTTTTTTTCTGCTGCTTTTTTAGCTTTTTTTGCCTTTTCTTTTTTTGCCTTTTCTTTTTTCTTTTCGGTTTCTTTTAGTTTTGCTTTCTTCGCTTTTTCTAATTTTTTGATAACAGCTTTAATCGCTTTTTCTCTTTTCTTTTCTTTTTCTTTTTTAGCTTTAAGTTTAGCTTTCAGCTTTGATTTTATATCATTGTTTTTACCAATTTTTTCAATTGTCACAACTGGTTGGTTTGCTTCAAAAGGAACTGGAATATCATTTGTCTGGATTTCAACAATTTCAGAAACAATAGGTTCTGTGCTTTCAGGTGTTATTGCTTCTTTCTTTACGGTTGCTCTAGGTGCTCCTTTTACTGCCGCTCTCACAGGTGTTTTTGCAGCTGGTTTAACTGCTGCGGGTGTTTTTACAGCTGTTGTCTTTGCAGCAGTTCTGGTTGTTCTTCTAACGGTGGATTTTGCTTCTGGCTGTGTTTCTGTAGTTTGTTCTACAATTGTTTCTGCTGGAATATCGGTAGTATTTACAGCAGGGGTTTTAGTTGTTCTCTTTATCATAACTGTATTTTTATTGAGTAAAATAGACGATTACTAAGAGGTAAACAATAGCTGGAGTACAATGTTTGGATATAAATTCTTAGTTAAGCTAAATATACGCAATTTTTGAATACCCAAATGTTAAGTTTTTTGTAGAAAAAGCTAATGCTCAACGGCTTCCAAAATTTTAAAATTAATTTTAGGAGCTTCACAAAGAGAGCAGCAATATGTTTCTGGCAGATTTTCAAACAAAATACCTTTTGGAATTCCCTGAGTTTCATCTCCGTACTCAGAATTGTAAAGCGTTAAACATTCTTGGCATTGATAAATATCCAATTGTGGTTTTTCTTTTTTCTGCGGATTTTCGGTTGTTTCTATAGTTGAATTTCCAAGCTCTTCAAAATATTTTCGGCTTAATTCAATTAAAATTGTCGGAAGTTCCAGTTTGTCAATATCCTGTGAGTGAACAATGTATTCTCTTGTATTGGGATCAAAATTCTTAGCAGACAATACATTATAAGTATCTCTAATTTTGATGGATTCTAAAGCTGCAGGAAGTTCGTTTTTTTCGATTACAATCGAAGTAAAATAGTGGCCGTCACGATTGTATTCTGCAATTCCAAAATTTAATCCGTAGGTGCTGATGTCAAACTGGTCGAGTGTGCGTACCAAAAACGTTTTGAGATTTAGCGCCCATTCCATTGCAACAGGCAAATGCCAATTTAATTCTAGTAAAGAATGACGTACGTTGATTCCTCTTTTACCTAAAAATTTTTCCCATTCTAATTTACGGTCTTTCGGAATTCCTTTAATAATGAATGATTTCCAAGGTGTAATACAGATTTTACCAATTTTGCATTCAAAACACAAATCGCACATTTCTTTTAAAAAATCGAGATCGTACAGATTATTGCGCCAGTATAATCCGAGCCAATATTGATCAATCCCCATTCTATTCATTCCTTCGTAATACGGAAACGGGTAAAAAGGAACTTTTAAGGGTTTATCAATTGTTCGATTATTAGTATCTAATGCTTCGCTGACCAAAGTAAAAAGTAATTCTATATCTATGGCAGTTTCGTCGGTTATTTTTTCAATTTCGTAATAGGTTTTGGCCAGATCCCAGCTGTAAATTAAAACAGGATAAACCTCCATTTTTTCCCATTGCGGAAGAAGGATGTACAAATACCAGTAATCTTCGTGCTCTGAAGCAATAAAGTTTATATGACCTGTGAATAAAGGAACAAGCTGCTGTTTTGGATCTGTTATGTTGACTTTTAATTTGGGCTGTTCTTTAAATTCTTCTAAAATATATAAAAAACGATTTCCAGTAAGCCAGTTTGTATTTCTAAAAATATCTGTCGAAACATAAGAAGAGACAATATTATTCCCGCTTTTTTGATCTGGATAAACAAAGTGATGTTTGCCCAAAGTCGTTTTGTCCAATGATTTAAAACCATGCGGAAAAATAATATCCTGTCTGGAACCAAAAGAAATGGAATCGAGACCTTCTTCCAATGCAATATCAATTACTTCTCGTAATTCCCCCGGCGAAATAACGCCTCCTTTTACTATTAATCTTGTTAGTTCCATTTTTTTTAGTTTCAATTTTTAGGTTTCAAGTTTCAGGTTTCAGGTTTCAGGTGCACGTTCCAACAATTTGAAACTTGAAACCTGAAACAAAAAAACTCATCTACACTTCGCAAGAATCTCCTTAACCTCTGTTTTACAGCTGCCACAGCCTAATCCTGCGCCAGTGTTTTTGCATAGATCGGTAAAATCGTTTACGCCGCTTTTAATAGTTTCTTCTATATTTCCAGCACCAACCTGACTGCAGGAACAAACTAGTTTTCCTAAAACAGGTTTTGCATTTGAACTTCCTCTGAGTAATAAATTTCGTTTGTCTGATAATTCTATTTTGCTTTCGATCATCGTTTTGAATTCGGCGAATTCGTTTTTATCGCCCATCAAAATCGCGCCAACCAAAAGATCATCTTTTACAATACATTTTTTATAGTAACGTTTTTTCAAGTCTGAAAAAACAATTTCTTCGTACGAATCGTCGTTTTCGGGAATTTCAATATCGCCAATACTGCAAAGATTTATATCTTCTAATTTTAAAATATTCATTAAAATCGAACCTTTGTAATAACTGCTGATATCGCCCGCTAGAAAGTTAGCCAAAATATCGGCCTGTTCCTCGGCAGCAGAAGTGATTCCGAATAACTTATTATTGAATTCAGCTATTTCTCCAATAGCAAAAATATCAGGATTTGAAGTTTGTAAATACTGATTGACTTTTACACCGCGTCCGCAGGCAAGACCGCTTTCGCGCGCAATTTCTATATTCGGAATTGTTCCAATCGTATAGACAATCGCATTTGCTGTAATGATTTTACCGCTCTTTAAAGCTATTTCAATCTCATTCGGATTATCCGTTTCGAAAACCGTGCTTACTTCATTATCAAAATAAATCTGAATATCGCGAAGCTGTACTTCTTCTGCCAGAAGCTTACTTGAAATTCGATCCAGCTGGCGTTCCATTAAACGCGAAGCCCTTTGAACAATTGTAGTTTTTACTTTTTTATGTTTTAAAGCTGCAGCTAATTCCAAACCTAATAATCCACCGCCAATAATCACAACGTGTTGTTCTTCTGGAGGAAGATTGGTGCTGTCGAGATGTCTTTTTAAACGATCGGCATCTTCTTTACGTCTCACGGTAAATCGTCCTGGAAGATGTAATTGTGCATTTTCAGGTACAAAAGGACGGCTTCCAGTCGCTAAAATCAAGGAATCAAAAGTATGTGTGTTACCCTGATTGTCTTTTATTGTTTTTAAGTTAGTATCAACTTTATCAATAGAAATCCCCGCTTTCATGGTGATTTTTAGTTTATTAAAAGTTTCGCCGTCTTTTACTTTTAATAATTGTTCCCAGCTGAATTCTCCCGTCATATATTCTGGAAGTAAAACGCGGTTGTAAAACGGATTTACTTCATTCGAAAAAACAATGATTTCATCGGTTGAATTGAATTCACGATAATTTTGAATGAATCGGAAAGAAGCAGCGCCGGCGCCAACAATAGCAATTTTTTGAAACGGTTTTACATATTTGGTAATCGAAACGGTAGTAAATTTAAAATCAGGTTCTTTTGAAATTGGGTCGACTACTGTATTGGTTAAATTATTGGTTCTATTTAGATCATTTTCTAATTGTTTTCCCCAGTGCATTGGCAGAAAAACAACTTTTTCTTTGATCGAATCTGTCACTTTTGCTTTTACACGGACTTCTCCATTTTTGCTGGTAACAGTAACAATATCACCGTTTTTAATATCGTTTTTAAAAGCATCAATCGGATTTATTTCTAAAACAGGACTCGGAATATGCGTTAGCAACCTCGATACTTTTCCAGTTTTGGTCATCGTATGCCATTGATCGCGAATTCTTCCTGTGGTTAATATAAAAGGAAATTCTGCATTTGGCTGCACGGATGTATTTTCGATTGAAACAGGAAGGTTGAAAATAGCTTTTCCAGAAGGCGTGTAGAATTTTTTATCGGTAAATAATCTAGGTGTTCCCGGATGTCCATAATCTGGAACCGGCCATTGAAAAGTACCTTCGGTTTTTAAACGGTTGTAATTTAAGAAAGAAATATCGATGTTAGTTCCTTTCGTAAGTGCACAATGTTCCTTGTAAATTTCTTCGGCGCCATTGAAATTAAATCCGTTGAAATTCATTTTTTTCGCAAATCGAATTAGAATTTCAATATCTGGAAGCGCTTCTCCCGGCGCATTAATTCCTTTTGGTAAATAAGAAATACGACGTTCAGAATTGGTCATCGTTCCCTCTTTTTCCAGCCATCCCGCTGCAGGCAATAATAAATCGGCAAATTTGGCTGTATCGGCATTATGAGAAATGTCTTGGACCACAACAAATTTGGCATTTTTAAGTGCTTTTTCGGCTCTTCTGGAATCGGGTAAACTCACTAATGGATTGGTGCAAATAATCCAAACTGCTTTCATTTTTCCCGATTCCAATGCTTCAAACATTTCAGTTGCTGTTAATCCAGGTTTATCTGAAATTTCGTCAACACCCCAAAAATCTGCAACTTCTTTTCGATGCGTCGGATTTGCAATATCTTTATGTGCTGCCAAAAGTGTTGCCATTCCGCCCACTTCGCGGCCGCCCATTGCGTTGGGCTGACCCGTTAATGAGAAGGGGCCAGAACCTGGTTTTCCTACCTGTCCCGTTAACAAAGATAAATTCAGCAAAGCCGTATTTTTATCAACCCCAACAGCACTTTGATTTAAACCCATTGCCCAAAGCGAAATAAAACCTTTTGCTTTACCGATAATGTCTGCTGCCAGTTTAATATCGCTTACAGAAATTCCACAGAGTTTAGAAGCTTTTTCTAAAGAGGTATTTAAAACTAAATCCTTATACTGTTTAAAGTTTTCTGCATTATTTTTTACAAAATCATGATCGACATAGCCTTTTTCGATGATTCGTTTGGCAATGGCATGATATAAAATAATATCAGAACCTGGAATAATCTGCAAATGCAAATCGGCGAAAGCAGCAGTATCTGTCCGCCTTGGATCAATTACAATTATTTTTATTTTCGGATTTTTCTCTTTATGTTTTTCAAGTCGTCGAAATAGAATAGGGTGGCACCAAGCTGGATTGGCACCTGTAATTAAAAAAGTATCAGCCAATTCAATATCATCATAAGCAATTGGAACAGAATCTTCTCCAAAAGTTTTTTTGTAACCCACAACAGCCGAACTCATGCAGAGTCTGGAATTGGTATCGATATTATTGGTTTTTAAAAATCCTTTTACAAGTTTGTTTACTAAGTAATATTCTTCTGTTAAACATTGTCCAGAAATATAAAAACCAACGCTGTCTGGTCCGTGTTTTTTGATGATGGAAGAGAAAACAGCAGCAGCACGGTCAAGAGCGGTATCCCAGCTGACACGTTCCAGCGGATAAGATTTACTGCCTCGCATTTCGGGATACAGAATTCTATCAGATGTGTCGTTAACTACGTAGTGCAGATTAATTCCTTTAGAACACAGCATTCCTTTATTAACAGGATGGTCCTTGTCTCCTTCAACCATTACACCGTTTTTGGTATCATTAGTTACGATTATGCCGCATCCAACGCCGCAATAGGAACAGGTGGTTTTGATCTTTGTATTTTGCATTACAATTCTGTTTTTGAATACTACTTTATCGAATCTGCTTCACTCTAGATGAATACGTAAACAAAAATAAGTATTATTTACGTATAAATACTTAATTTTTAAATTTATTTTTTTATTTTTGATGCAGTAAAATGACAAAAACAAATTAGTTTTTAATCTGCTAAAAATGAAAAGTCATGAAAGAAGAGCAAATTATTTGTTATTCCTGTACCAATGAAAATTGTTTCATAAAGAAACACTTGCATTTAGAGCAGATGACGCAGTATGTTTCGAAAAAACAAAATCTAGTTTGTAAAAAATCAGATCGTTTTATTACGGAAGGTTCACCGCTGCATGGACTTTATTTTATCTGCAAAGGAAAAGTCAAAACAGTAAAGACGGGCATTAACGGCCGTGAGCAAATTGTCCGCCTGACCAAAAATGGAGACATAATTGGCTTTCGCGGATTTGGAACGGGGCAAAAGTATTTAATTGGAGCTTATGCCTTAGAAGATACTGTTCTGTGTAATTTCAGCAACGAAACAATGCTGGAAATTTTAAAACAAGTTCCTGAATTTACATACGCTCTAATGTTATTTTATGCTGATGAATTAAACAAAAGCGAGAACAATATTCGCAAAATTGCCCACATGAATGTCCGCGAACGTGTAATCGATTTACTGCTTTACATACATCGAAAATTTGGACAAATCGATGGTTTAATTGATATCGATCTTTCTCGCAAAGAAATAGCCGATTTTGCAGGAACTACCGAAGAACAGGCCATTCGAGTAATTTCGACTCTTAAAAAAGAAGCGTTGATTAAAACAGTTGGAAAACGAATTGGAATTCTAGAAGTTGCCACATTACGCTCCGAAATTATGGAGCATAAATATTTTTGATGTGAGGTTCTAAGTTGCTAAGATGCTAAGGTTTTGACTGTAGAGACGCACTGCAGTACGTCTCTACTCGTATTAAATTTATTTTTTCCTGCCGATAAATCGAATTACAGAACCAGTTCCGTTATGGAATAAACCTTCATTAAGTTCAATTTCTTTTTCTTCCAATTCAATGATTTCGTAGTTCGGAAAATCAGCTTTGATTTCTTCAATTGAAAAAAGCGATTCAATATCTTTTGGTCCGCCCACTTTTTCGTTTATGGCAAGATATTCTAAATGTTTTTTGCTGAAAGCTTCAAAAATAATAATACCGTCTTCGCGGAGTAATTGATTCAGCTGTTTGTGAATTTTAGATTTAATTGCTGCAGGAAAATGCGCGTAAATCAAAGCAATTGCATCAAATTGTCCTGGCTGAAAGTTTAGTGTTTCCAGTTCACCAACTTGGTAATCAATAGGAACATTATTTGTTTCTGCAAGTTTTATAGCTTTGTTTTTTCCTTCTTCACTAATATCAAAAGCCGAAACTTTCCAGCCTAATTTTGCGGCAAAAACAGCATTTCGTCCTTCGCCTTCTGCAGGAAAAAGAACAGTGCCGAGACTTAATTTTTCCAGTTGTTCTTTTAAATAATTATTAGGCTCTTCACCGTACGCAAATTCTTCACTGCTGTAGCGGTCGTCCCATCTTTTTGTCCAGTTGTTCATGGTTTATATATTGAATTTAATGATTAAAGGTTTGTGGTCGCTGTACAAAGTCCAATCTTTGTAACTTCCCACTTCAACGCTTTCTAAAACTTCTATAAAATCATTTGAGACAAAGCAATAATCCATATGATAAGGCTTGTTTTCATGTCGGTACATATACAAAGTTGGATGTGCTTCTTTGCCTTGAATTTGATTGAAATATTTGTGATAGGTGCTGAAAATATTTTTATCTGCTAATTTGTTTACCACCGTCGTGTGATTTCCTTCTCGTCTCGGTTTGTCCCAAATCGTATTGCTGTTGAAATCGCCAATTAAGATTGTTTTTGTCTCTTTGATTAAATCGTCGTAATAATTAATTGCTTTCCACACTTGAGTTACATAAGCGCCATCTTTATCAGCGGGATTATTTGCCCAAACAGCAAACAAAGTAAAATTAACTTTTCCGCCTGTGACGGCTATGGGCAAAATATTTTTAAAGTCTGGATTATGGCAGTCTAATAATTGAAGTCGGTAGTCACTATAAGAAAAAACACCAATTCCTTTATTCAGATTGGCTCCGTACCAAATAATGTCATTTGGAGTTTGTACGCCGTTTGGGAATTTTAATTTTTCAGGACTTTCGCACTCCGAAATTACAGCAATATCAGGATTGTGAGCGAGAATGAATGCTGCTTTTTTTCTGAATGCCATGTTGCAATTCCATGCGATGAGTTTCATTAGACTATTAAATTATTCTATCTCAAATATAGCGATTAAAGAGTAAAATAAATTCCTCCCAAATTAAAAAAAAATACCCTTTTTCTACTTGGAAAAAGGGTACTGTATAAATTTCAGATTTATAAAATCTCTCTATTTTTAATCTTAACCAACGATTGTTGTTACGCCGCTATTTATGTCAATTTCTGCAAAATGATGTTTTCCCATTACGATAAGCAGTTTATCTGAATTATAACCTACATATCTAATTTCAGGTTGTCCTTTTTTTGGTTCTCCGCAAGCAGAAATTACATTGGTCTGCCATTTCAATTTGCTTCTTTTGTAAGCAGATATGGTTTGTAAATCCTTTTCAACATAATAAACTATGTTGTTTTTTTTAATTCCTCTTTTTTGCGTTTTGGCAAAATTTATTTCTGAGTTTTTTGAAATTAAATCATCATTGTATTTTTGGGCAATGCCAGGCTGAGCTACAATGAAAGTTAACATTGATAATTTTAAAAATGGTTTCATTAGGATAGAATTTGGGGTTCATAATCGGCTCAAATATAATTAATTAAACTATATATCAAGTTTCTTTTAGGTGAAAAAAAAATACCCTTTTCCGAAATAGGAAAAGGGTAAAAAATATAATTTAATTTTGTAGAAAAATTATTTTTTCCAGCTAAAAATTCTTGGATTCACAGAAACCATTAACCAAGCCCAATTATTAGTATGGCTGGCATCTCCATTTTTTATAAATTCCATTGTTTTTGAACCAAACATTTGAGAATAACCTCCTGTAACTGTAATGTCTTTTTTAAAATTATAGCCAAAAGTAACATCAACCTCCGTCCCTAAATAAGAGTCTAATTTTTCGTTTAATGGCGTAACTACATCAGCAGCAGCTAAAAATACGTGAGGCATTAAAGCAAACTGCCATTTATTAATATTGTAATTTAATTTGATAAAAGCATCTTGTAAACCTACATTGTTTAAATGGTTTCCAACATAAAAATAATCCATATAACCATTGAAGCCGTGGTTGGTTCCAAAAATCGGATTGAACGATTTAATAACTGAGCTTCCGTCGTTTGAATCTTTTCCAGACAAGAATTCATATCCTAAGCCGGCTTTGAAAGATTCAGTGATTTGATATCCAAAATTTGCCGCCGCATTCCAGGCACTTACTTGTAAATCTGTACTTTTTCCTGTTTGCCCGTATACCCAAAAATTAGTATCTATTTTACCAGTTTTATAAGTAAGGTAAGGTCCAAAAGTTTGCTTGTAATCTACTAGTAATTTGGCATCGGCATTGGCATATTCGTAACCAGTATTCAATAATAAGAAACTCAAACCTAAATTTTCATTAAATTGATTGTGATACCAGGCATATTGCAAAGTTTTATATGTGGCAACAGTGTAAGGCGTTTGGAAAGTATTTTCGGCAGTAGAATTATAGGCTCCTCCAAAATCAAATTTTTGCTTTTCTGTATGATAACTTACAGTAAGTGCATCATGACTTTGTGCCTGCTGTCCCCAATCCTGTTCTCCAAAAATACGCTGATTATCATAAGAAAGAACTTGGCGTCCCATTCTTGCGCTCCATTTTTCTGTAAAATTATATTGTGCCCAAGCTTCAAAAACGGCAACTCCATTTTTATCAGCAACTGCTGTTGGTGCAACATCGCCCCAGGTTCTGGTGTTTTGAAGAGTTAATTTTACAATTAAATCTTCTTGTTTATAATTGAAATTTAAACGGGAACGTTGTGATATTTGAGATGTTCCTTTTTGTCCCTCAGGGATCAGGGTTTTGTAACCATTACGGTATTCAAAACGTGGTCGAATCTGTAGATTTACATCTAACTCCTGAGCCTGAATTTCGAAACTTAATCCTACGATAAGTATTAAAATTAGTTTAAGGTTTTTCATAAGGTTTTTATGTTTTTATCGAAGGTAAATTTATAAGAAAAAGCTGTTTTTACTATGGACTTAAATCATATTTCTAATTATTTTTTAATCTACGTTTAAGCTGCTGCTTCTAATATTACTTTGTTTCTTGTAACTTCTTTTTTCTTAGCTAGTTGTGTTATAGTGTAATGCATCCAAACTAAACATACTATAGAAAAAAGTAAAATAAAAATCCATGAACTTGACCATATTCCAGTTGCAGTTAATAGATATCCGAAAATAATCGGGCCTAAAAAGCCTCCTAAACCGCCAATCATTCCCACTATTCCGCCCACAACACCAACTTCAGTTGGGAAATATTCTGGAATATGTTTATAAACTGCCGCTTTGCCAATTCCCCATGAAATTCCGATTAAGATCACTAATACTAAAAATACCCACATGTTGGCATCAAATTTAATAACCGTGATTCCTTTTGCGATTAACTCTTTTTTGGCAACATTTTGATTATGAGCTACTACAACATTCTGCCAGCTCGAAGTGGTTGGGAATATAGCATTCTCATTTATAAGTGAGGCTTTCTGTATAATTGGATATTCTTTGTCACCCACTTTTACAATTTTTTCGTTGATTTCTTTCACAACTCCTTTTTTAGCTGCTAATATTCCTGGTCCCGCAGTAGTGATTTCCATTTTCGGAACCATTAATAATGCGCTTAAGATTACAGAAGAACCTAAAACCCAGTACATCACTTTTCTGGCTCCAAATTTATCAGACAAATAACCTCCAAAGGCTCTAATGACACCAGAAGGAAGACTAAACATGGTAGCAAACAAACCGCCCATGACCAAACTGGTTTGATAAACATTCATAAAGTTTGGTAAAAGCCATTGCGAGTACGCTACAAAACAGCCAAATACTAAAAAGTAATAAGCTCCAAAACGCCAAACTCGAGCCGATTTTAATGGAATGAGCATTTGTGAAACAGTTTTGTTACTGTTTTCTATTTTTTTATTTTGGGCAAAAATTAGAAATGCAATTCCGATAAGAACTAAAGAAATAGCATAAATCACAGGAAGTATTTTCCATCCATTTTGCGGATCACCAATTGAAAAATGATTTAATAATGAAGGTGCAAGAAAGGTTGTAATAGCTGCGCCTGCATTTCCCATTCCGAAGATTCCTAAAGCGCGCCCCTGCCATTCTTTTGGATACCAGATTGATGTATAGCCGATTCCGACTGCAAAACTGGTTCCGACCATTCCGAAAAAGAAACTTAGTAAAGCAAACATGAAAAAACTGTCGGCGTAGGGAAGGAGAAACAACGGAATTGAGCTGAGAAGCAGTAAAAGTGAAAAAACGTATTTCCCTCCAAATTTATCGGTCAGAATACCAATTGGAAGACGCATAATAGATCCCGTTAAAATTGGAATTCCAAGTAACCATCCAACCTGAACAACGCTCCAGTGGAAAATTCCGTTATCTACTAAAAAGGTTACTAAAACCCCATTTAATGTCCAGCAGGCAAAACACACTGTAAAAGCCAATGTGTTCAAAAATAAGATTTTGTGTGATTGCGATAATGAGTTTGTATTTTTCATAGCACATATATTTTTTAGTAAAATTAAGTACTATAACTTAGTTAAAAGATGCTAAAACGCAGTTTTTTAAAAATAATTACGTATTTATACGTATTTTTTAGATTAAAGAATACTCCGCAGCTTTATTCGAAAGTTCCATCAAGTTTTTAACTTTTAGTTTTTTCATCAAATTAAATCGGTGTACTTCAGCTGTACGTTTACTGATATCAAGAGCTTCTGCGATTTCTTTATTTCCTTTTCCAGATAATAAAAGAGTTAGAATCTCTTTTTCTCTTTTAGTGATCATCATTTCTTCTCCTAAATTTTGCTTAGGTTCTAATGATGTAGATGAATTCGTCAATTGACTTATTAAAATAGAAGAAATATCACCGCTGAAATATTTTCCGCCAGCAGCAACACTATGAAGAGCTTTTAAAAATTCTTCTTTGCTCGAACCTTTTAATAAATAGCCATCAGCACCAGCTTTTATAGACTTCAAAACATATTCTTCCGATTCGTGCATCGAAAGCATTATAATTTTGATGTCGTTATTTTCGCTTCTAAGTTTTTCTACTACCTCTATACCAGTTAAGTTTGGCATACGAATATCTACTATAAGTAAGTCTGGTTTGCTTTCTGCAACTACTTCAAGCGCATCGGCACCATCTATTGCTTCGCCTACAACCTCAATGTTTGCTTCGTTTTCTAGTAAAGATTTGATTCCGTCTCTAACAAAAACATGATCATCTGCCAGCACTACACGAATGTTATTACTCATAATTTACTTAATTTGATTTCTGGATATTTACGTATATTCATCTATAAAGAAGACGCTAATATACGTACTTTTTTTATTTAAAATTTCAATTTTTTGAAATTCCAAATTCCAACATTAAAAAATCATTAGAAAAAAATGCAATGTCAAGGACAATTGCAATATCAAGGACAATATCAAATTTCAATTTTTTTAATTGTAAAATTGTCGATTGAGATTGAGGTGGCTTCGACTTCGCTCAGCCTGACAAATGGAAAGTTGGACGCTTAGGTAAATTTTCTAATTATCCCATTTTCTAATTGCCACATTATCTCATTTAAGAATTGGAATATTAAAAGTGATTCTCGTTCCTTCGCCAAGAATTGAATTGATGAAAACGCGGCCGTTAACGTATTGTATGCGCTCTTTCATAAATAAAAGTCCCATTCCAGATTCGCTGTTGCGTTTTTTGTCGACTGAATTCATGTCGAAACCTTTTCCGTTATCATCAATAATAATGCTGAGGAGCGTTTCGCTGTGTGAAAGCTGTACAATGATATGAGAAGATTCGGCGTATTTTATGGCGTTGTTGATGGCTTCCTGCGTAAGACGGTAAATATTAATCTCGATTAGAGAATCCAAACGCTGGTCGAAATCGGTTTTGTTGTAAAAAAGGATTTCTTTTCCCGTTAGTTTGGAAAGTTCTTGCGTAAGTTTTGCCAGCGAAGAAACGATTCCGTGATCGCTTAATTCTGGCGGCATTAAGTTGAAAGTTGCCGTACGGACACCTTTTATAATATCAAGTGAAAGTTTCTTTAGATACTCAATTTTTTGTTCCGACTTTTCTCTGTCATCTAAATTAATACTTTCCAGACTGAACTTTAAACCTGTAAGCATCTGGCCAATTCCGTCATGGATTTCTTTCGCGATTCGATTTTGCTCGTTTTCTTGATTTTCAACAATCTTGCTTGAAATAATCTTTTGCTGATTGATTTTTTCGGTGGTGTTTTCAAGGTTTAAACGTTCGACTTCGCGTTGTGCTTTTTTGCGTTCTGTAATGTTGAAGCAGACAATTAGAAGTTCTAATTCGTCTTTTTTAATCATAACGGGAACCATAGACAGATCAAGCCAGATTTCGAAATCTTCTTTGGTGATAATTTTTATTTCACCCTGCCAGCCGCTTCGCTGTTTTTCAAATATCAGGCGGTCAAAATTGGATTGTTCTTTTTCGTCAACGGTTAAAACTTCTGAGAATTTTTTGTTGGATGAAAATTTGGTATAATTGAGCAGTTTGGCAAATTTTTCTCCGATGTGAATGATCGAACCATCGGGTGCAATTCGGCAATAGAGAAGGGTATTTTCCATTGCATAGTTAAGTGATTTTAATTCTTTAACCGAGTTTTCCTTGATTTCGCTAAGTATTTCGGTGTCGTATGCCAGTTTTAAAGCTTTCTTTTCGGAAGAAAGAAGTTTAGCAATTAAGCGTTCGATTTTCTTATTTGTGGGTTTGAAAATAAAGAAGAACTCTAATAGTAAAACCAAAAGTGTAAAGCCAAAAATCCAATATTCTATTCGGCGTTGTTCGGTTACTTTTTCGTGTGCTTCAAGATCGTATTGCGTTACAATCTGATTCATTTTAGAAAGGAAAATGCCTTCGTTTTCAAGAATAATCTGAACCAGTTTTTGATTTTCTGAAGTTTGTTTTTTCTGTTTTAAATTTGATAGAAATGCATCGGTTGTTTGGGCAATTTTATTAAAAATCGGATTGATTTCTAGATACAATTTATTTAATGTCTCGCTTTTTTCTTTAGGAAAAGCTAAGCTGTCACTGCCGTTTACAAGTGCATTTTGGTTCTTTTTCCAAAGTGATAAAACGCTTTTTAAATGTGAAATTTGTTTAGCAGAAGCGGTGTCAGAAACATAATGGAGAATCAGAACTTCTTTTACGATTTTCTGACTCAGCATTCTTTGCTTTCCTGAGAAATTAATGATTTTAGAATCGCTTAACTGCTGGTTCAGATTGTATTGTACTAAAATCTGACTTACAATTATAGTTAAAGCAATAGTAAGAAGTGCAAAAAAATACAGACGGCGTAAATTTTTGAAAGTGATTTTATCTTCTTCCTGACTGCTTTTTTTCATATAATTGAATTACAATCCTAAAGAGGCTTTTATAAGATTTAAATTTTCTTCAGAATAATTGATTTGCAGTGCTGCCTGATGTCCTTTGTCCGACATTTTATCCCAGGTTTTTTTGATGATGTTTTTTAGTTTTTCCTCATCGTGTTTATGAACGAAAGGTTCTAAATAATACTCAAGGAAAACAAGACAAATAACATCTTCTAATAATTGTGTTTCGTGATCTTTTTTTAGTAATTTTTTCTCAATTAAAAACGAAACGCGATCAATAAAAGTCTGGTTGTAACCTGCTTTTTCCAGAATTTCGGCAGTAGTTTTGGCGTGGAATTTTTTTAATTCTTCTCGCCATTTCAAATAACCAACGCGATCCATTGGGTATGATTCTCTTGCGACTTTCCATCGGCAGATGTGCTGTGCTTTTGAAGCAATCTGGATTTCTTCAGATGCATTTGGTTCAAACTGCATCAGTCTTTCGTACATTCTGTTAGAATACAATAATTCTTTTGGGTATTCTGTATTTTGATCGATTTCAATGTTTGGATCTTGTGCGTTTTCAGCATCAATCCATTCGCTTGCTTTTTGAAAAGGTGTAGTCATTGTTTGGTTTGATAATAGATTTCAAAGATACGGAATTAGTAAATATGTGAGATGTGAAATGTGAAATGTGAAATGTGAAATGTGAGTAGTACAAAGTGAAAATTGAGAATGTATTTTTAAGTACTAAAATTCGTTTCACATTTTACTTTTAGCATCTCACATTTTTTCTAATCCACAAAACCAACAAATACTTCATTCTCCACAACCTTAATCGGATACGTTGCAATTTTAAAATCATCTCCGTTTAGGTTAGATCCATCAACAAGTGAAAATGTTTTTTTATGCATTGGGCAGGCAATTTTGGGGATATCATCTGCAGATCCTGTCATTCCTCTTGAAAGTACCATTTCCATTTTGTGAGGGCAGGCATTTTGACAGGCATACCATTCATTTCTGCGTGTAAAATTGAAAATGGCAATCTGTTTGTTTTTGTATTTGATGCATCCGCCTCGGTTGGTTGGAAAATCTTCTACTTTACCTGCTTTGAACCAAATTGTTGCATCGCTTGCATGAACTGTTTCGTATTGATTTAAGATTTCTTCCATGGTAATAAATTTTAATTCCTGTTTCTTAGCCCTCTTTTTACAATCATGAGAGTTATGATGGCGCAGTAAAAAAGAGGGTAAGAAGGACAGCAACGTTTATGATATTTTTTTTTGGAGCTGATTTTTTAATTAAAAATTGAGAATTAAAAATTAAAAATTTTTGAAACTGTAATTTTTTGTTACAGCTATGCTATGTTTGTTAATGTAAGTGAAACGCCTTTATATATGCCTATAAGTTATGTTTCTATGTGTTTAAAAATTATTTAGAAAACTAAGACCAAGCTTTTGGTGCTTTTTGATCTCTTAACGGAACAAAAACAGCATTATCATCTTTTTCGTCTGAGTTTATAAAGTGATTGAAACGTTTCAATAATCTTGGTTTTTCCAGGACTTGTTTCCATTCGCATTCGAAAGTATTTACTAATGTCTGCATTTCAGCTTCAAGTGTTTCGCAGATTCCTAAACTGTCTTCGATAATTACTTGTTTTAAATAGTCTAAACCTCCGTCCAATTTTTCTAACCAAGTTGAAGTTCTCACAAGCGGACCAGCAGTTCTTATGTAATACATTAAGAATCTGTCCATATATTTGATCACGGTTTCTTTGTCGATTTTCTCAGCCAATAAAACAGCGTGTTTTGGGTTGGCACCGCCATTTCCAGCAATGTATAAATTCCATCCGCCTTCAACAGCAATTAACCCGAAATCTTTTCCACGTGCCTCTGCGCATTCGCGGATGCAGGCCGAAACACCGCCTTTTAGTTTATGCGGAGAACGGATTCCTTTGTATCTGTTTTCGAGTTCTATTGCAAATCCTGCGCTGTCGTCCATTCCGTAACGGCACCAAGCATTTCCAACACAACTTTTTACGGCACGAAGCGATTTTCCGTAGGCATGACCGCTTTCAAAACCGTTATCAATTAAGATTTTCCAGATTTTTGGCAAATCACTTAAATGCGCTCCGAATAAATCAACTCTTTGTGCTCCTGTGATTTTAGTGTACAAATCGAATTGTTTAGCTACTTCGCCAATTACGATTAGTTTTTCGGCTGTAATTTCACCTCCTGCAACTCTTGGAACAACAGAATACGTTCCGTTTCTTTGAATGTTTGCTAAAAATCTATCGTTTGTGTCTTGTGTTGTTACATGTTTGTTGGCTGTATCATTATAAATACTAGAAAAAATTGAAGCAACAACTGGTTTGCAGATTTCGCATCCGTCGCCTTTTCCGTGATGATCTAGAACATCGTAGAAATTTTCATATTTATTGATTTTTACCAAATCGAACAATTCTTGGCGTGTATAGCTGAAATGCTCGCATATCACTTCTTTTACTTCTTTTCCAAGTGATTTTTGCGTCGCTTTTACCAAATCTGAAACCATTGGCTTACAACCGCCACAACCAGAAGTTGCTTTGGTTGCTTTAACAACATCTGATAAGGAACTGCAGCTTTCGTCTAAAATTTTACAGCAGATGGCGCCTTTAGTAACATTTTCGCAAGAACAAATTACAGCTGTATCTGGTAAATCCATTACGCTTCCTAAACTTGAACCTTCAAATCCATCTCTTGAGCCAAGAATTAAATCTTCTGGATTTTTAGGCAGAGCCATTTCGTTAACATAGATTTGAAAAAGTGAGTTATAGTCGCTTGCGTCTCCAACTAAAATTCCACCTAATAGTTTTTTAGAATCTTTTGTAACGTTAATTCTTTTGTAGATACCGCTTAATTTGTTTTCATAAATAATGGCTGTAATGTCATTATTTTCAATAAAAGGATCACCAAAACTTGCTACTTCCACACCAATTAACTTTAATTGAGTCGACATATCAATAGTATCTCTCATGGTTTTAGAACCTTTCAAGATTTGTTCAGCGGCAACATCGGCCATTTCGTAACCTGGGGCAACAAGTCCGTAAATATTTTGATTATAAAGTGCCGCTTCGCCAATTGCATAGATAGAAGGATCTGATGTCTGCATTTGATTGTTTACCACAATTCCGCCTCTTACACCGACTTCCAGCCCAGAAACTCTTGCCAGTTCGTCGCGAGGTTTAATTCCGGCAGAAATAACCAGCATGTCTACTTTTAACAATTCTTCATTGGCAAACATCATTCCTGTTATGCATTCCTTTCCGTCAATATATTGCGTGGCTTTATTAAGATGAATTCCGATATTTAATTCTTCAATTTTAGATTGCAGCATATCGCTCGCGCCCTGATCTAATTGTCTAGGCATCAAACGAGGTGCAAATTCCACCACATGCGGGTTGAGTCCTAAATCCCTAACCGCTTTTGCTGCTTCAAGACCTAATAATCCTCCGCCTAAAACTGCAGCTTCGGTTGCGCCTTTTTGTTTAATTTTTTTGGCGTATGCCATAATAGAATCCAGATCTTCGATGGTTCTGTATACAAAAACGCCTTCTTTTTCTACTCCTTCAATTGGAGGAACAAAAGCCGAAGAACCAGTTGCCAAAACTAAGTAATCGTAAGTATGCGTTTTTCCTAGATGTGTATGTATTGTTTTTTGTTCACGATTTATATCAGTAATTAATTCTGATGTATTAAGAGTAATGTTATTTTCAGCGTACCACTCACTTGTTGATAGAGATAAATCATCTGCTGTTTTTCCCCCGAAGTATTCACTTAAGTGAACACGATCGTAAGCTCGTCTCGGTTCTTCACCAAATACGGTAATTTGATACTTTTCTTGTCCTGATTTTGCAACGAATTTTTCGCAAAATTTATAACCAACCATGCCGTTTCCAACTACTATTACTCTAATCATGATTTCTTTAATTAAGTATTATTACGCAAATATAAGTATTTATACTTATTTAAATACGTATTTATTTAAATTTTTAAGTATAGTAGAGGTTTTTTTACTACGTATTTCAGCGTAATATCATACGTAGTGTAGCTTTTGGATGGATTTGTAAAATTTTAAAAGCATTAAATTTGAAAAGATTCTAAATAAGGTTTTCAAAAAAAGTCGTAAATTCATAGGAATTTTACACCTATTTAAGGATTGGTAACATTTTTAAATAAAGATCTTATGAAAAAAATACTTTCACTTTTGTTATTGTCTCTTTTGATAATAAGCTGTAAAACGGCAGCAAATAAAGAATCTAATACAAGCGCATCGACTTCAGGAACTTTACAAGACGATTTAAATTTTTATTTTAAAGCAACAGGAAATGAGCCTTTTTGGGGAGTTAAAATAGGAAATGATCAAATTGTTTTTACTTCATTAATAAGTGGTAAAGAAAGCATCACTTTTCCTGCTGTAGATGCCATACGAGCGATGGATGCCAATGTCAAGATGTATAAAAGCAGTAACGAAACGGCATCTATAATTGTCACAATCCAGCAATTAGATTGTCAAGACTCTATGTCTGGGGCAATTTCGCCTTACAGCGTAAAAGTTGAAATTAAAAATAATGCTGACTTGGAGTTTCAAAAGCTGAACGGCTGCGGTAAATATATAACAGATTATCGCCTTCACGATATTTGGGTTCTCGAAGAATTGAATGGTTATAAAGTTTTTGCTGCCGATTTTCAAAAGGAATTCCCAAGAATTGAGATTAATTCGACAGAAAATAGATTTTCTGGCTACGGCGGCTGTAATACTATTAGCGGGCAATTTTTTTATGAAAAGGATGTATTGAGATTTACCAAAGTCCTTTCGACCCTTATGGCATGTCCTCAAGGAAATAAAGAAGGAGAATTTACTAAAGCACTTCAAAACGTAACTACTTATTCTATTGAAAATAACAGATTAACACTTTCGAACCCTTCTGCAAAGCTTTTGGTTTTTAGAAAAGTAGATTGATATTTATTCCTAAAATGTCTTAAAGTGGTTTAAAAATAACTTTTAGGGAATATCAATGCTGTAGCGACAAAATATTTTTGTAAAATAAAACTTATATTTATTTTACATGAAAAAGATTTTAATGTTATTTATTGCAGCATCATTGGCTTACAGCTGCAAATCGAGTAAAGAAGCAACATCCGTTGCTGTAACAAATGAAAAATCAGTTGAAAAGAAATTACAACAAACTTGGATTTTAGAGAATTTGAACGGAAAAACAATAAGTGAGAAAGATTTCGCAATTTTTCCAAAAGTTCAACTGACTCCGTCAAATTTTTCTGGATCAACGGGATGCAATGCTATTAAAGGAAATTTACTTTCTAAAGGAGAAGGAAAAATTCAGTTTTTGGATCTTACTTCAGAAACTAAAAAATGTGATGCAAAAAAAGAAAGCGAATTTCTACAATTGTTAAGAACCACTTCAGGTTATTCTATTGAGAACAATAAGCTTTATCTTTCTAATCAGTTTGGATTGACAATGTCTTTTAAAAAAGGATAATTAAAGAGAAAGGCTTCAAAATTAATTGAAGCCTTTTTTTATTTATTCGAATAATTCCTTAGGATCTTCACTTTCTTCTTCTTCAATAAAATCTAATTCTAGAGCCCTAACGGTCTGCACTGCATTTCCAGCAATTCCACGAATTGAACCGTACATTCCTAAAGTGTTATGAACTACTTTTTCGATTTGTTTTTCGCGCTGTTTCCAGATTCTTTGCATGGCTCTTTTTTCAGAATCTAAGTCGTTTTGCATTTGGGTAAATCCTTCTACAATTCCTTCAATCTGTAAACGGAATTCGTTGCTTGTCAAGAAATCGTATAACATTGACATTTTATCGCCTTTGTTTTCCTGCGCTTGTACAGCCTGGCTAACTTGAATTAAGGATTGGCGTAAAACGGCACTTAGACCTTTAAATTCTTCGTAGGTACAAATCCAGATTCCGTCACGCATTCCCATTCTTTCCATTCCAGAAGGCATTACTTCGGTAACTAGAACACCAATATTGGCTCTTTTAGTTCTAATATCATTTTTAAACTTTTCGATCCACGATGGCTGAAAAGCTTTTGTTCTTTTACTTTCGTAATAAATAGAACCGCAATTTTGCAGTTCTCGTGTATTTACAATTTGAAGACAGTCGGCACCATTTGCGCCTTTTTTAACTTCATCGATACTGTCAAGCGGAAAATTATTGGCCAGCCATTCTTCAATCGCCAATTCCATTACTTCGCCCTGCAATTGCATAGAACCTTGTTCCTGCTTGCGTTTCATTTCTTCAATAAGTTTCTTCTGATCGTCAGACTGCTTTTGGTATTCTTTAATTTTTAGTTCGTTTTTTTCTTCTTCTTGTTTACGAATTTTATCGCGCTCTAAAACCAAAGTTGCATTTAACTGCTTTTGAGCTTCGGCTTCAATTGCTTCTTTCATTTCCAGTTTTTCACGCTGTAGTTTGGCAATTTCACCCTGCATTTTATTCAACTCCCTAATTTTATCTGATTTTTCAGAAAGCTCTTTTTCCATTAAAAGCAAACGATCTTTGTTTTCCTCGTCAAGTTTAATTTTAAGTTTTTCAGAAATTTCTTTTTCGGCTATTTTTCTTTCTCGCTCCAAACGCTCCGCAAAAAGTTCGTTTTCTTGTTTTTTCTTGGCTTCAAACTCGGCTTTGGCTTTTTCGAACTGTTCGTTTTTAAGCTCAATTTCACGATTTTGAATACTGGCTTTTTGTTGAAATTCTTTACGGATGCTATCTTCCAACTGATGTTTTAAAACATCATTGACATCGATAGGAGTTCCGCAGTTTGGACACTGAATTGAAGATTGCTCGGCCATTTTATATTGAAATTTTATTGTAGAATTTGAATTTGCTAAGATATTTAAACTTTCTGTTTTTCTTACTGCGATTCGTGTGATAAATTGTAACGAAATTTTTGTCTGCCACGAATTACAACAATTTTCACGAATTGTTTTATATGCTGCAATTTAAATACGTTTTATATTTAGATTTTACGGATTTCCTTTGTTTTAAAATAATTCGTGAAAATTGTTGTAATTCGTGGCAGTTTTTTATTTCTTAGAAAAATTCAATAAAAAAGCAACAGCCGTTTTTATAATTTCAGAATCATCTTCTTTTGAAGTAATCAGTGAAACATCGGTAAAAAGATTTACTTTTTTTAATTCGATAAATCCTATCTCAGAATCCTGATTGTTTTTAGCAATATTCGAAGGGACGATCGAAATTCCTAATCCATTCTTCACTAATTGTACAATAGAGTTAATGTTGTTTGCTTCATGGATGATTTTCGGCGTAAAGCCATAAAAAGCACAAAGTTCTAACAAAACTTCATGATAATGAGGTGCATAATCTTTATTGAAAAACACGAAAGTTTCGTCTCTTAAATCCAAAATATCTTTTTCAGATTTTAATTGAATCATGTTTTTATTAAAAACAATAGAAAATCCGTCCTGAAACCATAAGTGTGCTTTTATCTTAGGAGATTGTATTGGTGAACGAATTATTCCCATTTCGATTTTTCCTTGTTCTAATGCTGTAATTTGTTTTGTTGTTGAAACTTCAAAAAGTTTGAAATTGACATACGGAAATTGCGACTTCAAATGCTTGATTAAGTCTGAAATAACAGCCGAATAAATGGAACTGATATACGCGATTCTGAATTCGCCTGAAATGTTCTCTGCAATTTTTTTTGTTTTAGTAGAAATACGTTCCAAATCTTGAAAAAGGGTTTTTACTTCTTTTTCAAAATATTTTCCTGCTTCGGTTAATTCTACTTTTTTATTGTTTCGAATAAAAAGCTTTGCCTGAAGTTCTTCTTCCAATTCAGCAATTTGACGGCTCAGCGGTGGCTGTGAAATAAACAGTTTTTCTGATGCTTTAGTAAAGTTTAATTCTTCGGCTACAGCCAAAAAATATTTTAAATGACGTAATTCCATGATACCTTAAAAGTATTATTAATTGATAAAAATAGTATTTTTAAAGTATTTATGAAAAGAATAGTTTTGAAAAATCAAAAAATAAGCCTCTCGCAGATAAAGCAGATTATTAATTTAGATAAAATCGTCTAAACCATAATATTTCCAATCTATAATAGCATAAAGATTCGCGAAATCTGCGAGGGATTAAAAAACAAAAGACAATGAAAAAATCAACTATTGAAGAAATCAAGGAAAGATTTGACAAGGATGTCGAACGATTTTCAAATTTAGAAACTGGTCAAGTGGCAACAATCGATGCTACTATTTCTTTAGAATTAATAACCGAAGCATCAAAAAGAATTGTGCCAAACGCAACTCATGTTTTGGATATTGGCTGCGGTGCTGGAAACTATACTTTAATAATGTTGTCTAAATTACCAAATTTAAATTGTACGCTGGTCGATTTGAGTTTGCCAATGTTGGATAAAGCATTTGAAAGAGTTTCGGCAGTAACAAATGGAAAAGTCGAAATTCAACAAGGCGATATTCGTGAAGCTGCTTTAGAAGAAAATAGTTTTGATATTATTTTGGCTGGAGCGGTTTTACATCATTTGAGAGATGATCAGGATTGGGAAACTACTTTTACCAAATTGTTTAAATTGTTAAAACCAGGTGGATGTCTTATGATTTCTGATTTGATTACACAGGATACCGATTTGTTGAATGCATATACCTGGCAGATTTATGGCGAATATTTAGAAGGCATTGGCGGAGCAGTATATCGCAAAAATGTATTCGATTATATTGCAAAAGAAGATACGCCAAGATCTATGAATTACCAATTGGATTTAATGAAAAAAGTAGGTTTTTCTAAGGTAGAAATTTTACACAAGAATATGTGTTTTGGCGCTTTTGGGGGAATAAAGTAGTTTTTATAGCCACGAATTCACGAATTTATTTTTAGAATCTATATGTGTAAAGTATTAGATTAATTAGTGAATTCATGGCTGAAAACCTTTATAAAATTTGAGCTGTTTTGTAAACTTGAATTGGGCTTGCGACTAAGCTTTCGGTTTTTGAAATAAAATCAATTAAATAGGATTGTGCGTTATGTAAATCTAGACCAATTTGATCTCTCCATTCTTCCCAAAGAATAAATACGTTGTCGGAAGTATGTAAATCGTAACGAATACATGCTGTTTCTTTTCTAGTTTCGGTTACTAAATGTGTCAGCATATTTTGAACTTCAATTAAGTTCTCTGGTTTACTTTTTAAAATTGCGGTAATCGAAATCATATTATAAGTTTTTAAAAGTTTCTTCCAAATGTTTCGTATAATCTTCTTTAAAGATAACGATATTTTCTGGTGTTGCGCCTTTTTCTACATCATGAAAATGGAATCCGTTTACGCGTTCCATTCCTGTAAATTTATTCATTTTATGAAAACCAAACATTACGCCGTCGTCAACAGAAGTTTCTTCGAAGAATTCTCCGGGCAATGTAAACGCTGTTTTTGGAGCATTCCAACTGGTTGTCAGCATATATTTACGGCCTTGTAAAAGTCCGCCTGTTCCGTAGTTGATGTCTGGATTTACGCGGCTTCTTCCGTCACTTTTATAGATTCCGTTGTTGTGTCCTTGTGTAAAAACATCATCGATATATTTTTTAAAAAGATTTGGCAGTTGAAACCACCAAACGGGTGTGTGATAGATAATTAAATCTGCCCAAACGAATTTTTCTACTTCTTCCTGAAGATCGATATTGTCTTCGATATGAGTTGTTTTTATTTCGTAATTATTGTTTTTTGAAAGAAATTCAACTGTCCAGTCTTGAACTGTTTTATTGAATTGTCCACCTGAATGCGCGAATTTTTGGCCGCCGTTGATTATAAATATTTTTTTCATTTTAAAATTATTGTTTCTTTTGAAAATGGATGCGTGAGGGATAGCAGTGGAAATCCTTTTGTGTCTCGTTTTTTAACGAGACACAAAAGATTGTAACGGATAGCCCGACCCGGAGGGACACGCCCAAATTCTAATTATTTAAATTTTGAGATTGTTTTTAACACATAGAAATATAGATTTTCTTTCTTGAAAAGGAATGAAAAGAAACTAGTTTCTAACATATAGTCCCGAAGCCTCGGGATATGTTAATGAAAGTGAAACGCCTTTAACCACAACAAAAAAACTATGTTTCTATGTGTTTAAAAGAATATTATTTAAGTTTCGAAATTGCCTGATTAATGAAATCTAATTCTGAAACTGATAAATCGAAATCCATTGTTTTTGCATTTGAAATTGCTTGTTCTGCATTTCTAGCTCCAGCCAACACTATTGCGATTCCTTTTTGTAAGCTTGTCCAGCGTAAAACCAATTGCGAAATTGAAATGTGTTTTGCGTTTGCCAGCGAATTTAGTTCTTCTACCAAAGTTTTTACTTTTTGAAGATCAAACTGACCGAAGTAACCATTTCTATGATCGTTTTCTTTTAGTTTACCGTCTGTGAAATATTTTCCAGTCAATAAACCTCTTTCCATTGGACTGTAAGCAATAATTCCGATGTTTTCAGCCACTGTAAACGGAATTAAATCGGTATCAATTTTGCGGTTCAGCATGCTGTACGCCACTTGGTTTGAAATAATTTGAACTGTTTTTTGTGCTTCCTTAATTTGAGAAACATTATAATTACTTACTCCAAATGCTCTAATTTTTCCTTGTTGTATTAAGGTTTCTACAGCTTCCATTGTTTCAGAAATTGGTGTTGTAGCATCTGGCCAGTGAATTTGTAAAAGGTCAATGTAATCAGTTTGAAGGCGTTTTAAACTTTCTTCTATTTCTTTTATTACATTTTCCTTTGATGAATATTTGTATACAGGAACTTTTTTTCCGTTGTCATCAGCATCAAAAAAGAAATCTCCTTTTCCGTTATTACTTCCGTCCCAAACCAAACCGAATTTTGTAAGCAGTTGAACTTTAGAACGATCGTGACCTTTAATAGCTTCACCAATCATTTCTTCACTTAAACCGAATCCGTAAAAAGGAGCAGTGTCAATTGTAGTTACGCCATGATCTATAGAAGCGTGGATCGAATCGATTGAATCTTTCTTTTCGTTTCCGCCCCACATGGTTCCGCCAATAGCAAAAGCGCCGTATGTAATAGTTGATAATTCAAGTTCTGAGTTTCCTAATTTTCTATATTCCATGATATTGTATTTTTAAATCTTAAATTTCACTTGGCAAAATTATACTGTTTTTGGAACTATTAATTTGTATATATTTGTCTTTTTTATGTAAATTTGCAACTTCAAATAATTATCAGTGTCATGAAAAAAGAAAATTTGTACGAACCTTTTACGGTTTCTTTTGAGACTTTAGATGAATATCCAGATGTTGGTGATCGTCATAATTTCTTTGAATTGGTCTATATTTTAAGCGGAACAGGAAGGCAGTGTATCAACAAAAATATTTTTGAATATGATGCTGGACATATGTTTTTATTAACGCCTGAAGATTGTCATAATTTTACAATTGAAACGGAAACAAAGTTTTTCTTTTTGCGTTTTAATGATATTTATTTGAAGAATTCTAGTCTGCAGAACGAAAATATTCAGCGTTTAGAATACATTCTGCAAAATGCTAATCATCAGCCGGGCTGTATTTTAAAAAATGATGCCGATAAATGTCTGGTTAAAGTAATGATTGAAGCAATTTGTCGAGAACATAACGATAAAGATGTTTACAATCAGGAATTGATTCAACAACTTGTAAATACTTTAATTATTATTGTAGCAAGAAATATTGCAAAATACCTTCCTGAGCAAGTGAATATTGGCACAGAAGGAAAAGCAATGGATATTCTGCAGTATATTCAGAATAATATTTATTATCCTGAGAAGATTAAGGCAGAATCGATCAGCGATTATTTTGGGATTTCGAATACTTATTTAGGCCGTTATTTCAAGAAACATGCAAGTGAAACGATGCAGCAATATATCAGTAATTACAAAACAAAACTGATTGAACATCGTTTACAGTTCAGCGATAAACGTATTAATGAAATTGCTTATGAATTTGGTTTTACTGATGAAAGCCATTTCAATAAGTTTTTTAGAAAACAGAAAGGATATAGTCCGTCTGAGTTTAGAAAGACGATTCGATTGAGTGCTTAAACACTAATTGCGCTAATTTACACGAATTATTTATTACCGTTGGATGATGGTAAACTTTGTTTAAATCGTTGTTAATTTTGTGTTTTAAATAATTTTTTTGATTACTCTTAATTTGTGAGTATGTTTATTCAATTCAGGATTATAAATTCCGGTGTGGTCTAAACGGTCAATACGAACTTTTCCGCTTGCGTGAATGATGTAGTTGTTGTCCATTATAATCCCAACGTGAGTAATGTTTCCTTCATCGTTATCAAAAAAAGCTAAATCTCCCGCTTCACTTTCTTCAATAAAGCTTAGAGGTTCGCCATCAAGCGCTTGTTGTGAAGCATCGCGATGAATTTTATAGCCATTTAATTTGTAAACCATTTGCGTAAAACCAGAACAATCGATTCCGAAAGGTGTTTTACCTCCCCATAAATATGGAGCATTCAAATACATAAAAGCTGTATTTATAAGTGCACTTTTAGGTTTGATGCCACTTGTTTTTGTTCCCTCAAAATCAAAATTAGAAACATTGATTTCGCTGTTATTTAGAAATGATAACGAAGCTCCAAGTGGAATTGGAAGTAATAAATTGTCGGGAGCGGTGATGTAATCAATTAAATCGGCATTTAAGATAATCGCCTCTTTACTCAATTGATTGAAATTTGCCTCAGAAATTACCTGATATTGTTTCGAATCTACCCAGCCTTCATAGTCATCAAACTGAATTCTTATTTTAGCCCATTGATTATGGCGTTCTAAAATTTCGATATGCTCGCCAAACAAAAGTTGTGTAACGATTTCACTTCTGTCACTTGGTTCAGATCGAACGGGTACTATAGCTAAATTGCAAATTCCGAACATTTAGGGAAATTTATAAGTTAAAAATTAGGAGTTATAATTTGTGATAACTCCTAATTTTAGATAATATTATTTAAGCTCTTTCGATAACAATTGCAGATGCGCCACCGCCTCCGTTGCAAATTGCAGCAGCTCCGGTTTTAGCATTGTTTTGTTCTAAAACATTTAGTAAAGTTACAATAATACGAGCTCCTGAACAACCCAGTGGATGTCCTAATGAAACAGCACCTCCATTAACGTTTACTTTATCGTTATCTAAATTTAAGATTTTCGCATTGGCTAAACCAACTACAGAAAATGCTTCGTTGAATTCGAAATAATCAACATCTGAAATTGAAATTCCAGCTTTGTCTAATGCTTTTGGTAATGCTTTGGCTGGACTTGTCGTAAACCATTTTGGTTCTTGTGCAGCATCTGCATAGCCTTTTATGTAGGCTAGAGGTTTTAATCCTAATGCATCTGCTTTTTCTTCAGACATTAAAACTAACGCTGCAGCTCCGTCATTAATTGTTGATGCGTTAGCAGCGGTTACAGTTCCGTCTTTTGTAAAAACAGGGCTTAAAGATGGAATTTTATCTAATTTAACATTAGTATACTCTTCGTCTTTTGAAAATATAATTGGTTCTCCGCGTCTTTGCGGAACTTCAACAGGAACAACTTCATTGTCAAATTTTCCAGAATCCCACGCTTTTGCACTTCTCTCATAAGATTGAATAGCAAAATTATCCTGCTCCTCACGGCTGATGTTATATTCAGTTGCACATAAATCAGCGCAAACTCCCATTGCGTTGTTATCGTAAGCATCTGTTAAACCATCTTTCTGCATTCCGTCTAGCATTGTAGCTGGACCAAATTTATTTCCTGCACGCATTTGTACGTAGTGTGGAATTAAGCTCATGCTTTCCATTCCGCCTGCAACAACGATTTCAGCATCTCCACACGCGATTGCCTGCGCAGCAAACATAACCGCTTTCATTCCAGAAGCGCAAACTTTGTTTACAGTTGTAGCGGCAACTTCTTCAGACAAACCAGCAAAAAGAGCTGCTTGGCGAGCTGGAGCTTGTCCAACGCCGGCCTGAATTACGTTACCCATAAAAACTTCATCAACTAATTTTGGGTCTAGGTTAATTTTTTGAAGTGCTCCCTTAATTGCGGCAGCACCTAATTTTGGTGCGGGTACGGTAGATAACCCTCCCATGAAACTTCCGATAGGTGTTCTAACGGCAGAAACGATAACAACTCTTTTGTTCATTTTCTGTGTAATATTAGTTAATAAAGCAAATTTACTCTTTATTTGAATAAATTCAAATTTTGTGTAGAATAGGGTGATTTTAAATTGAAGATGAAATTTTTGTTAATTCTATTTGTTTGATTGTGAAGTGTTTTAAAAAAAAGATTAAAAAAACTTAAAAAAAAGCGTAAAAATAGTTGTGAGAAATGGAATGTTGTCTTACATTTGCAACCGCAAAACAGAACACGTTTCTTGAGCTTGGAGAGGTGCCAGAGCGGTAATGGAGCAGATTGCTAATCTGTCGACGGGTAACCGTCGCCAGGGTTCGA
>Ga0157370_10000187_pt1 | contig 77559 bp, 56 predicted proteins | sample C35metaG_FD_113463 | JGI IMG/M metagenome (GOLD analysis project Ga0157370, IMG submission 113463) | Corn rhizosphere microbial communities from Kellogg Biological Station, Michigan, USA - C3-5 metaG | ecosystem: Host-associated > Plants > Roots > Rhizosphere > Soil | place: USA: Michigan...
AAAAAGAACTGAAATATGCCTCCAGCAGCAAGATTAACTGATTTTCACGAATGCCCGATGATGACCCCGGGCGTAGTACCTGTGCCACATGTTGGCGGGCCTATTGTTGGACCCGGCGATCCTACTGTATTAATAGGGAAGTTACCAGCCGCCAGGGTGGGCGATATGCTGGTTTGCGTAGGGCCACCCGATAGCATTGTTAAAGGATCTGCTACGGTAATGATTGGTGGAATGCCAGCTGCCAGATTGGGCGATCCAACCGCGCATGGCGGAACAATTATGCTGGGCGCATTTAACGTAATGATAGGAGGATAAACCTATCTTAAACCTGAAGTTAAATCTGCTCTTCTGAAACAGATGAGCAGATTTAACTTCAGGTTTAAGGCATGAGATCAGAAAAACCACTTTTCTGCTGCCTGCCTGATTAATTTTTCATCAGGTTCGCCATCAGTAGCCCAGGCCACAAAACCATCCGGACGGATCAGCACAGCACTTAATCCTAATTGTACTTTTGCCTTAGCCGAAATGTATTTCATTTGGTGGCTGTAAGTTTCGGCTAAAGCCTGCAATGAAGTGTGTTTGACAAAATCGAGTAAGATGCCCCTGCCATCATACATCTGTTCGCCAATTGTTGTTCCATCTTCAAACTCGAAGTTAGGTACACTGTAACCCACCAACGGATGATTGCCAACAAGGTTATATTGGAGGTTAAGGCCCCAAATGCGCGAAGCCATGTAAGTTGCGCCGTCACGGGTATGCATCAGATCGCGCATGATGGCGTTTAGTGCCTGCGATTGAGGCTCTGGTTTCATAATGGCTACCTGTGCACGCGACCATTCCAAAACCTTTATGCCTACGGGGTACCTTTCAGTATAATAACTGTCCAGTAAGCCTTCAGGCGCTGCATCTTTAATGGTGGCAGCAAGTTTCCAACCCAGGTTCATAGCATCGCCCAGCCCCAGGTTTAAGCCCTGGCCACCCAATGGTGCGTGGATATGGGCCGCATCGCCTGCTAAAAGCACTCTGCCATTACGGTAAGTGGTGGTTTGCCGGGCACGATCAGTCCAGGTGGTGGCAATGTGCAGGGCAATGATGGTTACATCGGTATCAGAAATGCGGCGTAGCATCTCCTGCAAATGTTGGGCGGTTATTGGCGCACCTGATTGGTGAAATGCACCTTGATCAAAATCTTGTAGAATGAGATAGCCAGGCTGAGATTGCAGGTACATGCCCCTCTCAGTTACATTACGGCCTGGCTTAAGCTTTTCGGGATCTAAAATATCTACCTGTGCGCTGTAGCCCGTAAATTCTGGTTCGGTACCTGCAAACTCAAAACCGCCAGCCTTACGCACCTGGCTACGACTCCCATCGCAACCCACCAGCCATTTAGCCTTAAAAGTTTGAGCATTGGTCAATACCGTTACCCATTCATCCGTTTGCTGAAAACTGGTGATGGCCTGGCCACGCCTGATGCTTACTCCTAATGCAGTGGCACGGTTGGTTAGTACCGTTTCTAATTCTTCCATTTCAGAGAGCATAATGGCATCGGTAGCACTTGGTAAACGGTATTTCCATTGCGAAGCGTCAATGTGGTCAGCATAAAAAGGAATTCCGGCAAAGTGTCCTGCCTGACGGTTTTCCTGCCCGGCATGTGGGTTTTTATAGCGTTTATGGATTTCCAGTCCCGACAATAATCTGCGACGGTAAAGTGCTTCAATGGTCGGTGCCGAAAGTCCGCGCATGCCAAAGGGGAGGCGTTTTAACGGAGAATCCGGGGCTTCGGCTTTTTCCAGTATCAGCACGGTACATTGTGCCAGGGCAAGTTCGCAGGCAAGGAAAAGGCCTACGGGTCCTCCGCCGGCAATAATTACATCATAAAAAGGAGGTGCAGATAGGGAAATATCATTTTGAAGTGTTGTGTTCATATTTGAATTATTTGAACACAAAGTTCTGTAATGGTTGTCGATCAGGCTTGTACAAATGCGACAAAATCGCCTTCAACTATCGCTTGCCCTTGTTTCGCTTTTCGTGCAAACGCTGCTGGCGTAGTACCACTGTAATGTTTAAATTCACGACTCAGGTGAGCCTGATCAGCGTAACCCAGTTGATAGGCTAGGCCTGAGAGATTGGCATTGGGATAAAGCCACAAATGGTTGCGAACCTGCTCAAAGCGCATCAGACCCGATACGTCTTTAACCGTATAGCCCGACGATTGTTTAAACTTGCGTTCCAGTGTACGTACTGTGGTATGGGCAGCGGCAGCAACCTGGCTTACGGGCAAAGTACCTTTTGCCTCGCGCATGGCAATACCAGCTTTAAACAATAAACTGTTAGCCGCAATTTGCGATTTTGCCTCCAGAAAATATTGTTCTACCTGATTAATTGCCTCTGCTATGCTGCCGTTGCGGATATGTGCCTCCAATATCGGCTGCAAATGTGCTATCGGATGCCCGAGCACATGCAGGTGTTGTTTGCCAGATGGCAAGCCCAATAAATTGAACACTGTCCAGGGATAGCACCTGATGGCAATAATTTCGAAACAATTTTCGGTGTGAAAGGTAATGGGTTGATTGAGTAGTCCCATTATAAAGGGCGATGGAAGTGGCTGTAAAACTCCATCCTGAAAAGTACTGCAGGCATTTCCAAAATGAAAGATAATTTCTGCATAACCATCAGGCAAAACCTCAAAGGTTTCGGCTGCTACCGATTCCCTTTTATTGTACCAAAAACACCTGATCGTATCGCGTAGTATTTCAGGAGGTTCATATTCACGGTGTAGCATGCAGTTGTATTCGTTTTTGCTCTAATTCTGGTGGAAAATATGGTGTTTTGTCTTAATTGCGAAATTATTTTTTAAAATCAAACGTTTGCGTGAAATTATTGTTTGAAGTTGATTGTTAAATTTATTTATTATTGTAATAAAGTCATTACATCAGGATGTTCCGATAGGAGTTACGCCTGATAATCGTCCCTTAATAAGATTGTGGCCATGCGCGATTATAGAAAATTTAACGACGAACAATTGTTATCTTTCTTAAGGGAAGGAAATCATGCCGCATTTACCGAAATTTATAACCGGTACTGGAAAAAGATGTTTGAAATTGCAGCGCGTAAGATCAATGATTTGGATGAAGCGGAGGAAATTGTACAAAGTATCTTTGTTTCGCTTTGGCAGAGAAAAACCGAGCTCAGGATTACAGGTTCGCTAAATGCTTATCTGGCTGTTTGCATCAAATACCGTGTAATCAAACTGCTGGATAAAAAAAGACACGAACAAAAATACAGGGATAGCCTGGATAGCAGGATACTGGCTGATGCTTCAACTGAAGACTGGTTAAGTTTTCTAGAACTTAAAGACAAGCTTGCCGAACTGGTAGCTGTTTTACCCGATAAATGCCAGCTCGTATATAAAATGAGCCGCGAACGCGGAATGCCACAGAAAGAAATTGCCACAACACTCAATATTGCCGAAAAAACGGTAGAGGCCCATCTCGGAAAAGCACTTAAAACACTCAAAGCAGGCCTCAATCATTTCTTAACGACCTTGTTGTAAAAAAAAACAAAATATTTTAATAATCGACTAAGGGATTTATCTCCTATAGGGTACATGTAAGTATAAACCTATTGAAGATGAACGATCTCGAATACAATGAAGATTATTATAAAGAACTTGCTTCCAAATGGATCAATGGGACCATTACCATGGAGGAGCAGGCCCGGTTTTCGTCCTGGTACAATAAAGAAGGTAATCAGAAAATAACAATACCCGAAGAATTTGCTGAAAGCGAGACTGCACATCGCGACAGGATGCTGGCCGAAATTAACAAGCGAATCGGCGTAGCTAAAAAGATGCAGTTATGGCCGCGTTTGGTTGCTGCCGCTTTAATTGGTTCCTTGTTTATGGCTGGTCTCTATTTGGCGATTCGTCCTTTTGCAAAAGATGAAGTTGCGGTTGCGGTGCTGAAAAAACAGGATATACCGGCAGGGAAAAATAAAGCAGTACTTACCCTGGCGAATGGTGAGGTACTTGCGCTTTCTGATTTAGCGGTTGGTGCACATAGCCGGCAGGATGGAGCCATTATTACCAAAAATAAGGATGGTCAGCTTCAATACCAGGTTGTAGATACCGAAAATAACAGTAAAGAAATTGCTTACAATACCATCAGTACACCAAAAGGTGGACAATATCAGGTTAACCTGCCCGATGGAACAAAAATATGGCTCAATTCGGCCTCATCATTAAAGTTTCCGACAAGTTTTAAGAAACTTAGCGAACGGAAAGTGGAGCTTAGCGGCGAAGGCTATTTCGAAGTGGCTAAAGATAAAACCCGCCCTTTTCGTGTAGTTTCCAATCAGCAAACCGTAACTGTTTACGGTACTCATTTTAACATCAACGCCTATAACGACGAAGAGGAAAGGGTAACAACTTTAATTGAAGGGAGTGTAGATGTAAACCATGTACTCTTGAGTCCAAGTGAACAATCGGTAATTAAAGGGGGACAGATTAAAGTACAACCAGCCGATATTGAATCGGTAATGGCTTGGAAAAACGGCTATTTCAGGTTTGAAGAAGAGCGGTTGGATGTGATTATGAAAAGGATATCGAGGTGGTATGATGTAGATGTAGAATTTGCCGATCCTGCTTTAAAAGAACTGGAATTTGGAGTGGTAACCAGCCGTTCAGGAAATCTTTCAGGCATACTTAAAATGCTTGAAATGACCCACGAAATTTATTTTATAATGCGCGACAGAAAGATTACAGTCGTAAACTATACCAAAAACGATCATGCCCGTTAGCGTTAATGTGCAGCTCAATAAACCCAATTAACTTTTAAACCTAACTAACCAAATGAAGATGAAAAAATACCAGACTTAGCTTACAATCTTTAGAAATCCGGGAGCATCTCACTGCTCCCGAAAGCGTTCTAATGTCAAAAAACAATTGAGTTAACTATTTCTTAAACGTTTCGAAAAGTGATTAAAGCATCCGACCGCTGTCACTTTGTCGAATAAACAGAACAATCAAATGTATAAAAATTATACTAAAAATTTTTGTATGCCCCCGGGCTACGCCTTTAAATTAAGTTTAGCTATGAAATTAGCAGCTGTGTTGCTCTTCGTAACGATTATGCAGGTTGGTGCAGCCGGATTTGCACAGAATATCAATTACCAGAAAAAGAGTGCCTCGCTGAAACAGGTGCTCAATGAAATCAATAAGCAAACTGGATTAAGTGTGGTATGGTCGGTAAAAAAGGCAAAAAATTTACTGTTAACCGATCTCAATTTTAAAAATGCGAGTCTGAAAACCGTACTTGAAAAATGTCTTGAAGGGCAGCCGCTGGATTATGCTATCGAAAACGGTATCGTTGTAATCCGTAAAAAAGCACCATCAGTACAACCTGTTACCGAATCAGTAAATGCCTTTATTGATTTAAAAGGACAGGTGGTTGATGAAAATGGTTTACCACTTCCGGGCGCGAGTATCAAACTTAAAAACGGAACTAAACAAACCATGTCAGGCCAGGATGGTAGATTTACCATGGTTGGGGTTGACCGCGGAGATGTACTTTTGGTCAGTTATATTGGTTATCAGGAGAAAGAAGTAAACGTAAATACATCAGAGATGATCATCCGTTTAACTGCTAAATCTGCCGAACTCAACGATGTGGTAATAGTGGCTTACGGGAGTCAGTCTAAAACAAGGCTTACCGGTGCGGTTGCGCAAGTAAGTGGTAAAGATTTGCAAAACAGACCAATTACCAGGATAAGTCAGGCACTTCAGGGACAGGTAGCCAACCTGAATATTGGCGCGACTACGGCCGGAGGGGCCCCCAATTCTACCCAAAGCTTAAATATTCGTGGTTATACCGGACTTGGAACCTCTGGCGGACCGTTAATTGTAGTAGATGGCATTCAGGGAGTTGATATAAATAGCATTAACCCCGATGATATAGATAATATCAGCGTTTTGAAGGATGCGGCATCTGCAGCAATTTACGGATCAAGTGCACCCTATGGTGTTATACTCATCAGTACTAAAAAAGGCAACAAGGCCATGGCGCCAACCATTTCCTATAATAACAACCTTTCTATTGCAGAGGTAATCAATCTACCTACAATGGTTAATTCGCTGGAGTTTGCTACCATTTACAACGAGGCTTTTGCCAATGCGCAGCGCGCAGCGTTCTTTGACGGGCCTACTATTCAGCGCATCAAAGATTATCAATCGGGCGCACTCAGCACCGAAACCATTAAAAATCCAGCACCGAATACCAACGAGTATTTTTCATGGAACGCCGGAAATGCCAACAACGATTGGTTCAAGATTTATTATAAGGATCATTCTTTTAGCCAGCAACACAATATGAGTGTTAACGGTGGTTCTAATTCATCAACCTACTTTGTAGGGGCCGGGTATAACGATAGGAGCGGAATGTACAATTACGGAGATGATAGCTATAAACGTTACAACCTGAGGGCCAACCTTAGCTCGGATGTAACCAGCTGGCTTACCTTTAATTTACGAACTACTTTCTCCCGTCAGTTGTTTAATTCTCCAAACCTATATCCCGGTCAAACCGGTGGTGGCGATCAGGCCTATATGCACCAGATTGCCCGTAAATTCCCCACCGTTGCGGTGTATAATCCTGACGGCAGGTATTCAGATGAAAGTAACATCCTGCTACACGAAGAGGGAGGACGTAACAACCAGATTACCGATCAGGGCTTGCTAAGCGGAGAACTTAATTTTAAGCTGGCCAAAGGATGGACTGCTACAGCCAACTATACTTTCGATGCCCAGTATTACGATGAAACTTCACACCTGAAAACGCTGTATACCTTTTTGCCAGATGGTTCTCAGAAAACGGTTGGTGGCACTACGCCAAACTCTTTCGGTCGTTACAACGAACGCAATCAGCATGAGGTAGTAAACGTATTCTCTAAATATGAGAAACAGTTTCAGGATCATTATTTTAGCATATTAGGCGGTTATGTAAGCGATTATGTAGGCTTTCAGTCTTATTCAGCCAGCAATAGTAACCTTTATTCAGATAATATTCCTTCGCTTTCTACAGCCTACGGAACAACACCGTCTATTTCTGATCTGGTTCGTAAACTGAGTTCGCAAGGTGCTTTCGGAAGAATTAATTACAATTACAAAGAAAAGTACCTCTTAGAGCTTAATGCCCGATACGATGGAACATCACGCTTTTTAGAAGATGTACGCTGGAAACTTTATCCGGGTATTTCTGCCGGCTGGAATATTGATAAAGAATCGTTCTTCGAGCCCCTAAAAAAATATGTAAACACCTTTAAATTCAGGGGATCTTACGGACAGCTTGGCGATCAGGTATTTTTAGGGAACAGCTATTATCCTTTTTATCCAAGCTTAGGTACCTCAAGACCAACATCTACCAGCTGGTTATTTGGTGGTACGCAACAGGCTTCAGTAACATTGCCAGCTTTGGTTAATGATCAGTTAACCTGGATTACCAGCTCGACTTTAGATTTTGGGGCTGATGCAACATTTTTCAATAACCGGTTAAGCGCTTCATTTGATTGGTACATCAGAAAAGCTACTGATTTTGCGGGTCCTTCGGCAGCATTACCTGCCATTTTGGGTACAAACCCACCAAGTGTAAATAACTCGGCAATTAAAACCAAGGGCTGGGAACTTTCATTGGCCTGGAGAGATAAGATTGGTTCGGTTAGTTATGGTTTGAAAGGCGTATTGAGCGATTATACAGCCAAAGTAACCAAATATCCAAATCCAACCGGACTATTAAATACCTGGTACGAAGGATTGGACATGGGCGAGATATGGGGTTATGAAACTGTAGGCCTATTTCAAAGTGCAGCGGAAATTGCCGGTGCCCCTTCACAAAATCTGATCTATAATGGTCCGTTATCACCCGGCGATGTTCGCTATGCAGACCTTAATGGTGATGGAATAATTAGTCCGGGAGCTTCTACTGTATCTAACCCCGGCGACCGCAAGGTAATCGGGAACAATACCCCAAGGTATAGTTACGGTATTACTGCCGATGCCAGCTGGAATGGTTTCGACGCCATGATTTTTGTACAGGGCGTAGGAAAACGTGATGTAGCCATTGGTGGTAACTATTTCTGGGGAATTGTAGGCGATGAGTGGCAGAGTTCGTTGTTTACCACCCATTTAGACAGATGGACACCACAAACACCCGACGGTTATTACCCGAAATATTACATGAGTGGTGAAAACGGTAAAAATCAGCAAACCCAAACCAGGTACCTGCAAAATGGGGCCTATTTAAGGTTAAAGAATGTACAGTTAGGCTATTCGCTGAACAAAAGCTTAGTCGAAAAACTGAAACTGGGGCGTGTAAGATTTTACCTGAGTGTAGAAAACCTGGCCACCATTACCAAATTTACCAAAGCGCTTGATCCTGAACTTTTCTTGTCATCAGGAAAGGTGTACCCCATGCAGAGAACTTATTCTGCAGGACTGAACGTTACTTTTTAACCAACCAAAATATTAAAGGATACAATCATGCAAAACAGATTATATATCATTATCCTCGCCTTAGCTGTGTTTCTGGCTGCCTGTAAAAAGGATTTCCTCGACAGAACACCCGAAACAAGTATCAGTGAGGCCGAATTCTGGAAAACACAGAACGATTTACAGTTATATGTCAATAACTTTTATACTGCATTCCCTTCAACAATAGGCGCTTTTGGTACAATTGGCCCCTTCGGGCAGGATGCCGATGATGGCAGCGACAACATGATTACCATGTCGGTAAATGGCAATATGAACGGCGTACGTATTATACCGAGTTCGGGTGGCGGATGGGCTTATGGTGATTGGAGTACGCTCAGAAACATCAACTATTTCATGGCAAATTACAATAAGGTAAATGCCAGCTGGGACAATCAAAAAACTTATGTAGGCGAAGCCCTGTTTTTTAGGGCCTGGTTTTATTTTAGCAAGTTACGCCAGTTTGGCGATTTGCCATGGGTGAATCGTCCGCTCGATATTACTTCCGGTGAACTTAAAACGCCAAGATTATCAAGGTCGGTTATTGTCGATTCTATTATGAACGACCTTGATCGTGCAGTACAATACCTGCCCTCAAAAACATCAGCACAGGCTTCGAGGGTAAATAAACAGATTGCCCAGTTGTTTCAGGCACGCATTGCACTTTTTGAAGGCACCTGGGAAAAATACCATGCAGGTACACCTTTTGGGGTTAACGGTTCCGACGGGACTAAATTCTTGCAAAAGGCTGCAACAGTTTCAGCCGATCTTATTGCCAATTCGGGTGGTTATGCTTTAGTAGCTACTCCTGGTACTGATGGATACTGGAGGATATTTAATCAGATCAACTACAGCTCAAACACAGAGGTAATGTTATGGCGACAGTTTGATCTGAATATCAACGGCGGACATTACTGGCACCGTTATACCAATACCGGCGCCGGAAGAGGGATAACCAAAAACCTGGTCGATTATTACCTGTGTACCGATGGTAACCCCATTACCGGAAATGCTTTATACCAGGGCGATGCAACCTTGTTAAATGTGGTTAAAAACCGCGATCCAAGAATGGTACAAACGATATACATTAACGATGGTAATCATATTGTAACCAATAACAGACCTAACGGTGCCGTACCAAATATTTTTGATGTACCAACTTTTTCGGCACCCAACGAACAGAAGCCAGCTACAGGTTATCAGGTTTATAAAGGCCATGACCCTGATTACAACCAGCAACAAGACCGCGGAACATCGGGTTACATCATTTTCCGTTTTGCCGAGGCTTTGCTTACCTATGCCGAAGCAAAAGCCGAACTGGGTACCATTACACAAAACGATCTGGATATTAGTGTAAATAAACTCAGGGCAAGGGTTGGAATGCCCAATATGCTGCTGGCTTCGATTACAGTCGATCCAAAATGGGAGTTTCCTGCTTTAAGCCCTGTAATTAACGAAGTACGCCGGGAAAGAAGGATAGAGCTTGCTTGCGAAGGATACCGTAAAGACGATATCTTCAGATGGGCCGCTGCCGATGAATTGATAGTGGGCTGGAAGCCTAAGGGAGCCAAACTGGCCCAGTGGACTGGAGTGGTTGATTCAAAGTACCTCACCAGTTATCCGGTTGATGAAAATGGTTATATCGAGCTGTTTAAAACAAACCTGGCTACCGGATATAAATTTAACCTGTTGCGAGATTATCTCTCACCAATCCCGACAGATCAGATGGTGCTTAATCCGGATATTAAACAAAATCCGGGTTGGCAGTAAACACAGGGCATCCGGTTAGTTCGTAGCCGGAATGCCAGTAATGAAAAAACCTTAATGGGATAAGGTTGATTAGTTGGTGTCTCCGGTTTTCCGGAGGCACTTCTTTTTTGCACCATGATTTTTTCATGTTAAAACATTTCTTTCCAGATTTCCACAATGCTTGTGATTACAAGCAGCATTTCATAGTTTTGAGGTATGCAGGAGCTTTCGATGTCGTTACAGATAGATTTGATGGAACTTAAGGCCAGATATAGCTTTATTATGGAAGAGCTTGATGCACTTTTTGCCGATGCATACCTGTCTAAAATTGGCGCCAAGCAAAAACTGGCCGATCAGATGCTGCGCGAAATCGAACGCATATTGAGCCAGGCCGAATAATTGCCACTCCCTATATACTCAGTCTATTTACCATGATTAAATATAGCTACACCATTTTATACGTTACCGATGTAGAAAAGTCTATCCGGTTTTACGAAGCAGCTTTCGGTTTCCAAAGAAAATTTATTACACCTGAAGCTGATTATGGAGAACTGATAACAGGTGATACCACACTCTCTTTTATTACAAAAGCACTCGGAAATGCCAACCTGAAAAATGGTTTTGTAGAAAGCCGTTTAAGTGAAAAGCCATTTGGTGTTGAGTTGGGCTTTGCGACGCCAGACGTAGAGGAAGTAATTAAGCAGGTAATACAGGCTGGGGGGACACTGTTAGAAGAACCCAAACAAAAGCCCTGGGGCCAAACCATTGCTTATGCGCGCGATCTGGATGGCTTTTTAATCGAAATTTGCACACCTATGAACTAAAGCACTTCCTTTTAAAGGTAGGTAATCTGATAACAAAGCCCCAAAATTGTTTAGCTTTTTGCGGCTTTTAGTTATTGAAATGATTGTTTAGCACAATTACCAGATGACAGTACCATAGACGGTTAGCGATTGGTTTTGGTCGTTTGAAGTGCCACGCTGATAAAGTCAGGTACGATTATAATAAAGTCGGGTACGTTAATAATAAAATCAGGTGCATCAATTATTAAAAACGGGTACGTTAATTATAAAAGCGAATCAATTAATTATAAATGCATGTTGAATAATTATAAAATCAAGTGTATTAATTATAAAATCTAGTACATTAATTATAAAATCATATTCGCAGCTTTGATAACTGAAATACGAATGAATTAAATCGCTTCGGCATTAACAGGCTTGGCTACCAGTTTATTAAGCAGGCTGTGCAAAAAGCTTCCCGCAAAAACAGTGTTGAGTTAAGCTTTTGTCAATTTACAGTTAATAAAAACATTTTATCTTAAGATTGAAAAGCGCTTGAAAAATTAAAAATCCCCTTTTTATTAGTTGTTTTCTGTCGAATAGCGATCTAATCCGGTTGTTTTTTAACTTGTTTTAGTTGAAATCACGATCAAATTTCCAATTTGCCGCTCTAATCCATTTTTTTTAGCTTAAAAGCTAATACTGCTTAGTTTAATTCTGAAGATCAACTTCATTTAAACTTCATAAATCTGTATTTATTTCGCTATCGAATTAAATCGTTGCGTAACCCTGAATTATTGATCCAATATGGTGCTGTTTAACAGCATTTTAATGATAAACCGGTTGGCAAAGGAAAACTAATGAAAAAAATAAATCAGATAACTAGTCAAAAAAACAAGATGAAGAGAAATGTAATGTGCCTCGGTTTGAGTGCTTTGCTTTACCTAACAGCGTGTACATCCAAAAAAGAAGAAAAAGAAGAAGTAGCCACTTATGCGGTAACCAGCCCGATCAGAATGGATACCTCGTTTACCAAAGAATACGTTTCGCAAATCAAATCTGTGCGGAATATTGAAGTAAGAGCCCAGGAGAAAGGTTACCTTCAGAATATATATGTGGATGAAGGCCAGCATGTAAAGGCAGGTCAGCTTTTGTTTAAAATTATGCCTAAAGCAGCACAATCAGAGCTGGCCAAAGCACAGGCAGAAACAAAATCGGCACAAATTGAACTCGAAAATACCAAATTGCTGTCAGATAAAAATATTGTTTCGAAAAACGAACTGGCCATGGCCAAGGCTAAACTGCAATCGGCCAATGCCGAAACCTCACTGGCAAAATTTCATTTATCCAATACCGAAATCAGGGCGCCATTTGATGGTACCATCGACCGTATTCCTTTAAAATTAGGGAGTTTGGTTGATGAGGGCGCTTTGTTAACTAGCCTTTCAGATAACAGCCAGGTGTTTGCCTATTTCAACGTATCGGAGCCTGAATACCTGAACTACCAAAGTGCTGCCAAAGTAAAAGGTCAGCAGGAGGTGAGCCTGTTATTGGCCAATAACGAATTGCTAAAAGCCAAAGGTAAAGTAGAGCTGATTGAAAGTGAGTTTGATAACGAAACAGGAAACATTGCCTTCAGGGCCAGGTTTAACAATGCCGATAATCTGCTTAGAAACGGCGAAACCGGTAAAATCCAAATGGTGGTACCGTTAAAAAATGCTTTGGTGATTCCACAGAAAGCTACCTACGATATTCAGGATAAAACCTACGTTTTTGTGATCGATAAAAACAATAAAGTACACTCGAAAGCCATTACCATAGCAGGCGATTTGCCCGATTTATACATTGTTGGCGATGGCATTACAGTAGGCGATAAGATCTTGCTTGAAGGTGTGCAGAAAGTTAAAGATGATGATAAGATCGCTTTCAAATTCCAGCAGCCTCAGGATGTGATGAAACAATTGAGACTGAAAACAGAATAATCTAAATCCTCCATACTTATTTTATGTTTAGTAAATTCATACAAAGGCCAGTCCTTTCTATCGTTATATCGCTTGTTATTGTGTTTCTGGGTGTGTTAGCCATTAGCTACCTGCCCGTTACCCAATTCCCTTCTATCTCGCCGCCTAAAGTAAATATTACGGCCGAATATCCCGGGGCCAACAACGAGCTCTTAATTAAATCGGTGGTTATCCCTTTAGAGCGTGCGCTTAACGGGGTACCCGGAATGAAATATATTGCATCCGATGCCGGTAATGATGGTGAGGCCTCTATTCAGGTGGTATTTAACCTGGGTACCGATCCCAAGCAGGCCTCACGTAACGTACAAAACAGGGTAGCAGCCGTAACCAATAAACTTCCACCTTTGGTGGTTCGCGAGGGGGTAAAAATTACCCGCGAGGAGTCTAACATGTTAATGTACATCAACCTGTACAGTAAAGACCCTAAAATGAATCAGAATTTCCTGTATAACTATGCTGATATTAACCTGCTTTCTGAGCTGAAAAGGGTTGATGGGGTAGGTTTTGCTGATATTTTGGGCGACAGGGATTATGCGATGCGCATCTGGTTAAAGCCCGATCGCATGCAGGCTTATAAAATCTCGGTTGATGAGGTAATGAAAGCACTTGATGAACAAAGTTTAGAAGCCTCGCCGGGTAAAACAGGTGAGAGCTCGGGTAAACGTTCGCAGGCATTCGAATATGTATTGAAATATTCGGGCCGTTTCAATACCAAAGAAGGTTACGAGAATATTGTACTTAGGGCAAGTGCCAATGGCGAATTGCTCCGTTTAAAAGATGTTGCCGATGTAGATTTTAGTGCAGCGGCTTATAATTTGTACTCTACCTTAAACGGAAAGGCATCTGCCGCAATCGTTTTAAAACAGTCGTATGGTAGTAATGCAACCCAGGTAATTAAAGATGTAAAAGCTAAAATGGCTGAGATTAAAGCCAGTTCATTTCCAAAAGGCCTGGATTACGAAATCAGTTACGACGTTTCTAAATTCCTCGATGCCTCTATAGAAAAGGTAATCCATACGCTGGTAGAAGCTTTTATTCTGGTAGGCTTAGTGGTATTCCTGTTCCTTGGCGACTGGCGTTCAACACTGATTCCGGCAATTGCTGTTCCGGTATCGTTGATTGGTACTTTCGTTTTTATGCAGTTCTTTGGTATTACGCTCAACTTAATCACTTTGTTTGCCTTAGTATTGGCCATTGGGGTAGTAGTAGACGATGCCATTGTGGTAATTGAGGCGGTGCATGCCAAGATGGAGCACGACAGGCGACTTTCGGTGTTGAAAGCTACGCAGCAGGCCATGAAAGAGATTGGCGGGGCAATTATTGCCATCACCTTCTTAATGGCATCGGTATTTATTCCGGTAGCGTTTATGTCGGGACCTGTAGGTATTTTTTACCGTCAGTTCTCCATTACCATGGCTACGGCCATTATCCTTTCGGGTATTGTAGCTTTAACACTTACACCTGCCTTGTGTGCCATCATGCTCAAAAATAATCATGGTAAAAAGGGAAAGAAAACCATGATCGATCGCTTTTTAGATGGCTTTAACAATGGTTTCGCTAAACTTTCAGGGAAATATGAATTTGTGCTCAGCAAAGTGGTAAGCCGCAGAATGTTAACCTTCGGAGTGCTTATTGCTTTCTGTTTGGGTGTTTGGGGCCTAAGTGGTACCGTACCATCAGGTTTTATTCCGAATGAGGATCAGGGAATGGTTTATGCCATTATCCAAACACCTCCGGGATCTACCTTAGAGCGTACCGACCAGATTGCTGAAAAACTGCAGAAAATGTGCGAAGAGATTGATGGCGTTAAATCTGTTTCATCGCTAGCCGGATATGAGATTCTTACTGAAGGTACAGGTTCTAACTCAGGTACCTGTTTAATTAACCTGAAAGACTGGAGCGAACGTAAACATTCGGCAGTAGAGATTATTGAAGAACTGGAAGAAAAATCTAAATCTATCCCGGGAGCAACAATCGAGTTTTTCCAGCCACCAGCGGTACCGGGTTATGGTGCAGCAGGCGGTTTCGAACTTCGTTTACTGGATAAAGCGGGTAGCGGCGACTATAAAAAAATGGAAACCGTTGCTAACGATTTCGTAAAAGAGCTGAATAAACGCAAAGAGCTGTCGTCGGTATTTACTTTCTACAGTGCTAGTTTCCCGCAGTATATGCTTAATGTAGATAACGATATTGCCCAGCAAAAAGGCGTAAGCATTGATAATGCCATGAATACCCTTTCTACTTTTGTGGGTAGTAATTACGAAACCAGTTTTATTAAATACGACAGACAGTATAAAGTAATTGTGCAGGCTTTGCCTCAATACAGGGCCTTGCCAGAAGATATCCTTAAACTATCGGTAAAGAACGACCGCGATGAAATGGTACCTTTCTCTGCCTTTATCAAAATGCAAAGGGTTTATGGTCTTTCGGAGATTACACGACACAACATGTACAACGCTTCGGAAATCAGTGGTCAGTCGGCTCCGGGTTATAGCTCGGGCGAAGCCATTAAAGCCATTACCGAAGTAGCCAAGAAAACTTTGCCAAGGGGATTTGGTATCGATTGGGCCGGTATTTCTAAGGATGAGGTATCGAGAGGTAATGAGGCTATCTACATCTTCCTGATTTGTTTGGGCTTCGTTTACCTGGTACTTGCGGCACAATATGAAAGTTTCATTTTACCCCTTTCGGTAATCCTTTCTTTACCGGCAGGTATTTTTGGGGCATTTGTGTTCCTTAAATTATTGGGATTGGAAAACAACATCTATGCCCAGGTAGCCATGGTTATGCTCATCGGTTTGCTAGGTAAAAATGCGGTGCTGATTGTAGAGTTCGCTACGCAGCGGCATGCTCAGGGTGCATCGGTATTTAAGGCCGCCATGGAAGGTGCAACCGTGCGTTTCCGTCCGATTTTAATGACCTCTTTTGCGTTCATTGCAGGTTTAATTCCTTTAATGATTGCCAGCGGACCGGGTAAAATCGGTAACCGTACCATTGGTTCGGCTGCTGCAGGTGGTATGCTTTTCGGAACCATTTTTGGGGTGATTGTAATACCAGGCTTATACTACGTATTCGGAACAATTGCAGCTAAACACAAGCTGATTAAAATTGAAGAAGAACATCCGTTAACTGAAGAAATAGAAAACAATGTTTAGGAAAAATATATATAAAAGCGTTGGATTGGTGTTGATATGCGCTGCATATACCGCCTGTAAGCTACCAGAAGTAGCCCAACGCGCCGAAAATAAAAACGTACCTGCCGCCTTTAACAATGGTGGACAGGACACGGTAAGCACTGCCAGTATACAGTGGCGTAAGTTTTTTACCGACCCTAATCTGATCAACCTGATTGATACAGCCCTTAAAAACAACCAGGAGCTGAACATTACCCTTCAGGATATTGAGATTGCCAAAAACGAAATAAAAGCCAAAAAAGGAGAGCTTTTACCAAGTGTAAGCTATGGTGTGGGCGCTGGCTTTGATAAAGTGGGCCGTTACACCAGTTCGGGAGCAGGCGATGCCTCTACCGAAATTACACCCGGAAAAGAAGTTCCCGAAATATTGCCCGATTATAAATTTGGTTTACAGGCCAACTGGGAAGCAGATATCTGGCATAAACTGCGTAATTCGAAAAAAGCAGCCATCAGTCACTATTTGTCGACCGTTGAAGGTAAAAACTTCGTAATTACCAATTTAATTGCAGAAGTAGCTAATTCTTATTACGAATTGCTGGCTGCCGATAACCAGCTGGAGATTGTGAAAAAGAACATCGAGCTGCAAAGCAATGCACTGGAGCTGATGAAAATACAGAAACAGGCTACACGGGTTACCGAGTTGGCTGTGCGCAAGTTCGAAGCTGAGGTTTTAAGCTCTAAGAGCCTTGAATTTGAGATTCAGCAGAACATTACTGAAACTGAAAATAAGATCAATTTCCTATTGGGCCGTTTTCCACAACCCATCATCAGGGATAAAGCTAATTTTGCGGATTTAGTGCCCCCAACTGTACAAACCGGCCTACCTGCACAGTTATTGGCTAACCGTCCGGATATTAAACAGGCAGAATACGAACTTGCAGCTGCTAAACTGGATGTTAAAGTGGCTAAGGCACAGTTTTACCCATCGCTGGGTATTTCGGCCAGCATCGGGTACCAGGCCTTTAATCCATCGTATTTGTTAAGAACGCCCGAATCGCTGATTTACTCTTTAGCAGGTGATCTAGCAGGCCCGTTGATTAACCGTAACGCGATAAAAGCTGAATATTTAACTGCTAATGCCAAACAGTTACAAGCGGTTTTCGATTACGAAAAAACCATTTTAAACGGATACATTGAAGTAGCCAATCAAATGTCGAAAATCAGTAACCTGCAAAAAAGCTACGACCTAAAATCGAAACAGGTAACAGCCTTAACACAATCAATCGATATTTCTAACGATTTATTTAAGGCAGCCAGAGCCGATTATTTCGAGGTTTTAATGACCCAGCGCGATGCCTTACAATCGAAACTGGAACTGATTGAGACCAAAAAGCAACAGTTAAATGCGGTGGTAGATATTTATCACGCCCTGGGTGGCGGATGGAACTAGGTAAAAGCTTTTCCATTATACCATAGCATTCAAGTCAAATCCTTATCTGCAGAGGCTGCTTCAAATTTTGAGGCAGCCTTTTCTTTTGTTATGCTGGGTGCAGCGAAGAATGCCTTATACGATAATTTTAGCCACGGATGCCCGGAACCCACGGATGCCTGTAGCTTGTCACGCTGAACGGAGTCGAAGCGCCTTAATGGTGGCTTCAACTATTACCATTTCACACTCATCAACACCTCATTTGTAAATAAGCCATGACGGGATCACTTTTATTAAAAATATTCGGTTATAAGTCTCATATTTAAACATGAAACAAATCTTCCTAACCACAGCTATTTTATTTTCCATTATTTTTCAAAAAGCCATGGCCCAAAGTAATCCCCCTGCTGCTCTAAACCACATTGCGGTTTATGTAAGCGATTTAAAGCAATCGACTGATTTTTACGAAAGTGTTTTTAACCTGAAAATCATTGCGGAACCTTTTCACGATAACCGCCATACCTGGTTTACCCTTGGACCAGCCGGGCAGTTGCATTTAATTCAGGGCGCAAAAGGGAGTCAAAACTTTGATAAGAATGAGCATTTGTGTTTCAGTGTACCCTCAGTTGATGAATTTGTAAAGAAGCTGAACACCAAAAAGATTAACTTCGAAGACTGGGCAGGTAAGGAGAAAGGTATCACTTTACGCGTTGATGGCGTAAAACAAATTTATTTTAAAGATCCCGACGGGCATTGGCTGGAAGTAAACGACGCGAAATAATTTTTTATATTACCCATAACCTGAATCGATGAAACTCATTTTACCAAAGTATTTACTACAGGTGTTTTTGCTGCTTTTGATGCCCGTACTATCAAAAGCACAGCACAACGGGGTAGAAGCGGATTTGAAGCAGATTATGGAGAAATACAGTGCCGTTGGTACTGCTGTTGCTGTGGTAAAAAAGGGAAAGATTGTTTACACTCAGGCTTTTGGTTTAAAAGAGCTGGAGAATAAGATACCGCTTGCCAATAATGATATTTTCAGGATTGCCTCTATTTCCAAATCTTTTTCTGCCACGGCAATCATGCAATTGGTTGAGGCCGGAAAAATTAGCCTGGATGATGATTTTGGAGACCTTGTTGGTTTTAAAATCAGAAATCCCAAATTTCCTGATCGGATAATTACCCTGAAAATGGCTTTGTCGCATACCTCTGGTTTAAACGACTCGCAGGGATATTTAAACCTCGATGTGATTAATCCTGACAAAAATCCAGATTGGGCCAAATGCTATAATGATTATTTGCCGGGTACAAAATTCGATTATTGTAATCTCAATTTTAACCTCATTGGTGCAATTCTCGAAAAGCAATCGGGCGAGCGTTTCGATCGTTATATCAAGCAGCAAATACTGAAACCACTGGGGCTTTATGCCGGCTACTGTGTCGATTCGTTAGATAGCACACGTTTTGTGCATTTATATGAGTACCATGCCGATACCAAAAACTACACACCTTCACCGGCTGCTTATGCGCCACGAAGAACCGAAATTGCCAATTATGTAATGGGTTACAGTACACCTGTTTTTTCGCCCACCGGTGGAATGAAAATCTCAGCAGGTGATCTGGCTACCTACATGATCATGCACATGAATTATGGGAAGGTTAATGGTGTTCGCATCATTTCGAAAAGAAGCGCAACGCTAATGCAAGCCGCTTTAAGTGCCGATGAAGGTTATGGTTTAGCATTGCGCAGTGCCGATAATTTAATTCCGGGCATTAAATTAAAAGGACATACCGGTTCTGCTTATGGATTGTACAGTACCATGTTTTTTAACCCGAAAGAGAAGTTCGGCTTTGTAATTATCACCAATGGTATTCATGCAACCTCTACCGATGGCTTTCCTGATTTTAGCCGTGAGGCTCTCAACTGTTTATACAAGCATTTTATAAAATAGAAACCTGGCATGCTGTAGGTTTATATCATTTCAGCTCATAATTATGTTTAGTTAGGGTTTTGTATATTAACAACCGTTTTTAGCTGTACAAGCTTTCTAAATGCCTTAGGACTATTACCTTTTTGCTTTCTGAAAAATTTATTGAAATGGCTTTCGTCGGTAAAACCAAATTCGTTTGCAATTTCATTTAAGCGTTTATCGCTAAACTGTAAACGGTGCTCTATAAGTTTCGTTTTGTAATTGGCAATGTACTGTTGCAAGGTTTCGTCGACATGTTTTTTAAAGTACCGGCCCAAATAAGCTTCAGAAATACTAAAATTGTTGCTGATGATATCGGCCCTTAGTTTTTCGGGGTAATAGATATTGCGTTGTACATATTGCAGTATATCTATCGCCTTTTCTTCGGTACCAACATTGGCCTGCTCGGGGAGGTATTTGGCAATGTTGCGGGCAACAATAATAATAAGCGTATTAACCAGTTGCTGAACCAGTTCTTTATTGTACAGGTCTTTTTCAGCCTGCTCTTCAATAATATTAAGGATAAGCGAACGCACAATCTTCTTGTCGCGTGTGTTTTTTAAAATACAGCCAGGTTGGTGGTTGGCATTTTGCAGGATATATTCCAAACGCTTAATGTTTTCAGTTTGTAAGCCACCGTTTTTTAAGTAAATGTCGTTAAAACGCAGGAAAAACAATTCGGAAGTTTCTTCAATAATCAGTTCATGGCAATCTTCGGGGGTAATCAGGAACATGTGTTCCGCATGATAATTAAACCTGCTGTTATTGATGCATTGTTTTCCTGTGCCCTTAAGCACAAAAACCAATTCAAAAAAGTTATGTTTATGTGCCTGTTTGGGGCACTCGTTTAAAATAAGGTGCGCGGTTGAAAAAGGTTCGTAGAGATTCTCTTTTAGCATGTGGCAAAAATACCAAATTATAGAAATTATGTACCAATAAATTTAGTTTTATTGGTATAATTTTGAATTATTAATTAAAGATAAAAAAATGAAAGCGATAATATTAAAAGACTTCGGTGGGGTAGAAAACCTCGAATTGACCGAAAAACAAATTCCTGCACCAGGTGCTAATGAAGTATTGATTAAATTAAGTGCGATCAGCATTAACCCTGTGGATGTAAAAACAAGATCGGGCAAGGGGATTGCAGGTTTAATTAAAGATCAGCTACCTGTAATTTTAGGTTGGGACATTTCGGGTGCCATTACTGAAATTGGTGCAGGCGTAAGCCGGTTTAAAACTGGCGATGAAGTATTTGCTATGCTGGCTTTTCCGGGCTTGGGCAATACCTATGCCGAATATGTGGTCGCTAAAGCAAATGAACTTGCCATTAAACCCGAAAACGTAAGTCATAACGATGCTGCTGCGGCAAGTCTTGCTGCATTAACTGCGTGGCAGGCGCTTACCACACATGCCAATGTACAGGCCGGGCAACGCGTTTTAATACATGCTGCTGCGGGCGGGGTGGGGCATTATGCCGTTCAAATGGCTAAACACCTGGGTGCCTATGTTATTGGTACTGCCTCGGCTGTAAACCGCGATTTTGTACTAGCATCAGGTGCTGATGAGCATGTGGATTATCAGGCGCAGCCTTTTGAAGAGGTGATTCAGGATATTGATTTTGTGCTCGATTCGATGGGTGGCGACTATATAGACCGCTCGTTAAAAGTAACGAAGCAAGGCGGTACCATTATCAGTATTCCTTCAGGTTTAAATGAAACCGTAACAGAAAAGGCAAAAGCGTTGGATATAAATGGTTATACCATCAGGGTTAAGCCAGATGGTAAGGATATGGAGGAAATTGCCGGGTTATTGGCTGTGGGAACTGTCCGTTCGCATGTATCTGCAGTTTTTCCATTCGAAGAAATGGCCGCTGCCCACCAGCAAATCGAAACAGGCCGAACAGTTGGGAAAGTAGTCTTAACGTTTTAACAAACGGCCGTAAATGAGCAAGGCCCGGCAAGTGCTGGGCTTTTTTTGCAGAACCATGTTTTCAAAGCAGGTTAATAAGGCCGTTTTTTGGGTAAAAAACGCTCAAAATCCTGATGCAGGCTTTAGGATTGGTTACTGCATTTTCTTTAACCTTATCATTAAACACTGCCCTTGTGCTTGGCAAATCAATCAGATGTGCACAATCGATTATGGGCTTTTCGTACTTAATTTTCACAAGTATATCAATTATTGCGGATTGACAAAACGTTGATATGTACTGGCTTCCCTAATTTTTTCAAGCATTAAATAATCCTTGAGTTTCGAAAATTCCATACTCTGGATTGCTTTAACTACCGATTTCAGTTTTTCGCTGCTCACACCCAAACGGGTAGCCCAGTACTGGCGGTCTTGTTCGTCAGCAATGTCGATAAATTCTTTCCTGGCATTTATCGAATTCATTTGATATTCCATTGATTTATAAATTAGGTCATCAAAGAAACACCATAGAAAAGATTTGGTTTTTGTGTTTTGTCAGTTAATTTTCATTTAAGCCAGATTGCCACTGAAATATTTTTTGATAATGGTCAAATATTTCCAAAAGGAGTATTATTTTCTCTACAAAATAGTTGGAAATGTGATTTTTGCTTGATATTATTGTATTGTAATGTATTTTTTACAATGACTAATTATTCTAACCTCTTTACACCTGGTGCTTTGTCCAATAAGAAAATTTATCAGCAAAACCGCTTCGTGTTGTTTTTATGGGTGCTGATTACACTCATTTTTGTAATCGATTCGTGGGTTACACACCGGTTTAATAATTACCTCATTTTCGAAAATACCTTCAGAAACCTGCTTCACGAACGTTCGTTATATGCCTTTTATCCTGCATTTCATGACGATGCGAACCATTACGGCCCAATATTTAGTGTTTTAATTGCGCCATTTGCCTTAATGCCAAATGGCATCGGTTTATTGTTCTGGAATTTATTTAATTGCTTCCTGCTGTTTAAAGCGATCCAAACCTTGCCGCTAAGCGACGATAAAAAGGTCATTATCGGGTACATTGCCATTCCCTGCCTTATCGAATCGATGCTGAACCAGCAGTTTAATGCCGGTGCTGCAGCCTTAATTATACTGAGTTTTACGCAATTGAACAAAGAAAATAATATATGGTCGGCCTTTTTTATTGTGCTGGGTACTTTTATTAAACTTTATGGCATTGTAGGTCTGGTTTTCTTCTTCTTTGTTAAAAATAAACCCCGGTTTATCCTTTGGCTTATCATTTGGTCGTTCATTATCCTGGCTGTTCCCATGTTATTTGCTTCTCCGGGCTTTGTTTTGCATGCATATCTGGATTGGAAAGCCTCGCTGATTGGTAAAAATGATATTAATGTTTTAGGCGGAGGCATCGATATTTCAATTATGGGGTTCTTCAGGCGTATTTTAAATCGGCCCGAAATTCCCAACCTGCTTTTTATTTCACTCGGGGCATTGATATTTATGATCCCCTTTATTCGCCTTGCCCGTTTTTCGAAACCAAAATTCCAGCTGATGATATTGGCTTCGGTACTCTTGTTTCCGGTGTTGTTTAGTACCGGTGCGGAAGATTGTACTTTTATCATTTCGATTGTAGGCGTAGGGATCTGGTATGTTTACGAAAACAATCGCGCTATGAAAAAGGTATTGCTACCTGTTTTGCTCGTAATTGCATGTAATTTTCCTTTACTGTTGTTTCCTGTGTATGCTAAAGCACACCCTTTATCACTTGCCATGATCAGTTTGCCCTACTTTCTGGTGTGGGTAAGGATCATTTACAATGCCACAAGAAGCAATAAGGCTTATGCAGAAGATACTGGAGCTGAACTGGTTGCTACATTAAGCAAATGATGATCTCTACCTTAGACAGGTTTTCTGATAAAAATATTGAACTGTTGTGGCTTTCCTTATATTTGGAAAAATTTATATAATGATTGCACACCACGTTTTATTCTGGCTTAAGGCCGATACCACTGAAGAGCAAAAACAGGCTTTTCGCAAAAGTTTACAAACTTTAGAAAACATTGAAGTAGTAAAAACCTTTCACCTTGGCCTACCTGCACCTATCGAACGGGCGGTCGTAGATACTACTTATACTTTCAGTTTACTTTTACTATTCGAAGATTTAGCTGCACACGATGTATATCAGGTTCACCCTTTACATAAGGCATTTTTAGATGAGTTTAGGATTTATTTTGATAAGGTTGTGATATACGATGCGGAATAGCAAAAATGCCAGATGTAAATCTGGCATTTTTTTTACCCAGTTATGAAGTAAAATTAAACTTTATTATTTGGAATTATTCTAAATAATATGATATTTGTTCAATTCTATCGACAAATATTAAAGTTTATTTTATGTGTAAAACTACGGTTCTGGCTCAAAATGAAAATATTACTATCGCGCAGTGCAGAAATTGCAGTGTAATAAACATCTGGCGGGCCGGCGTTTTAATGAACTTTTCATTCGACCAATTCGATGCCTTTTACCTGGCGACCAAAAAGCTGGCTTTCGATGATTTTCTGGAACATGCGCCGGACGGGAGAGAGGTTGTAATCCTGTCAACCCCGTTTCCTGATATTAGCCTGGTATTTACACGAAGCGAATGGCGCGAATTTTTTGTGAAAATAGAGGAAGCCTTATATATGAAAAGAGTATATGAACTTGTTCATTACTAATTATATTTACGTCTATGTAATTTATATACTTATTTTTAAGTATTTTTATCTCCTACGGATCCAAAGCTTTTGCGATTACGTAAGTATCCAAAAAGACAATCTCATGGAAAAAACCGCTACGTTAATTAAAAGAGCCGCAATCAATATACGTCAGTTAGAAAGTATTAAAATTGGTGATTTTTTAGCTGATGAGTACGGGAAATCGGGCAAAGTATGCGATATTGAAATCATTAACCGAAAAGGCGAATGTCACTACTATTTTAAACTCCTCAAATCCGGAACGATTTTGATTATTGTATAATTCTTTTTTGCTGCTTAAATTAGGCTAATGAGAAGATATCTGATTACCAGCGGCTTGTTGCTCCTGATGCATTGCTATGTTTCGGGGCAAACGATAAAAGGCAATTATGCGATTAAGAATGTAGAAACCGGTATGCTTTTACGTGTTAAAGATGCCAGTAACAAAAACGGAACACCGCTGGTAGCTTATCCACCACAAAACTGGAAATGCATGACCTGGAACTTTATTTCGGTAGAGGGCAACACTTACCAGTTAAAGAATCTGTTTACCGGTAAAACATTTCAGCCCAAAGCTGGCGATGCCACAGCAGCTGTTTTAGAAGAACAAGCCCTTAGCGCGGAAAGCACCAACCAGCAATTTGATTTTGAACCAGCCGGTAAAAATATTTATTGGATTAAGCTTAAAGGAACAGCGCTCTATTTAACTTCCGGCGATAAGAAAGGAACAATAAATTTGCCGGTTATCCTGAGCAGGAAAAGTGGTAATAAGGAGCAACAGTGGACCATATACGAGCAGGCACCAACTATGTAAAACAAAATGGGTCGGATTTGATTGAATCCGGCCCATTTTGTTATTACGAAGATAACTAATTAGAATTTATAAGATAAAGTAGTTACGAATTGACGTGGCGCTATTGGATTCACACTGTAGTTTTCGTGAACAAAATAGTTTAACTCGTTGGTGATGTTCGAAACTTTGGCCAATAGAGAAAGTTTTTTCCAGTTGTAACCAGCTGTTAGATCAAAAGTTGTAAATGCGTTCAATGGAATTAGCCTGCTGTAAGCCTGAATTTTAGTGTCATTATATCCGCCATTACGGGCACCTGTATAATATGCTGATGCACCAAGTTTTAGGCCTTTAATACTTCCTTCCTGGAAAGTGTAAAATAATGTTCCGTTCGCTGTATTTTTAGTAGAACCAACTAAACGCTGACCTTCAACAATACCGCCAAGTGTTACAGTTCTGGTCGCAGCTGGATTCTGTGCTGTTGGAGCTGGAACTGTGAAAACAGTTTTGTCGCGGGTTTCGGTATAGCGGATGTAATTGTAACTATAACCAGCGATAAAATTAAGGCCCTTTACGATAGTACCTGTGATATCAAGTTCAAGTCCATCGCTTAACGATTTGCCATTAAGCTCTTTAATGTTTGTATCACCATTTGGTGCGCCTTGTGCGTTGATAAGTGCTTGTTGCGCAAATTTATCGTTAGCAATTCTATACCAGGTTAAATTAACCGATAACCTACCTTTAAACAAGTCATTTTTAACACCAGCCTCATATTGTTGCAATGTAGATGGATCTAATGGTGCCAGGTTAATATCAGTTCCTGTATTTTGAACGAAATTGCTTGAATAGCTGGCATATACCGAAGTAGTTTTTAATGGCTGATAAATTAAACCAAATTTAGGCGTAAAGGCACTCTCTACCTTTGATTTGTCAAGACTATTAACACTCAAGGTTTGTGCGCCTGTAGCTAAAGTCGTAGTAACTGTTCTAGGCGTTTTCTGGAAAGTGTAACGAATACCTGCAAGTACTTTAAATTTATCTGTTACTGAAATTAAGTCCTGTGCAAAAGTACCCATACGATACAATGGTGCAAAAACTTCCGATATTGTATTAACAGTTGGTTCAGTGCCCGAACCATAAAAAGAAGTAGGATCAAGTAAGTTTACGTTTCCATAGTTAAATGTGGTTAAGTTGTTGTTGAATGTGAAACCACCACTGGTTGTTCTGGATTGATCGGCATCAGCACCTACAAGTAGGGTATGGCTAATGTTTCCTGTTTTAAAAGAACCATTTAAGTTAATCTGTTCATTGTAGGTAAACTCTTTCGATTTAGAACGGGTTACGTTACGCAAAGCAAAACCATAAGGTAAAGCATTCGCTGCTTTAGTATCCGCAAACGGACGCTCTGCGCTAAAATAATTACGGTTATAAGATTGTGCGCTTACCAAAACATTCAATTTCCAAGTATCATTAAACTTGTGGTTTAAGTTTAATTGTGCTGTTGCAGTATTGGTTTTATTGTAAGCCCATGGCGCATTTACATAGGCACCACGGCCAATATCAATAATCTGGTTTTCAACTGTTCCAACACCAAAATCAGGGGTCATATTGCTTTTTAAATAATCACCTTGCAATAAAATGTCGGTTTTGTCGCTGATTTTGTAAAGTAATGATGGATTTACATAAATTCTGTTTGAAGTTACACTGTTTCTAAAACTTGCTGCATCTTCGTAAGTACCAATTAAACGGAAAGCTAATTTTTTGCTAATCGGACCATAAATATCGCCCGTTGGTTTGTATACTCCATAGCTACCGGTACGCATTGAAACCTCACCACCGTATTCGAATTTGGGTTTTTTAGTCACAAGGTTTACCACAGCACCACCACTTACACCACCATAAAGTAAGGCAGCACTACCTTTTAAAACCTCAACCGATTCTAAAGTGCTTACTTCAGGCATACCGCCGCTGGTTGCACGTGAACCATTTTTGAAAACGTTGTTTGTACCTAAATTATAACCACGGGCAAAAAAAGTTTCGCCACTTACTGAACCACGATTTTCTGCAAAGGCAACACCATTAACGTTTTTCAAAACATCGCTTAAACGCATGGCTTGTTGATCACTGATTACCTGATTGCCGATAATTTGCACGGCCTGAGGAAGATCCATTGGAGCAATAGCAATTTTACCCAAATTAACCGGTTTTCTGTTTGGTGTTTTGTACCCGTTAATAGCAACCTCATCTAATTGAGAAGAAGATGCGGCAAGAGCGAAATCAATGTTAGTTATTTGTCCGGCAGTAACACTTACCTGTTTCTCTTGTGCTTTTACGCCAATAGCCGAAGTTTTTAGTATATAGTTACCCGGAGCTACATTTTTAATGGTGTAGTTTCCTTTATCATCTGTTTGGGTAGTTTTTGTTGTGTTTTTTAACCCAACGCTTACATAAGCAGCGGGGTTGCCATCACTGGTTTTTATTGAACCTGATATCGATCCGTTTTTAGATTGGGCCATGGCATTGCCAGCAAAAAGCAGCACTACAACCACATAAGTTAATAGTTGGGTAATTTTTTTACTCATCTTTATTTAGATTAATTCTTAGCTGCCGCAAAGGAACTATTTTTACATTAATTTATCAAAATTATTTTTATTTATTCTAAATAAGTTTTGTGGTAGGTTGCTTTTTGAATTATACATCGCTTCTAAATCCGTATATTTAGCCTGTTAAACCCATTGTATGTCAGATAATACCGATCATTTTTATGCTAACCTGCCAGTTAATAAAATGGCTTTGGCACAATTGCTGGTTCACAACGATTTGTTTAAACAGGTACCGGCCGATTGGCAGGTAATCATTACCGACATTAAAAATTCTACAGCAGCAGTAAAGACCGGGCAGCACGAAAATGTAAATCTTATTGCCACCGGAAGCATTGTAGCCGTACTTAATATTGCCTTTAAAGCCAATATCCTTGTGCCGTTTTTCTTTGGTGGCGATGGGGCAACTTTTATTGTGCCACCCGGCATGGTATCTGAGGTCATGAAATCTTTGTTAAAATACCGCGAAAATACCCTTAAAGGCTTCAATCTCGATTTGAGGGCGGGTATAATGGCGGTCGATGAAATTTATAAAGCTGGTCACCACCTTCAAATTAGCCGGTATAGCAGTAGCGAAACGTTTTCAATTCCCATTGTTTTAGGTGATGGGCTGGCCCATGCCGAACAGCTAATTAAAGGTGAAAACTACCTGCTATCGACACAGGAAGTAACGGCTAACGAAATTGATTTGAGTGGCATGCAATGCCGTTGGGATAAAATTGAACCACCCGAAAACAGCGAAGAGGTAGTGACTTTAATTGTAGTGGCACAAAAAGGCGAGCAACAGGCAGAGGTATTTAGCCAGGTAATACAACACCTCGACGAGATTTATGGTACACCTGAAAAAAGACAACCCATTTCGGTACCTAAACTCATCTTTAAAACAAGCTTTAACAGTTTAGGCAAGGAGTTGAAACACCGTTTTGGTAAAGTCAGGATATTTGAATTTATTAAATCGTGGGTTATAAATATGTTTGGCTATATCTATTTACGTACAGCAAGTGGTAAAAAATACCTGAAACAACTGGTTGAAATGTCAGATACGCTGGTGATTGATGGCCGGATTAATACGGTAATTACCGGAACTGTCGGTCAACGTTTGGCATTACAGGCCGAACTGAATAAACTGGAACAAAATAATTCAATTTTATATGGCTTGTATGTAAGTGGTGAGTCGATTATGTCGTGCTATGTGCGCGATTTGGAAGATGACCATATTCATTTTGTGGATGGGGCAGAAGGGGGCTATACAAATGCTGCCGGTGTATTAAAACAGAAAATACGCGAAAGACTTACTCCATCTGGTAGTATTTAACCACTTGCTCAAACATTTAAATGTATTAGTTGTCTGATTAATTGAAATACTAATCAACAATGAAATAATCTTTCATCCATGAGCACACATTCAAGAGTTTTAAATAGTACTCAGCTTTTAGAGATACTTTCGTTATCTAAAGATGCTACTGCTATTTATACTTCTGAAGATATTGTGATAGAAATGGCCAACGATGCCATGATTGCTTTTTGGGGAAAAGACCGTTCTGTTATTGGCAAGCCTTTGCAGGAGGCAGTTCCTGAACTAAAAGGACAGCCCTTTATCAATATGCTAAAGAATGTTTTATTAACAGGCATAACCGACAGTGGAGATGCCATCCCGGCAGAAACCATAAGAGACGGAAAATTGCAAACAGCTTACTACACTTACGAATACCGGGCTATTAAGGATGAATTAGGCCTGCCATATTGCATCATTCACACAGCAAGCGATGTTACGGATATGATGGAGGCCAGACAGTCGATTAAAGAAACACAGCTACAGCGTGATGCCCTGGAACAGGAACAGGTTTTAATCAATATCAAAGAGGAGCAGCAGAAACACGATTTTATCAGTATGGTAAGCCATGAACTGAAAACCCCTTTAACTTCAATCAATGCCTACATACAGCTGATGCAGTCGAAAAGCTCCTCCGATCAGTTTATGGTAAATACTTTGGATAAAGTGCAGTTACAAGTAAGGAAAATGAGTACCATGATTAACTCTTTTTTGAATGTTGCCCGCCTTGAATCGGGAGAAATTCATTTGCACAAAACAGATTTCGACCTTGACCAGGTGATAGCAGATGTGGTGGGGGATGCGAAATTCATTTATTCATCTAATTCTGTCGATTTTACAACAGATGGAGCTAAAATGACCTATGCAGATAAAGAGAAGTTAACTTCTGTGGTTTCAAACCTGATCAGCAATGCCATAAAGTATTCGGATTATGGGAGTAGCATTGTGGTACGATCTTCAATTGTGGGAGATAAGGTACAGGTGAGTGTGACCGACAACGGCATTGGTATTAAGGAAAATGATCTGGAAAAACTTTTCGAACGCTTTTACAGGGTAGAAAGTATGCAGACCAAAACAATTTCTGGTTTTGGTATTGGCTTGTACCTGAGTGCAGAAATTATACACCGCCATAAAGGAAAAATATGGGCAGAAAGTACCTATGGGGCTGGCTCTACCTTTTATTTTACACTTCCTTTAGCTGCTTAACTTAAAAGGCCCCCAGACCATTGATTTGGTTAAGGGGGCTGTTAAAAGGTTATTTTAATATTTCATCAATCAGTTTTATTTCTGATTCACTAAATTCAATATTATCCAAAGCTTTAATTGAGTCGGTTATTTGCTCAGGCTTACTGGCACCTATCAGTACCGTGGTAATTCTTTTGTCTTTCAGAATCCACGATAGGGCCATGTGTGCCAGTTTCTGCCCGCGCGATTGCGCCACTTCGTTTAGTTTACTAATTGTTTCTAATTTCTCTGGTGTAATATTACTCTCTTTTAAGAAAATGCCGCTGGTTGCCACACGAGAATCAGCCGGAATACCGTGCAGGTATTTATCGGTAAGCAGGCCTTGTGCCAATGGCGAAAAAGGGATGCAACCCACACCGTTGTTTTCTAAAACATCGAGCAGACTGCCTTCTACCCAACGCTCAAACATCGAGTATTTAGGCTGATGGATCAGGCAGGGGGTACCGTTTTTTCTTAAGATTTTTATTGCTTCTGCTGCTTCCTCTGCCTGATAGTTCGAAATACCCACGTAGAGGGCTTTACCCTGTTGCACCAAAAGGCTTAAGGCCGCCATTGTTTCTTCGAGCGGTGTTTCCGGATCGGGGCGGTGGTGATAAAAAATATCAACATAATCCAGTTTCATCCTTTTTAAGCTCTGGTCTAAGCTCGAAACCAGATATTTTTTCGAACCCCAGTCGCCATAAGGCCCATCCCACATGGTGTAACCGGCTTTGCTCGAAATAATCATTTCGTCGCGGTAGCCTTTAAAATCCTCGTGCAGTATTTTGCCAAAAACTTCTTCGGCCGAACCCGGGGGCGGACCATAGTTGTTGGCCAGGTCGAAATGGGTAATGCCGTTATTAAAGGCTGTATATATTAGGTTTTTGCTGTTTTCAAAAACGTTTACATGTCCAAAATTATGCCATAAACCCAACGAAATTGCAGGTAATTTAATGCCACTGTTTCCGCAACGGCGATATAACATTTTATCGTAACGATCGGTTGAAATGTGTTGATTCATAACTGGAATTTGATTGGTCGCAATATTAATCAGTTTTAACGGATTTTACTTCATCAGACGAAAGATTATCTGCCCACCAATGGAAATTGTGCAATGCGCAACCTCGTCGCCCCGTAAGGAACCAGGGTAATTTCTTCTGTTTCTTTGGCTGTTTCCAGCTGGTAGGTAATGCTGTACGGAACAGGACCGGCCATTTCATTGTATAATTTCCATGAAGGGATGCGTTTGGCCTTTGTTTTAACCTGGATAGGTGCATTTTCAAGGTTCCAGGGATAATTACTAATTGGCGCTGCTTTTTCTACTGTGAATTTTTCTTCCAGTTTATGGTTTGGAACATCAAAAAGTCCATAGTTCCATGGTGTTGTTGGGTGAATTTCATCGTAAGCATCGCCGTTATCAATAGGATCGATTGTGTTTTTAACTGGTTTTACGGCTTCGCCCATCTTTAAGGCGTATGTAATTGGACCTCGTTCTACAGAAACCGAATTTTCGAACCAGGTGTTTTTAAAGATGTGCATGGGCAACTGCAGTTCAACTATATCACCCGATTGCCAGTCGCGGTTAATTTTAACAATCGCATTTCCTTTTGAAGTTTCTACATCGGTGCCATTTACTTTCACAGTTGCTTCTTTACACCATGCCGGTATTCTTAAATGAAATGGGAAGTTGATGGCTTTTGATTTTTTAGCAAAGCTTAGGGTAAATTTGATCACTTCCTCAAAAGGATAATTCGTTTCCTCTTTGATCATTATTTCTTTAACGTCTGCTACCTGTAGTTTCACTTCACTTGGTGAATAAACCAAAGCGGCTACACCTTTATCAGCCGTAGCATACCAGAGGTTCTGCGTAAACTTAGGCCAGCCCTGGTGCATATTTGACGTACAGCAAGGGTAGCCCGAAAGCAAGCCGTAACATAAATCGGTGCCGTGGTGGTTAACATCGAAATTATGCATTTGCCTGCTGATCATTACCTGGTTAGCTTGCTGGAAATATTGCCTGGTCATATAATCATCCGATGCCTGGGCAGGCAGGGCATTAAAGGCAATTTTTTCTAAACGGTCGGCATAATCTGCATCACCGGTAATTTCTAAGGCCGTTTCTAAGGTAAACATCATTTCAACTGCAGTACACAGTTCCGAACCCTGGGTGGGGTTATTGCCATGGAGCGATTCGTCGCCACCAAACATACCATTGGCAAAGCCATTGTATTTATCAAGATCTTTAAAACCCTTTTTCAGTGCGTCTAAATATTTTTGCTCAGGGTGCTGCTGATAATAAACTAAAGGCTCTTTCATGCCCTGAGCCAAATTTACAGCATGTACACTGCCAAACCGGGTAAGCATTTGGCCTTCGGCAAAGGCATTGGTAAAATCGAAGGTTTGGCGATGGATCAGGTCAGCCAGTTCAAGTAAAAACTGGTCGTTGGTTTTATTATACAACCAATAAACTACGGCTAAATTATCGCCGGCACGGTATCTGGCCCAAAACGACCAATGATTGAGTGGTTTTGATGGCAACTCTTTCAGCTGATACTTAAAATAATTGGTCATCAGTGTAATCACCCGCTTATCATTGGTAGCCGTGTAGTATTGTTTTAAAATTTTAAGCATCACCATTTTTGGCCACCAATCACGGCTATTGTCGCGTTGCAGGCCGGGCTCGTTGCTATAATCCTTAATGGGACCAAAATAGCCGTCGGGCTGCTGGCTTTTTATAGCCCATTCTACCCATGGTTTGGTTTTTGCAATCAATTCCTTGTCTTGTAAAATATAAGCCAGCGGCAGTAAGCCATCAATCCAGTAGGGGCCACGTTCCCATTGGTCGCCATCGCCCCCTAACCAGCCATTGCGCTGCCCCATAACCGAAGGGTAGAGCTTATCGAGATTTCCGGTTGAACCGGTCTTTTGTCGTACCAGCATTTCTTTTAGCCAACCCTCGGCTTTGATGGCACCAAGCGGCAATTCGAGGTAAGGATTTTTGCGTAATGCCGGCTTTTGTAAAGGTACAGTTAACTGCCCGTTTGGGTTTTGTGCAAAGCTTGCTGTAGTTAAGCAGAGCAAGGCAATGTTTAGTAAGTTTTTAATCATCATTTGTGTTTTTGGTTAGAAAAATTAGCGCTCTCTTTTTGCGTATAATTTCAATATTTATGCACTGGTTCAAAAAAATAACGGATTTGTACATTTTGTTATCACCAATTCTACATATCGTCTCATTGATGATGATTCGCTTAAAATAGACTGCAATATATTGTTTTGAATTGTTCTAAATCGTTTTATTTGTAAAATTAAGTGATATACCTATATTTAAAAACTTAATTAAAACGCTAAACCAAATATTCATTTCTATGAAATTAAAATCATTACCGGGCCTGGCAGTTGTCGCTGCAATGGGAATTGTTTCCTGCCAATCTGGAACCAAAAATGCTTCATCGGTCGATAGTTCAAAAAAGGATTCTGCCGGAGTTGTTAAATTAGTTGCCGATTCGTTTAAAAAAGAAATTGATGGTAAACAAACAGCCTTGTATACCTTAAAAAACAAAAACAATGCGGAAGCCGTTTTTACCAATTACGGCGGTAGGTTAATTAGTTTACTGGTTCCTGATAAAGATGGTAAACTGGTTGATGTGGTAGTGGGATTTAAAAGTGTGAGCGATTATGAAAAATCAACCGAACCTTATTTTGGGGCAACCATCGGCAGGTATGGAAACCGCATTGCGAAGGGTAAATTTACTTTAGAAGGTAAAACCTATTCATTATTTACCAATAATGGCCAAAACACACTTCACGGAGGTAAAAAAGGTTACCAGTATGTAGTTTGGGATGCAGAACAACCCAATGCCAATACTTTGATACTGCACTATTTATCCAAAGATGGTGATGAAAATTTTCCTGGCAATTTAGCTGTTAAAGTAACCTACACGTTAACAGACGATAATGAGCTTAAAATGGATTACGAGGCCAAAACAGATAAAACTACAGTGGTAAACTTAACCAACCATGCCTTTTTTAATCTAAATGGCGATGGAAGTGGTGAAATTTTAAACCATGAAGTACAAATTTATGCAGATGAGTACACGCCTGTAGATTCGACGCTGATCCCAACCGGAAAACTGGAAAAGGTAGCCGGAACACCTTTCGATTTTACCAAAGCAACTACTATTGGTGCGCGTATAAATGATAAAAACGAGCAGTTAACTTTTGGTAAAGGTTACGACCATAATTATGTGCTGAATAAAACCAAAGGTTTAGGCATGTACCATGCAGCTACGGTTAAGGGGGATAAATCTGGTGTGGTAATGGATATTTATACACAGGAACCAGGTTTGCAATTTTACAGTGGTAATTTTATGCAAAGCAAAAATACTTTTAAAACGGGTGCGAAAGACGATTTTAGAACTGCAATCGCTTTGGAAACACAGCATTTTCCCGATTCTCCAAATCAACCGGCTTTCCCTTCAACGGTATTAAAACCTGGGCAGGTTTACAAAACAAGCTCTATTTACAAGTTTAGTAAATAGTTCAGGCAACATACAATTGTACTCGTCATTCACGCGAATGCGAAAATGACGAGCACCTTTTTATTGGATTATGCCATTGGTGGCAACACTTGAGAACCCATTTATTTAATGTTTAAATGCAGCCTGATTAAAAAGCTGTTGTAAAGCGGGGTCGGTATAATCTTTTACAAAGGCAATAATGTTCGGGTAATCGCCAAATTCTTCCTGGGTATGCATGGTGGTTAGCACTACACAGGGCATGCCTGCATTAAACGCCGCTTCAACACCTTTTGGGGCATCTTCAAATACCACACATTCATTTGCGGCTACGCCTAAAATTTCGGCACCTTTGGTAAAGGTTTCGGGATCGGGTTTGCTGTTAACCACATCTTCGGCGCTTACAATGGCTTTAAAAAATGAGCGTATTTTTAAATTATCCAACACGAAATTAATGTTGAATGGAATAGCCGCCGAACCAATAGCCATTTGAATACCGGCAGACTGTGCTTGATTGAGGAAATCGCCCAGTCCGGCAATCAGCGTTAAGTGCTTTTTATAAGCGGCCTGATAGCGGTACTCTTTTTCTATCGATATCTGATCGATCTGTTCCTGAGAAAAATGACCTATCCCAAAAACGCGTTCCAACAAATCCTGGTTCTTGCCGTACATCTGCTTTTTAACAGCTTCGAAGCTAATTTTTGCACCTAAGTCCTGCGTTAATATATTATGCCAGGCATGATTATGAAAGGCCATGTCGTCAATCATCGTTCCGTTAAGGTCGAAAAGAAAAGCTTTGGGTTTGTGATTCGTCATGGTAGCAAAAATATCAGATTTTTTTAGCATTATGTTAAAATGGAGCCATGAAGCAGAAAATTAACAAATCGGATACATTGGTGGTAAGCTGGCTTTAGCGGTTGAAAAATAAAAATGACCTGCATTGTAATTTTTTTGCTATTTGATACGTTTTGGTATTTGGAAATGCGGACGGCATGCAATACATTGCGTACTATTAAAAATCCGAATAAATGATTATGACTACTGCTAGTCACGAAAGCGATCCGCTTATTCAGTTCTTAAGCGAGCTGCAGCCGCTTAGTGTTGAATTGATTGAGGGCGCAAGAAAAGAAACATTCAAAATTTCTGTGCGTAAGAATAATGTGCTGTCGTGCTTTGCAGAACTGGTTACCGAAGGATGTTTGTTTTTTGTTGTTAAAGGGCTGGTAAGGGCTTTTGTAATGGATGAAGGGAAGGATATTACCACCTGGTTAACCGATGAAAATGATTTTATTGGCAACATCAGAAATCCGGGTACTTTTAAACCTACTTTCGAAGAGCAATACCAGGCTTTGGAAGATTCGGAGTTACTGGTATTACCTTATCGTATTATTGATGATATGTATACCCAGTTTCCGGAAGCCAATGTTTTGGCCCGAAAATTACTGGCGATACAATATCATATGTCACAGGAGCGTTCGATCCTGTCACGTATTCCCTCAGCCGAAGCTCGCTATAAACAGTTTAAAATAGGCCATCCAACAATTAAATCGCGGGTTCCGCTAAAATTTTTGGCGAGTTATCTGGGCATGCGGATCGAAACCCTGAGCAGGATCAGGAAAAAAGCGAAGATTGAAGCATCGGATGGAATTTAAACTGCTTTATTTCTGAAATAATAATAGCACAGCGGAAACAAACAGATTAAACCTAATAAAAATCCACCTACAGTATCGGTAAACCAATGTGCACCCAGATAAATCCGGGATGGGGCAATGGTAATGATTAAAAATGCCGACAGGCTGGTGAAGGTAATGCGTGTTGCTTTCGGAATGCCTTTTAAAGTATTCATTAAAATGACCAGGAAACCAAAAAACAGGGTGTAAGAAAGTACATGCCCGCTCGGATAACTCTGAAATCTGTTTACTTCTACCAGGCGTACGTAAAAAGTTGTTGGCCGCGGCCGGTTGATGATATTTTTAATGCCCAGAATAATCAGTCCAGAAAGTAGGATAGAGACCATAAATAATCCTTCACGCTTGTATTTTTTCCAATAGAATATAGTAGCTACAATAACTACAGAAAGCAGGGAGTAAGGCAACTCGCCAAAAAAGCTAATGGCCAGCATAAGCTTATCTAACCAGTTAGCCTGAAATTTTTGAATGAGTAAAGAGGTTTTGATATCGAAACCCCAAACCGGATGTTGCGCCACAAAGAAACTAAGGAAGCTAAAAACTGCAATCAGGACAATGAGTATAAAGATTAAGGTATTTCGTTTTAAAAGAGTAGACATAGGCTGATCGGAAAAATCAAAACTAGAAATTTTATGCGAATAGCGGTAAAAATATTAGACATTTAACGCTTATCCTGTCAATTATCAGGAGAAAAATCTGCAGTTTTCTCACTATTATGAGACAAAAATAATGTGCTCCGAATCCGGTTTAAACAAAGTTTTTTGCGTCTAAACATTAAGTTCATCACGGAATTAAAACGATTCATCACGGAAATATACCTTTATGTGTAACCTGCTTTGAAAAGTTAAAATGAATTCCAATCTTCGACCTAGATAATAAGGATATCTATGCTTATGAGGTTGGCAGGATTTATTCCTGCCGACTGAAAAGGCAACTTCAACGACAATTTATTTTCAAATTATACTTTTTGTATTAACGCTCCAACCGAAGCTATCCTCCTTTAATTCAGGAGGCAGCTTGGTTGATTCAAAAATATCTTTTTTCTGATCTCCATAAGGTTTCTAAACGTACCTGTGCAATGGCTAAAATGATGTAGTCTGGGTATGATGCAGCGAACCAGACTGAAAATGTTTTATTTTATAACATCTTTTGTGGTACTGCGCTAAGAAGACTTGTTGTAGCTATATACAGTAGGCTAAATGAAGCTAGAAACAGGCAGGTTATATTGCGGATTTATGCTGTTTTTATTTAACAACAATCTGTTTTGGATCTGTAACCACAATTTGCTTTTTCCCTTTAAATTCTGATACAATTCCGGTAACACAAATTTTGTTACCCATAAACATACTTGAGGGTTCAGATGGGAACTTAGCCTGATCTTCTTTGTTAATAACTAATGTAAGTAGTTCTTTAGGGTAGGCGCCACCTAAATTGATCAATGTTAACTTATCTAATGCCTTTGCACTGTAAACCGAGTCGCAGATGGTTACATTTTTTCCAATATACTGTGCAGCATCTTTGGCAAGAACCAAAGTTTGACTTTTTGCATAAAATGCCGGAGCAATTAGCAATAAAAGCAGAGATATTTTTTTCATGATGCGGGGATGATTGGTGAACTTAATGTATCCGGTTTCAAAATAGACCTCGATATATCAAAGTTAGGATGAATTTTGATCTGCACAATACATGTAGCCAAAAAAGCATGAATATTACACAAACTAGATTTTATCTTAACACGAATATTCACTAAATTGTAGTGTAAAAAACTAACCAAATTATATTTTTTTCCTCCTCATGAAAGTAGACTACATTGCCTTGTCTGTACCCGTTTTTTTTATCCTTATTGGTATAGAGCTTGCTTATAATTTTTATAAAAAATTAAACTATTACCGGCTAAACGATAGTATTGCCAATTTGAGTCAGGGAATAGGGCAGCAACTTACCGGGATATTTATGAAAACGGCGCTGTTTTTTGGCTACAAATATATTTTTGAGCACTGGCGCTTTTTCGAATTGCCCAAAACAATATGGGTGTGGATACTCTTATTTATCGGTGTCGATTTTTTTTATTATTGGTTTCACAGAATGAGTCATGAGGTAAATGCACTATGGGCCGCGCATATTGTGCACCACCAGTCGGAGGAGTACAACTTAACGGTAGCCCTGCGCCAGAGCTGGTTTCAGGGATGGTTTAGCTGGGTGTTTTATCTGCCTCTTGCCTTTATTGGTTTTGATCCGATTATGTTTTTGACGCTGAGTTCATTTAATACCTTGTACCAGTTCTGGATCCATACCCGGGCCATTAAAAACATGGGCTTTTTAGAATATGTTATCAATACACCTTCGCATCACCGGGTACACCATGGTTCTAACCCTAAATACATCGATAAAAACCACGCAGGTACTTTAATTATCTGGGATAGGCTGTTTGGTACTTTTCAGAAAGAGGAAGAAGAAGTTTATTATGGTATTACCAAGCCGCTGGCCAGCTGGAACCCTGTTTGGGCAAACCTGCATTATTGGGATGACCTGGTTAAAACAGCCAGACAATCGCCAAAAATAACAGATAAAATTAAAGTATTTCTTAAACCGCCGGGTTGGTTCCCTGATCATTTGGGCGGTTTTCAACAGGCACCGGAAATAGATGTAGCAAGGTACAGTAAATATGATCCTGTATATCAATCAAAGCTTACCGGCTATGTTTTGGCTCAGTTTATTGTGGCTTTAGCTGCTGGATCGGCTATCTTATTTTCCTATCATAAAATGGAAACTGCGGCATTAATATCAGGTTCGGTATTTACCATATTTACATTAATTACCTGTGGGGCACTGCTTGAGCAGAAACAGTGGCTGGTAAAGTTTGAGTATTTCAGGCTGATACTGGGCGCACTTCTGGTTTTATTTTTAAAATTTCCGGTCGGATATCAGGTAATTTTTGTGGCCATTCAGTTAATATCCGTAATTTGGTTCTTTAATTTGCAAAAGGCAAATCCCAACACTGATGAAAACTAAACTATTTTCTTTCATTTTTGCACTCGTATTTATTGTTCAATTGTATGCGGAAACAGCAGGCAATATGTTCCTGCTCCAGTTTTCTAAGCCTTTAATTGTTATCAGTTTGATGGTCTGGCTTTACAGCAGTACTAACCTGAAAGGAAGGTTTCATAAGCGCATTTTCACCGGATTAATTTTTGCTTTGGCAGGCGATGTGCTGTTGATGCTGGAAACAGGCAGGCCAATGTTCTTTATTTACGGATTGATTGCTTTTTTGCTTTGCCATATCTTTTACATCAGGGCCTTTACTTTAGATCACAGATCAAATCCCAAGCATAGAACACCTTATTTTTTATGGATTGTAGGCGTGTTTGCCATCTTTTGTTCAGGTTTATTCTTCTATTTGCAGCCCAAATTGGGCGCAATGCAGTTCCCTGTATTAATGTATGCCATTATTATTACGGTAATGGCGCTTATGGCGGTAAATCGCTATGGAAAGGTGAATATTTTTAGTTTTAAACTCATTTTATACGGTGCACTGTTCTTTCTCTTGTCGGATATTGTGTTGGCCATTAATAAATTTACACAGACCATTCCACAAGCAGGTGTACTGATTATTGCTACCTATATGATTGCCCAATATCTGGTCGTGTATGGTACGGTAGTGCGCGAACTGGTGGTAAAACATACAGCGGTTTAAATCCCGAAACGATAAAAACATCCAGCTTCAGTATTAGATTTTTTATGCACTCAATTGAATGGCGTTTGTAAAAAAATACAGACGCTATTTTTGTTTTTTTACCCTTTCAAAAAAAATAAAAAATTGGAAAAGTATCATTAATAATACGGTTTAAAAGGGCGTTTGTACGCTTTTTGAGCAGTTTTAGCCCTGTTTTAGCGCAACTTTTTTGAAAAAGGAAATCTGTTTCTGAAAAAAATGGTTTTTTTGGCTTTGTTTATTTTTAACAACTTGATTTTTAGTATGTTAAAAACTAAGTTTTCTGGCGATTTTTTTTGTTAAAAAACCTCTCCCGTTTATTCCTGATAATTGTTTCTTACGTAATCAAAAATGTTAATAACTTTTTTTGAAATTGTTAATAACTATAAGAGTTTTCGGCTTTAAGTTTATGTTAATCGTTTGATTGCCAAATAAATCTGAACCGAATTTTTATCTATGATTAACGCAGCACTAGATTTTTTTTCGAAGGAAATTAATGGTTACCTGAACCATGTTGCCAATACCACCGATGATGAATTTATTGTGGTAAGCAGCATCGTTTCGGATGGTAAATTGGCCATACCCGATAAAACAATGGGCATTACTTTGATGAACATTGAAGAGGACAGGGCCTTGAAAGACCAAAGAGTTAGCGTGAAGAATATGTTTGGTGATATTGAAACCCGTAACCCCGATATTTACCTCAACCTGTATGTACTCATATCGGCCAACTTTAACAGTGCCGAAACAGAGTCGCCAACGCTTGATTATCTGGAGGGCTTGAAAAGACTATCACAGGTAATTGCTTTTTTTCAGGGCAAGAATGTATTTACGCAAGCCAATTCACCATTGCTTGCCACCATCGATAAAAATATAGAACGCTTAAGTGCCGAACTTTTTAGTTTCAATTTTGAACAGATGAACCATTTCTGGAGCATTATTGGCCACAGTTATTTGCCATCTGTTTTATATAAAATCAGAGTGATTACCGTGCAGGAAAATGTGCAGTTGGTGCCGGATGGATTAGTGGAAAATATTCTATTAAACACAAAAACCAGGTTATGACAGCTTACCGCAAGTTATTTTCTGTTCATGTACAACACAATTACTATGAAGATAATTTGTGCAATAACCTCTTTTTCGTACCGGCTGCCGAAACGCTCAAAACCATGCGCAACCAGCGCTGGCTGTTTAGGGCTTTTGCGACGGGTTTTAATCTGATTAGCGAAGTTGGTGCAGATCTCAAAAACAAAATTGAGCTTTTAGACACCAATTTGCACTTTGGCATCAGCTTAAATGATGCAGCCAGATTTTTTGCGGTAACCCAGTTAAACGAAACCGCTCCGGTTAAAGAATTTTTAAGCAATAAAAAGATCTATTTTTCAAACAATGCGCTTAATGCGGCACTAGAGTACCAGATTATTGATGGCATTGCGGGCGATTTAATGGCTTTAAGTTTTACACTTCCGGCTATAAATACCGAGGTTACCTTGCGTGTAAATTCGACAAGCGAAAGCAATCTGGTAATCAATTACGATACAGCAGGTTTGCCAATTAACGGACCGTACAAAATTAAACTCAACAGCAGTAAGGTTTTCGAAAAACTATTAAACCTGAGTAAACTGGCCAATGGGCTGTATACCATTTCGATCAAAAATGCAGCCGATACCGGTAACGATTTGCTCACTTATAAGATTTTTAAAAGCAACACCTTAAGTGCGCAATCGCTTTTTGGTGTACTCGACATTAAACTGCCGGCCAGTACGGCTGTGGTTACCGAAACGCCGTTTCTAATCAGTTTCCTGCGGAAATCGACCATCTGGAAATATTATGTGATTAACCAGAGCGGTATCGATTTAGATGACTTTGATCTATTGGTAAAGGATAAAAGCTTGGATGGTACACCAAACGGCAACCCGGTATATGCCAAATATACTTTTGCCGGCAATCCCGTACCCCCCAACGATCCCGATCCTATTAATAAAATTGCTGCTGCCGAAATATTGCTTTTTAAAAGTAACGTAAAGATTCCGTTTTTTCAGCAGGTAAAACTGGGTCTGCAACTGAGTAAGAAAGATGGTGGAACAGAGGTGGTTTTAACCAAGAATTTGCCCAATCCGATGCCCGAAAAACAAGTGGGCGAGGAGAGTAAAGTATATGTATATGTTTAAAAAATAATTCATTTCGATATGGCGCTAACATATAAACATCCAGGCGTATACGTTGAAGAGATTTCGACAATACCACCTTCCATTGCACAGGTTGATACCGCTATCCCAGGCTTTATCGGCTATACCGCAAAGCGGGAAAAGAATGGCGTAGCCTTCGCCATCAACACACCCGTACGTATTACTTCGTTGTTAGAATTTGAGGCAAGCTTTGGCGGCGCCTTTCCCGAAGTACTGGAAGTAACCATTAACGAACCCGACAAGGATAAGCTGACGCCTAAAATTGATGTTGCAGCCACAACAACAGCTGCCGGGACTTCGGGGTATGTGTTGTATTACCATGTTAAAATGTTTTACGAAAACGGTGGCGGACCCTGCTGGATCGTTTCCGTAGGTATCTTCGAAGATACACCTGCATTAACCAAAGCAACATTAAAAGCCGGTTTGTTTGCTTGCGAGCGTGAAGATGAAATTACGCTTTTGCTCATCCCCGAAAGTACTACCTTAACCGGCAGTTCGGATATTAAAGAGTTAAACGATGCCATGCTTGCACAATGCGCCAAACTGCAAGACCGTTTTGCCGTGCTGGATGCACCTCAAATGGGGCAGGCAACGCCTTATCTTGTGGCCGATAAGTTCAGGAACGACCTGGTGAGTGCCGATAACTTGAAGTACGGGGCTGTGTATTATCCGCAGGTCCAAACCGGGGCAAGTTATAACCGCGTAACCGACGACAATGTTAAAATTGCGGCCGATAACCGTACTGGTCCCAATGCCGGTATTTATAAAAAAGCAGGCAACAACAAAAAAGCGATCACTAAAATTATTGATACTGCAGCACCTGTTGCACCAGTAAAGGCCTCGGCTATTATTACTTTTGGTAGTACAGCTATCAGTGGACATTCTATCTCCATTGCAGGCTTCAGTTTTACCTTTGGCACGGGCGGTGTAGCCATTGGTGCAGATACCACAGCAGTGGCTGCAGCATTAAAAGCGGCCATTGCAGCCAATAGCGACCTGGCCGCGTTGGTAGATACTACTGCCAATACAGCTTTATTAACCGTACAGGCTAAAACTGCCGGAAGTGCTGGAAATGCCATTTCGATCGTTTACGACCCGAAAGGCAGTGCGCCAAATATTACTTTAAGCAATCCGTTTTTAACCGGCGGTTTCGATAGTAACGATTTCGCCCTTTTCAACCAGATTAAAGCCGCACTTGATGCTTTTACCGTTCCGCTTTATCCATCGGGAACAGTTGCTGGTATTATGGCCCGGGTAGATAGCACCCGTGGCGTTTGGAAAGCACCAGCCAATGTAAGCCTGTTAACTGTAGATAAGCCTTTAATTGCTGTGAGCGATGAGGAACAGGATTACCTCAACGTAGATGCAACTTCGGGCAAAAGCATCAATGTGATCCGCAAGTTTGCCGGTAAGGGAACCCTCGTTTGGGGTGCACGAACCCTGGCCGGTAACGATAACGAATGGCGTTATGTGCCGGTTAGACGACTTTTCATCATGGTGGAGGAATCGGTAAAAAAAGCAACCGAGTTTGTGGTTTTCGAACCCAATGATGCCAAAACCTGGATGCGCGTAAAAACCATGTGCCAGAACTTTTTAAATCAACTGTGGCGACAAGGTGCGCTGGCTGGTGCTAAAGCAGAAGATGCTTTTTTCGTAAATGTAGGTCTCGGCCTTACCATGACGGCCCTCGATATTTTAGAAGGCAGACTGATTATCGAAATCGGCATGGCAGCGGTAAGGCCCGCAGAGTTTATCGTTCTTAAATTTTCTCACCTATTAGCAAAATCTTAAATTATGGCAACGAATTATAAAACCCCAGGCGTTTACATTGAGGAAATAAGTAAATTGCCGGCATCAATAGCACCGGTTGAAACGGCTATTCCTGCATTTATTGGGCGTACCCAATTTGCCAAAGATGAAAACGGGAACGATATTTTGCCCGTGGCTGGAACCAAGTTGCCAACCCCCATCCGGATTACCTCATTTTTGGATTATCAAAAGTATTTCGGAGGAGCCAACCCTGAAACAGCTGTTTTTGAGGGCACGGGAATTCCAACCATTACCGATACCGAAGCCGCTGGCAAGGTGGTAAAACGGGTAATTACCTGCGAGACTAAAAAGAGTGCGGTAAAGGGTACTTATCTGTACTATGCCATTCAGCTGTTTTTTGCCAATGGAGGTGGACCATGTTACATCGTATCGAGCGGAGATTATGCCACCACCATTACGAACGATACTGCCAAAGCAGGTTTAGATGCAATTGCGAAGGTAGATGAACCCACCATGCTGGTTCTAACCGACAGGCATACCTCGTTTAGCAGCAGTAAGTCGGGTTATAAAGATGTTTACGATTACGCCTTGGCGCAATGTGCCAGGTTGCAGGACCGGATTGCTATTTTCGATACCTGGGTGCTATCCGATTCGCCTTTTGACGATGCCGGAATTGTGCGGGACGATATAAGCATGGATTACCTTAAATATGGTGCGGCTTACTACCCATGGCTCCAGAGCACGCTCAGTTATGCCTATAATGATAAAGTGGTGGTAAAACACCAGGTGAACGGGGCCGATGGGCCATACCATGGAGCAAGTCTCGAAGCCATTAAAGCCATTGATTTGAGTACTTATCGTGCACTGGTAAATGAGATGGATAAAAATGTAATCGATTTGCCACCATCAGGTGCTGTTGCCGGTATTATGGCCCGGGTTGATAATAACCGTGGAGTATGGAAAGCGCCGGCCAACGAAAGTGTAAAACTGGTAACAGGTCCAACCTTGAAAGTTACGGCTCAACAACAGGAAACCTTAAATGTTGATCCGACAACGGGGAAATCCATCAATGTCATTCGCTTTTTTACCGGCAAAGGTACATTGGTATGGGGGGCACGTACCCTGGCTGGCAACGATAACGAATGGCGGTACATTTCGGTAAGGCGCTTTTATAATTTTGTAGAAGAAAGCGTTAAAAAAGCCACCGAATTTGTGGTTTTCGAACCCAACGATGCCAATACCTGGCTGCGCGTAAAAGCTATGTGCGAAAACTTTTTAAACCAGCTCTGGCGGCAGGGAGCTTTGCAGGGTGCCAAACCCGAGGATGCCTACTTTGTGCGCATTGGATTGGGTGTTACTATGACTGCACTTGATATCCTGGAAGGACGCATGAATGTAGAAATCGGTATGGCGGCTGTTCGCCCGGCAGAGTTCATCATCCTTAAATTCTCGCATAAACTACAAGAATAATTCATCTTAAAACTATAAATTATGGCAAATACTTATCCATTGCCGGTGTTTCACTTTCAGGTGGAATGGGGCGGCTCGCGAATTGGTTTTACAGAGGTTAGCGGTTTAACGGTAGAAACCCAGTCGATTGATTACCGGGAAGGAAACTCGCCCGAATACCATGTAACCAAAATGCCCGGGATGCAGCAATACTCGGCTATTTCGATGAAAAGGGGCATTACCAAAGGCGATAATGAACTTTTTCAATGGTTTAATACCGTGAGTTTGAATAAAATTGAACGCCGCGATCTGACCATCAGTTTACTTAACGAGAGTCATGAGCCTGTGGTGGTTTGGAAAGTGCGTGGGGCATGGCCTTCTAAAGTAGACGGGCCAACATTAAATTCTACCGGTAACGAAGTGGCCATAGAAACGGTTGAATTAGCACACGAAGGTTTAAGTATCGAATTTACCTAAAGGTTATGCAAGCTGTAAATCCGCCAGTTGGTTTTCATTTTTTGCTCCGGATCGAAGGATTATTCCCGCAGTATGAAGGACTGGCCGATATAGGCTTTACCGATGCTACGGGTTTTGAAACCAACATTTCGACCGAAGAATACAAAGAAGGGGGCGAAAACCGCTTCGCACATAAACTGCCAACAGCCGTAACCTATAGCAACCTGACGCTTAAGCGGGGTTTGTTAATAGGATCAGCGGCAATGAAATGGTTTAAAGAATCGGTAGAGGCATTTACATTTAGCCCGAAAGATATTACCCTGATTTTGCTGAACGATAAGCATGTGCCTTTGCAAGCCTGGAACTTTGTTAACGCCTATCCCGTAAAATGGTCGGTAGAAGGATTTAATGCCCAGCAAAACGGTTTGGTAATTGAAAGTATAGAGTTTGCACACCAGTATTTCAGGAGGATAGAAGTTTTTTAACGCAAAAGCCTTATGCCAGTAGAAATCAGAGAATTGAACATTACCGCCACCGTAACTAACCATGTTGCGGGTACGGTGCCGCCAAGCCAAACCGGGCAAACAGCTACAGATAAAAAAATGAAAAAGGCGTTGGAAGAGTTGCGTTTACAGATCAAAAATAAGAATGAGAGGTAACTATGGCTTTAAGTCAGCTTCACGATAAATTGGGTAATTTAGAAAAACTCGTAATCGATGTTTATTCTGATAACAACTTTTCCGGTTCTCCAATCGAAACCTTTAAGGTATTGTACAATCCCAATACCTATTTTATCGATTATAAAAATGAACTGGATAACGATGCACCCGTAAATGCAGCTGATGGTGTGGGGGAGTTTAAATCGTCGAGAGGTAAGGAGCTGAGTCTAGACCTGCTTTGGGATGCCACTTCAGCGTCTTACTCTGGTAGTTCTACCTTTCAGGCCGATGTGCAGCGCGATAAAACCGTACATAAAGTTATCGATCAGTTTATTGAGAGCTGTTTTAAAATTAAGGAAGACACGCATCAACCTAATTTTTTAAAAATACATTGGGGCGAGCTTACCTTTCAGGGCATGCTTACTGCTGTTAAAGTTACTTACACGTTATTCGATAATAGCGGTAAACCCTTAAGGGCCAAAACAGACTGTACTTTTACCAGTTACACTTCCCTTACCGAACAATCGAACGAACAACGGCGCAGTTCACCCGATTTAACCCATTACCGCAAAGTAGAGGGCGATAATTCGCTGCCGTTAATGACTTATAACATCTATAAAACGGATAAATATTATTTAGAAGTAGCCAAGGCCAACCAGCTGAATAATTTTAGAAAATTGAAACAAGGACAAAGTATATCGTTTCCACCTTTAGCAAAATAACCAGTTATGCCAGCCCCTTCAGGACCACAGAGCTTCAGCATTACCATCAACGGACAAGCCTTGTCTGATGCAGTTGGTATTTTGGAAATCGTGGTTACCAATGTGGTTAATGCTATCCCCAAAGCAAGGGTAGTGGTAATGGATGGCAGTGCAGCTACTCAGAATTTTGAACTCAGCAATGGCAGCGATTTTATTCCTGGAGCCGAAATCACAATTGCTGCCGGCTATAATGGCGAAAATGAAACACTGTTTTCGGGGCTCATTATCAGTCAAACCATTAAAGCCAATGAAGAGGGTAGCCAGATGGAGATCGAGTGCCGCGACAAGGCCATTAAGCTAACTGCGGGCCGCAAAAACAAAATATGGGAAGATACTACCGACAATGATGCCATAACTGATCTGGCGGGTCAATGCAACATCAGTGCAGATATTGATGGACTTGATTTGCAACATAAACAACTGGTGCAATTTAACTGCAGCAACTGGGATTTTATTGTTACCCGTGCAGAATTAAACAGTGCATTAGTAATTACAGAAGAAGGAAAACTGAAGATAGGCCAGCCCGAGGCCAGCCAGCAAAGTACAGCCACTTATACCTATGGTACCGATATTTATGATTTTGAGGCCCAGATGGATGCCCGCACGCAATATCCGCAGGTAATTACCAAAAATTGGAGCTATACCAATCAGGAAGTAAAAGAAGGTACCTCAACAGCTAAATCTTTACCCCAGCAGGGTAATATTTCTGGCGATGACCTGGCCGGTGTATTGGGCTGGGAAGATAACAGCCTGTATCATTCGGGTAATGTAGCCGAGCAGGAATCGGCAGAATGGGCCAGTGCACAACTGTTCAGGAGCCGCTTAAACCGGGTAATCGGCAATTTCAGGGTGCAGGGCGATAACAAACTAAAACCCGGAATTATAGTAGAATTGCAAGGGATGGGAGAGCGGTTTAGTGGCAAATGCCTGGTAACCGGAGTAGTACATTCCTATTCGGGCGAAGCTGCCTGGTACAGTCATGTACAGTTTGGACTCGATAAAACCTTACACAGTTACAATTTCGATGATATTGTAGAAAAACCAGCTACTGGTATCATTCCGCCGGTAAACGGTTTGCAAATCGGCATCGTAACCCAGCTGGAAAGTGATCCAGATGGCGAAAACAGGATCAGGGTGCGTTTGCCAACCGTAGAAAAAGACAGTGACGGCATTTGGGCAAGGTTAGCCAGTGTTGATGCCGGTAAAGACCACGGTTGGGTGTGGAACCCGGAGAAAGAGGATGAGGTAATTGTGGGCTTTATTAACGACGATCCGCGTGATGCGGTAATACTCGGAAGGTTATATAGCAGTACATTTCCACCTCATTTAGAGGCTAAAGATGATAATTATTTAAAAGGACTGTCTACCCGTTCCAAGCTTCAGGTTCTTTTTGATGATGAAAAGAAAATCATCAAAATTGAAACCCCTGGTGGTAATGTGATTACAATGGATGAAGATCAGAAGCAGATTGCCATTCAGGATATGAACGGTAATAAAATTGAAATGGGGCAGGACGGGATAACAATCGAAAGTATAAAAGACCTTACGCTCAAAGCATCGGGCGATATAAAAGTTGATGGGACTAACATTACCGCTACAGCCAATGCGCAGTTAAAATTAAGCGGCAGTGCAGGTACGGAAGTGAGCTCATCGGCCATTACAAAAGTTAAAGGAAGTATGGTGCAAATTAATTAATAACAATGCCAAACGCAGCAAGAGTTACCGATACCACCAACCATGGGGGAACCATTATAGGTCCGGGGGTAGCCACCGTTTTAATTGGCGGGATGCCAGCCAGTGTAGTGGGTGATAATCATGTTTGTGTGTTGCCGCCTAATAGTCACCAGCCAACCGTTAGTGCTTTTCCGGCTGGCAGTAGTACCGTTTTTATTGGTGGTATGCCTGCTGTAAGAACAGGCGATAGTTGCATTTGTGGCGCAAGCGCAGTAGTAGGATGTCCGACAGTTACAATAGGTTAAATATGGATACAGAGAATAATTTTTTAGGGAAAGGATGGGCTTTTCCGCCTCTTATAACAAAATACCAGGGTACAGCAGCATTTGCCACCCAAATGGTAAGTGAGGTAACTGATATTAACCAGAGCCTCGAAATCTTGTTCGGTACCGCTGTAGGCGAAAGGGTAATGCAGGCCGAATATGGCTGCAATGTAGAAGATATGATTTTCGAACCCCTGAACGTTACCCTGGTTACCCGGATTACCGAACGCATCCGCAGGGCAATTATTTATTACGAACCCCGCATTAAGCTCGATAAGCTTGATGTTTTTAAAAATGACGAACAAGGGATTATCAACCTCGTGGTCGAATACACCGTTAGGAGCACCAATACGCGCAACAATATTGTTTATCCTTATTACTTAACCGAAGGCACAAACATTTAACGAGATGAGTAGCAATTGCAATAAAAATAATGCCCCAAGAAACGGAACAAACCGTTTAAACCGCTTACCAAAGGCGTTGGATGCATCTTTTGTTGCCATTGATGAAAGAGATAAAAAAAGCCTCTATCAGTTTTGCGATAATTTGGCAGCTTATATCAATTACTATTATTACGATGGGCTGGAGAAAAAAACCAGTTGGCAAAGCGTTTTTGATATTAATTCGATTAAGGAAGATGGCACTTCCGAACCGCACCTGGCGCTTTTTGATTCTTTCCTCGAATTGTATGCCATTGCGCAGAAAGACCTGAATGAGTTTACTGGCAAGCACCTCGATTATTTTTTCGAAACGGTATTAGGCTTTGAGAAGAAGGTTGCCCAACCCGATAAAGTTTACCTGATTGTTGAACTGGCCAAACACATTTCGCAGTATGTTTTAAACGATAAAACTGAATTTAAGGCAGGTAAAAACAGTAAAAAACAGGAACAGTTTTACCAGCTCTTATGTGATTTCAGTTTCAGCCATGCGCAGGTGGCCAGTATTCGGTCCATTCTCGTCGATCCGAGCGAAAAAACTAAAATTTATGCTTCATCTATAGCTAATTCTGATGATGGTAAAGGTGCCGAAATTACCAACCAGGATGGTAGTTGGGATATCTTTGGTAATACTAGCAGAGATTTGGCAAATATTGGTTTTGCGATCAGTTCGCCTTTGTTCCGAATGTCAGAAGGGGTAAGGAATATTACGCTCCAAATTGTTTATAACGTAAACATTGGTGCCATTGCTTTAACCCCATCAAATTTTAAAGTAAGTATAAGTTCAGAAAAAGCCTGGCTTAATTTAGGTGTTACTTCAGTTGGCTTTATCAATAACCAGTTAAAAATTGTGATTGATGCTGATGCTTCGCAACCTAAATTTGTAGATTACAATCAAAAAATCCATCAAAACGATTTCAGAACATCCTTTCCGGTATTAAGAGTAGAAATTGTTTCTGCACCTAATTTATACAATTTGTTAAATGGTGCGGCTGTTAATCAAATCAACATAAACACAGCTGTAACGGGTGTTAAAAATCTATCGGTTCAAAATAATCTTGGAAAGCTCGATCCTGCAAAACCTATGGAGATTTTTGGTGCTACACCAACTGTTGGCAGCAATTTTTACATCGGAAGTAAAGAAATTTTTCAGCAAAAATTAGCCTCACTTAAATTAAATTTTGAGTTTTTAGGCTTGCCCGCATCAAGTTTTACAGATTACTATGATTATTACATGGCTGATGCAAGTACCTATGTCAGCAATACCGATTTTAAAATAAAATTGTCTTACCTATCTCAGCGTAGCTGGATTGAGACTGACGAATCTATAGCTATACCGATTACACAAACCATAGACGGAGTAACTACAGCAGGTTTCATGTATATTTTAGGAAATGGATATCTGTTTGGTGATGATGATGCGGTAGCACCAGCCTCAGGCTTTTCATCAAGTTTTGGTATTCCATCTTCGATAAAAGCCAATTATAATCTCGATTTTAATGAAACCTACAATTTAGATGCGACAGATGGTTACATTAAACTTCAGCTTACAGGTGGTAAATTCGGACAGGCCGATTATCCGATTGCATTTAGCAGGGCTGTGATTAACAAAGGAACAGGTAATGCAAATTTACCCAATCCACCTTATTTGCCTGTAGTAACCAATTTAACAATAGATTATACCTGCAGCGAAACCATTGCACTAGGAGTGGGAGCTACGCAATCGGCTTATAATGACCGAATACATCAATTTTATAACCTTACACCTTTTGGACAGGCAGAGGTTCATCCTTACACACATGGCACAGTGTATTTGTTGCCAAAACAAGACAATGAAGGGGAATTGTACATTGGTTTAACAAATGCTGTTGTTCCTCAAAATTTAAGCCTGCTGTTTAAGGTGAGTGAGGGAAGTGCCAATCCCGATTTCGATAAAGCCGTGATCAAATGGGCCTATCTTCAGCATAATAGGTGGATAGAGTTTGAAAAAATAAATATATTAAGAGAGCAGACTAACGGTTTGTTAACCACGGGTATAGTGACTTTAAATATTCCAAAAACTGTAAATACCGATAATACACTGTTGGCAAATGGGCTCCTGTGGATCAGGGCTGCAGTAACTACCAACGCAGCTGCAGTGTGTGATATTATTTTAATTACTGCTCAAGCTGTAGAAGCACAATTTGCTGTTTATGATGATGTTGTACCTGAAAATATAGCTATTGGTGCAGGAGTGATTTCCAAACTGAAATCGGCTGATAATGCTGTCAAAAAAGTGGCACAACCTTATGGCTCTTTTGGCGGAAAAGCCATTGAAAATGCCAATGATTATCACTTGCGGGTAAGCGAAATTTTAAGGCACAAGCGAAGAGCTATCACCTTATGGGATTACGAACACCTTATTCTGGCGCAGTTTCCAGATGTTTATACCACCAAGTGCATTAACCATACTTTTTATAACGGTAACGTAAGCAGCTACAATGCTTTATCGCCTGGCGAGGTAACCATTATTGCAGTACCCGATATTGCCATCAGCAATGCACCTAATCCATTGCAGCCTAAGGTGGCTAAAAATACCCTCGGGCAGATTAAAACTTACCTTTCCAAAACCAATTCGGCTTTTGCGAAGCTGCATGTTCAGAACCCTATTTTCGAAGAAATTAAGCTTCATTTTCATGTTAAACTTAGGGAAGGTTACGAAGAAAATATTTACCTCCCTCAGCTTAAAACACAGTTGAAGGCACTTTTAGCCCCCTGGACCAGTAACGCAGCCACACAAATGGAGTTTGGAGGCAAAATAGAAAAATCAACCATTATCTATCAGCTCGAAAAACTGGCCTATGTCGATTATATCACCTGTGTTAAAATGTACCTCTTCAGACCTGCTGGTTTGGAAGATGTATCGGCAAAGGATTTAGAAACGGCAGAAACCGCTACGGCAGCGAGTATTTTAACAGCTTACCCCGATCATTCTATCGTCAATATCAACGACATTGCCGGGATCGGCAATCCCGATTGCGACTGTGTGGATTGTGACGACAATACAATTGATGTAAAAGGAGATTTTGTTCCCATTAACGAATGCGGTTGTAATTAAATGAGCGATTTAAAAACCATATCGAAAAACACGCCACAGCATGAAAGCATGCAGTTTGATAAACTGCGGGAAATAGGCATAAACCGGATTCAGGCGTTAAGTAAAAGCAACTGGACTGATTATAATCTGCACGATCCGGGTATTACCACGTTAGAAGCGTTGTGTTATGCGATCACCGATCTTGGTTACCGGTTAACCTTCGATATGCAGGATTTACTCGCCAGTAATCCTGATAATGCCGATATCGATTTTCATATTTTTTTTACTGCCAGGCAGTTGTTGCATAATGCGCCGGTTACGCTTAAAGATTTTAGAAAACTGTTACTTGATGTAGCTGTGCAGGTTGATGCAGAAACCCTGGGGATAAAAAATGCATGGGCCATTCCGGCTACCGATGCCGAAATAAAGCTTTACGTCAACCAAACACAACAAAAACTAGCATATTTTCCAACCGCAACTGATGGAACTGGTTTTTTTGTGAAAGGTTTGTATAATTTTTTAATTGAATTTGATCAATCGACCGTTTATGGCGATCTCAATTCAAATGCAATAACCGGTACTTTTTTCATTAATAAATTTGATCCCGATCCCTGGATAGAGGGCGCTGAAATAAAAATAAACATCCATTTTCCCCGCTGGGACGATCAGACTGTTGATTTTAGCCAGGATTCGGCCATTATTAATCACATTAAAAGCCTTAAAATTGAGGTTGATGAATTGCCAACCGGTTACAAACTTATCGATAGCAACGAAATCGACCATACTATTACCCTTGCCGGAACCAAAACCGTGGCAGGAGTAGTTACCGCCATTACAGGCTTAAACGAAATAGACACCCAATTAAACGATTTTATTTTTAATGCACCAAATGGCCTGCTGCAAAGCTACAAACGCAAAATAAGCATTATTAAAAACATCATTAACAAGGCAGCAGATAGGTTGAACGATAACCGGCCGCTTTGCGAAGATTATTTAAGCACAAAAGCTTTAAAAGTAGAAGAAATAGCTATTTGCGGTAATATTGAGATTGATCCCTTTATGGATGCGGCTACCGTGGCGGCCGAAATTTATTTTCAGCTGGCCCGTTTTCTTTCACCCGATGTTTATTTCTATAGCCTGCCCGACATGGTGGCCAAAGGTAAAGCAACCGAAGATATTTTTGACGGACCTGCCCTGGAGCATGGTTTTATTGATGATGAGGAACTAAATGCTTCTGAACAGCAATGTACCATTCATGCCAGTGATCTGATCCGCATTATCATGGATGTAAAGATTGATGGTAAACCCGTTGTTCAATCGGTTAGCGGATTACAACTCGCCAATTTCCCTGAAGATAGCAGTGATGGCATAAGCCAGAAAACAGTGAAATGGTGTCTGTCTTTAGCTATCGATAAGTTTTACGTACCCCGCTTATCTGTCGACCTATCTAATTTGTCGTTTTTTAAACATCAGCTTCCTTTTGCATTCGATAAGGATGATTTGAAGGCTAAATATAAAGCACTTTGGACCACTGCACGTAAGCGTTATCCTGTAAACCCGGTTTTAGACCGGAGTTTACCCATTGGGAACTGGCGAGAAATAACAGATTATACTTCGATACAGGAAGATTTTCCACTGGTTTATGGCGTGGGCAGCGATGGAATCCCGAATTTACCTACCAACGAAGACGAAAGAAACCTGAGGATAACCCAGACTAAACAATTCAAAGGTTTTCTGGCCTTTTTCGATCAGTTGCTGTACAATTACCTGCAACAGGTAAACGGTTTAAAAGCCTTATTTAGCTTAAACCAGGAACTTGATGAATTTGGACAACCGCTGATGAATAAAACTTATTTCAGCGAACCTTTAAAAGGAGCAACGAGTCTTGCCGATATTGTACCCAACGCTGGCAGCCAAAAGATTTTTACCGATGGTTACACAGCACAGTTACAGGGAATAACCGAAAGTCAGGCCGATTTTGAAAAACGCAAGAACCGTTTTTTAGATCACCTTTTAGCCCGTTTTTGCGAACAGTTTAGCGACTATGCTCTGATTGCCTATACCAACGAGGGACAAAAGGCAGGAGCGGAGTTGATTAAAGATAAGCTCTCGTTTTTAAATGCCTATCCGGAAATTAGCAGCAACAGAGGCAAAGCTTTTAACTACAAAAACGAACTCAGCTGGTTTTACCAAAACGTTTCAGGTTACGAAAAACGGGTGGCTTTATTGCTCGGTATTGATCCTAAAAAAGCCGGAGAATTGCATTTTTCTAAACCATTCAGGATCTTGCAGGTATCGGCCAGCTGGACTATCGATACCAAAGTAGCTGCTAAAGTCCTTTTTGAGGGGGTAAATAGCTTCTCTGATCAGTTATTGGCCAGAGCCGGTATGGAAGAGTTAATCAGTGCAGCGGTACACCTCAATAATTATAAAATTGTAGCCGGCACTGCTGCGGGCAAACACCAGGTTTTATTGTATGCAGATTTAATTGCAGAAAGGGTAATAGCCAGTAGTAAAAACACGGCTTTAGATCTTGCTGATAGTAATTCTTTGATTGCCAGTCACATTGATCTGTGCACTAAAGAATTATGTAAAACTGTTTTAGCTAGCCGGAAGAATATGGCATTACCGGTTTCAGATTATTTTGAGATCCTTTCGCACACCGTTGATGGCTCTACCACACCACCTTTACATAAAATCAGTTACCAGTTATTCGACTTGCCTGCGCCTGATGCCAGCCGCAAAGTTATACTCACCGGTGAAGTAGAAGGCCCTGAAGTTAAAGGAGCGGATGCTGCTGAAACCAAGGCAAATACCGAAGCCAGCTTGCTGTGGAAACTAATTCGCTTTGCGGCTGACGAAGATTATTACCGTTTTGTGCCCGAAAATGTAACGGTGTACGATCCAAATTATCATTTCGAAATATTCGACATTTATGGCAATGTAATGGCCAAACATAAAGGTAAAAATTACAACCGTCCACTGGCCGAAATTATAGAAGACAGTACCGCTTCCCCATTGGTTAAAATTGTAGGGTCACTATCCAATAATGGCACCTATACTGTTAACAATACGGTAGCATTGGGACCGGATATTAAGATTGAAATTAACGAAACACTGCCCAATAATTACCCGGATGGGAAAGTGAGCTTTAGCGAAACCTTTACGGCCTATTTATACGAAAACGGTCGTGAACTAACGGTTACCGGAATCGATCTGACCGATCGCCTGCGCGCCGGCGATCAATTAAGCTTCATTAAGCCTGCGGCAGAGGCAATGGAGTTCGTGATTTTGCAAATCAGCTTTGCTGATAATAAAACCACGATTATTTCGGCCGTTCCACTCGATTTTGTTGTAGCACCCAAGATCAGTTATACCAAACTTTTTGAAATTAAGACCATAAGCCCAAAAACTATAGTGATTAGGGCTGGTATGGAGAAACTGGCCAGGCTGGATATGGTATGTTTCTTCAACAAGGTATTTATAGACCGGGAAGGTTTACATTTGATAGAGCACCTTTTACTGCGGCCAAAAAAACATGATTTCGATCAGTTGATGGCCATTCATACCGATGTAGATTGTGTGCAATGCAAAATTGCCGATACTTACAGCTTTGTAATGTCAGCCGTTTTGCCTTACTGGCCAAACCGTTTCAGAGACCGGAATTTCAGGACTTTTATTGAGAAAACCTTGCGAGAAGAATGTCCGGCACATGTGGTGCTCAATGTATGTTGGGTAAATCCATTGCAAATGGCTCAGTTCGAACTGGCTTATAAAAACTGGTTAATTCAGATTAATACCACCAGCGCAGGTGATTTGGAAAGGGTAAAGGCGCTGAAAAACCTGATCGATATCTTGCAAAATTTACGGAGCGTTTATCCTTCAGGCAAACTGCACAGTTGCAATGAGAACGAAGTACAGAAAAATCCACTCATATTAAATCAAACTAACATTGGCATTTTTTAACTAATCTAGCTATGGAACTCATTAATAAAACAACGGTTTTTGAAGAAAACCAGGTACTTACGGCAGGTCAGCTGAATACCACGCAGCAGTTTTTGTTTCAGGAAAGCAGGTTAACCAGAATTAGATTGATTGGAAGGGGGATTGTTTGCGGTTTGCACGCTACCTATGGCGTTAATACCGTGCACCTTTCTCAGGGGACAGGTGTTACTTCGTGGGGGTTTTTAATTTCACTGGGCGATTGTGATTTAACCCACTACAAAACTTATACCTTGCCTGATGGCTTAGATTATAACTATTTTAACAGTGCTCCGCTTATAGAGCTCGTTACTGGCGCAAATGCTGCGGCCATGGGCGCTGTTCCAATCACCGCGGCTTTGATTTTGAGCGATTATGTAGTGGTATTGTTTTTAGAATCGGCAACACGCGATTTGAAAAGCTGTTTGGGTAAAAGTTGCGATGATTTGGGTAAAGAAAATACATTTACTATCCGTAAATTATTGATCAAAAGGACCGATCTGATTGGAATTAATACCTTAAATAATAATAAAGGTGGAGCGCTGTATCCGGCTCTTTATGAGTTAGAAACGATCGAATATCCTCGTGCTTTAATTACCCGGATAGCAGCAGCTAATTATCCCTCCTTGGTAAATGCCTATTTAAGTCCGGTTGCGGCAGTTTTAGAGAAATTAACCAAACAGCTTAGCATTATTTATAAAGAACTACCGGCGTTGGTGCGTCATTTTCCAGGTGTCGATTTTGATAATATCCGGAGTAACTGGGAAGGGAAGCTGATTGATCTTGCAGCGCAATACCTGGCGGGTAAGGCCTATGGATTTCAATATGTTTACGATGCTTTCGAAGATATTATCAAATCGTATGAGGAGTTGCGCTGCATCGCCATGCACCTGCACAGCGTTTGCTTGCCTAACGATGATGCCTTTCCGATGCATTTAATGCTGGGTAGCAAAGCCTGTCCGCCTTCTGTTTTTAGGCAGGAATTTGAATACTCGCCCTTGTTTAACGAATATAAAGACTGGAGCAAAAAGCTGGTTTCGGTTTTTGGCCGTACTCTGGCCATGTTCAATGGTTATTTTGATAGTCTATCGGAAAAGCGCGAACGCGGTATTTTAGCCACGCCCAGCAAAGAGAAATGGCAAAATATTGGTAAAAGGGCCTTTCCAATTTATTTTGACCCCAATAACGGCGATTTCGAACAATATTGGAACGAATCATTATGCCATGGCTGTAGTAACGGTAAACCGCTCAGCTACCATTATCAGGTACCACTCAGTTTGCAAAGGTATGGAATTAGCCGGTTGGAAGCGCCTTTGCTCTACAATTTCTCCGATACCAGTTTTTTCAGGATGGAAGGCCATTTGGCGCTAGCCGAAGATGATGCTGTTTCGAAATACAAAAAATTACAGCGCAGTTTCAATTTGCCATTTAAAGTACGCTCGGTTTTTATGGGTGAAGGTGGTGTAATCAAAACGGTTTGTCGTTACCCGGATCTCGATTCGCAATACCTGGTTTGGCGTAACGTAATGCTGTATTACTTCAATAACCTGATTAAATACAGTACCCTTGCTGAAAAGATGGTAGCTCGTTTTGATGATGTCAAAGATGCAGCAAAAGATGCGGTTAGTGGAGTAAATACCAAAAAAGAGGCTGCCCCTAATGCAAAAGCTGCCGGAAAGGAAAGTTTTACCGATGCAGGTGCCACTACCGAAAAAACAACCACCTTTGGCAATCTGAATAAGATTTTTATGAAAGCCGGCATGGTAGGCGAGCGCATCAACCAGGCCAATTATTCAAAGATAAGCAATAGCAAGGGGCGTCTGGAAACAACTGCAGATGAATTGCAACGCGATGCACTGCGTTTAGTAGTACACTTTAATGATAATCTTGAGGAGTTGATTGCTACACTCGTTTTAGAATTTACTGATTTTGACGAGAAACGCTTTAAATCGGCCTACACGAACCTAATAACCACTTACGTCAACGGGATGAAACTGCTCGTGCGTATTATCAATAGGGATGGTAACGTAGAGTTGCTGCCTTACCTCATGGCTGCTACCGTATTGCACCGGGTAATTAATGTGCTTATGATCAGGCCTTACATTACAGTCGGCACTTTAACCGATATCAGGCTACAAAGGAATAAAAGCCTTCGTAATAATCTTTCATTTTTCGATTATATCCGTCACTCGGGGGCTGTAGAACACCTAGCAGGGGTAAATAAAGGTAATACCCTGCTATTACTGTACCATACCGGTAAAGAACCGGAGTATCAAACGATAGAAAGAGCTCCACAGGCTGCAAAGGCAAAAGCTAAAAAAACCGAAAGCCCTGAGTATAAGGTAGCTGAACAAGCTTTGAAAGCTACTTACGAAGCCAGGTCTTCAGCCATAAAAGCGCGCATATTTGAGCAGGAAAAAGAACTTAACCAAATGGAACTTCAACTGCGCGAAGGGCTTGAAATCAAGCTGGCTGAAATTGATAAGCGTGAAGTGCTCAGTGCTGGCGAGATCAGGAAAGAAGAATCGGCCATTAAAAGCGAACTGGAAGTAAAACGAAAAGCACTGAAATCTACGGATGGTGCTAAAGCCGAAGCACTTGAAAAAGAATATAAGGAAAGGATTGTATTGATGCGTAAAAGCAGTGAGGGTGATAAAGCCAAAGAAATTAAAGAGCTGAATAAAAATGTCGAAAACGAACTCGCTGAAAGACGGAAAGTACATACTGAAGAAATAGAAAAGGCCAAAAAAGAAGAAACCGAGGCCTTAAAAGAATATGAAGCTCAGGTAAAGATGCTCGCTAAGAAAATAGAAATTGAAGAGGAACTGGAAGAAATTATATACACCGGTGAAGGAGAAAAAGAAGGTAAATATTTAAGTGATTTTGAAGCCAAGTTTAACCAGCAGTTTAAGGAGTTAAGCGAGAAAATAGGAAGCCAGGGACTTGAAAATATTGCAAACAATGTAATCGCCGATTTTACCGTATACGATGACGATGCTTGTTGCGAGTGTAATGCCAATGATTATAAAAATAAAGAACTTACCCCTTTGGTAGCGCCCATTTCGCGTTTTGTAGTGTATAACCCCAGCCGGATCAATTCGGCAAAGATACAGGTGCTTAATAATTTCTATCACCCAGGCGAATACAGTGTAGTAGTAAAGAGCGAGCCTGAATTAGGTAAAATAAGCTTTGAAGAAGAGGTTTACGAACCAAAACCTGTGTTAAAGAAACAGATTCTGGTTTATACACTAGATACCGATCGTGTAGCCAAAAATGCTAGGGCGATGAAATCAATTGTGGCTACCGATGAAATTGAATATGCCATAATAGAAAATGAAACCGGCGAAGAAGTAGGAACTGATAAAATTACTTTCTTTATTGGTATCGGCAGAATCGGGCAGGATACCTACGAACTGAGTGGTAACGTAGCCTACGCCAAGCAGTTTAAAGTGTCGGTAAACGATGCAACTGGTGCGGTTATTCAACAAAATACTTTTACCGGCAATAAATACAGTTTCAATCTTAATCCTGGCAAATATCATGTGGTGATGGAGGGCATTACTCCTCATGGAGGAGGAGAAGGCGATATTGAAATTGTTAATGAAGATGTAGTTTTAAATTTCAGTTTAGGATAAAGCCATATGAACAGGCACCTCATCCAATCGCAGAAAATGTTGCTTACTGTTGACAGTCAACAGGATTGGGAACAGGTGCAGGCCGAAATCAGCTATTTTTGCAAAACAAGGCTGCCCGAAGTGCTTGAAAATATCTTTGATGAATTTGCCCTTAACCATACCATTCGCATCGATCAGCTAAATATCGATCTGGGGAATTTAAGTTTAAATACGCTTGCCCAAGATATTGAAGAACAGATTACTATTCAGGTTTATCGTTATCTGCGAGCGCACCATCAACAAGAGATCAATGCGGTTTTGGTAAAGTACGAAAAGCTGATTAGTTTCCTTACGCACCTTAAAATAAACGCGCCTGATTCTGGATTGGCCAATGTAGTTTCAGTCGGGTACCTGGATGAAGCAAACAATTACGAAACACTGGCCTTTTACTGCGAAACCGGATTAAAACCCTGGTGGTTAGCTACCACAACTTCGTTTAAACCTGCGGCTCTACTTTTACAATTTTTAAATGCTGATGCAGAAATATTTGCTCAGTTTGTGAAGGCTGTAAAACATCAGGAAGCCACTTACAGGCGCTTAATTCAGTTGGTAGGTAGGAAAATGTTTTTCTATCAGATTCATCAGTTTACAACCGATTTAAATATTTTAAAATGCTTAGAACGAAATATAAATGATAATTTATTTAAATTAATAGTTGAACATTGGTTGAGTCAGTTGGAAGCAGGAAAAAGCGAGTCACACCACACAGATTTTGGCTTGTGGCTCTTTGCTTTGGTTGAACAGCAGCCTGTTTTAAAACCAATGGTACTCGAGGCTTTGACATTAACCCGAAGAGAACAGGAAAGCAGGCAAACTGAGGCTGGGTTGGTTTTGCGGCTCAACAAATTATACACTGCAATTACCCGGCAAAAACAAGGACCTGCTGTTGCTTCGAAACCTGCTGTAAATCCGGTCGACGAAAACACAAAGCCGCTACGCGTTGAGGGTGTAAATCAGGAAGCTTCCATATTAATTGAAAATGCTGGTCTGGTTTTGCTTTATCCTTATTTTAAAAACCTGTTTAGTTCGCTACAACTGTTAAACGCAAAGGATTTTAAGGATGAAATGTGCATGCAAAAGGCTGTTGTGTATCTCCATTATTTAGTTTATGGCGAAATGCCTGAAGATGAGTGCCAGTTGGCCCTGAATAAGATATTGTGTGGCGCAACACCAGAAACAATCATTTTGTTTAACGAAATAAGTTTTACTGATGAAGAACTTAGCTGGAGCGATACTTTAAAAAGTATGGTTATTCAACATTGGACCAAACTAGGTTCAACAACCATACAAGGTCTAACCGAAACTTTTTTGAAACGGGATGGTAGCTTAATTTTTCGCGCAAACAACTATCATGTACATGTAGAAAGAAAAGGATTTGATGTTTTACTGGATACCATAGCCTGGCCTATATCCATAATACGCTTACCATGGAACAATTATTTGATCAGTCTGAACTGGTAAACAGCACATTAAAGGCAAATGCCGATGCACTTTTGGCCGAATTAAACTGGTTTGAAAAGGTGTTGCAGCTCCGTAGTGCCATCAATGCCGGGAGTGTGGCCGAAAGCACCAGTATTTTCGACGTTCAGCCGCCCGATTTAAGCCAATCCAGTTCCAGTTATGGCCGTTTTCTGGTTCAGCATCAGCTTGGATTTGCTGATCGTTTTCTGCTTTTTCTGGCCATGGTAACCCAGATAAAACCACAATGCCTGGACATATTTTTGGTACAGAATCCGCAAACCGGTCAGATCTTCACCGAGTTCGGGGGTAGAAAAGGGAATGTATTCAGCGGTTTTTTACCTACTGCCGAAACATTTTTGTTTTTGTTGGCTGCAGATAACTTAATGCTACGTTTCGATCTGTTAAAACTGTTTGATGCCAAGAATGCGCTATTTGCGCTGAATGTACTGGAATATGAGCCTCTGCCACCAGGTGAACCGATTTCGAGTATTCCATTGCACATCAATAAAAACTGGTTCGAAGAATTTACTACAGGCGAAAGAAGCAAACCCCGGTTTTCGGCAGATTTTCCAGCGCATCTGATCGAAACCAATATGCAATATGAGGATTTGGTGTTGCCTGAGCATACCCGCGAGCATTTGGAACTGCTTGATTCGTGGCTGCTGCACAATAAAATCATGATGAACGACCTCGGGCTCAAACATAAAATAAAACCGGGCTTCCGCACGCTCTTTTACGGTCAGCCTGGCACCGGAAAATCGCTCGCAGCAGCAGTATTAGGCAAAAAGCATAATTTACCTGTTTACCGGATTGATTTAAGCCGGGTAGTGAGTAAATATATTGGCGAAACTGGAAGAAACCTGTCAAAAGTGTTTGATGCTGCAGAAAATCAGGGTTGGGTATTGTTTTTTGATGAGGCGGATGCCCTTTTTGGTAAGCGGACTAACGTTAGCGATGCACGCGATAAATATGCCAATCAGGAAACCAGTTATTTGCTACAACGGATTGAAGACCACAACGGATTGGTGATCCTGGCCAGTAATTTTAAACAGAATATCGATCAGGCGTTTTTACGCCGCTTTCAATCCGTTATCGAATTTCCGATGCCACAGGCCAGTCAGCGGGCTTTACTTTGGGAGCAGGGCTTTTCGCCTTTGATTAAGCTCGAAGCGAAGGTAAACCTGAATGATATTGCTCAAAAATTCGAGCTTACCGGAGGTGTGATTATCAATGTGGTACAGTATGCCACCATGCAGATGCTCAAAGCGGGCGGAAAAGAAATCAGGCAAAAAGATATTGTTGAAGGGATAAAACGCGAACTTAAAAAATCAGGCAGAACATTATAAACATGGGCAGCGCACTGGCATATAGCAATTCTCAACCGAAGTCTGTTACGCACAACAGGCCCGGAACAGGCTGTATTCAGGCTAAGCTAAAAGTCGGTGCTGTAAATGATCCACAGGAAAAGGAAGCTGATCAGATTGCAGAGCGGGTAATGCGGATGCCGGCCAGTGCAGGTTTTGCCATGGCGGGAGCAAGCCGAACAGTGCCTGAGATGAAAGTGCAACGCAAATGTTCAGGCTGTGAGCAAAAAGAAAAAATAGCGCGTAAAGAAGAAGAATTAAAGGAAATAGATCAACCCGGCGTGTTACAAGCCAAAGCTGACAGTGGTTTTGCAGCAGGTGGAGCTGCACCAGCCAGCGTTCAATCCGGAATAGCAGCAACCAAAGGAGGAGGAGCAAGTCTCCCTCGGCATGTAAGTGCAGATTTAGGTGGTAAAATGGGCGCTGATTTTTCTGGTGTACGCATTCACGATAATACACATGCTGCAAAGATGACTGCTCACGTAAATGCCAGGGCATTTACAGTCGGCAATAACATTTATTTCAACCAGGGCGAGTACAATCCAAATTCCTCCAGTGGAAAATTTCTTTTGGCCCACGAGCTTACGCATACCATTCAGCAGGTCGGGAGTGTGAAGCGAAAAACAAAAGAGAAGGATAAAAAATTACAGCGGAAAGCAGAACCTGAAAAAATAAGGCGGAAGGAAGAACGTAAGGAAATTCTGAGGGTAGTAAAAGAACCTGAGCAAATCAATCGCTGTGCCTGCAATGATGAGCAGGTGCAACGCTGGTCGTTAGGCGAGTGGCTGGCCGATAGTGCCTGGGAAATTGTAGAAACCATTGCACCTGCCGAATTTGTACAGGTGCTTAGGGAAATTAATAGTAAGGGTATTTTAGGCTTCCTGCGCGAAAAACTGATGGCCGGGCTGAACAGGTTATTTGACCGCTTTCCTGCTGTAGGTAGCTTCGTTACCAATTTAATTGCGGTATTCTCGATGCTGTACCAGCGGGTTTCGGCCATTATGCAGGCCTTAATTGCCGGCGATTGTACACCGCTACTGGCCGCAGTTAACGAACTCAAAGAGGTTATTACTACCATTGCTACCGATGCATGGGCAGGTTTAACCGATTTTGTACGGCCTATTGGTGAGTTTTTCTCCGGTTTGTGGACTTCGTTTGGTGCACCGGTGGTTGATTGGCTCGGACAAACAGCGGCCGATGTATGGGCCTGGATGCAGGATATCGGGCGCCGGATTTGGGATTGGACATCGCCAGTACGCGAATATGGTTCAATGGCCTGGGATTGGGTAAAATCGACGCTGGGATTTGGTACAGATAGTTCGGGTGCCGAAAATTCAAATGGTGTTATCCAGTGGATCACCGGAAAAGCCGAGGAAGCCTGGACTTCCATTCAGGAAACGATCAGGCCTGTAATTGAGCCTGTTCAGCAAATTGCAACCCGGGTGATGGATATTTTGCCGCTCAATGCCATCATGAACCTGCGTGATACTGTATCTAATTTTGCTGCCGACGTTAACGGAATGGCTACCGCAATGGGCGATGATGGATCGGGAGTTGCGGCACGGGCGCAACAGGCTTCACTTCGTGATACGATTTTACCGGCAGTTCAAACCAAAATTGTCGAAGTGCAGCAGGGCATTACTAACGTAGGTTTGTGGGTTGCCGAAAGTGTGGGCGGTTTTGTAGGTCAAATTACAGGTTTCTATAATTCAGTTGCTTCAAGTTCGATATTTGCGGTAGCAGCGCCGGCAATTGCATGGGTAAATGATACTGCATTAAGTTTAAGCACCTGGGTACAAACCGGAGTGGTCGATCTGTTTAACATGGCAAGCAGCGGTTTAGGCTATCTGGCAGGTTTTATTCAGCCCATATTAAATGCACTGCAAAGAATAGTCGATACGCTGAGTGATTTGGCAGGACGGGCCGGAGATTTTATCCTGGGACCTTTTATGCTCATTCCCGAATGTATCCGAACACCGATAAAAGACTTTCTGATTGAGCAAATTCTGAGCAGGATTCCTTTGTTTAACCAGATTATGGCCATAGGTGATGTTTGGGCAAGGGCACAACAAATTGTAATGACCATTTTGTACCAGGTTTTTGTAGATGGCAATTTGCCTGGTGCCATGTGGACCTTTTTCAGGGAATTGCTAAGCCTGGTTGGGATTCCTCCTGAACTTGTTGTTTCCATATTGGCCAATGCATCGCAGGCTGTTGTCGATATTTTGGGCAACCCGGTTGGTTTTTTCATTAATTTATTAAGTGGTTTACAACAAGGATTTACGCAGTTTTTTGGCAATATTGGCACGCATTTACTTTCGGGTGTAGTAAATTGGCTAACTGCCGAAATGCAGGCTTTGGGTATTACACCACCAAGTGATTTTTCATTCGGATCAATTTTCAGTTTCATCCTCCAGATTTTAGGCATAACAGTCGACAATATTTTTAATCTGCTGGCCACCAGAATTGGCGAAGAAAGGGCACAAAGATTACGTGGGATGCTTGATATGGCTACAGGTGCATGGAGTTTTGTTGCCGATGTGGTAGAACGTGGCCCGGCTGCGATATGGGAGCGCATTCAGGAACAGCTCAGTAATTTATGGGACACCGTAATCAATAACATCGTAACCTTTATTAACGAACGAATTATGGCTCAGGCAACCGCCTGGCTGTTGAGTATGCTCGATATTTCGGGCATTATGCCGGTTGTGAACAGTATTTTGGCGGTTTACAGGGCCATCCAAAGTTTTACCGAATATTTTGTGCCTATACTGCGCATCATTAATCAATATGTTACCATGCTTGCCGATGTAGCCCGCGGAAATATTGCCGGGGCTGCCAATTTCTTAGAAGGTATTTTGGCCAACTCACTCCCCATTATGATTGGATTCCTGGCCAACCAGTTCGGTTTTGGCAGAATAGCCACGCGGATGCAGGAAATTTTAACCGCGGTAAAAGTACGGATCGACAACGGAATTTTATGGGTGATCGATCAGGCCATCAGGGTTGGTGGAGCCATAATGAATGCCGGAAGAGCAGTTGTAGATGCCATAAGGGGCTGGTGGAACAGGCGAAGACCTTTTGTTGCGGCAGATGGAGAACATCACGAAATGTATTATCAAGGCGAAGGCGGAAGTGCCCAACTTTATGTGGCTAGTGCCAATCCGCGTCCGGCAAGTTTGCTGATTACCCAATTGCAAGCCCAATACGCTGGTGAAACAACCGGTCCGGGTGCGGCTAAAAAACAATTAGCTGATAATGCCAGGGCACTTTATGATAACCAGATTGTAACCTTACTCAATGCTGTTAAAGCACTTTCTGACGATCCATCGAACGATAGTTTAATTGAGCAAAACCCAAACTATCAGCAGTTGCTGGTTAAAGAAACCGAGCTGATGGAAATTCTGCGGCAAATTATGGGTACCGCAACATTGGCCGATGCCAGGCAGAAATATCTTTATGAAGGAGCTGTAGGTACTTATACCGGTGTACCAACGCCTACTTACGATAGTGTTACGCCAGATCATCAACCACAGTGTGCTACCTTAAAAGCTGCCGCCGAAATGGTTTTCGGAGCAACAGGTCAGCCGGTCTTCCCGGCAGGGAATCCGATTTTTAATTTAACCAACGGCAGCCATTGCAGCGGTGCCTATGTCATTAATCTGCACAGTAACAGGCATAATTTTGGCGTAAGCCGAACTTATGGCTCTACCCCCCATACGGCAAACTTTATCACCCGCACCCAACCTCGTTTAAGCATGACGCCAACCCGTCGGGCAGCACAGCAAATTGTTATGACCGAGCTAAGGAGTGAGCTAAATGCGGATGTGGCTCACATTAGGACCAATGTTTTAAATGCAAGCATGGGGCCAGCAACAGTATGGCGGGATATCGATGCCGATAATATGAATGGCTTAACGCTGGCTTTATCAGATAAAACACAACTGTTTAATTTTGTTAAGGGCAATATTGCCCAAGGCGAGCGCCAGATTGCCAACCAGCCTTTGAATAATATTGTAACCGGATAAAAATGGAAGATTTAAAAACACTGTTTAAAGATAAAAGCGTATTTGACACACTCACTGAACTGCTGGAACAAAACGGTCAGCTATTTGGCTATTTTAGAAATAGCGAAGGAGATTTGTTTTACGAAGAACGGGTTAACAGAAAGCAGGAAATTAAATACCTGATGCATGCTCAATCTGGTTCCTTAATTTTATTGTACAATAGAACTAACTGCGACGATTGGGACGATGCAGTAATTGTGAGTGCCGATTCTTCCGGTGAGCCAACGGCTATTGTGGCTAAAAACCTTGGCGATTACTTAAGACTCATACACGAAGGTGATGGATTAATTCAGAAAGTATTAACGGTAGGCTATATGTACAAATTGATACCTCAAACCTATAAAACACCGGTTGAAAAAATAACTCAGGAAGATGTGGATTCGATTATTCAGTTCACAGAAGCCAATGAGCCAAATTTTCAACGGATAAAGGATGTGCTCAACAAAAACGGATTTCAACAGATGGATAATCCGGTAGCCTATATTTGGGATGCTTTTAATACAGACTATCCGGTAGCTTTATAAATCATGTGTTAATGCAGGAAGCTTCAGGCTAAGTTAAAAATTCTTTCTTCACCCATTTATTGTCTGAACTGATTTTACTCCAGCCATTACTTTCTTCAACAATAAAAACCTCCTGATTTTGAGCTAATGCTGAAACCTTAGGGAAATTAGTGCCTGGACCGCTTCTCACATTCAAAGTACTTGCATTAACAGTGGCTCTCGTTACGGTTTTGGTGTAACTGCCATTTACCCAATGCTGTTGCGAACCAGAAATTTTATACCAGCCGTTTTTTTCTTCATATACCCGCAAAACTGCCCCTAAGGTTGCTGGTACTACACTGCTTACTTTTTTGCTCTGGGCGTTTGCATCCTCCCTGATGTTCAAGCTGTCCGCTGTAACCGCTACATATTTAATTACGTTTTGCGCAGGCTGTGGTACTGCGCCATTTAAGGCAGCACTAACCAGCGGTAAGAAATTTTGATTGCAATCTGCTACCTTATTGCCACCAAAAAAGTTGGTGCCTGGACAGGTTTTGTTATTGCCGGTACCATTGTTCCGAACACCGGTAATCAGGTTAAACCAGTGGTGATAAACTATTTTATCACTGTTAACCGCAATACCGAACTTTTTGCATAGGGCTGCGGTTAACTTAATGATCGTATTTTGATGTTCAGTGGTCATCGTGTCCTTGCCCGCATCAAAATTCCCGAGATTTTCTATACATATAGCACTCGAATTAAAACCCAAAATGCAGGCAGGTGTATCCTCGAGACTTCGGCCGGTTAAAATGCTACCATCCGGAAAAGTGGTAAAGTGCTGGCCAATATCTTTCCAGCCGTTGTGACTTACATGATAACTTTTCATGCCCTGCTGTAAGTCGAAATGATTGTTGCCTTTAAAATTTACATAAGAGGGGCTCCAGGTGTGGTGCTCCTGAACATACAAAATAGTTCTGGCGACCCTTAAATTTGAAATCCATGTTTCAAATTCAGTGATGTCCATTTTGGTAAAACCGGATTTATTGGTCATAACAAATTGGTTTAGGTTTACACTAAATAGCTATAGTTGGATGGTTGGTTTCGGAGGCCTGCGCCACCTATGTAAATATAGCTATAAGTATTAAAAAAGTAATTAACTTTTTTAATACCAGTTTGTTATGGTTTTGTGTTGGTTTTGATTTTGCCGCTTTAAAGTTTAAGGCTTTTTACCTTTTTCTTTGTCTAAAACAGTGAAAACCTGCACCAGTCTTTCACCGCTTTCATCTACAAGGGTTAGCGTATGTTTTCCGGGTGGCGGGCTAATGGCCAGCTGGTGGAAATTTGTTGTAGTTGCTATATATTCATTATCAATGTGCCAGTATATCCTGGAGTGCTGGTTTCTGTGGGCTGCGTTAAGCACAATTTTACCCCGGCTTCCATCCAGCTCTAAAGGAATATAAACTGTGGCGTTGTTTTTGGGATAAATGAGCTCCATTACGCTATTTCCACCCGAAATATCGCAGCCGCTTTTAAATGGAGGCAGGATTTTGTAATCGCTGTTTTTGATTTTGTAATAGTATTCCATTGCTGGTGGTAAAATGAACCAGCTTTTGTGCTGCATGTTTGCTATGCTTTCGCATAAATCGGTTACGCGGTAAGCGCCCGTTTTATCGAGGTGTATTAGTTTATGATATGGGCAAGCAGCTGTTTTTTCGCCTGCGGGAGGTACCAGTTCTTCTACCACGTTTTCGCAATATTCGCCAGCTTTGTAGCCACTTTGCCTGCAGATTTTGAGTTTCTTTAATTTGGTTGCAGGTGTTTCGAACCATTTGCCATTAGGCAACAGCCTGAAAATGTCAAATAAAACCGGAGCAGCAGCCTCGATGCCCACCAGGCCAGGCCTACCTTCGCCATCTGCATTGCCAACCCAAACACATACCACATAATTGGGGGTTAAGCCTACAGCCCAGGCATCTCGGAAGCCAAAACTAGTCCCGGTTTTCCAGGCGATCCGCTGCGATGAGGAGAACTGTTCCCATAAACCTTCGTCGCCAGGACGCATTACTTCTTCCATGGCATTAAAGGTAGCCCATATCGAAGCATGATCTAAAAAGGAATTGCGTTGATAGTCTGCTTCATCCCTGCGGTTATTTTTGATATAGCTTGCCTGACGATAATCGTTAGGGTTATACAAACCTTTATAGGTATTAAAATGGTTCAATGTACGCGTCATGCCCATGTAGGTATTTGCAAGATCCCACATGGTTACCTCGCTTCCGCCCAGAATAAGCGATAAACCGTAATGATCGGCAGGCTGGTTAAGGGTACTAATGCCTATTTTTTTGAGCTTATCGTAAAATCTTTCGTACTTGTATTGCTGCAACATTTTAACTGCCGGAATGTTGAGCGAGCGGCTAAGTGCTTTATCTGCAGCAATGGCACCATCATAGCCCAGATCGTAGTTTTGAGGTGAATAGCCTGCAATTTGTGTGGGGATATCTGCAACTAAAGTATGTGGGAGTATAAAACCATCATTCAGCATACTGGCATAAAGCAGTGGTTTTAGCGTGCTTCCGGGGCTACGTAAAGCTTTAATCATATCTACATGACTTTGCAGATCAGTATTTTCGGGTTGATAAATATTGCCTGCATAACTTACAACCTCGCGGGTTTTAACATCTAAAATTAAGGCAGAAATATTATTAATATCGTTTGCCCGGTACCGGTTGTTATAGCGTTTTAAAATGGCATTTACTTTTAACTGGATGTTTTCATCAAGCGTTGAGGTAATACGGCTGGAGTTAACCTCAAGGTTTTTTCTTTCTGCTTTAAAGCGATTTAATAAATGCGGGGCATTTTGTGGCAATGGCATGGGCTTACCGGGAACAGGCTCCAGTTTGGATAAATTAGCTGTAGTTTGGTCGATATATTTCAACTTAACCAGTTTGTCTAATAAATCGTTTCTTTTTTTGACTAGCTTACCTGAATTTTTACCGGGATGCACCAGCGAAGGGCTATTGGGTAACACTGCGAGTGTGGCCATTTCGCCCCAGGAAAGGGTTTTGGCATCGCGACCATAATAACGCCAGCTAGCAGCTTCTAAGCCTACTACGTTACTGCCAAAGGGCGCATTAGCCGCATATAAGCCAATAATTTCGTCTTTGTTATATTTAATTTCCAATCGTATCGCCAAAATTACCTCCAGCAGCTTTTGCCAAAGGGTTCGATCTTGCTTACGCGAGAGGCGGATAACCTGCATACTGAGCGTACTGCCACCACTTACTACACTTTTAGCTTTCAGATTTTGTTTCATGGCCCTGCTCATGGCCAAAAAGTCAACTCCAATGTGATGATAAAAGCGCTTATCTTCAAAAGCAATAATGCAATCTTTAAATTTTACCGGTACCGAATCGGCAACCGGGAAACGCCATTGCCCGTCGCTGGCAATGGCTGCGCTTAGTAAATTGCCGTTACTGGCTTCGATTACAAAAGAGGTTGGAGATTTAAAAAGCTTTGATGGTAAGGAAAAAAGAAATACCAAAAGTAGCGCTACACATACGAAATCGGAAATCAGGAATGCTTTGGGTATTTTGTTCATTGGTTTTTTATCTACTGATTGATGTTCCCACCAACCAGTTTTCGTACTGGTTTCGGCCGGTGTGGACACTAACCGATAGTTTAAATGTTGTTATTAAATAAGTTTCGGCTTATTTGTGGTTGAGAGTCGTCAACGGGCTCTCATCGCTTTTAAATTTATTTATCAAGGCCCTTGTTTAATACCGTTTCAAAAACTGGTTGGAAATACATTAAAACATTATCGTTTATTAGTCTGTAATTTTCTTTATCAAGAACCACATCATCGAATTTGTGATTTTTGTAGCTTGGAGACAGGAGTATTTTAAAATCATTGCTTCCTTTTAAATATTTGATTAATGAAAAATTATAGAACAAAATTGGCCGTTTATCATACATACTCAATGTTGCAATGCCAAAATCATGATCGAAACCATAAAACATTTGCATAGGATCTGTTAGGGTATAAGCATTCTTTTTTCTAATGATTATAATTTGATCCAGGTTGTTTTTAACACAGAAATCTTCTGCATAAGCAACCATTTTTTTGTATTTATACCGTTGAGAAAAATATTCGAGCTCTTTAAAATCAAAGCTTTCAAATTCTTTATTCTCAATGTTTTTTTTAGTTAAATAAGTAGTTAAATAAGTTAACAGATTAAAATTTAGGTCGTTTTCGGCAAGTACTTTTGCTTTAAAGGCGCCTTTAAGATAAACGTAACCCATTTGGTAGTTAACATCTGATACAATTCCGGTTTTTTGTGCAATAGAACACAAGGGAATAAGAAAAACTAGAATTGTGAATATAATTTTCATTTGATGTTTTCTTTTTTAATTATCTACTGGTTGGTGTCCTCACCAACTAGCTTTTATCATTTATTTCGGTCAGTGTGGACACCAGCTTATAACCTAAGTTGTTTTCTATTTCACCACCTGAACCCATTTGCCTGGCTGAGTTGCGGAAATATCATTGTTATACATGGCTTCGCACTGCACGGCCGACAGGTAATATTTGCCCAGATAAGAGGCGTTAAGCAATACCTTATAAACCAGACTTTCGCCTTCTCTCACATTGAAATACGTGAAAACGCGGTCATCGCGGATATCCTGATAAGTAAAAGGCGAGGAGGCCAGCATACTCTGGTTATCGTTTACGCGGGTATTGATAATCTCCCAACCCGAAGGGAAAATCTGTGTTAAAGCCATTTGCTCGTACAAGCCCATTCTTCCCGGATTTTTAACGGTAACTTCTGCATAAAAATCAGTGCCCTGTTTTATAGTGGTTGGATCAATTACAGTTCCGTTTAAGCGTTTGTAGGTTACATTCATATCCAAAACATCAGGTCGGTTAGGCAGGAAGTTATTCTGTCCGGCAATAGGCTGGCCCGCTAAAACTAAACGAACAAAGAGCACATTATTGCCATTATTGGTAACTAAGGCAGTGCTGCCTTTAAAGTTTACAGGCGTACTGCTAATGTATTGGCTGCTGTTAACCGGAGCCGATTTTCCATCCAGAACATATTGATATTGCAACTTGGCCGACGATTGGTTTGTACCGCAGAATTTGGCAATCGCCAATAAGCTATATGCTGTGGTTTGGGTACTGTACCAGGTATTCTCGCCTAATTTAGCGGCTAAAGGCTGTAGCAGGCTTGCTGCTTTTGCTTTTTGGCCAAGTAGGGTAAGGGTTTCTAAAATCATTGCCTGATCGCGGATATCTGAACCATAGGTGCCGCCTAGTTGCTTGTAGGCCTGTACGGAAGTATCTAATCCCCTGATCATGTTTTGCGCCACCTCATTTTGCCCAGCAAGTTTATAAGCTGCAGCCAAACGCCATTTGGCCGCTACCGATAGATATTCAAAAGCTTTTAAGCGGTTCATAGCTGCCATTTCAGGTTTTTTGGCCAGGGCAAGCATATATAAGCGGTAAGCCTGTGATAAATCGCCGCCATAAAAATTATTGCTGTTAGGTGCCCAGTTTGCCGCTTTTGATTTTTGGTAGCGCAAAAGATCTTCGAGCAGGCCAACCGGAAGCGTATAACCTGCATTTTGTGCTTCAACCAGGAAGTGACCGGCATAGTTGCTTCCCCATTCGTCGGCACTACCTTCGCCAGGCCAGTATGAAAGGCCTCCTTCGGTAGTCTGAAAACCTTTAAGCCTGTTAATGCCTGCTTTGATATTTTTTTCGGCGGTAGCTTTTTGTTGCTCATTGAGTGCGCTCAACCTGTCGAGATACAATTGAGGGAAAATGCCTGAAGTAGTTTGCTCAATGCAACCATGAGGATACTGAATGAGATAACCTAACCGTTTGCTGAGATTAATGGCAGGGATCGATGACACTTCGAGCGCCCCGGAATTGGTTCCTGTCATTCCGATTGGCTGGTAGTTTACCGCCCATTTGGTGTGCGGCTGAACCGTTGCCGATACCACATTGGTTACATAAGGATTCGGATTTCTGATGTCCATTTCTACATCGTAATCAGTACGTTCGCCACCACTTGTTGCAATTACCTTTACTTTCGCAATGCCTACAGTATTTGGTGCTTTTACTTCAAAATAAGCCATTTGTTCGCCCGTTTGTTTGTAATATAGTTGCTGTTTATTGGTTCCCTGAACAATTAAGTTGCTAGCCTGCAACTGTACTGAAACATTTTTGAGGTTGGCTTCGGTAGCAAAAACAGTTACCGGAAGTGTAAAAGTTTCACCAGGACCAATTACCCGTGGTAAAGTAGCCAACACCATTAAAGGTTTTTTAACCTGAACAGCTTTCTCGGCAAAACCATAAGCAGCATCCTGACCAGCTACTACCATAGCCCTAACCGAGCCGATGTATTGTGGCAATTTAAATTTATGGGTTTTACTCTCGCCCTTACCAATGGTAAATGGCCCCATAAACTTAACTACGGCTTTAAAACGGTTTGCTTTGGCCGGATTGAGGTTTTTATTGATGCTTCCATCACCCCCGATGCTTAAAATCCGCTCTAAATTTCCTCCCCAGGCACCCAGTACATAATCAAATAAATCCCAGGTTTTAACGCCTAAACCTTCGCGGGCGTAAAAGGCGCCATGCGGATCTGGTGTTTTAAAACGGGTAAGATCGAGCAAACCTTCATCCACCAGGGCAATGGTATAAGTCATGGCTTTGCCGTTTTGCTCACCCACAGTAATGGTGTTTTCAGTTTCCGGTTTAATTTTATCGGCCATTTTAATAGTTGGTTTTAAAATGGTTTGCGGGTCTTCAACCGAAAGCGGAATGGCTCCATACATGCGAATTGGCAAATCGTTTATGGTTTGAGCATGAGGTTGCAATAATGTAATGTTGGCGAAAACATTTGGTGCCATTTCTTTTTCTGCCTTAAATTTGAATTGGGTTTGTCCGGCTTTGGTATCTACCCAGAAGGTTTTAAGCACACGACTACCGTTTTCAATAGAAATTAATGCTCTTCCATCTTTTCCGGTTGGAATGGTGAGTGTAATATCTTCGCCCACTGTAAATTTCTCTTTGTTGGCGGTGAAAGAAAGCATAGAGGCTTCGGTGGGGTTGCTTCCCTGCTCGCGTTGTGCCCAGCCCGGCCAATCTATATAAACAGATTTACCGGTAACATGGCCGCCATTGATATCGCGTACCAAAATAAGATACCGGCCCCATTCGGGCTCATTAACGCGTAAATTCCAGCTTCCTTTTCCGTTGGTAAGGTTAACCTGATGACTTTCTACCAGTTTATTGTATTGATTTTGGGTAAAGTTGGCATAAGTGTACCGATCGTCTTGTTCCCACCACCAGCGCCATTGCGTTTTATATAATTCTACCTGAACAGTTTTGTTGCCGCTTAGCAGCCTGCCATCGGTATTTACATTTACAATTTCTATTTTATGATCCTGCCCGGTTACCAGCATACCACTTAAGCGGTCGCCTTTTGGTGGGCGAACACCAAGGTAACTACTATATACATGGTAAGGAATACTAAAGTTATCGATACTGAAATTGCCTCCGGGTTCGAAAACTTTAGTGGTAAAGTTAGCCCTAAGCACGCCTGGTGCAGTGTTGTTTTCGTTTAGGTTGGTATTAACCTGTGCCGAACCATTTTGATTTAAGGTACCTTCAAATATCGTTTTAACCTGCGATTCGAAATTAACCGTAGGGTTATCAAAACTAAAGCCCTCAAAACCTTTAAATTTAGTTTCAGTCGTATTTAAATTAACATCAACCTTTGCTTTCAGATTTTGTGCTACAGCGCCGAAAAGCCATTTGGCCGATAGGGTAGCAGCAGAGGTACCGGCGCTCAAATAAGGTCGGTTACCTACGTTGAAATCAATTTTAAGGCGGTTAGGCATTACCGTCTCAATTTTGAGCGTTTTGGTAAAGGTAGCACCACCTGCTTTTACTTTCGCCATCCAGTTACCCGTAGGCGCCGTATTATCGGTTGCAGTTTTAAAAGTATAGAAACCGTTTAGTGGTTTGCCATTAATCAGCCGCTTATATAATTGGCCTTTTGGGTTATAAAATTCCATGGTTACGGGGTAGTTATCCGGCAGTTTCTTAAGCTTATCTTCTAAAACAAACGAAACAAACAAGCTATCGCCCGGGCGCCAAACGCCACGTTCGCCATAAATAAAGCCTTTTAACCCACTTTGCACCACATCTCCACCTACATCAAAACGGCTTAACGGTAAAGAGCTACCATCATCGAGTTTTAAATAACCACGTTCCGAACCATTTTTGGCAATCAGTAAAAATGGCTGGCGCTTTAAATCAAATCTGGCAAAGCCATCGCCATCGGTTTTGGTGCTGAAGATAATCTGTTTCTGGTAATCCATCAGCTCCAGATTTACGCCGCTTAAAGGTTTGGCCGTTAATAAATCGGTAGCCACCACCAACATCGAATTATCGTTGCCACGTTTGGCAACCAAACCAATGTTCGAGGCAATTAAGTTTCTGCTTGCCCAGCGCTGGTTGGTATAAAAAGATGGTGTACACGGATTGTCTTTATCATTCCAGCGGTAATTTGGTGGATAATAGTTGTTATAGCGCTGCCAGAAGTCATCGTCCTCATCAATTTTTTCTCCATAACCTTCGTAGTCTCCATATTCTGCTCCATCTTCGTCGTCGCTGGCTTTTTCTTCACCGGCTTTGCAGTTGTAGGCGTTATATTCCTGTCTGAAAGCGATGGTTACGCGGTACATTGCGCCGGGCTCGGTGCGGATCATTTTATCGAGATCGAGCGTAAAACGGTTCTTTTTGTGCAGATTGAGCGCTTTATCCTCATCTAAACGTACTGTTTTTTGCAAAATAGGCTTGGCCACCCTGCGTAATTCGTTGCCATCTTTATAGCTGTTCGTCTGGAAGAATTGTGGGATATTATTTTCGTAAATCTTAATTACGGTTACATCTACTGCTTTGAGGTTAATGGCTTCGAAAGGTAAAACCAGTTTCCCCGAATTGGGTAAAATAGATCCACCGCCTGCAATGGTTACCGCAGGTAGCTTATCTTCGAAAACCAGATTGGCCATTTTACCGGTTGCCAGTTTTTTGCCATTGATGTTTTCGATACCGGCATTGGCATTCAACGCATAATTGCCTTTCAGTTCTTCAGCAGCGTAAATTTTAACCTGACTGGCATCAATGGTGTAGCGTAAATCGCTTAAATTCCCCAGCGAGATCATACCGGTTAGATCTTGACCAACGCCAATTGGCTCAGAAAATTGCACCAGGGCATAATCTTCTTCCCCTTGAATGGCTTTAATATCAAGAACTTCAAACTTGTTGAGCGCCGGAACCCTGATTTCTTCGCTGCCTTTTTGCTCTGCATCAATAGCATCTCCATCCCAGTCTATTTTTAAGGTCTGATCGCTGGCGGTTTTTTTAATGCTGTCGATCGTAAATTTTGAGATGTTTTTAGCAGGATCGTGCTGCCATTTCACCTTTAATTTCTGGTCGAAATCCAGTTCTATCGTTTTTTCTATCTTACTGGTTTCTTCTACATCGGCTGTAGCCACTTCACCAGTTAATTTCATGTAATCGAGTGCGGTA